>Ga0209581_1004255_pt1 | contig 11646 bp, 16 predicted proteins | sample Coa_R2_FD_187160 | JGI IMG/M metagenome (GOLD analysis project Ga0209581, IMG submission 187160) | Surface soil microbial communities from Centralia Pennsylvania, which are recovering from an underground coalmine fire - Coalmine... | ecosystem: Environmental > Terrestrial > Soil > Unclassified ...
GTGGTTCGGAAGGCGGTGTGGTTGCTGTTTTCGCCGCCGGCGCGGGGGCGGCGGCTGCCCTTGGTGCAGGCGCGGCAACAGGAGCTTGCGGCATGGTAGCGTTTACCGCCGTCTTGCAGGCGCCGGAAAGCTGAGCGAGGTGCTGCTGCAAACACTGCAGGGCCTCCCTGGTCCCGGGCTGCACGCTCATGCAATGCGCCATGAAGTCGGAGCGGCAGCTCGCCTTGACCGCACTGATTTGCTGTTGGCTCGGCTGCGCCTGTGCGGCGCTCGCCAGCAGAGCCAGAACGATGCCCACGATCACGCGCGCGGCTGTTCCGCCTGCTCTCACACTGTCCATTGTCAAAGCTCCCTGCCCAAGACGATAGGACAGCACGTTAGGGCATCGGCGGCTGCTGCTCCAAGCACTTTCAATGTCGCAGCATCGCGCGGCCGCGGCTAACGTCTGCGAGCGCAGTGCGGCACTGTCTAGTAAGCAGGATACGGTGCGAGGCGAGACAGGCGAACTCGCGCCCGCCGCCCGGCCGCACATTGCGACAGAAGCGGATGAGGTCGGGCCGGCAGGTGCGGATGGCGGTCGAGGCTGTGTCTACTCTGACATGTGCGGTGCGCGGCAGCTTATGCTGCGTTTCCAGTTTTGCCTTCGCCACCGGTCGTACAGCGGGTGTTTTCCTTATCGGTTTGACCGCCGGCTCGTCCATGGGTGGCGCTTCAGCAGGCGCCGCGGCAACGCTGGTCGTTGCCTTCTGCTTCTCAGCCACCGCGTGGTGCGGGTCGCGGAGCGGTGGCGGCGGTGCCGAGGTAATAGCGATGTGACGGGAGGTCGCGCGCGGCGCCGCAGGTTCAAAAGCCGGCGCTTCTTTCTCCGATGCGGCCTTCGCAGGCTCTTCCGGCAAGATCGCGTAGACGGCGTCCTGGCATGCCGGCGATAAACGCTCCATGTTCTTTCCTAGACAGGCGATCGCTTCGCTGCCGCCGGGCTTTAGGCCTGCGCAGAGCGTTGTGAAATCGGTACGGCAATGCTGGCGAATGGCGGCCTGCTGCGGAGCGCTCGGCTGTGCGCTGGCGCTTTGAGCAAGTAATGCCAGGGTGAGCAGCGCCGCCGCCGAGGTCGCACTCTGCAATCGTATGCTAGTCATGATGTCGCTCCCGCGCACCGATCGAACCAGCCGTCGTGGGCGCGCTCACGTAACGGCAATCGCAATCCACATGCGATATTGTCACAGGCGCAATTTTCGGCGCTAATTGGCGCGTATTAGGCTTAATGCGTGGGGGCCGTTAAGGAGTTCCTCATGGCCATGGATGCGAACGAGATCGAACGGCTGATCAAGGCGCGCATCCCCGATGCCCATGTGACTATTCGGGACCTCGCCGGCGACGGCGATCACTATGCGGCGACCGTGATCTCTCCTTCGTTCAAGGGCAAATCGCGCGTGCAGCAGCATCAGCTCGTTTATGAGGCGTTGAGAGGTCAGATGGGCGGTGTGTTGCACGCGCTCGCGCTGCAAACCGGAACGCCGGAGAGTTAATGCCGCCGGTACGCTATTTGGCGCCGCCAGGGGCCATTAAGCCGACCGGGACGTGGAGCTTGGGAGCTCGCGCCGGCGATTTCGTGTTTGTCGCCGGTATGCGGGGCATCGATCCGGCGACAAACAGCATTCTCGGCACCGAGGAAGAACGCATTCGTCGCGCTTATACGAACATGCAGATGATTGCTGAATCGGAAGGCGCGCGTTTGTCCGACTGCGTGCGCCTGACTGTTTTCGTTACCGATATGAAGCGGTTGCGGCCGCTGGTGAACAAAATTCAAGAGGAGCTTTGGGGTGCCGGGCCGTACCCGCCGCGCACGATCGTCGAGGTTGCCAGCCTCAATCAGGACGATATTTTCGAGGTAGAGGGCACATTTTACGTGCCCAGGGCGGGCTAATTGCGTTGGATGACAAGCCCTTGTGCGCTACATATATCGGGAATCGCGGGCGGCACCTGAACCCGTCGTCCTAAAGGACTGAAAACCATGGGCATCGAGCAGTTCATCGACAACGAAGTAAAGAACAACGACGTCGTTCTGTTTATGAAGGGAACACCGCAATTTCCCATGTGCGGCTTTTCCGGCCAGGTGGTGCAGATCCTCGACCACCTCGGTGTCGCCTATAAGGGCATCAATGTGCTGGAGTCCGATGACATCCGCGGCGGAATCAAAGCCTATTCGAACTGGCCTACCATCCCGCAGCTTTACGTGAAGGGTGAATTCATCGGCGGCTGCGACATCGTGCGCGAGATGTTTCAGGCCGGCGAACTGCAGCAGGCCCTGAAGGACAAAGGCATCGCGCTCCGCGAAACAGCCTAGAGCAAAGCAGTCTTTCAGACGGCAGCGTTTCGGCCCAATCAGGGTCCGCGCGCGCGGGTCGGCTTCATGCGGCGCATCGCGAGATAGATGATCGCCAGCGTGATGATGATACCAAGAATGCCTGAACTCGCGGTGGCTGCGAACTTGCTCACGTTGTCCGTGACCGAAGCCACATAATCCCCGGCATTCTTGCCTAGCAACATGCCGATGAGGACCAAGGCGAGCACGGCGAGAAAGGCAAGCTCCACGAACTCCCACAGCACAAGCTTTGCAGTGGCCACGAACTTCAACATGGCACGACCTCGGGACTAGCGCTCACGCGCAATTAACACGGGCATCAAGGGTGGTGGGGAGCGGCACGCTCCCCACCGTTGAAATTGCTCAGCAGGTCGAATCGCGTCAACTGAGCTGACGGTTCGAGAAGAGCCAGATGATGATGCCCAGCGCAATCAGGCCGGAGAGACCGGCCGCACCGAGTTCTTTCACCCAGTTGACGATGTTTGTCGTGACACCGCCGAAGAACGGCAAATTGCCGCCGATCAGAACGGCGAGCACGATTGCCAGCGCCAGCAACATCAGCGCCAGTTCGGTCAACGCCCCGATCCAGTTTTTGATGGTATCGATGCCTTTCATAGGAAGTCTCCCTAGCCAGCCCCCTGGTGATTCGGGGACCGGCAAAAATTATCGCAGAACGCCGTCTACATGTAGAGAAAAGGCCCTCTTTCCCTACCAAATTCGGTGGGCCGTTTGCATTGATCGGACAATGACTTCCCGCATCGCGGCGCAAGGCCTGTCTGGGGACAATCGGGAAAACGAGGATAAATCAAAAGCAAAATCCCTCGCGTGCTGCGAGGGATTTGCCGAGATTGCGTGCAACGCGCCCTAGCGCGAGTAGTATTCGACCACCAGGTGCGGCTCCATTTGTACCGCATAGGGGACATCGGTGAGCAGCGGAATGCGCGTCATCTTGGCGGTGAGCTTGGCGCTATCGACCTCAATATAGTCCGGTATGTCGCGCTCAGCGAGCGCCTGCGCCTCGATGACCATCGCCAGCTGCTTGGATTTCTCCTTCACCTCCACCACGTCGCCGACTTTCACGCGATAGCTCGGAATGGTGACGCGCTTGCCGTTTACCCGGATGTGGCCGTGGCTGATGAACTGGCGAGCGGCGAAGACAGTCGGCACGAATTTGGCGCGATAGATGACCGCGTCCAGCCTGCGCTCGAGCAGGCCAATCATGTGCGCGCCGCTGTCGCCTTTCATGCGGATGGCTTCGGCGTAGATGCCTTGGAACTGACGCTCGGAGATATTGCCGTAATAGCCGCGCAGCTTCTGCTTGGCTTTGAGCTGGACGCCGTAATCGGAAAGCTTACCTTTGCGGCGCTGGCCGTGCTGGCCGGGCCCGTATTCGCGCCGATTGACAGGGCTTTTTGGCCGGCCCCAGATGTTCTCACCCATCCGGCGGTCGATCTTGTACTTGGATTCCATGCGCTTGGTCATCGCGTCCTCGTCCTTAAATTTGCTGTGAGGATCGCGCCCTCCTTTGCCCCTGGTAGAGCGGGGCCGACAGGCCGGACCTCGAAAGCGCAAGATCCTGCCGCGGGTCGCGAAACGCCCGGCAGGTCAAAAGCTTGCCGGGCGCGGCGTATTTAGGGGGTGAGGCTTTCCCTGTCAAACAGGCTGACGGCTGAAGCTAAACCCGTAGGTCGATAGCGCTTTTACGAGCTCGGGTGAAACCGGCCGGGCCGAGGTGAACACAATCTGTGGCACTGGAGGGACGGCGGAGGCCGGCGGCCGCTGACCCATCAGATCGGCGACCCGGCGGGCGATGGCGGGAGATGGATCGAGCCAGTCGACCGCCCACGGTGAGTTAGCTTTGAAACGCTGGGTAAGCAGCGGGTAGTGGGTGCAGGCGAGCACAATGGTATCCACGCGGGCGCCGCCCTTTTCAATGAAACAGGGCGCGATCTCGGCGGCGATCTCGGTATCGCTCGCCGGCGCGCCGGCAAGCTCGGCTTCGGCAAATGGCGCCAGTTTCGAGGAGCCGACGAGGGCGACTTCGCAGCCGGAGGCGAATTCGCGAATGAGCGCCAGCGTGTATTCGCGATGGACGGTCCCTTGCGTTCCGAGCACCGCAATACGCTTGCTCCGCGATTGGGCGCAAGCCGGCTTGATGGCTGGCACGGTGCCGACGAAAGGCACCTTGTAGCGCGCCCGCAAATCCTTGAGCGCGAGCGTCGAGGCGGTGTTGCAGGCAACGACAATCAGCTCCGGGGCGTAGTCGGCGATTGCCTTGCCGACGACGTGCAGGATGCGCGTGATCAACGCTTCCTCCGGCATGTCGCCGTAAGGGAAAGCGGCGTCGTCCGCGACATACACGTAGCGCGCCTCAGGCCGCGCGGCTTTCACTTCGCGGAACACGGTAAGGCCCCCGAGGCCGGAATCGAATACCAGGATGGTTGGGGTCGCGGTGGGGGCGGCAGGGTCGAGCATGCTGCGCACCTAAGCCATGAGCACGTGGCGCTGACAATGGGCCGCGCCGCGCCGGCGAACCATCGGGCAGGTCGACCGTTCAGTGATCAGGGGCGGGATCGTAATAAAGAAACGTGGGAACATTACCATGCGACTAAAACATATGGCGCTAGCGGGGGGCATCCTGCTGTTGACGTCGGGCGCTGCGTCGGCGGCTGTCGTTACCACCGACCTCAACCTCCGCAGCGGTCCAGGTACGGACTATCCGATCATCAATGCCATGCCGGCCGGTTCGCAGGTCCGGGTGTTCAACTGTACCGGCTCCTGGTGCCGCGTGGGGTGGCAAGGCGAACGCGGTTGGGCCAGCAGCAGCTATCTGAGCGGCGGTCGAGGCTATGCGGCCGGCGACTATTATGCTGCTCCGAGCGTCGTCTACGGCGAGCCGTCCTACGCTTACGTCGGCTCCGGCTATTGGGGACCAGGTTGGGGCTATGCCTATGAGCCTGGCTTCAGCATCGGTTTCGGCTTTGGCGGCGGCTGGCATCACGGCTGGCACCACTGGCACCATCCCTGAGCCGCGCTAGGCGTTGCCGAACACACGTTGGAAGATCGTGTCGACGTGCTTGAGGTGATAGTCGAGGTCGAACAGCGCGTCGAGTTCGGCATCGCCGAGTTTTGAGCGCACCTCGGCGTCGGCTTTCAGAAGCGCAAGGAAGTCGCGCTCGCCACTCCAGACCTTCATGGCGTTGCGCTGCACCAGCCGGTAGGCCTCCTCGCGGGCGAGGCCTTTTTGCGTCAGCGCGATCAGCACGCGCTGGGAATGGACGAGGCCGCCGAGCCGGTGCAAATTTTTCTGCATATTGGCCGGATAGACGACGAGCTTATCCACGATCGAGGCCAGCCGGGCCAGCGCAAAATCGAGAGTCACCGTGGCGTCGGGGCCGATCATGCGTTCGACGGAAGAATGGGAAATGTCGCGCTCATGCCAGAGCGCTACGTTTTCCATCGCCGGCACGGCGTAGGCCCGAACCATGCGCGCTAGCCCCGTGACGTTCTCCGATAATACCGGGTTCCGCTTGTGCGGCATGGCCGAAGAGCCCTTCTGCTTCTCAGAGAAGAATTCCTCCGCCTCAAGCACCTCGGTGCGCTGGAGGTGCCGGATTTCGGTGGCTAGCCGCTCGATCGAGGAGGCGATAACGCCGAGCGTCGCGAAATACATCGCATGGCGGTCGCGCGGAATGATCTGCGTCGAGATCGGCTCGATCCGCAGCCCCATGGCCTTTGCGACATGCGCCTCCACGCGCGGATCGACTTGCGCGAAAGTGCCAACCGCGCCGGAGATGGCGCAAGTCGCCACCTCCTCACGCGCCGCATGCAGACGGCGGCGGGCGCGGGCGAATTCGGCGTAAGCGTAGGCGAGCTTGAGGCCGAACGTGGTCGGTTCGGCATGGATGCCGTGCGACCGGCCGATAGTCGGCGTCATCTTGTGTTCGTGGGCGCGGCGCTTGAGCGCGGCGAGCAGCGCGTCGATGTCGGCTATGAGGATGTCGCCAGCGCGCATTAGCTGTACGTTGAGGCACGTATCGAGCACGTCGGACGAGGTCATACCGGCATGCACGAAGCGCGCGTCCGGGCCGACGATTTCGGTCAAGTGCGTGAGAAAAGCGATAACGTCGTGCTTAACCTCTGCCTCGATCGCGTCGATGCGAGCGGCGTCGAATTTGGCGGCCTTGCCCTTTTCCCAGATTTTCTTCGCGGCCTCTTTTGGGATGATGCCAAGCTCGGCCATGGCGTCGGCGGCATGCGCCTCGATCTCGAACCAGATGCGGAATTTGGTGTCCGCCGACCAGATCGCGGTCATCTCCGGGCGGGAGTAGCGGGGGATCATGCGCGTGTTTGCCTGCTTTTTTCTCTCATTCCGAGAGACCGCCTTGGGCCCGGTTCCTCACCACGAGGAGGAGAGCTTTCACGCCGCTTCCCCGCGGGCCATCGCGGCGGCCTGACGGATAGCTGCGATGTTGGTCTTATAGTCACCCTTGAAGATCGCGGAGCCGGCGACCACCACATTGGCACCGGCGCGTACGATTTGTGCGGCATTGGCAGCTGTGATGCCGCCATCCACTTCGATGTCGATCGGGCGCGCCCCGACCATGGCGCGCAGCGCGGCAATCTTGTCGAGGGCCGATGAAATGAACGCCTGGCCACCGAAGCCCGGATTGACTGACATCACCAGGATCAGATCGACCATGTCGATCACATGCGCGACGGCATCGACCGGGGTCGCCGGGTTCATGGTGACGCCCGCCTTCTTGCCAAGGGCGCGGATCGCCTGCAGCGAGCGGTGCACGTGCGGGCCCGCTTCGACATGGACCGTGATGATGTCGGAACCGGCCTTGGCAAAGGCTTCAAGGTAAGGATCGCACGGCGCGATCATCAGATGCACGTCGAGAGTCTTTTTGGTGACCGGCCGCAACGCTTTCACCACGTCTGGGCCGATCGTGATATTGGGCACGAAATGGCCGTCCATCACGTCAACGTGGATCCAATCGGCCCCTGCAGCCTCGACCGCGCGCACCTCATCGCCCAATTTGGCGAAATCGGCCGAAAGAATCGACGGCGCGACGATCAGCGGACGCATGAGCGGTCTCCGGACGCGTAGCGCCTAACATGTGGATACCATTCCGGCAACGCGCCGCCGCAGGTCCTGCAGGTCTCGTTAACATCTTTGCAGGGCGGCAAAATTTGCCGTTTGGCAGGAAGAAGCCGCCGCCTGTTGGTCTGTCCAAGCTTACCAATGCAGGGCTTTTCGGACCTCGGCGCCTGGCCCGCCGCTTGCATCGCTGGCCGCGGAGGACCCACATGTTCGGCACCATCGGCTTGGCGCTTGGCGCGCTCTCGACCGTCTCCTCGCTCATCGACCAGGCGACCGCCGGTATCAACCAGGCGGTCTCGCCGCCCGCTCCGGCGTTCAGTGTGAACGCGAGCGCCGCATCGGCGGCGCAGTCCAAGCTCGGCAGCGCCGCGCTTAACCCCGGTCCGCCGATTCCGAAATTCGACCAGCATACGCACGCCGTCTTGCTCTCGCTCCAGGAACAACCTGGCGCCTAGGGAGCCAGCCGCTGAGTCCCCGCCGTTTAGTTGCGCGGCGGCCGAGGGCGCGGCAACGCTTGCGGGTCCCTCTCGTGCAGCCGCCGCGCCAGCGGCTTGAGCAAATGCGGCAACAGATAAATCGGAAACTGCGCCAAAGCGAAGAATAGCCAGGCGAGGTCCGGCACCGCAAAGCCGGTCGCCGTCAGCATCAATCCGATATTGCGATTGGCGGCGATCAATCCCACCGCAAACGCGCGTGCGCGGCCAAAGCGCAAGAATACCAGGGCGGTAACGCCCAGCATGCCTAGTGCCAGTGCAAAGGCGAGCACGGTGAGTGCCACAACCAGCAGCGGATCGCGGGCAAAATGATTGACTACGCCGTCCATGGCCGCGATCGCAAACAGCGACATAGCAATGACGCTCAGGCCGTCGATGCGTTCGCGTTGCGCCTCGATGAAAGCCCGTCCGGCGATAGCGCGGATCATGGCGGCCGCTGCGGCGCAGCCGGCAATGATCAGGAACAAATGGATGCCAAACGTCAGCGGCGAAATGAGCGCGGTGCCGAGGAAAATATGCGTGAACAAGCTCGCCGTCAGCGGTGTGATCGCGGTGCAGACGATCAGGCTCGCCAGCGTGAGTGCGACGTCGAGCCCGAGCAAGGCGGCGAGCGCCGGCGACGACATCAGGCCGGGCGCCGCCATTTGCAATACGAGAATGAAATAGAGCCCGGGCAGGCGGGCCGGGAAACCGATCGACAAAAACAGCATGTCAAGCGCCAGCGGAACAATCACCATCACCCAGGTGGTGGATGCTGCGATGAGCAGCGGCCGCTTCGTGTGATGGCGCAATTCGGCTGGGTCCACGCGCAAAAAGGCGAGCGTCAGCATCACGATGATGGCCTCGCCGAGATGGGGCTTGATCGCGCGCGACAGCGGCGGTGCGGCAAGTCCGACAAAAATCGAGAGAGCCGCCAGCAGTGTGCCGTGGCGGCCGGCCAACGACAGCAGCGCCGCGGGCAGACGCAATAATTTCATGGCTTGACGGCTCCCGGCTCGCTCTTTGATAGCGATTCATGCCGCTGCAATCCATATATGTCGTCGATCCGCCGTCTGGCTTACGAGACCCGAGGAGGAGAGCCCAGCGATGGCACGCAGCGATGCGATCGTTCTCGGTGCCGGCGTGGTCGGCACGTGCGTGGCCCTGCATCTCGCCAAGCGCGGGCTTTCGGTTGCGTTGCTGGATCGCAACGGGGCGGGTGAGCAAACCTCGTTCGGTAATGCCGGCATTATCGAAGGCAACACCATTTTTCCGCCGGCATTTCCGGCGGACCTATGGAAGCTGCTGCGCATCGCGACCAAACGCGCACCCGAAGCCAATTATCATTTGACGTTTCTACCACGTGTGCTGCCATGGCTCCTCGCGTTCCGTGCCGCCTCGCAAGCAGAGCGGCTGGTGGAGACTGCGCATCTTATTCGTCCGTTGTTTGCCAGCGCCGTTGCCGAGCATGAGGCGCTGCTGGCCGAAGCAGGCGCGAGCCATTATCTGCGCAAGACCGGATGGCTGAAGATTTACCGTAGCAGTGTGAGCTTCGAGCGACTTAAAGGCGAATTCGACGTCGCCGCCGAGTTCGGTCTGACGCTCAAGCCACTCGATACCGGAGGCGCGCAGGCGCTGGAGCCATCGCTGGCGCCCGTTTTCCCGCATGCCGTGTTCTGGCCGGAAGCGGCGAGCGTGAGCAATCCGTATGGCGTGACGCACGCATATCTCGGGCGCTTGCGGGCGCTCGGCGGGATAACGGTCGCCGGCGATGCGCTCTCGTTGCACCGCCGGGGGCAGAGCTGGCGTGTGGAGACCAACGAAGGTGGCATCGACGCGCCGGCGGTGGTGATTGCGCTTGGGCCTTGGGCCGGTGACTTCCTCAAAAGCTTCGGGCTGAAACTGCCGCTGGCGGTCAAGCGCGGCTACCACCGGCACTTCCGCGCGCAAGGAAACGCGCAACTCGCGCGCCCCGTGCTCGATGCTGACGTGGGCTATGTGATTACGCCGATGGAGATGGGCATCCGCATGACCAGCGGCGTCGAATTCGCGCCACGCGATGCGGTGCCGACACCCGTGCAGTTCGACCGCGTCCTGCCGCGCGCACGCGAACTGTTTCCGCTCGGCGATCGCGCGGACGACAAGACCTGGATGGGCAGCCGCCCGTGCTTCCCAGATTCACGGCCGGCGATTGGCCGCGCGCCAGGCGTCGCCGGGATGTGGCTCGCCATCGGCCACGCGCATTGGGGGCTGACGCTGGGGCCAGCAACTGGGCGCATGCTGGCCGAAATGATGACCGGGGCAACGCCATTCGTCGACCCGGCGCCGTATCGCGCGGAGCGGTTCACGAGCGCGTAAGCTCGCGAAAACGATAGCGGTCGCGGATGTGGGCGTTAAAAAATGCGCCTTTGGACGCCGCGGATTGGAACGAAGCCGCGACCTCGGCCGGCACGTCGATGTATTCGTAGGTTCGGCCGGTGACGAAAGTGACGATCAGCCGTTGCCGCTCGGTCTCATACTCGATGTCATTGATCGCTGTTGATGGCATGCGCGCTCCCTCGCGTCGGTTTCAACGCTTGGCAACTCGTCAGGTTCGACCGAATTTGTCCTTCCAGCTCGGCAGCGCGTGGGCAAAGGGCAAGGCCACCGCCTCGTAGACGCCGCGAGCGATGGCGCGGGCGAGCACATTGGCGGCAAGCATGCCGAGTTCGCTCAGCGCATAGACCGGATCGGCCAGCGGCTTGTCGCCCGTGCTGACGGCGAATACGACATCGCCGTCGAGTGGGGTATGCACCGGGTAGATGGCGCGCGACAGGCCGGACTGGGCCATGACCGCGAGCCGCTTGCATTGCGCTTTGGTGAGATTGGCATCGGTAGCGACCACGGCGAGTGTGGTATTGGCACCGGGCGCGCCCTTGCTGCGGAAGGCCAAGGCCTCGGGTGGAAAGTTTTGTGGCCACCCCCGGCCGCCGAATTCGCCGTTCTGCTCGAAAGGCGCCGCCCAGAAGTGCGGTGTGTCTGCAATCGTCACGCCGCCCGCCGCATTCGCCGCGGCAATTGCCGCGACCGTCAGGCCGGAACGGGTGGTCGCCGAAGCAGAGCCAATGCCGCCCTTCAGGTTGACCGTCGTCGCTCCCAAACCGGCGCCGGTGCTGCCAAGGGCCAAATCGGCGGCTGCCGCCTTCGCTGCCGCGTAGCCGAATTCGCGATAGGGCGGATAGCGCCCCCAATCCTTGTCGCCGCCGGACAAAAGGTCGAACAGGATAGCGCCGGGCACGATGGGCACCCGCGCCTCGCGCACCTGGAAACCGCGGCCGATCTCGCGCAAATAGGCCTGTACGCCGGAGGCGGCGTCGAGCCCGAAGGCAGACCCGCCGGAGAGCACGATGGCGTCGATGCCTTCGACCGTCTGCGCCGGATCGAGCAGCGCGGTCTCGCGCGTGCCCGGCCCACCGCCGCGCACGTCGACGCTCGCGACCACTGCGCGCTCGAACAGCACCACGGTCGTGCCCGAGCCGAGCTTGGCGTCGCCGGCGTGGCCGACGCGAATGCCGGCAATGTCGGTGATGAAATTGCGCGTCATTAAGGTCACCGCTTATCACATCCGCGCCATCGCGGTCAGGGGCACCTTGCCAACGCCACATTGCCGCGTGCATGTAGGGCGCATGCACAGCGACGTGACGCTTTTCGCCGCGCTCATC
>Ga0209581_1004261_pt1 | contig 11622 bp, 10 predicted proteins | sample Coa_R2_FD_187160 | JGI IMG/M metagenome (GOLD analysis project Ga0209581, IMG submission 187160) | Surface soil microbial communities from Centralia Pennsylvania, which are recovering from an underground coalmine fire - Coalmine... | ecosystem: Environmental > Terrestrial > Soil > Unclassified ...
CGAGACCTTCCGCGCCTGGCTGCAGGATCGCTATCAGTCGCTGGAGGAACTGAATACAGCCTGGGGGACAACCTTCTGGAGCCAGCGCTACTTCGCGTGGGAGGACGTCCTGCCGCCGCGCGCTACCCCCGCGCAGAGCAACCCCGCGCAGACGCTGGACTACTGGCGTTTTATGTCCGCTTCGCTGCTGGCCTGCTATCTGCTAGAGGCCGAGATTCTGCGCCGCGTGACGCCTGCTGTGCCGCTGACCACGAATTTTATGGTCGCGCACAAGCCGACCGATTACTTCGCCTGGGCGCCGCACCTGGATATCATCTCGATCGATCAGTATCCCGCGCTGACCACGCCCACCTGGGAAACCGCGCTCACGCACGACCTGATGCGCTCGCTCAAGGGCGGGCAGCCGCACCTGGTGATGGAGCAAGCGCCGAGCCAGGTCAACTGGATGGAGCAGAATCCGCAGAAGCGACCGGGTGTGCTGCGTTTGCAGAGCATGCAGGCGGTCGCGCGTGGCGCCGACGGAGTATTGTATTTCCAATGGCGGCAATCAGAGGCCGGGGCGGAGATGTTTCATAGCGCGGTTGTCCCACACGAAGGCAGTGAGCACGGACGCGTCTTTCAGCAGGTGGCCGGGATCGGCGCCGAGCTGCGGCAGATTGCCCCAGAGGTCACAGGCTCGCGCATCGAGGCAGAGGCGGCGGTGTTGATGGATTGGCAGAACTGGTGGGCCGTCGAGTACCAGCCGGGGCCGAGCAATCGCCTGAAGTACTGGCAGGAGATCAAAGCGAGCTATCGCGCCCTGCATGCGTGCAACATTGCGCTCGATATCGTCTCGCCCGATGCCGAACTGAGCCGCTATCGCTTGCTGGTCGCGCCGCTGCTGTTTATGCTGCGTCCAGGGATGGCCGCGAAGTTGAAAGCGTTTGTCCGGCGCGGCGGCGTGCTGCTGACCACGTTCTTCAGCGGGATCATCGATCAACACTATCATGCCACCCTGGCCGGCTATCCCGGCGAACTGCGCGAGTTGCTGGGCATTCACGTCGAGGAGTTCGATCCACTGCTCGAGACAATGGGCAACGCCGTCAGGATCGAACAGGGACCGCTTGCGGGAGTGTATCCCTGCACGCTGTGGGGAGAGTTGATTCACCTGGAAGGGGCGCAGGCGCTAGGCACATTTACCGACGATTACTATGCCGGTCGGCCCGCGCTAACCATGCATTCCTATGGCCAGGGATACGCCTGGTATCTTGCAACGCGCGGCAGTGACGGACTGCTGGACAGACTCGCCTGGCTCTTGTGCCAGCAGGCAAACGTCAAGCCGACACTGGAGGCGCCGCGTGGGATCGAAGTAACGAGCCGCCGTCGGTCCGACGGACGCCGGGTGTATTTTTTGCTGAATCACACGGCGGAGAAGGTAGAAATACCCTTGCCTCAAGGCAAATTTTACTCATTATTGGATCAAAGGGATATATCAGGTGCGATAGAACTGGTGGCGCAGGATGTCCGGGTATTGCTGGAAGGCGCCGGTTGAGGGCGAATAAAGATAGCGGGCAAACAGTGTATGCGAAGATACAAGTTTGCCCGTTGCTATACCTTCAAACGCTCATCGGATGCTATTGCCCGGGCGCGACAAACTGGAAGCGCGTGAGCATCGGGGTAAAGTATTGGGCGTAGATGGTTGAGAACTGAGCCTGCTGAGCCTGCAATTCAATCACGTAGCCCTTCCCCTGGTAGATGGTCGCGTAGACATTGACCTGTTCGGTCTGGCCATTGAACTGATAGAAAATGGTCTGGTAGCTCCAGTTTGTCCCACCAATGGTCGCGCTCTGCGTGCCCTGCGGTCCTTGAAAGCCGGGCTGGCCGCTGAACTCGTTGGTATCGGCGTTGAGCAGATCGGTAGCGGAGGCTCCGCCGCTGGGAGTCTTAACCGCAGCGTAAATATCCGTCTGGGATGGATCGATAAATTGCGTGCCCTGCTGGTCCTGTGTCGTATTCTGCGACCAGCCGTTGGGATACTCGATCAGGTAGCCGCTCTGCGTGCAGGACGTACACCAGCTAAAATTCGCGTCTGGCGTCGGCGTCGGCACTGGAGTGGGTGAGGGCGTAGGCGTAGGCGACGGAGTGGGTGAGGGTGTTGGCGTCGGCGTCGCTGTGGCCTGGACGACGGGCGTTGACGCGGGCTGATTATTCCCACTGTGCAGGGCGAAGATCGCTCCAAAAATGCCTACGGTGATAATGGCGAAAATCAGGCAGACAATGCCAACAATCATAATCACGTTGCTGCGTTTCTGCACAGGGGGAGCCATTCCCGCGCCCGAGCCAAACTGCCCGGCGGGAAAAGCGGTTTGCGTGGGCGGGAAATTTGGATTGGAGTAATTTCCGCTTGTAAACGGCTGCGGGCCAAACTGACCCGAGTATCCTCCTGCCATCGGACCTCCACCGAAGCCCTGCTGCGGGTAGTTCGCAGGAGTTCCCGGCACGATCGAGACTGCCTCTGTTGCATCCTGGTAGAAGTTACCGGACTGCTGCGGAGCCTGGCGAATCGCTGACTGTTGGGGAGACGGCATATTTGTGGCAGGGAAAGGCGGACCGGACTGAGTAGGTGGAAAGGCACCGCTGCGATTGAGATAGGCATCGCCCAGCAGTCCGCTCCGTGGCGCCTGCATCATTTCTGTTGGCTGGACCGACACGGTATTCTGCGCGCCGCATTGCCCGCAAAATACCTCATCCTGGGCCAGTTCATTGCCACAATTCTGGCACTTCATTCGAAATCCTTTATTTCAGAACAACTCCTGTTGAGGGAGTAAGATAAGAACAGCACATATCCAATAACGCTGGCTGGCATGCGTTTATTGGCGATTATTATAGCCTATTTGCCTGTTTCTGGCTACTCTGCTGGCTATTCTTCTTATTGGTCCTCATCGTGACGTGGAGCGGACCCAGGATGCTCATCCTCAACGCGCTGGATCGCGACTTGTTGCAGGCCGATGTCCTGATAATAATGATAGGCTCTCAGGCCGTGTGCTGTAATGTTCCCATCGTCATGCCTCTCGTCATCGTTCGTTGACTCGTCGGCGGATGAGCCGCTGAACGGTCCGCTGAGAATGAGCCAGACCCAGGGGATCTGTTGCTCTCCATTGACGCGCTGCATATTTTGCCGATCGGTGGAACTGGCCACCGCCGGCCCGACGGGATGACTATGGTAGACCCCGACCATCCTGCCGGGCTGCTCCAGGTCGATTGCCAGCAGGTCGGCGGGATCGAACTCAAAGTAGACCGGCGATGCGTAGATATTGCGCAAGGGCAGAGCCTCCTCAACATGCCAGTTCCCCTCCTCATCCATGCTGCCCAGCAGCGCCCCACATGCCTCGATCTCCTGGCGCCCGCGCGCATCCAGGAGCATCGTCTTCCATGCGGACGTGCTGAGCAGAACCCTCGCTGCGCGCTTCTTTTTCATTCGCCCCTCTTCTCAACCTCATGCTCGCGAATCATCTCGATGGCAATGGCCAGAGCAATCATCAAAGGCACATTTACTCCCTGCGCAATGTCAACGGCATAGCTATCCTCGAAGAGAGAGATGCGTTTGCTAATCTGCGCCAGCAGATCGCCCCGCTCATTGCTCACTGTGAAGTCCCAATTCCAGATATTGCCCTGGATGTGATAGGTTTCGCCTGTCTCCAGTTTGATCTCAAAACGCTCGCCAAAAAGGTGGAGCAGCTTCTCATGCAGGCTGGCCCAGGGCGCGCCCTCCTGGTAGATTTCGTAGTGGGGAGTGACATGCAGCAGCTTCTGCTTGATATGAGCAACTTCCTCATGCGATCCCAGGTCGATCAGCCGCAAGTTATCGCCGATGTGGAAGAATTTTCCCTTGACCTTGAAAACCGGCTGACCGTCCTGGTCGCGGACGATAAATTCTTCGCGGATGGTCCAGGCTCGCTCTTTGATGTGAAATTTCATGAAAAAAACCTCCTTGTGTGTTTGCGAATAGCGATGACAACAATGAAATCAGGCTTGCAGGAAGTCCTGAGCCGTGTAATTGCGCAGATCTCCAATATGATCTACGCTGATCGCCGGGGTGAAGTTGGCGGGCAGCGGCTCAAGGGCATATTTGCCCTGGCGGACAAAGACCGTCGTCAACTGCGTGCCCAGCAAAACGCTACTGTCGGCCAGGATCTGCGCTTTATCGTCGACCATGACATAATGATCGGCGGGATAACGCTGCAGGATCTCCTGCAAGTGCTGCTGTTTGTGGGTATAGATCAGCACACGTCCCTCGACGGCGGAGGCCAGGTGACTATTGACGATTTTCTCCGCCTGAAAATACTGATCGCCGTCGGAGACGATGACCGTCAAACCCAGGGTGCGCAGGTAATGGAGCGTTTCCAGTACATGCGGATACAGATACTCAAAAAATGGAAAGGTGTCGAAAAGAGCTTGGACATGCCGGTAGGTTGCCTCATCCATCTGTGTTATGGGAACCTCCTCGCGCAGGCGTGCCAGCGAAAGCGGAATATCTATCACGCCCTGCTCATGGCGCACCTGCTCGTAGATTTCCCAAAAGCGCGTGGTCAGGTCATGGCCAATTGCCCCCTGCAAGCGGCGATCCAGTTCCTTCTTCACCTCATCGTTGGCCAGCAGGGTATTATCGACATCCAAAAGAAACACAAGCTGTGACTCCATCGTTTTTCTCCCTCTGCTACTTCTTAAAATCAACGCGCCCAAATCTCGTTTCAGGCGTACAGAGCAAGAAGCTGTTGCCTTGTGGATTCTCAGTCCATTATGCACTTCTTCTATAAGAACGATTGAAGCCCTCGATCCGGTCGAGAGAGGCAGAGAGACGGGACCTTTCACGTTTGGCAGCAATTTGTTAGAATAGGATAGTCCAGTGTTTGGCAAGAGAATACTATCCTGAAGTTGCTCAAGTATCACCATGAAAGTACTTTTCCGCAGCAGAGATTTCGCCAGCATCAACGGGGGCGGTCTCGGCTTTAATCATATGCGCCCGCTGGCTTCTCCCTGGCATTATCAGGGCCGCGTGCAGCATCGCGATTGGCAGGGGACATTTACCTGTTGGTGGGATGGGCCCGAGGTTCTGTGGTCTGTCCAGGGCGATGAGCGCCTGTTCAGGCTGGCGGCGGCGCTCAAAAGCAGAGGTTTGCAGGTTGAAGTAACGCCAGATGGAGCGGAGGAGAGAGAGGGAGAGCGATGACCGAACAGACGTCCCGACGCATTTTGCTTCTTATGTCTCCCGCAACCTATCGGGCGGGGGCCTTTTTAAACGCCGCGCGCCATCTGCACCTGGAGGTAGTCGTTGGCATCGATCTGCCAGAGACGCTGGCGGAGTACTGGCACGTGCCGCTGGGGCTGGATTTTAACGATCCCGAGGCATCATTGCGCACAATTATCGACTACCACCGCGAGCATCCACTAGCGGCGGTTCTCTCAGTCGACGATAGTGCCAGCGAACTGGCGGCGCGCGCCTGTGCAGCCTTACATCTCCCACATAACTCGCCCCAGGCTGCCGAGGCCGCGCGCGATAAATTGCTGATGCGCACGCTGATGTCGCGCGGCGGCGCTCCCTGCCCGGTTTTTCGCCCGTTTCGACTGAGCGAAGATCCGCACTGGATCGCGAACCAGGTGAGCTATCCCTGCGTGGTCAAGCCGCTGCGTCTCTCCGGCAGTCGCGGGGTCATTCGCGCTAACAATCCCCAGGAGTTTGTCCCGGCCTTTCTGCGCCTGAAACGCCTGTTGCTCAGCGAGGGATATGTCGAAGGAGAGACCTCGATCCTGGTTGAGGACTTCATCCCCGGCTTTGAGGTAGCCCTGGAGGGTCTTTTAACCGACGGGCAACTGAAAGTGCTGGCGCTATTCGACAAGCCCGATCCGCTGGATGGTCCCTTTTTTGAAGAAACAATTTACGTCACGCCCTCGCGCTTGCCAGAGCAGACGCAGGCGGAGATCGCGCGCTGTGTGGCTCTTGCCTCGGCCTCGCTCGGACTGCGCACCGGGCCAGTACACGCAGAGCTCCGTGTAAACGAGCAGGGACCCTGGATGCTGGAGATTGCCGGGCGCTCGATCGGCGGCCTCTGCTCAACCGTGCTGGAGTTTGGCTCCGGCCTCTGCCTGGAGGAGTTGATCCTGCGGCACGCGATTGGCGAGGACGTGGCAGGCGTTGAGCGCGAGGAGCAAGCCGCCGGGGTTATGATGATCCCAATCCCTGCTGCGGGACTGCTCAAGGGCGTGCATGGAGTCGAGGAGGCCCGGCAGGTGCCGCTGATTACCGGCATTGAGATCACCGCGAAGCTGAACTATTCCCTGGTTCCTCTGCCGGAGGGGGCCAGCTATCTGGGCTTTATCTTCGCGCGCGGCCAGACTCCCGCCGAGGTCGAGGCCGCCATTCGCCAGGCTCACCGCCTGCTGCATTTTGAGATTCGCCCAGAGTTGCCGATACTCCGTCCGGTGTGAATTTACCGATCGAATTTTCCCGAAGGTACTATTTCTCGGCCTCCAGGTTCATTGGAACCATATTCTATGCTACACTGCAAGCTGGTAGAGATCATACCATACTGGATGCAGAGGAGTTGTTCGCGTATGTTCAGGATGTGCAGGCGTTGGGCTGGATTCGCCCTGCTGGTGCTGCTATTGATGGGGTGTGGACCTGCTTTGCAGGCTCAACAGACCGCTCATCCCTCGGTTTCTGGGCCGCAGCCCAGCGCGACTTTGGGCAACTCCAATATTTCGCTGGATGTGCCCTCCCTGCCCACTGCCACGCCGACGCCCAGACCGACCGCGACCCGCGCGCCGACGCCGGCCAGTGGCTCGAATCCGCCCGCGACGAGTTTGAGTGGACAACTGGAACAGCAGCTCTTTGCGCTGATCAATCACGATCGTGCCGCTCAGGGGCTTTACCCGTATGTGTTGAACAACACGCTCTCGGCGGGAGCGCGTTTGCATAGCGTGAAAATGTCCGGTTGCGGCCTGAGCCACCAGTGTCCAGGCGAGCCGAATCCCTGCCAGCGGGTAACGAATGAGGGCATTTCCTGGACGAGTTGTGGGGAAAACGTGGGCTACACCTCGCCCTATCCGACCGCGTGGGGTGGCGTGCAGGGAATTGAGAAAGATATGCTAGACGAGCAACCTCCCGATGATGGTCATCGTCTTAATTTATTGAGTACCTCCTATCACCGCATTGGCGTTGGTATTTATATAGATGCTCGCGGCTATGTCTGGATTACCGAAGATTTCGCGAGCTAAGTAGCTCTTTTGTAGTGCGTTATTACCTGTTGTTTTATACGTTCATAGAGGGATCACAGGAAAGATGGATCTTTCGCGCCTGGTATGGTATAAACGGTCGTTTGTGCTGACAATCTGCTGGTTGTCGCTTCTGGCGCTGCTGCTGGCCGGTTGTGGAGGGGAGGTGCATAGTACGTTGTCGGACCCAGCGACATCGCCAACAGCAGGAGGCGGACCGATGAATCTGGCTCCTCAACCGGTACTTGCCACGCCGACGCCATCGCCATTACCCACAGTCTCTATTCATCCTGGCTCGGCACCGCTGCCTCCGGGTTCGGTTCTACCGACCGAGGCGCAGTGTGCAGCGAGCGTGCTGCGTTCCTACTTTGAGCCGCGCCCGGCGAATGCAATCCCGAACAGTCGCGTTCCAACGGCTCAGCAGCTTGCCGGCCTGACGCACTGGGGACCTGCAACAGGTCAGAGTCCTCGGGCGGATACCCTGCGCCAGCAGATTACCGGGAATTTCACCGGCACCACCGACGAGATTCTCCAGTGGGTTGCCTGCAAATGGGGCTTTGACCCGGACATTGTGCGCGCGCAGGCTGTGGACGAGTCGTACTGGAGGCAACTGGCGGCTGGCGATTATACGAACAATCGGAGCCTCTGTCCTCCGGGTACCTGGGATGGGACAGGTTGTTACCAGAGCTACGGTATTTTGCAGATCAAGTATTCAGTCTTCCCGAGCACCTGGCCAATGAGCCACTATGATACCGCATTCAGCGCCGAGTTTATGTATGGTGAGATCCGCGCCTGTTTCGAGGGGTGGGATACCTATTTACAGGGTACAGGTTATCACGCGGGCGATCTGTGGGGATGCATTGGACGCTGGTATAGTGGAGGCTGGTATGATGGCGGCGCGGTTTGGTATATCAATAAGGTGAAATCTATACTCGCAGCGAAGACCTGGCTCCAGCCAGATTTTGCAGGGGCATAAGGTTCCCCTGTTCTTGCCGGAACAAGGTCTCGCGTCTGGCCTGGCGGTGCTGCGCTCCCCTAGCGTTCTTCGAGCAGCAGCACCGCCTTTCCCGTGATTTTGCGCGCGCGCAGATCGTTGAGGGCGTCGGCGACCCGCTCCAGGGGATAGGTAGCGGAGATATGTGGCCGCAACCTGCCTTCGTGGAACCAGGCCATCAGTTCGCGCAGATGTTCCTGGTTGCGTTGCGGATCGCGCGTGGTGAACGATCCCCAGAAGACGCCGACGATCGAGCAGCCTTTGAGCAGGGTGAGATTGAGGGGAATGCGTGGAATCTCGCCGGCGGCGAAGCCAACGACCAGGTAGCGCCCCTCCCAGGCCATGCCGCGCAGCGCTGGTTCGGCATAGTTGCCACCCACCGGATCGTAAATCACATCGACTCCCTGGCCGCCGGTCAGGCGTTTAATACTCTCCTTCAGGTCTTCGTTGGCGTAATTAATGCACTCGTCGGCACCATGTTGCCGGCAGACGGCCAGCTTCTCCTCGCTGGACGCGGCGGCGATCACGCGCGCGCCCATTGCCTTGCCCAACTCGACCGCCGCCAGGCCCACGCCGCCTGCCGCTCCCAGCACCAACAGCGTCTCGCCCGGCTGAATCTTCGCTCGGTCCTTCAACGCGTAGTGTGAGGTGCCATAGACCATTACAAAGGCCGATGCGGTCACAAAGTCCATCTCATCGGGCATGGGAATCAGCTTTTCCGCATCGGCCAGCACTTCTTCGGCGAAACCGCCCCAGCCGGTGAAGGCAATCACACGATCGCCGACTCTGACCCGCTCAACCCCTTCCCCAACCTCCTTGACCACCCCGGCTACCTCTCCCCCAGGCGAGAACGGCATCTCCGGCTTAAACTGATACTTGCCCTCGATGATCAGCGTATCCGGGAAATTGATCCCGCAGGCTTTGACGCTAATCACCACCTGGCCCGGTCCCGGCCTGAGCGGCTCAACGTCCTCAATGACCAGGCTCTCCGGTGGCCCATATGCTTTACATAACACTGCTTTCATGACGGGTCCTCGCTATCATAGCTACAAGAGAACGTGTGCGTAGGGTTGCTGACATTATAGCAGCCAGGGATGCCAGGGTGCCAGTCGATCTACATTGGTCAGGAAACGCGAAGAGCTCGCCTGTTGTTCCCCCAAGCATGCAAGGTACTGAGCTGGAGAACCCTAAGCTCCTCGGTGCAGGTAGCTATCTGCACCAGAGGGTATTTGAAGGTTTTTGTTCAGCGAATTTTCGCGAAAACATCAATGCAGTAACCCTTAACAATAATCTGGGAATCAGATAAATAAATTTGATTTTTTAGAGATAGAAGCGTATATTAATAGAGACTGATGAGTATCTCTATGTGACGTAGCAACTGTCATTGTTGTCATCAAGAGTGGAAAATATGTCTTTCCTTGATTCGCGGAGGTTGATATGCGCAAAATGCGGAGAGTCCTCTGGGAGGCAGCAGCTCTATTCCTCTTGCCTGGTTTGTTGATAGGATGTGGGGCTGTCACACCCCCTCCAACGTCTCCCTCAATGGTAAGAGTGGTTATTCAACTCGATGATGTTTTCTGCAACGGCAAGCAAAGCGTCTGGCCGTGGCAGCGAGATAAATTTTATATGCTGACCACCTTTTCAGCTTCCGGGCCAATGCCCACATCAGCCGTTGTAACACAGTCTGGACTTTCCACCCCCATAGCTATTGGCAATAGCCAGGATCTTGCCATCCCACCTGAGCCGCTGGTTGTTTTTAACGCCTTGCTTCCATTGGATGGTACTCTGCGAGGAGGATTTACAGCTTTCAACGGTGGCATTTCTGATGATCAGGTTGCACAATTTGCGACCTGGGTTTTTACTATTGCCAAGCAAGTAGGCGATCAGTTGAAGAATGACGCAATCGATAGTGAGAATCTGCCTCTAGAGGAAGGCGCGACAATTCTCAGTCTAGGTTCCCAGGCTTTTTTGGCCCTGCTAGGAGAGTCTAATAATCCTACTCAACTTGGCAAACAGGCCATTGAAATCACTGCCAACGGCTCGCAGATTGATCAGGAAACCCTGAGCTTTGTACAAAATAGCGGACCTGGCAGTACCTGGAATTACGTGATCCACTATACAATCACGCGTACTTTTACCGGTAGCTCTCATTGAACGAAGGTAGTATAGCTGATCTGTCTTGTCTTTTGCTCAGTTCTATGGTATCATCTTCGTAACAGACTTTGGAGGTATAGAAATCACCATGTTAGCAGCTCCCATGATGGTGTTGCTCAGCTAAGTGAGTCCGTGTCCACAAGAGAAACGATCGTTTCCGCAGGAAAGATCGTTTTGACGAGCTATCTTATGTCGGTGCAGCCGGCGTGTTCTGGATGCACTGAGTAGCTTCTTTTCCTTTGCACGACCGGCTCACCTGGCCGCAAAGGTTCTTTTTGTCTGCCACTCTTCTTCTGCATGCAGCAGCCTTTTGCCTCTCGCAGCACCATTCTCCGCCATATGTAACCGCGTAATCAGCGCGGGCAATTCCTGACCATTTTTCGATTCGGCGCATGTCCTGATGCGCGCTCTCAGGCTGCACGCATGCGTTTTGTCAAGAAAAGCACACAATACAATAAAGAAAGGCAAAGGATTGATGCCTGTTCAGTTTCGACGCTACTGGCGCTTACTTGTCACGTACCTCAGACCGCAATGGGGGCGTGTTCTACTGCTCACCGTTCTGCTCTTTGCGAGCATCGGGCTGCAACTGGTCAACCCGCAGGTGATTGGCTCTTTTATCGACGCGGCCCAGGCCGGCAGCCCGCTCTCGACGCTCCTGCTGGCCGCCGGCGTTTTCATCGCGCTCTCGGTGATCCAGCGGGCGATTGCGCTGCTGGCGGTGTACGTGGCCGAGACGACCGGGTGGAATGCCACCAATGCTCTGCGCGCGGACCTGGCGCTGCACTGCCTGCGTCTGGATATGTCGTTTCATAAGGTGCATACACCCGGTGAACTGATCGAGCGGGTTGACGACGATGTGACGGCCCTGGCGAACTTCTTCTCACAATTTATCATCAATGTCGCTGGCAATGCTCTTTTGCTGCTCGGACTTGCCCTGCTGCTGCTGCGCGAGGACTGGCGCATCGGCGTGGGCTTTGCCGTGTACATCCTGCTGGCGTTCTTCAGCCTGCGCGCCATCCAGAGGATTGCCGTCAGACGCTGGACGAGCCAGCGCCGGACAACGGCGGATTTCTACGGGTTTCTGGAAGAGCACATCTCCGGCACGGAGGACATTCGCGCAGCCGGGGCGGAGCAGTACGTCACCCATCGTCTGTTTGTGCTGATGCGGCGCTTGCTTGAAACGACGCGCCTGGCGAACCTGGTGAGCAATCTGACCTCCTTTA
>Ga0209581_1004263_pt1 | contig 11621 bp, 12 predicted proteins | sample Coa_R2_FD_187160 | JGI IMG/M metagenome (GOLD analysis project Ga0209581, IMG submission 187160) | Surface soil microbial communities from Centralia Pennsylvania, which are recovering from an underground coalmine fire - Coalmine... | ecosystem: Environmental > Terrestrial > Soil > Unclassified ...
GTCGGGCTCGAAGCGCTGTCGCGCGGCGCCGGTGCGGCGGCGTTCATCGAAAACGACCGCGCCGCGCTCGCCGCGCTCGCCCGCAACATCGCCGCGCTCGGCGCCGAGGATCGTGCCCATGTCGTGTCCGGCGACGCCACCCGGCCGCCGCGGGCGTTGTTCCGGTGTGCGCTGGCATTTCTCGACCCGCCATACGGCAGCGGGCTGGCCGCCCCGGCTTTGACGGCGCTCGACCGCGCGGGGTGGCTGCTGCCGCGCGCCCTCGCGGTGGTCGAGATCGCCGCCGGCGAAGAGTTCGCCGCCCCGCCCGGCTTCGCCACGCTCGATGCCCGGCAGTACGGGGCGGCCCGGCTGATCTTTCTGCGACGTGGAGGCGAGCGATGAAGACGGTCACCCTGCCCGATGGCACGCCCGTCCCGGCCTATGGCCAAGGCACCTGGCACATGGGCGAAAACGCCGGCTATGCCGAGGAGGAGGTGGCGGCGCTGCGCCTCGGCATCGAGCTCGGCATCCGGCTGATCGACACCGCCGAGATGTACGGCAACGGCCGCGCCGAGGAGCTGGTGGCGCGCGCCGCCGCCGGACGCCGCGACGACTTGTTCATCGTCAGCAAGGTGCTGCCCTACAACGCCTCGGCCAAGGGCGCGGTCGAGGCCTGCGAGCGCAGCCTCAGGCGGCTCGGGACCGACCGCATCGATCTCTATCTGCTGCACTGGCGCGGCTCGGTGCCGCTCGCCGACACCCTTGAGGGGTTCGAGCGGCTGCGGCAGGCCGGCAAAATCCGCTATCACGGCGTCAGCAATTTCTCGCTCGACGACATGAAGGAATGGACGGCGCTGTCCGGCGGCGCGGCGGTGGCGAGCAACCAGATTCTCTACAACCTGTCGCGGCGCGGCCCGGAATGGGACCTGATCCCGTGGTGCCGCGAGCGCGGCATTCCGATCATGGCCTACTCGCCGATCGACCAGGCCCGCCTGCTCGGCCACAAGGCGCTCGCCGAGGTCGCCGCGCGCCATCGCGCGACCGCGGCCCAGGTGGCGCTCGCCTGGCTGCTGCGGCAGGACGGCACGATCGTCATCCCCAAGGCGCGGCGCGCGGCGCATGTGCGCGAGAATTTCGCCGCGCTCGACCTCGCGCTCGACGCCGCCGACCTCGCCGCGCTCGACCGCGCCTTTCCGCCGCCGAAAGGCCGCTCGCCGCTCGGCATGCTGTAACCCCGGCGCGGCGCGCGGTCAGGCCCGACCGGCTATTCCGCGGCCTCGGGAAGAAGCACGGCGCCGGCCGAATTGTCGGTGACGCACGCGGTTTCGAAGAACCTGATCTGCGGGTCCATGCCGTAGCGCTCGCGGATGCCTTGCCGCCACGGCCCGGAATAGAACGCCTCGGCCGCCTCGCGCGTGTGCCACAGATAGACGCCGCCGGCCCAGCCGTCCTCGGCATAGATGAACTGCTTGCGGATGAGCCCGGGCACCGTGCGGAAGCCCGGCGCGATCGCACGGAAATGCGCGGCGCAGGCGGCGAGGTCGATGCTCGGCGGCAGCCGGTATTGGACGATGGCGGTGATCATGGGCCTCTCCTTGCCGCGGACCGGGCGAGCATAGCACAGTGGCGGCGATGCGATCCGCCCTGCTTCTCGTTTTCGCTTTGCTGCTGTCGGGCTGCGCCCCCGCCGCGCCGGACATCGCCGCCGGGGCGGTTGCCGGCGGCGTGCCGCCGGCGCCCGAGCACACGCTGGCGCCGGGGGACGAGATCGACATCCGCTTTCCGTTTTCGCCCGAGTTCAACGAGCGCGTCGCGATCGGGGCGGACGGCATGGTGAGCCTGAAGCTGGCGGGGCCGGTGCGGCTCGGCGGGCTGACCGTACCCGAGGCCACGGCGCGGCTGAAGCAGCGTTTCGCCGCGGTGGTGCGCGACCCGGAACTGTCGGTGACGGTGCGCGCCTATGCGCCGGAGGCGGTCTATGTCGACGGCTGGGTGGCGCGGCCGGGCCTCGTGCGCAGCGAGGTGCCGCTGACCGTGTCGCGCGCGATCGCCCGCGCCGGCGGCCTGCGCAAGGCGGCGGCGAGCAACGACATCCTGGTGATCCGCCGCGATGCCGCGGGCGCGCCGCATGCCGCCCGCGTCGCGCTCGGCGATTTTGCCGGCGCCGGCGGCGGCGAGGACCCGCTGCTCAAGAGCTTCGACATCGTCTACGTGCCGCAGACGCCGATCGCCGCAGTCGGCGAGTTTCTCGCGCAATACGCCCGCAACCTGCCGTTCTCGGCCAGCTACAACGTCGTGCCGGCGACGCCGAGCCTCAATCCGGCGATCGCGCCGCCGGTCACCGCGCCGCACTGATCCGGCTAGCGCGACTGGATCGTGGTGCCGCCGTCGACGGTCAGGATCTGCCCGGTGATGAAGGCGCCGGCGGGCGAGGCGAGCAACAGGGCGGGGCCGGCGATGTCCTCGGGCTCGCCGAGGCGCCGGAGCGGGGTCGCCGCCTCGCGCGCCGCACGCCGCGCCGGGTCTTCGTAGAGCACCCGCGCGAACTGGGTCTTGACCAGCCCCGGCGCGATGCAGTTGACCCGCACCCCGTCCGGTCCCCATTCGGCGGCGAGGTTGCGGCACAGCGCGTAGTCGGCCGCCTTGGTGATGCCGTACATGCCGAGCACCAGCGAGGCGTGCAGGGCCGCGACCGAGATGATGTAGATGATCGAGCCGTCCTTGCGCGCGCGCATCTCCGGGCCGACCATGCGCGACAGCCAGAGATTGCTCTGCACGTTGTTGACCATCATGCGCTCGAACACCTCGTCGGGGAGGTCGTCGAGCGAGCCGTGGTGCGGGTTGATCGCGGCGTTGCAGACGAGGATGTCGATATGGCCCCACGCCTCGCGGGTCCTGGCGACGAGGTTTTCCAGCGAGGCCTTGTCGGACAGGCGCGCGGTCACCGCCATCGCCTCGCCGCCTTTGGCCTTGATCGCCGCGACCGTCTCCTCGCACGGGCCGAGATTGCGCGCCGAGATCACCACCTTGGCGCCGGCCTCGGCGTAGATCTCGGCGATGGCGCGGCCGATCCCGCGCGACGAGCCGGTGACGATCGCGACCTTGCCCGAGAGATCGAACGATTTGAGCCCCGGCGGCATCAGCGCTTCTCGCGCACGACCGGGTTTCGCAAGATGCCGATCCCGGTGATCTCGATCTCGCAGACGTCGCCGTGCTTTAGGTTGCGCGGCGCGCCCTCGGTGCCCATCCACACCACGTCGCCGGGATACAGCGTCAGATATTGCGACATGCGGCTGAGAAAGGTGGCGACGCCGTACAGCATGTGGTTGGTGCGAAAGCGGTCGGTTTCCTCGCCGTTGACGCGCACGATCGTCATCGCCGCATCGAGGTCGAAATCGGTTTCGATCCACGGCCCCATCGGCTTGAAGGTGTCGGTGTTCTTGGCGCGCCACAGCGTGCGGTCCTGGCGCTGCCAGGTGCGCTCGCTCATGTCGTTGCCGATCGTCCAGCCGAGCACGCAGGACAGCGCCTCCTTCTCCGACAGGTGCTTGGCCTTGGTGCCGATGACCGCGACCAGCTCGGCCTCGTACTGCACCAGCTCGCCGGCGTCGTGCGGGATGACGATGTTCTCGCCATGCGCGATCAGCGCGTTGTTGGCGCGGTAGCCGATATCCGCGGCCGGCGGGATGTTCGGCTCCTCGCCGCGCTTCTTGGCCATCTCGGTGATGTGCTCGACATAGTTGAGCCCGGCGGCATAGAAGGTCTTCGGGATCACCGGCACGAGAAACTTGACCTCGCTCAGCTTGCGCCGGGTGCGGGTCATCTCGTAGCCGACGAACGGGTCGCCCTTGACCTCGTTAACCTCGTTTCCTTCGACGATGCCGTAGGATTCCCGCCCATCCGCCTCATATCGTAGCCAGCGCATGGTTTCCGCTCCTGTTTTCCGGGGGCTGCGGCGGCGACTATAGCGCAGCGGGTCGAGCCGCTGCCAGTATCGGCGGCCAGCTGATGGAGGCTTCGCCGTGCCGTTCCTCGATCGCGATGGGGTGGTCCTGCATTACGAGAGCCACGGCGGCGGGCCGCCGCTCCTGCTCAGCCACGGCTACGGCGCGACGCTGCGCATGTGGGACCGCCAGGTCGCCGCCTTTGCCGAGCATTACCGCCTCATCCTGTGGGACATGCGCGGCCATGGCGGCTCCGGCGACCCGGACGACCCGGCGCTCTACTCGCACGAACTGACCGTCGCCGACATGGCGGCGCTGCTCGATGTCTGCGGCGTCGAGCGCGCGGTGGTCGGCGGCCTGTCGCTCGGCGGGGTGATGTCGCTCGCCTTTTGTCTCGCCTTTCCCGAGCGGGTACGGGCGCTGATGCTGTTCGACACCGGTCCGGGCTTCCGCAACGCGGCGGCGCGGCAGGCGTGGAACGACCGCGCCCTGGCGCGCGCCCACCGGCTCGAACGCGAGGGGCTGGCCGCGCTCGGCCGCGGCCGCGAGACGCGGCTCGGCTGTCACCGCTCGGCCCGGGGCCTGGCCGGCGCGGCCCGCGGCATGCTGACGATGCGCGATGCGAGCCTCATCGATTCGCTGCCGCAGATTGCGGTGCCGACCCTCGTCGTCGTCGGCGCCGACGACACCGATTTCCTCGCCGCCGCGGATTACATGGCGGCAAAAATCCCGGGCGCGAGGAAGGTCGTGATCCCCGCCGCCGGGCACGCCGCCAATCTCGACCAGCCGGCGCTGTTCAACCGGGCGATGGGCGAGTTCCTCGCCGCCCTGCCCTAATTGACGAAGCGGTAGAGCTTGGCCGCGTTGTCGCAGACGATCTTCTGCCGGGTGGCCGCCGGCAGGTGGCCGAGCTCCCTCTCGATGTAGCTCTGCGAGTCGGGCCAGACGCCGTCGGGGTGCGGGAAATCCGAGCCCCACATGATGTTGTCTTCGCCCAGCTCCTCGATCAATTTCACCCCGATCGGGTCGCTCTGATAGGTGGCGTAGCACTGGCGGCGCCAGTACTCGCTCGGCCGCATCGTCAGATCCAGTTCCTTGAACTGGTCCTCCCATTCCGCGTCCATGCGGTCGAGGATGTAGGGAATCCAGCCGGTGCCGGCCTCGCCGATCACCATCTTCATCTGCGGCCGGTGGTGCAGCACCCCGGCAAAGATCATCGACATCAGCACATCGGCCATGTGCATCTGGAAGCTGGTGATGCTGGCGGCGCGCGCGGCCAGCAGCGTCTTGCCGCTGAGCTTCGAGAAGTCGCGGCCGGGCCCGCCGATCGTGTGGAAGTGCACCGGCAGGCCGCTCGCCGCGATCGCGTCCCACACCGGGTTCCACCACGGGTCCCACAGCGGCGTCATGTCGAAACGGCGGGCGATTTCGAGCCCGCGCACATTGCCGCGCTTGGCGACGCGCTCGATCTCGGCGACCGCCTCCTCGACGCTGTGGTTGGGGATGTTGGCGAGCCCGGCGTAGCGCTCGGGGTGGGTCTTGCAGAAATCGGCGAGCCAGTCGTTGTAGATGCGCAGCATCGCGCCGGCCGCCTCGTTGTCGTTGAGCCGGTTGGTGGCGCCGAGGATGCCGTAGAGCACTTCCGCCTGGACGCCGTCGCGGTCCTGGTCCTTGAGCCGCAGATCGGGGTCGGTGAGGCGGCGCACCCGCTGCTGTTCGGGCTCGTAGAGCCCGGTCGAGGCCATGCGGTCCGAGCGGTGGATCTTGCCCGGCTCGTACAGCCGCCCGGCCGAGCCCATCCCGACGTCGAGCCCGAACGAGGCGCCGTTCCTGGTCACCCATTCGCGGCCGCGCGGCCCGTCGGTGACGTAGGGCATGCGGTCCCTCAGCGCCGCCGGCGCGTTGGCGGTGAACAGGTCCGGGGGCAGCCAGATCAGGTCGACGTGGCAATCGGCCGAGATGACCTTGTATTGCATGGGGCTGCCCTCTTGTCGCGGTGGTTGTTGCGCCAGGGTAGCGCGCGATCAGGGCGGCGTCAGCCCCATCATGTCGAGCATCGCCGCGCCGAGCAGCCCATAGGGATTGCACAGCGTTTCCGGGATTTCCAGGTGCGCGTAGTGTTCCCCGACGATCAGCTCGACCGGCTTGCCGGCGGCCGCGACCGCGGCGGCGAATTCGCGCGCCTGACGCTGGAATTCCGGGGTCTCGCAGGTGCCGTAGGAGACGATCAGCGGCGCGTTGAGCCGGTCGAGATGGCGGATCGGCGACAGCGTCTCGACCGCTTCGTCGGTGAAGGCGACATAGGCCGAGCGCTTCGACAGCCGCACCGGCGCCAGCTCGTACATGCCGCTCGAGCACAGCCCGCCGCGGATCAAATCGGGCGGCAGGCCGAACCCGCCCGCCCAGTCGGTGGTCAGCGCCACCGCCGCCATGTGGGCGCCGGAGGAATGGCCGCCGACATACAGCCGGCGCGGATCGCCGCCGAAGCTTTCGGCGTGGCGATAGACCCAGGCGATGGCCCGGCGGATCTGGTCGGCGATCGGCAGCAGGTCGCCGCCGCAATCCTGCACCCAGGAGAAGTCGGGCACGACATAGTGCGCGCCGGCCCGCACGAACATCTCGGCCGGCGCCGAATACTGGCTCGCCGAGCCGGCGCGCCAGGCGCCGCCGTGGATGAAGACAAAGACCGGGGCGTTGGGCCGCCGGGTGCAGAACAGGTCGAGCCCCTCGATCTCGGCGCTGCCGTAGGCACGCCGCTGCGGCGGGCCGATCCGGGCGCGGGTGCGCGCGCTGGCGCTGTGCCAGCGCCGGCGCAGCTGCTCGATATTGGGCTCGTAGACCGCCTGGTCGTAGGCGGCGTCGAGCGCCTCCTGGTCGTAGTCGAGGAAAACCCTCGGTCCGCCGCTCACGTGGGGTAGACGACGAAGCACTTGTCGGAGTTGAAGATGTAGCTCTCGACGTAGTCGATCACCTGCGGCGCCCGCCCGAGCGCGGTCATCGCCCCGCCGAGGCAGACCCAGTTGAGGAATTCCTGCTGCCCGGCATCCTCGATCTGCTCGGTGGTCAGCTCGCGCCAGCGCTCGGTCTTGCCCGAGGCGAGCTCGTCATAGCGGGCGCGGTCGCTGGCATTGTCGGGATAGAGGAAGTGGTTTTTCGGGGTCAGGAAGGCGTGCGACCAGCTCGACGAGGCGATCAGCGCGACCCGCCACGGGCTGTCGGCGAGCGCCTTGGCGATGGCCCCGCCGATGTCGAAGCAGCGGCGCGGGTTCGGCCCGGGCGGATCGACCAGATTGGGGTCGGCCTCGCCGGTCAGGTGCGCGGTCGAGCCGCGCTTGGCGATCACCGACGAGCCGTAGCAATTCACGTGGAACGGCACCACCGGAAAGGGGAAGCCTTTGCGGTCGTAGTCGAGGTAGAGGATGGTGTTGATGAAGGCGTGCGGCAGCCCGTTCTCGTAGCGCATGCGGTAGGCGTAGCTGACGTCGAAATCCTCCTTCAGCAGCCTGGCCGCGATATAGGAGGCGCCGGCGCGGTGCCCCTTGGTCTTGATTGTCGTGTCCTTGCCTTCGCCCCAGACATTGGCGTTGGCGCCGCTGTAGCGCGCGAACGGGCGCGACTCGATCTCCTCGTGGGCAAAGACGCAGAACGACGGCACGCCGTCTTCGCGGAAATTCTCGTACTGGTCGTCGCCGAAGATGACGACGAAATCCGGCTTGAACGCATCGAGCGCCTCGCGGGCCTTGCGGAACCCGTTGACCAGGCGGCGGCGGTGCTCGCCCGCCGAGGCCACCGGATCGGCCCACTCCCTGCGCATCGGCTCGGGCCAGCGCGCCGGGTCCTTCATCGCCTCGGGCACCTGGTCGCTGTTGAGCGTGCGGTTGAGCAGCCCCGCCATCTGCGCGTCGGGCTGGATCAGGCCGGGGTAATGGGTAACGCCGATGCCGAGAATTTCGCCCATGGCCGCGCTCCTCGCCGAAAAGCGTTCGATACCGCCTATCATAGCAGAAGATCGGGGTGGGGTTGATGGAAACCGGCGTGCGCACGGCACTCCTGGCGATGTGGCTCGGCTGGACCGCCTACTGGCTCGTCGCCGCGCGCGACGTGAAGCGCAACCGCTGGCGGGAGCCGCCGGCGGCGCGGGCGCTGCACAGCGTGCCGCTGCTGTTGTCGGCGGTGCTGCTCGCGGCGCCGCACTGGCTGCCGCGGGCGTTGACGGCGCGCCTGGTGCCTGCGGGCCCGGCGCTGCCGCTGGCCGGCACCGTCCTCGTCGCGTTCGGCCTCGGGGTCTCGGTCTGGGCGCGGGTGCATCTCGGGCGCAACTGGTCGAGCCAGGTCGTCGTCAAGCAGGACCATGCGCTGGTCCGCGGCGGTCCCTACCGCGTCGTGCGCCATCCGATCTATTCGGGCCTGTTGCTGGCGATTCTCGGCACCGCCGCGGCGATCGGCGAGTGGCGCGGCCTCGCCGCGCTCGCCTGCGCCCTCGCCGGCATCCTCGTCAGGGTGCGCGCCGAGGAGGCGCAGATGCGCCGCATCTTTCCCGAATACGCCAGCTACGTCCGGCAGAGCTGGGCCCTGATCCCGGGCCTCTATTGACGCCGGCGACGCGCTGCCCGCATAGCTCCGGCGGTGCCCGCACCGCTCAGCGCGGCAGGGTCGTCGATCCCATCAGGAACTGGTCGATCGCCCGGGCGCATTGCCGGCCCTCGCGGATCGCCCAGACGACCAGCGACTGGCCGCGCCGCATGTCGCCGGCGGCAAAGATTTTCGGCACCGTCGTGCGGTAGTCGCGGGTATCGGCGCGGACATTGCCGCGCGGGTCGAGCGCAACCCCCGCCTGCTCGACCAGGCCGGCGCGGCGGGGCCCGAGAAATCCCATCGCCAGCAGCACCAGATCGGCCTTGAGGGTGAACTCGCTGCCGGGGATTTCGCGCATCTGAAAGCGGCCGTCCGGCCCCGTCGTCCACTCGACGCGGACGCATTCGAGCCCGGTGACGCGGCCGTTCTCGCCGATCGCGCGCTTGGTCAGCACCGACCAGTCGCGCTCGCAGCCTTCCTCCTGCGACGACGAGGTGCGCAGCTTCAGCGGCCAGTCCGGCCAGGTGAGGGGCTTGTTTTCCCTGTCGGGCGGCTTCGGCAGGATTTCGAGCTGGGTGATCGAGGCCGCGCCCTGGCGGGTCGAGGTGCCGATGCAGTCCGAGCCGGTATCGCCGCCGCCGATGACGACGACATGCCGCCCCTTGGCGCTGATCGTGCCGCCGGGCGCGGCGACCTCCTCCGGGTCGCCGGCGTTGCGCCGGTTCTGCTGCGGCAGGAACTCCATCGCGTAGTGGATGCCGGCCAGCTCGCGCCCCGGGATGTCGAGGTCGCGCGCCCATTCGGCGCCGCCGGTCAGGGCGAGCGCGTCGAACTCGCCGAGCAGGCTGTCGACCGACACGGCGACGCCGACCTCGACCGAGGGGCGGAACTCGACGCCTTCGGCCGCCATCTGGGCCATGCGCCGGTCGATCAGGCGCTTTTCCATCTTGAAGTCGGGGATGCCGTAGCGCAGCAGCCCGCCGATGCGGTCGTTCTTTTCGAACACGGTGACGGCATGGCCGGCGCGCGCCAGCTGCTGGGCGCAGGCCAGGCCCGCCGGGCCGGAGCCGATCACCGCGACCCGCTTGCCGCTGCGCTCTTTCGGGACCAGCGGTTCGATCCAGCCCTCGGCCCAGCCGCGGTCGACGATCGCGCATTCGATCGTCTTGATCGTCACCGGGTTGTCGTCGATGTTGAGGGTGCAGGCGGCCTCGCACGGCGCCGGGCAGACCCGGCCGGTGAATTCCGGGAAATTGTTGGTCGAGTGCAGAACGGTCAGCGCGTTGCGCCACTGGTCGCGATAGACCAGGTTGTTCCAGTCGGGGATGACGTTGTTGACCGGGCAGCCGTCATGGCAGAACGGGATGCCGCAATCCATGCAGCGGGAGGCCTGGGCGCGCACTTCCGGCTCCGGCAGCGGGGTGAGGAACTCGCGCCAGTGGGTGATCCGCACCGCCGGCTTGTCATAGCCGCGGTCGCGCCGTTCGACCTCGAGAAATCCGGTCGGCTTGCCCATCCCTAATTCCGGTAACCGGTCACGAATGCTGACTTATATCCATGATGCCCGAGATCGAGGCTAGCATCAATCGCCCCGCGGACCTTGCAGCTTTTTAAACGCCGCGCGCCAGATGTGCCGGGCGGCGCCGACACCGGCTTATTCGATGACCTCGTCGGCGCGGGCGAGCAGGGATTGCGGCACGGTGAGGCCGATCGCCTCGGCGGTCTTCCGGTTGATCGTCAGCTCGTAGGTGGTCGGCTGCTCGACCGGCAGGTCGGCCGGCTTGGCGCCCTTCAGAATCTTGTCCACAAACGTCGCCGGCCGGCTGTAATAGTCGTCCGGCTGCGCGGTATAGGCCATCAACCCGCCGGCGCCGGGAAACGCCGCGATCGGCGACACCGCCGGCAGGCGGGCGGCGATCGCCAGCGCGGCGACCTCGCGCAGCGGCAGGCTCGGTTGCACGATGACGGCATCGACCGCCTTGCCGCGCATCGTCGCAAATGCCGCGTCGAGCTCGGTTGCGGCATTGACCGGCACCGGCACGATTTCGATCCCGACGGCCGGACCGGCCTGCTCGATCCGGCGGAGGAACAGCTTCGAGAACGGGTCCGGCACGTTGCACAGGGCGGCGATGCGGCGCGCCCCCGGCAGCAATTGCTTGAGCAGCTCGATATGCTTGGCGCCGAGCTCGGCGGTCAGCCCCGCCACCCCGGTGACGTTGCCGCCGGGATGCGCCAGGCTGGCGACAAAGCCGGAGCCGATCGGGTCGCCGGCGCCGAGCATGACGATCGGGATTGTCTTTGTCGCCTGCGCCGCCGCGGCGATCACCGGGGTCTGCCAGGCGACGATGACGTCGACCTTCTGCCGCACCAGCTCCGCGGCGAGCTCGGGCAGGCGCTCGGCGTGACCCTCGGCCGAGCGCACGTCGAGGCGGATGTTGCGGCCCTCGACATAGCCGAGCTCCTCCAGCTTTTCGCGGAAGATGCGCAGCGGCATGTCGGGCTTCGGGCTGCCCGAGACGAGGATGCCGACGGTGGGCGGGCCTTGCCGCGCGGCGGCGGGGCGGCCCATGCCCGTCGCCAGCACTGCGAGGATCAGCTCGCGCCGTCTCATTCGAGGGTTCCGTCCGCGGCGATGTCGAGCGCGATCATCCCCGCCTCCCTGTCGGCGTTATCGCTTTGCGCACGGGGGCAAGCCCGCCCATCCGCGCCAAGGTTGCCGATAAGGTTGCGAAGACGTGCCGCGGGGTCAAGCCCGCCGCTGCGGCCTCACTCCGCCGCCGCCATCCGGGCGGCCTGTTCCTCGGCCTTCAGTTCCAGCAGGGCGCGGCGGTAGTCGCGCGGCATCACCTTGACGAAGGCGGCGACCGTGTTGTCCCAGTCGTCGAGCAGGCGGCGGGCGCGGGCGCTGCCGGTCAGCAGCAGGTGCCGCTCGATCAGGATGCGCAGCCGCGCCGCGTCGTGGCGCAAGAGGTCGCCCATGCCGTTGTCGTGCACCCCGGAGGGGCGCTGCCGCGGCCGGCCCTCCTCGCCGTCGTCGTAGGCGGCGACGGGTTCGAGATCGACGCCGGAACGGTTGCACAAATCGGCAAACCGGCGGTCCGGGTCCCAGACATAGGCGAT
>Ga0209581_1004267_pt1 | contig 11600 bp, 9 predicted proteins | sample Coa_R2_FD_187160 | JGI IMG/M metagenome (GOLD analysis project Ga0209581, IMG submission 187160) | Surface soil microbial communities from Centralia Pennsylvania, which are recovering from an underground coalmine fire - Coalmine... | ecosystem: Environmental > Terrestrial > Soil > Unclassified ...
GCCTTTCTGGGCGGCGCGTCAACGGCTCAGGTCAAGGCTTCCTAGACCCCGATGGGCGCAGCGAAAATCTATCTCTACGACACTACTTTACGCGACGGCTGCCAGTCCGAAGACGTCTCGCTGACGGTTGACGACAAGGTCAGCATCGCGGCACGGCTGGACGAATTCGGCTTCGATTACATTGAAGGCGGATGGCCCGGGTCCAACGAGCGGGATGCGGCTTTTTTCACCGAAGTCAAGAAGCTCAAGCTGAAACATGCCAAAATCGCCGCCTTCGGATCGACCCGCCGGGCCAATCTGAAAGCCTCGCAGGATCGCAACCTGGAACTGATTTTGCGCGCCGATACGCCGGTGGCCGCGGTGGTGGGAAAAACCTGGGACCTCCACGTGCGCGAGGCGCTGCGAATTTCGCGCGAGGAGAACCTCGCGGTGATCCACGACACCATCGCCTATCTCAAAAAGCACCTCGACGAGGTGATCCTGGACGCCGAGCACTTCTTCGACGGCATCGCCGCCAACCGGGAATTTGCCTTGGAATGCCTGAAAGCCGCGGCCGACGCCGGCGCCGACTGGATCTGCCTGTGCGACACTAACGGCGGGCGGCTGCCGTTTGAGATCGAGGCGGGACTCGCCGCGGCGCGCGCCGCTGTCGCCACTCCACTGGGCATCCACTGCCACAACGATTCCGACGTCGCCGTGGCCAACACGCTGGCCGCCGTGCGCGCCGGAGCGACGCAGGTCCAGGGCACCATCAATGGCCTGGGCGAGCGCTGCGGCAACACCAATCTGATTTCCGTGATCGCCAATCTGCAGCTCAAGATGGGCTGTCAGTGCGTGGCGCCGGCCAAACTCAAGTCATTGCGCGAGCTGTCCACGCTGGTCTACGAGCTGGCCAACATCACGCCGGTCAACCGCCAGGCGTATGTGGGCCGCAGCGCGTTCGCGCACAAGGGCGGACTGCACGTCTCCGCGATCCAGCGCAACGCGCGCACTTACGAGCATATCGACCCGTCCCTGGTCGGCAACGATCGGCGCGTGCTGCTGTCGGAACTGGCCGGCCAGAGCAACATCGTCTACAAGGCCCGGGAATTCGGCCTCGAACTCGACCCCAAGGACGAGAAGGTCGGGGCTTTGCTGGCACAGCTCAAGCGCCTGGAAGCCGAAGGCTATGCTTTTGACGGCGCCGACGCCTCCTTTGAGCTGGTGATGCTGCGGGCGCTGGGGCTGGAGCGCGAGCATTTCCGCCTGGTCAGCTTCCGCGTCTTCGACGACAAGTGGGACGAGGACCAGGTGCCGTTCAGCGAGGCGATCGTGGTGATCGACGGGCCCGACGGGAGGCGCAGCCGCAGTTCGGCGATCGGCAACGGTCCGGTCAACGCCCTGGACTCGGCGCTGCGCAAGGCGTTGGTGCCCTACTATCCCAATCTGGCCGGAATGCAACTGAGCGACTACAAGGTCCGGGTGCTGGACAACGGCGTCGGCACCGGCGCGCGGGTGCGGGTGCTGATCGAGTCCACTGACGGCAAGCGGCGCTGGGGCACCGTGGGTGTGTCCAACAACGTGATCGAAGCGAGCTGGCAGGCGCTGGTGGATTCGGTCGAATACAAGCTGCATCGCGATTACGCCAAATCCACCTCGCGCATCCGTATGCGCAAGTCCACCAATGCGAAGACGGCCGCGCGCGACAGCAGCGTTTCCTGACGGTCGGGAAGCGGGTTGCGCGCCGCCTCCGGCGAGGTAAGCTCATAAGATGGCCTGGTTCAGCCGCCTGCGTGAAGACGTTCAGACCGCCCTGGACCGCGATCCGGCGGCGCGCAACCCGCTTGAGGTGGTGCTGGCCTATCCCGGCCTCCACGCCATCTGGATCCATCGCGCGGCGCATTGGCTGTGGAACCATCACCTGAAACTGGCCGCGCGGCTGCTGAGCGAGATTGGCAGGTGGCTGACCGGCGTCGAGATTCATCCCGGAGCCACCATCGGGCGGCGCCTGTTCATCGACCATGGCATGGGCGTGGTGATCGGCGAGACCTGCGAAATCGGCGACGACGTGCTGATTTACCAGGGCGTGACGCTGGGCGGCACCAGTCTGAAGAAGGAAAAGCGCCATCCGACGATCGAAGACCACGTCATGATCAGCGCGGGCGCGTCGGTGATCGGTCCGGTTACGATTGGGCACGGCAGCCGAATCGGCGCGGGCGCGGTGGTGGTCTCCTCTGCGCCGCCTTACTCGACGATCGTGGGAATCCCGGGCAAGGTGGTGGAACGGGACCGCACACGCGACGTGATGGACCTCGACCATGCGCGGCTGCCCGACCCGGTGGCGCGGGCGCTCAGCAGCCTGACCGAACAGGTTAACCGGATGTCGGTGCGGCTTAATGAAATGGAAGAGCGGCAGGATTGCCTGGAGGACAAGATCACCGAGGCGCCTGGCGCGGTGGGCCGCAACAACGCGTTGGACAAGCAACGTTGAACCGGCGTTCAGCTTCCGCACGCCTCTCCCGGACCTGAAGAGGAGAGCGCGCCTGGAATTTCAGCTATAATCAGATTTTGTTCATGGCGATTTATCTCGACCATAACGCCGGATCGCCGCTGCGGCCCGAGGTGCGCGAGGCGATCGTTGCGGCGCTTGACGCGGGGGCCGGCAACCCCTCTTCGGTGCATCGGCGCGGCCAGCGCGCGCGCCGCCTGCTGGAAGATGCACGCCGGCAGGTGGCCGTGTTGATCGGCGCGCAGCCGGGGCAGATTGTTTTTTGCAGCGGTGGCACCGAGGCCAACAACCTGGCCATCGCCGGCGCCGTGGCCGCCCGCGCCGGACGCCGCCGCGTCGTGACTTCATCGATCGAGCATTCCTCGATCCTGAAGCCGCTGGAGCGGCTTGAAAGCGGCGATGTGGAAGTGATTCGCGCGGCGCCGGACCGGCAAGGGCGGCTGCACCCCGGTGAGATTGCGCCGCTGGTCGATAGCGGTACGGCGCTGGTGAGTCTGGGGCTGGCGAACTCAGAGGTCGGCACAATCCAGGACTTGGCGCCGATGGCTGCTGCGGTTCACGCCGCGGGCGCGGTTTTCCATGTCGACGCGGCGCAGGCGCTGGGCCGGATGGCGCTGGATGTGGCGCAACTGGGATGCGACCTGATGACGCTCAGCGGCCATAAGATCGGTGCGCCGGCCGGAATCGGGGCGTTGTTCGTGCGCCATCCGACGGCCATCGTGCCGCAGCTTGCCGGCGGGCCCCAGGAACATGGTTTGCGGGCGGGCACTCAAAACCTGATCGGGGCAATCGCGTTCGGCGCCGCCGCTGCCGCCGTGCGCGCGCGGCTTGACGAGGAAATCACCCGTCTCGCCCAACTGCGGGATACGATGCTGACGCGCCTGATGGCCGCGATTCCTGGTCTGACGCCGAACAGCCCGGCTGAGCGAGTGCTGCCGAACACGCTGAATCTGGCGTTCCCCGGAGTGCTGGGCGAGACCATGCTGATCGCGCTCGATCTGGAAGGCGTCGAGGTCTCGATGGGATCGGCGTGTGCGGCGGGCGCGGTGGAACCCTCGCATGTGTTGCTGGCGATGGGCCGCAGCACGGAGGTTGCGCGCAGTTCGTTGCGGATCAGCCTGGGATGGTCGACGACGGCGGCGGAAGTGGAGCGGGCCTGCGCGATCATCGTCGCCGTGTGGAGGCGCATCGCGCATCCGGACAACCGATCGGCGGTGGTCATGAAGGGGCGGGTGATCGTGGCGATGTCGGGCGGCGTGGACAGTTCGGTGGCCGCCGCGATGCTGGCCGGGCAGGGCTACGATGTGGTCGGAATCGCGATGCGTCTGGCGCCGGAGGGCGAAGCTCCGCGCGGCGGGCGCGCCGCCTGCTGCTCGTATGAGGACTTCGAGGATGCGCGGCGGGTGGCCGAGCGGATGGACTTTCCGTTCTACGTAATCGATCTGCGCCAGGACTTTGCGCGCAGCGTGATCGAACCGTTCGTGGGCGAGTACCTGGCAGGAAGAACCCCCAATCCCTGCCTGCTGTGCAACCGCGACATCAAGTTCGACCGGCTGTGGCAGCGCGCCGGGACGCTGGGCGCCAGCTTCGTCGCCACCGGCCATTATGCGCGCATCCGGCGCGATGCGCGGGGCGTCTTTCATCTGCTGGCCGCCGCGGATGCGCGCAAGGATCAGTCCTACTTTCTGTATACCCTCAACCAGGCGCAGCTTGCCCGCACCCTGTTTCCGCTCGGTGCTATGACCAAGGAGCAGGTGAGGTCGATCGCCAAAAAGCTCGGTCTGGCCAACGCCGACAAGCCCGAAAGCCAGGAAATCTGCTTCGTTGCGGGCGGCGATTACGCCGCCTTCGTGCAGGCCCATAGTGCTCCCCAGCAAATCCGCCCCGGACCCGTGGTTGATTCGGAGGGCCGGGTGCTGGCGCGCCATGACGGGGTGCATCGCTTTACCGTCGGACAGCGCCGCGGCTTGGGTATCGCTGCGGGGCGCCCCTTGTATGTGCGCAGCATCAACGCTCAGAGCGGTGAAGTGACGGTGGGAGCACGCGCGGAGTTGGCCGCCCGCGGTCTGCGCGCATCGCGGCTGTGCTGGGTGGAGCCGGGCGCCGGCGCGCGCCGCGAATTCGAAGTCGAAGTCAAAATCCGCTACCGCCATCCGGCCATCCCCGCCCGCCTGAAGCTGACGGCGGCTGACCGGGCCGAGGTGGTTTTTGCCCGCGAAAACCCCGCTGTCACGCCCGGCCAGGCTTGCGTGTTCTATCGCGGCGAGGAGGTCCTGGGCGGTGGATTCATCGAGGGGGCGCTGCAAGGCTAAGGCGATGCGCTTTGCGATCACTACCCTGGGCTGCAAGGTCAATCAGTACGATTCGGCGATGATCGAGGCGCGCCTGGGCGCGGCCGGCCTGCAACGGTGCGACTTCGACCAGGTGGCCGACGTTTACGTCGTCAACACCTGCACCGTGACCGACCGCGCCGACGCCGAAAGCCTCAAACTGGCGCGCCGCGCGCGCCGCCTCAACCCCCACGCGCGCGTAATCATGACCGGATGCCTGGCACAGGCGAATCCCTCCACCTTGGCCGCGGCGCCTGAAGTCGATCAGGTGATCGGCCTGACCCGTATCGACGACCTGGTACGCGCCGCGGCCGGCCAGGACACGACGCGCGTGATGGTTTCCAATCTGCGCAAGGGCCGGGCCGCGATCGACGCCGCCGCAGTGGTTCCCGCCGGTCAGACCCGCGCCTTCCTGAAGCTGCAGGAAGGATGCGATCAGTTTTGCAGTTTCTGCATCGTGCCGTTCTCGCGCGGCGCCTCGCGCAGCGTGCCGCCCCGCCGGGTGCTCGAAGTGCTCGATGCGCTGCATGACCAGGGCTTCAAGGAAGTCATCCTCTCCGGCGTCCATCTGGGCGGCTATGGCAAGGACCTGTCGCCGCCGGTGACCTTGATGGCTCTGCTGGAGATGATCGCGGAGCGCTGTTCGATTCCGCGCGTGCGGCTGAGTTCGATCGACCCCGAGGAGCTGAGCGACGGGATAATCGACCTGGTGGCCGGCGCGGACAAGTTCTGCCCGCACTTTCATCTGCCGCTGCAAGCGGGCGACGACCGGATCCTGGAGCGGATGCGCCGCCGTTATCATACCGTCGACTACCGTGAGCGGGTCGAGCGGATTTTGGCGCGCATGCCGGAGGCGGCGATCGGAACCGATCTGATTGTCGGCTTTCCCGGCGAGACGGCTGAACACTTCGAACGCTATTTTGCGTTTATTCAAAGCTTGCCGCTGGCATATTTCCATGTTTTTCCCTATTCGGTTAGATCAGGTACGACGGCCGCCAGGTTGGGCGGCAAGGTCGACGCCCGTGAAATCAAGGTCCGCGCCGTGCGCCTGCGCGAGTTGGGCGAGCAGCGGCGCCTGGCATTCGTCAGGCGCTTTGTAGGGACAAGGCTGAAGGTACTGATTGAAGAGACTCGTGAGCCCGGCTGCCAGCGGCTGCGCGGTTACAGCCGCAACTACATCAAGGTCCTGATCCAGGGAGCGGATGAGCTTAAAAACCATGAGCTCGACGTTGAGGCATCGGCTGTCGACGGTGTGGCACTGGTTGGCAGGGTTGGTCAGCCCCAAGCCACCGCCGGGGGCAGCCGAGGCTGAGGCCGAGCAACGTCCGCTGGCGCTGGAACGGGCGGTCGGCTATTCCTTCACCCGTCCCGAACTTTTGAAGTTGGCCCTGACCCATCCCAGTGCCGCCGAAGGCAGCGATCAGCATTACGAGCGGCTGGAGTTTTTGGGCGACGCGGTGCTCGACCTGGCAATTGCCGACATGCTGATGCGCCATTTTCCCGACGGCAAGGAAGGACTGCTGTCACGCCAGCGCGCCTCGATCGTCAACGCCCGCACCCTGGCCGCCAAGGCACAGGCCATCGGACTAGGCCAGTGCCTGCTGCTGGGCCGCGGCGAGGAAAAGAGCGGTGGGCGGTACAAGACCTCGATTCTGGCAGCCGGCTTCGAAGCCCTAATCGGCGCGATTTATTCCGACGGCGGCCTGGCGCAGGCGCAGCAGGTGGTGGAGCGGCTGTTCGGCGGCGATATCGGCGGGCCGACGGTGGAACGTGATTACAAGACCGAGTTGCAGGAAGCGGCCCATCGCTTCTTCCGCGCCCATCCGGTCTACGAGGTGATCAGCGAGAGCGGACCCGATCATGCCAAACGCTTTGTCACCCGCATCCGTATCGGCTCGCGCCAGTTTGGCGTCGGCGAGGGATCGAGTAAGAAGCTGGCCGAGCAGGCCGCCGCGCGCCAAGCCCTGGAGGTGATTCGCAGCGAACAGGCGCCGCAAGGACAGCCACAGCAGGAGGGAGCCGATGGCCAGCGGCGGCGTTGAGTATCGGGCCGGCTACGTGGTGCTGTGTGGGCGCTCCAACGTAGGCAAGTCCACGCTGCTCAACAGGATCGTCGGCGAGAAGGTGGCAATCGTCACGCCCCGTCCGCAGACCACGCGCCGACGCATTGTCGGCGTCCGCACCGACCCCGACGCGCAATTGATTCTGGTCGACACCCCCGGTCTGCACGAAGCGACCCGGCTGCTGAATCGGCGCATGGTGGAGGTGGCGCGCGCGGCGATGGCCCAGGGGGATGTGCTGGCGGTGGTGGTCGAGGCCGGCGAGAGGCTTGCGGCGGAGGATCGCGCGGTCCTGGCCGAGGCCGCACGGCTTGGGCGGCCCACAGTCGTGATCATCAACAAGATCGATCTGGTGCGCCGCGCGTGGCTTATCCCGCTGGCACAGGAATGCCTGCGTCTGGTGCCCGGTGCGGAAATCGTGCCGGTCAGCGCCCTGTCCGGGGAGAACGTCGCGGAGTTGTGCACCACGCTCAAGGGGATGCTGCCGGCGGGACCCGCGCTGCTGCCAGAGGATCAGTACACCGATCAGACCGAGCGCGCGCTGGTCGAGGAAATCATCCGCGAAAAGATCTTCCTCGCGATGCGCCAGGAGATTCCGTTCTCCACCGCGGTCAAGGTCGAACAATTCACCGAGCTTGAAGACCGCGGCCTGGTGCGAATCCATGCCACCATCATCGTCGACCGCGACTCGCACAAGGGCATGATGATCGGGGCGGGCGGCCGCCGGCTCAAAGAGATCGGTCAGGCGGCGCGGCTCGAGATCGAGCAGCACCTGGGAATGAAGGTCTTCCTGGCGCTCAATGTTAAAGTCGAAAAGGACTGGACGCGCGACCCGCGCCGCCTCGCCGAGCTGGACCTGTAAGAGCCGAGCCTAGCGTCGAAGCAGGCATCGCCTGCCGCCGCAGATGGCTGACGGCCCCTCATGCGCTGACCGGAGTGCGGTTAAGGCGATGCGCATAGGTTTTACCATCAAGTGACTTTTTTGAGGGGATTTTCGAGAATCGCCGCTGGACGGCGCGCGAGCATGGGTGACAGGGTAGGTTGCGGCCTCCACGCCATAGAGTGAAAACCGTAAAGCCGCAGACAAAACAGCGCTGTAGTACACTACCGCCGCCTGCTCCGGCAGAGCGCAGACACGAATCCAGTCTCACCCGGAGCGCCGGGTAAATTGTGGACCGTGGGGCGTTCTGCGGCTAGACCGCAGCCCACCGCGGCGCTGCGTCAGCGCCCGGCAGGAATGGTCGCCTTATTCAGCCACTGGTCGATGGCCGAGCGGCGGAAGCGCCAATCGCTGCCGACCCTGAAGCCGGGAATCCGCTTGTTCTTGAGCAAACGGTAAATCGTGCTCGGATGACAAAGCAGATATTCCGCCAGCATCGGAACGGTCAGAATCTGATCGCCCGATTCCTTGGACGGCTTGGTCAGCAATGGATTGATCAGCGGAGGTTTCCCGCTCGCTCCATTACCTGCGGCCTTGGCTTCGCCGTTGCTGGTTGCCTTTACGCGCCCCATCGCCTTGCTCTTTTTTGCCAACTTTTTCACGGGTCTAATGCGGTTCTGTGCAATTAGCTTGCCATCCGCGCCCGGGGCGGCTCCCGCCCGATTTCGGCCAAGAGTGCTATGACGGCTATTTTCAGCAAACGGCAGCTTTCCCGCCTAAACCGCAACTGTGGCAACGAACCATATTGTCGAGAAACTAGCGGCTTTTTCACCGCCGCCGCCCAGGCTGACCAATCGTTCAGACCAGGACAATCTAACCCCGTTCGGTTTTTGCAAGCAAGAAAAATGACGCGCCTGGAGGCTGCTCACTAGCGCCGTGAGGCGGGGAACTGTGCCACGCAGGTTGTGCAGGGTGTCGCACTTTTCCACGCTTTCTGACGCCCTCGGATACAGCTTGAATTATTCGGAGAGCTGATGAGCGAATGCTAAAAAACCGCTAAAATTTTATTGATGACTGCTACGCGGACATGCACAAGCCGTACAGCGCTGCCCGGAGTCAGCCCCGGACTGCCGGTCGTGAGCCTGGTAGGACGCGCTAATGCGGGCAAATCCACACTTTTTAATCGAATTACCCGCCGCGGCCGCGCCATCGTCAGTCCCATTGCCGGTACCACCCGCGACCTCAACCTGCTCGCCGCCGAGCATCAGGGCCGCCACTTCGCTGTGGTTGACAGTGGTGGATTGGAGCTGGGCGCCGAGGGACTCAGCGAGCGCGTTGCGGCTGAGGCGCTGCGGGCGGTTGCCGCCGCCGATGTGGTGGTGTTCGTGGTGGACGGCAGGGCCGGGCTGAGCGCCGCCGATACCGAAGCCCTGTCGCTGATTCGCGAGGTCGGCCGTCCCATTCTGCTCGCCGTCAACAAGCTGGATTCGCCCGCGCTCGATGCCGGCGCGGCGGAGTTCCATAGCCTCGGCGTAGAGCGGCTGTTCATGGTCTCGGCTTCGCATGGCCGGGGAGTGGAAGAATTGCTCGACGCGATTGTTGAGCTGCTGCCGACTCAATCGGCACAGGCAGCGGCGCCGGTGGATTTGCGGATCGCGCTGATCGGCCGGCCCAACGTCGGCAAGTCATCGCTCACCAACTGCCTGGCCCGAGCGCAGCGTTCACTGGTGGATGCCACGCCGGGCACCACCCGCGACCCCGTCGACGTCAGGATCGCCTCCGACGGTCACGAACTCATTCTGATCGACACGGCCGGTATCCGGCGGCCGGCCCGCGTCGAGGGCGAACTGGAACGTCATTCGGTGGGGCGCGCGATCGAGATCATCCGCCGCGCCGAAGTCCTGCTGCTGGTCGTGGACGCCAGCGAGGGTATTACCGATCAGGACGCGCGGCTGGCACGCCTGGTGGAAAGCGCAGACCGCGCCTTGATGGTGATCTGCAACAAATGGGATGTTGCAGCGCGAACCGGTCGCAAACAGGCCTCCTTCACTCGCGACGCCCATCAGCGCTTTCCGTTCCTGGAATTCGCCCCGTTGATCTATACCTCGGCGACCACCGGCGACGGTGTGCGCGACATCCTGCCCGAGGCGCTCAGAGTGGGTGCGAATTTCCGCGCGGTCTTCCAAACCGCCCATCTAAATCGCATCCTGGAGCAGGCTACCGCGGCGATGGACCCGCCGCTGGTGGCCGGGCGGCGCCTTAAGCTGCTTTATGTGACGCAAGTTGCCAGCTCCCCGCCGCGTCTGATGTTCTTCTCCAATCTGGAGCGCGACATCCCGGCCCATTATATCCGCTTTCTGGAAAATCGCTTCCGCGCAGCCCTGGGACTGAGTGGCACGCCGCTGCGGATGGTGTTCCGCAAACGCGGCGCGGTTAAAAGTGATCATCGCCAGGCGGCGGCTGCCGACTACGATCAGGATCGGTGAGCGAGCGCGCCTCCAACATGACGATCGCGGACATGCGCATCGGAGATCGCGCCTGGGTCGACCCGAACGCGTGGGCGCCGCTGCGCGACGGCACCAGCTTTCTACTGGGGACCTTTCCTGCCTATGCCGAACCCGATGAAGCGGCGCGGATGCTAATCGAGCGGGTAGCCGGCGGATGGCTGGTGCACGCCAGCCAGGTCAACAATCCCAACTGGCGCATCAGCCGCGGCCTGCCATGGCCGGGCGCCGGCGAGGGCGACCTGATGCCGGTTGTGAAAATCCTGTGAGGCGCGCCGTTGACCGCTATTCGCCGGGATTGTGCGCTTGGTTAATATTAAACGAACGGCCCGGGCGCTTGCGATGATTTTAATTCTCGACTTTGGCAGCCAGTACACGCAATTGATAGCGCGACGCGTGCGCGAGGCGCGGGTCTATTGCGAAATCCATCCGTATAACCTGGCGCTGGAGAAGATTCGCGCGCTCAATCCAAGGGGCATCATCCTGTCCGGCGGTCCCGCCAGCCTCTACGAACGCGATGCACCCAATATCGAGCGTGCCGTGCTGGATATCGGCTGTCCGGTGCTGGGTATCTGCTACGGCATGTACGTGATCGCGCAACACTTCGGCGCCCGCAGCGCCGGTGCCGCGCGCCGCGAGTACGGCCCCGCGACCCTCACCATCGACCAGCCCGACGAACTATTCGAGGGGCTGGGCGGCAGCCAGCATCTGGTGTGGATGAGCCACGGCGACCGCGTCGAGGAGCTGCCGCAGGGTCTGTGCGCGATCGCGCACACTGACAATTCGCCCTACGCCGCGGTGCGCAGCCACGACGGCCGCCTGCGCGGCATCCAGTTCCATCCCGAAGTTGTCCATACGCCGCAGGGTGTCGCCATCCTGAGCAACTTTGTTCACAGGATTTGCGGCGAGCCCGGCGATTGGACGATGGCCAACTTTATCGAGACCAAGGTCGCCGACATTCGCGCCCGGGTTGGCGCGCAGGATCGGGTCCTGATGGGCCTGTCGGGCGGCGTGGATTCGTCGGTGGCTGCGGCGCTGATCCATCGCGCGATTGGCGACCGCCTGCACTGCGTGTTCGTCGATACCGCCTTGCTGCGCGCCGGCGAGCGTCAGCGGATGGAGGAGGTGTTCGCTCGTCAACTCGGTATCGCGCTGACGGTTGCCGATGCCTCGCAGTTGTTTTTAGAGCGGCTAGCGGGTGTCACCGACCCCGAGCACAAGCGCCGCATCATCGGGCATACCTTCATCGAGGTCTTTGAGCAGCAGGCCCGGGCGTTGGGCGGCGCGCGCTTTTTGGGTCAAGGCACGCTCTATCCCGACGTCATCGAATCGGTGTCG
>Ga0209581_1004273_pt1 | contig 11586 bp, 7 predicted proteins | sample Coa_R2_FD_187160 | JGI IMG/M metagenome (GOLD analysis project Ga0209581, IMG submission 187160) | Surface soil microbial communities from Centralia Pennsylvania, which are recovering from an underground coalmine fire - Coalmine... | ecosystem: Environmental > Terrestrial > Soil > Unclassified ...
GTTTCCGCCAGCTTGTGCAGCGCACGCTCGACTTTTTCCGTCGCCGACCGCAGCCGCGCGGTCCCACCTTCGTTCATGGCCTTCTTCGCGTCTTCGAGCGCTTCCTCGGCCGCTTTCAGGTCAGCTTCGGGCAGCTTGTCACGATTGTCGCGGATGGTCCTTTCCGCCTGATAGACCAGCCCATCCAGGCGGTTGCGCGCTTCCACTTCTTCCATCCGCCGGCGGTCCTCTTCGGCGTGCGATTCGGCCTCGACGCGCATCTTCTCTGCTTCTTCCTTGGTCAAGCCAGTCGAAGACTGGATGGTGATCTTCTGCTCCTTGCCCGTGGCTTTGTCCTTTGCGCTCACGTTCAAGATGCCGTTGGCGTCGATGTCGAAAGTCACTTCAATCTGCGGCACGCCGCGCGGGGCGGGCGGAATGCCATCCAGCTTGAACGTGCCCAGCGAACGGTTGTCCTTCGCGAACTTGCGCTCGCCCTGCAGAACGTGGATCTCCACGCCCGACTGGTTGTCCGAAGCGGTCGAGTACGTTTCCACTTTGCGCGTCGGAATGGTGGTGTTGCGCGGAATCTGCACGGTCATCACGCCGCCGAGCGTTTCCACGCCCAAGGAAAGAGGCGTAACGTCCAGCAGGAGAATGTCCTTCACTTCGCCCGCCAGCACCGCGCCCTGAATCGCCGCACCCACGGCAACCACTTCGTCCGGGTTCACGCCCTTGTGAGGCTCTTTCCCTGCGAAGAAATTGCGCACCAGCTGTTGCACCTTCGGAATACGCGTCGAGCCGCCGACGAGCACGATCTCTTCGATATCGCTCGGCGAAAGCTTGGCGTCTTCGAGCGCCTGCTGCACCGGCTTCATCGACCGGTCCAGCAGGTCGGCCATCAATTGTTCGAGCCGCGTCCGCGTCAGCTTCGTCTGCATGTGGATTGGCCCGCTCGGCCCGGCAGTGATGAACGGCAGGTTGATTTCCGTCTCCATCATCTGCGAAAGCTCGATCTTGGCCTTCTCCGCCGCTTCCTTCAGCCGCTGCAAAGCCATGCGGTCCTTGCTCAGGTCAATGTTGTTCTCTTTCTTGAACTCGTCGATGAGCCAGTCCACGATCCGCTGGTCAATGTCGTCGCCGCCCAGGTGCGTGTCGCCATTTGTGGACTTCACTTCCACGACTCCGCTGCCTACTTCGAGCACGGAGATATCGAACGTGCCGCCCCCGAGGTCATACACAGCGATTGTTTCGTCGCTCTTCTTGTCCAGCCCGTAGGCCAGCGCGGCCGCCGTCGGCTCGTTGATGATGCGGACTACTTCCAGGCCCGCAATTTCGCCCGCTTGTTTGGTCGCCTGCCGCTGGGCGTCGTTGAAATACGCCGGCACGGTGATAACGGCCTTCTGTACCTTTTCGCCCAGGAAATCTTCCGCGGCGGACTTGAGCTTCGACAAAATCATCGCGGAGATTTCCGGCGGGCTGTACACTTTGCCCGCAATCTCCACGCGCGCGTCGTCGTGCGGCCCCTTCACCACTTTGTAGGGCACGCGCTTCATCTCACCGCCGACCTCGTCGTAGCGCCGCCCCATGAACCGCTTGATCGAATAAACCGTGTTCTCCGGATTGGTCACCGCTTGTCGCTTGGCTACTTGCCCGACCAGCCGCTCGCCGGTCTTCGTGATGGCCACCACCGACGGGGTGGTGCGTGCCCCTTCCTGGTTGGGAATGACCACCGGCTCGCCGCCCTGCATCACGGCGACTACCGAGTTGGTCGTTCCAAGGTCAATTCCGATAATCTTGCTCATAACTGCCGTTCCTCCATGGCTCTCGTTCAGCCCGCTTTGGGCGAGGTCCCGCCTCCGGAATCAAACTAGGCGAAATTCGCCACGGGGCACTTGGTTAAGCCCAAACCGAAGCTGAGTATACAAGTTGAGTGTGACATTGTCAAGTTTTTTGATACTTTTTATTAGTCATTCATTCAAAAAGACTTATTAGGAACTGCAGTTGTCGTTTTTCGTTGTTTCTCGCAAACAAACCTCTCCGGCTCGCCTGCATCTTAATTGCAGCGCTCCGGCTGGGTAGCTTCCGGGGAAACCTGCCTGCCCGCTCCGGGTTTTCTTCTGCGGATTTCGGGTTAGAATTTTCGGGCCCGCGGGTTGGCGACCCATTTCGATAGAGGGTTAGGAGGATCGAGTGAATCGTCGGAAATTCTTCGCAAGGACACTTCTCTTGTTTTTTCTCGGCGTTACCGGAGGCGCGGTTCTTTTCGCTCGCCCCCCGGCGCAATCCGGTGGTCTCCCCGATGTCGATCCCCACAAAGCGGTTGGTTCGAAGTCCGCTCCGATTTCGATGGAAATCTTCAGCGACTTCCAGTGTCCCGCCTGCCGCCAGTTTTATCTGAACAACTACCGCCAACTGATGGACAATTACGTAAACACCGGCAAGGTCTATCTCGTCGAACGCGATTTCCCCCTTACTATTCACGCATACTCGACGGTTGCCGCGCGGTACGCTCGCGCCGCGGCACAAATCGGCAAGTTCGAGGTGGTGCAGGACGCGCTCTTCCAGAATCAGGCCAAGTGGGACCAATCGGGCGACATAGACGGCACCGTGGCCGGCGTTCTGACCGCGGCGGAGATGAACAAAGTGCGCACGCTCGCCAAGAGCCCCGCCATTGAGGCCGCAATCGAAAAGGACAAGACGCTTGGCCGGCAGTACGCCGTAAACCAGACTCCGTCCACTTACATTCACTACAAGGGGCAAACCTACCCTGTGGCTGGCGTCGTCAGTTACGACGTACTCCACCAATTTCTGGATCAGCTTCTTGCCCAAAGATAATGCTGCAATCCAGCCCTTTTAATTACCGCCGCCTTGTCATTTGGATCGGTCGCCTGGTGCTGGGCGGGATTTTTATCTACGCGGGATTCGCGAAAATCTTTCTGCCTAATTTTCACCTTTGGCCCTATTTTCTGCTGAAATTCTCGGTATCCGCCAATCTGACCACCTTCGCCTTCCAGGTCGAATCCTACAAAATGCTTTCGCCTGCGGGCGTGACCTTTGTCGCGCACACCCTGCCGTTCGCCGAAATCGCTCTCGGGCTCCTGCTGCTGATCGGCTGGCGGCTGAAAATCTGGGCTTCGCTCGTGAGCGCGCTCTTGTTCGGCTTTCTTTGCGTGGTGACGCGCGCCTATCTGCTGCACATGGAGATCAACTGCGGCTGTTTCGGAACGCCCGAACCGCTCACCGGCATGACGATTGTGCGAGACGGTCTTTTGTTCGCCTTCGCTGTCCTGGTTACGGTGTTTGTCTTCATCGAAGCACGCCAGCCTCACCCGTGGACGGAATCCAGGTCTGCAACGGCCAAATGACATTGCTCTTTTGAGGCTTTTCCGCGGCGCGCTTCGTTGGAAACAGCGGATAAGCGCCGCCTTCACAACCGCTCCAACTGCGCTAAAATTTTCTTTTCATGTTTAGCCTGCCGCCGATCACGCTCCGTCTCCGAGGCTGGAAACTCATTGACCGAGTCGCTCTCGCCTTTCTCCTTCTTTGCTCCATCGCGCTCGGCGCCGCCTGCGGCTTGCTTTTCGTTTACGCCAGTGACTTGCCGGAGATTCGCGCGCTCGAAACCTATCGGCCCGACGTGGTTACGGAAATCTACGCCGATGACGGCTCGCTCGTCGGCAGTTTCGCCTTGCAGCGCCGCATTCTGATGACCTGGGAGCAATGCCCCAAGGTCCTTTACAACGCGGTCACCGCCATCGAAGATCAGCACTTCGAGGATCACTGGGGCATCGACTTCCCGCGTATTGCCGGCGCCGCGTACCGCAATATTCTTCGCGGGCGCCGCGCGGAAGGGGCCAGCACCATCACCATGCAGCTCGCGGGGAATCTCTTTCTCGACCGCAGCGACCGCAGCTTCCGCCGAAAAATCCAGGAAATGCTTCTCGCTCTTCAGATCGAACGCCGCTACACCAAGCCCCAAATCTTTACGATGTATGCCAACCAGATCTACCTGGCCCACGGCAACTACGGCTTCGCGGCGGCCTCGCAGTTTTATTTCGGCAAGCCCGTCACCGACCTCAAGCTTCCGGAAGCTGCGCTTCTTGCCGCCATGATCCGGGGACCTATCTATTCGCCGCTTGTCGATTCGCAGCGCGCTCTGGCTCGCCGCAATCTTGTGCTGCGCCGCATGGAAGAAGAAGGAAAGATCAGCCAGGCCGAAGAACAATCGGCGATCAAGACGCCGCTCGGTCTTCACATCCAATATCCGCGTAACGATCTTGCGCCGTACTTTTTCGAGGAGATTCGCAAGCACCTCGAGGAAAAGTACGGCACGGAAGCAGTCCATGAACGCGGCCTTCGGGTTTACACCACGCTGAACATCAAAATGCAGCAGGCCGCCAATCAGGCTGTCCGCGATGGCCTGCACGCCTACGATCGCCGTCACGGCTGGCGCGGCGGCCTGCCCAATGTGATCCACGACAACCTCGGCAAGCTCGACACCTACGAGGACGACGATTGGCACCACCCCATCGAGAAGGGAAGTTACGTCACCGGCCTGGTCCTTTCTGTGGACGACCGTTCCGCCACGATCAAGATCGGCCCGTATCGAGCGATTCTCTCGCCCGCCGACTACGCCTGGACGGGCCGAAAGAAAGCCTCGGACCTTCTGAAGGTCGGGGACCTCGCGCAATTTTCTATTCAAGAGCTCCGCGACAACACCGCCCGCGTGCAGCTCGAGCAGCAGCCGGGCCCGCAAGCCGCGATGGTCGCCATCGACAACGCCACCGGCGAAGTCAAAGCCATGGTCGGCGGCTACAGCTTTGAGGATTCCAAGTTCAATCGCGCCACTCAGGCCTACCGCCAGGTCGGCAGCTCCTTCAAGATTTACGTCTATGCGGACGCCATCGAGAAAGGCGCGTCGCCTTTCGACACGATTCTCGACGCTCCCGTGACATACGTCAGCGGCGGCCAGCCGTACTCCCCGCGCAACTACGACGAGCGGTTTGAGGGCACCATCACGCTGCGCCGCGCGCTGGCCGGATCTCGCAACGTCCCGGCCGTGAAGCTCGCGGACAAACTCGGCATCAGCAGCGTGATTGATATGGCGCGCCGCTTCGGCATTACCACGCCCTTGCCTCCGTATCTTCCGCTCGCTCTCGGCGCCGCGGACATGCGGCTCATCGAGCACGTTTCCGCGTTCACGGTTTTCCCCGACGACGGCATCCACATCGACCCGCACCTGATTCGGCGGGTCGCGAGTTACGACGGAGCGTTGCTCGAGGAAGCGCATCCAGCGATTCACGACGTTATTTCGCCGGAGACGGCCCGGACCATGACCGCCATGCTGGAAGAGGTGATCCAGTTCGGGACCGGAGTTCAGGCGAAGGCGCTAGGCCGTCCGGCCGCGGGCAAAACCGGCACGACCCAGGACTACACCGACGCATGGTTCGTCGGTTTCACGCCACATCTCACCGCGGGTGTTTGGGTTGGCTATGACGACAAGCAAATTTCACTGGGCAAACGTGAAACCGGCGCGCGGGCGGCGTTGCCGATATGGCTGGAGTTCATGCAGAAAGCGTTGGCGGGCACGCCCGTGGTCGATTTCCCGAACGTGGTTCCCCTCGAGCAGCAGGCCGCCGAGCATCCCGTGCGCGTCGATACTCCGGATACCGCGCCCGCGGACGATGAGCCGCCGTCAAGAACTCCGGCAGCTCCGCCGCCGCAACCTCCGGCGCCGGCCTCTCCGCCGCCCACCGCAACGCCCACCAAACCTAACGGCTCATCCCCGCCGTAATCCTCGTCTCGTCTGCCTTTCACCAACTTCAAGGTTTCTGCACGACCACCTTCAGGGCCGAACTCTGGATTGCGCCCAGGTTGATCTGCGAGGGATTTACCGTCAGCGAGAACTGCCATAGGAGATTCCCCAGGTTGTCCGTCAGGCTTAGATTCACCTGAAACTGAACGTTCAATCCGAGCACCGTCGGGGACGTCAGCAGAGTGCATTCCGCTTGACCGTTGGAGAGTGGAACGCTCCCCCGGAAGGAAAGCAGGCTCGAGCTGATGGTGTAGGAGAGCGTCCCGCTTACAGGTGTGCCGTCAGGGTACACGAAGTTCAAAGTCAGGCCCGGCGAGCTGTCTGCGATTGGAAGAATTTCAATCGCATTGATCAGCGCGCTTCGGACGACATTGTCAAATTCTATATCTGCCTCGCCGTTGCTTACCACGATATCGATTCCTTCCACTACCGCAGCATCCGCCCCCGCCACCGCGAAGATATCCAGATTGGCAAAGACCGTATTGCCCTGCATTTTCACGGTGAAGACGCGGCGTCCCACAGCGCTCATTCGATTGAACGTCTCCGCAAAATAGAGATTCACATGGTAGCTTCCGTTCGGAAGAGGAAGCCGGTACAGCAACGGGGTCGTCGAGCCGTTTGTCCGGCCCGTCTGGAAAAGCGCGGGATTCGAAGTCCCGCTGATCCCGACCGAGTTCGAAAACGTCGAGCCCGTGTTGAATCCGGTATCCGCTTGCCAGACCTGCCCCTTGGAATCCGTGTAGGACGGACCCCCGCAGTTTATCCGAATAGGTGTCTGCGATTGCGCCGCCAACGGCAGGCAGAGCAATCCGATGGCCGCCAATGCGATTACAAAGCCGACTTTTTTCATGAAACTCTCTCCTCGCTGCCGAAGTGAAAGGTCCGTTCAAAGCGGCGTCGGTTGGGTGGGGCCGCGCTTCAGCCTGCTGTCGCTAATCTATTTTTCCCGAGGGAGTCTTACAACTGTCCTCCCGAACGATTTCTGTACAGAGGTACTTACTGCGCTTTTTCCTGTACGAACGTTCGCCCCGGTTTGTACTTGTTCGTCCGCGCTCCCGATGGATTCGAGAGTGATGAAACCCGTCTTTTAGAAACGGCGTTTAACGTGGCGAAACGGGTCCCATCCGCCACTCTCCAGCGATTGTTCCCGGCCGTTTTGCTTCAGGAGCAGGATTCTGCGCCCGCTTTGAATTTCGCCAATGATGGTGACCGGGGCTCCCGCAATCTCGCGTTTCAAGTGCCGCGCTTTACTCTTCGGCACGGTGAACAACAGTTCGTAGTCATCCCCGCCGTGGAGCGCCGCGCGAATTCGCTCGGCCACGCCCCCTTTGAAGCCGGGAAAAGCTTTCGCCAGGGGCAGCCTCCATTCTTCAATTCGCGCCCCCACGCCACTTGCTTCGCAGAGCCGCTTCAGATCCGTCGAAAGCCCGTCGGAAAGGTCCATCATCGCCGTCACGAGTCTTTCTTTCACCAGTCGCCGGCCCAGTTCCACACGCGGGACCGGATAGAGATGCTTGTCCAACCCTACGTCGCCTTTGCGCGCACCCTTTTGTTGCAACAGCAGCTCCAAGCCGGCTTGCGCGCCGCCCAGTTGCCCGCTCACGCAAATCCAGTCGCCCTTTCGTGCGCCCGAGCGGAGCGCTGCCCGCTTCGTTTCGATTTCTCCGATGACCGTCACGTTGATCAGGATTTTCTCGTGACGCGTCGTGTCTCCGCCGGCCAGCACGCACTTGAGTTTGCGGCTGGCTGCCCTCAATCCGTCCAGAAACTCATCCAGCCATCTTCCCGTATGCGTTTCCGGCAAAGCCAGGCTCAAAAGAAAGCAGCGCGGCACGCCTCCCATCGCTGCAATATCGCTGACCGCACGCGCCAGGCACTTCCACCCCACGGAATCCGCCGGATGCAGGCCTTTCAGGAAGTGCAGGTCCTCCAGAAACCAGTCGCAGGTGAGAATCGTTTCGAGCCCTGGCGTGGCTTTCCACAAAGCCGCGTCGTCGCCGATCCCCAGCGTCACGTTCCCGGCGCGAGCAGACGCCGAGAGCCGAAACTTCGCGGCAATGCGCCGCACTAACGAATCTTCGTCTTGCCTTTCGCTCTGCATTTTCCTCCCAAATTGTTCCCGCAACGGTTCCTTCATCCCGGCCAAGAGTATAGCCCGGCTAATTCCTGCCCTCTGCCGCTCCGCACCTGCCCTTTGGTACAGTGTTCAGGATTCCAAAGCCTGTCCCAAATTCGCCCATTTAGAGGGTTGACGCCACAGCCTTCCAAATTTAGTATGGTTCCCGTCGCGAACCGAAGCTTACGGTTCAGATTGGTTTTTGGCCGGCTGGCCGGCCCAGTTCAATTTTGGTTCTCACGCGGGTCGGGAATACAATGCCCGCTTTCGATGGAAGACAGGCCTGAGGGGCCATTCGGTGATCAAAGGTAAGAGCTATACCTTCTTTATCGCGTCCACGCCGGGCAAGCTTCGCAAGCTTGTCGTGCCGGCGTATGCCCTCCACGGTCTGGCCGCACTTGCTCTCATCGGCAGCATCACGGTCGTTGCTGCGGTGGGCTCCTACACCCGCATGCTCTGGAAAGTCGGCAACTACAACGCCGTGCGTCACGAGCAGGAAACCCTCAAAATGCAGTACCGCCAGCTGCAGAGCACCCTGAATGACACGACGCAGCGCCTCGATTCGCTTCAGTCCCTGGCGACCGAAGTGGCCATGACCTACGGCGTACTTCGCTATCATCCAGTGGCTTTCGATATTTCCGATAATCCCGTCACGCCCGAAGACGCCTTTGACCGCTCCGTCGAACAGTACACTTTCCTCAAGAAGAACGCCGCAGCGGTCGCCATTTCCGCCGGCGGCCTGCGCCTGATGCCAGCGTTCAGCTTTGCGGACTCAACCTACACGCCGTCCATCTGGCCGGTGATGGGGCACATCACGGACAGCTTCGGCGAGCGCTTGGACCCTTTCAGCGGTGAAGGCGCATTCCACACCGGCGTGGACGTTGCTTCCGATTATGGCGCTCCGGTGCACGCCACCGCGGACGGCGTCGTCACGATTGCTGAAAATCACGCCGGTTACGGCCGCCTCGTCGTCATCGACCACGGCTTTGGGATCACCACCTGGTACGCCCATATGTCCGCTTTCGCCACCATCGCCGGTTCCCGCGTCAAGCGCGGCCAGGTCATTGGCTACTGCGGCATCAGCGGACGTTCCACCGGCCCGCACGTGCATTACGAGGTTCGCGTCAACAATGCGCCCGTCAATCCCTGGCGCTACATGAAGACTTCACCTTCCGGCGACTAATCCCCCAATTTCTTCAGGAGCTCTTCCCGCTGTTCCCGCCGTTCTCAGCCGTGACGTGCTATCACTTCGGACCCGCTGGTTTTTCGGAGTTCGGCGTGCCCGCGCCTTTCGATGGCACGTTCTTGCTCGTCGTTTGTGGCTTTGCGGCCGGCTCTGGCTTGTCAGCCGGGCTGCTTCGGACCTTCAGCAGGCTTGGCGTTACGTCCAGCACCATCCGAACCGATTTTGTCTCGCCGCGATCCACCTTCTCGATCTCCGCGCTTTTCAGCAGGTCCAGGTATGCCTTCTGCGCATCTTCACCGACTTGCTTGCCGACCTTCGGGTCGCTTAATCCTGTTTCCGCGAGCAGCAGCGCTCCTTGCAGAAACTCCGAGAGCTGCCTCACGGTTTCCTCGCTTGCGGTTTCGCCTTCCGACACAATCTGCAAACGCTCGCCGGCGGGCTTCCCGGCAATCGAAATCCACTGCAACTGCGTCAACAGCGTCGCGAGCTGCGGCGACCGCAACCCCGCGGGCGCCTGTTCTGCAAGGACCTGTCCCGTTGAACCTTCCTGCCGAATCAACACAAACATCGGCGCGCCAGCCAGCCGCTCAAAGCGTTCGTTCCAATCGCCGCGCCGCTCGCTCTTGCGGGCCGCTTCAAGTTTTTCTTCGGCGCTTCCTTCGTTCGTCAAAGCAATTCGGTCCTTCGTCAAGAAAAAAAACGAAATTATCGAATTCCCGCCGCCTGCGGGAACGTAATAAACATCCTTTCCGCTCTGGCGTTCTTTCCTTCCGCCGCGCAGCGCGTAGTCTTCGATCTTGCGCTGGTCAAAGCGTCCGTCGGCAATCGCAAAGAATCGTCGGGCCTCCCCTTCACCCGTCATGGCGATCCCTACTCGATCCAAATCGCTTTCGTATCGGAATCCCGTGCCGCCCACGAACTTTTCGTAATCCGCGTCCTCCTCCGGCTGCGGCGCCCATGCATAGAGCTCCTTTACGAACGGCTCATTTCGCAGTCTGGCGAAGTCTATATACATCACCGCCGTCGCATCCGTAGGCAGCAATTCCAAAATTTCCTGACGAGGATTTTGCGGCGCGGTTCTCCAGGAATAGACCCCGTAGCCGGCTGCTGCGAGAAGGAGTAGGCATATCCCAGCTGCGATTTGTTTTCGTTTGCTCACGGATTATCAGCCGCCGTTCTTGCTTCTCCGGCCCATCGCCCTCAAAGCTTCTCACAACCATCGTCAGCCATGGCAAGATTTCAATTCTTGCGGCTCGAGATCTGTGGATTAGTCTAGCTGCTTCAACACCGTCCCACCGAAGTGCAACACTGCTAACCTACTGTTAGAACAGGAGTTACATTTCCGGAAAGTTTGGAAACGGAGCGGTCTTTTCCACAGGCTTGGCAGTTTGCATGCTTGCCAGTTCCCGGCGCGCTTGCAATTCGCGTGCCCTCTCTGCTATTATTCACCAGTTTGAGCACCGCTGGCGTAGCTCAGCTGGTAGAGCATCTGATTTGTAATCAGAGGGTCGGGGGTTCAAATCCCTCCGCCAGCTCCACCAGATTTTTGGGTAGGGGAGTGAGGCGGAGCGTATCCTGGAAGTAAATTCTGACGGGCTGGTGTCTTTCGACACGAGTCCTTTTTGTGTTTACGCACCCAGCGTTTTCGCTTCGCACGTAATCGTTTCTGGGACACGGATTTACGTCCCACTTCGGCTGGGACGGGTGGGTGAGTGGCTAAAACCAGCAGACTGTAAATCTGCCGCTCCTTGCGGGCTACGAAGGTTCGAATCCTTCCCCGTCCACCATGCTCTCGATCTTCGCTCGGCGAAGTTCTGGAGTTGAGTTGCAGGTACCGCAGGGCCTGCCTGCGTGTAGCAGGCACCGCAGACGCGTTGATCGCTTTGCGAACACACGAAAGCTGTTCTGCAGCGGTCTCGATTCCGGCGCCAGCACGGACGGTTCGAAGTGCGTCGCTTCGACCGGACATTAGGGAAGGACGGTTTCGGCCTGGGTAGCTCAGTTGGTAGAGCGCGTCCTTGGTAAGGACGAGGTCACCGGTTCAATCCCGGTCCCAGGCTCCAGTTTACGCGGTGCTGCGCGGGACGCGGCGAAGGAATTTTCGGGAGAGCGGCCGAAGCGAGTTTGCAGCATTGGGCGGGGGTAACTGACGGTTGCGGCCTGCCTGCCGAAGGCAGGGTTCAAATCCTGTCGTTGGATGGATGGTGAGGAAGCAAAGTCTTGTAGAAGGAAAGCAGGGCGGGGGTAACTCAACGGTAGAGTCTCACTCTTCCAAGGTGATGGTTGCGGGTTCAAATCCCGTCCCCCGCTCCAAGGCTTTTGAAGTTGTGGTGCAACTGATCGTAGCAAGCAGAGGGTAGAGGAATGGCCAAGGAGAAATTCGAGCGCAGCAAGCCGCACGTGAACATCGGGACGATTGGTCACATTGACCACGGGAAGACGACGTTGACGGCGGCGATCACCAAGGTGCTGTCGAAGCACAATCCG
>Ga0209581_1004274_pt1 | contig 11584 bp, 11 predicted proteins | sample Coa_R2_FD_187160 | JGI IMG/M metagenome (GOLD analysis project Ga0209581, IMG submission 187160) | Surface soil microbial communities from Centralia Pennsylvania, which are recovering from an underground coalmine fire - Coalmine... | ecosystem: Environmental > Terrestrial > Soil > Unclassified ...
CAAATGAACTTGCCCGGCGAACAAGATCGCGGCGCGCGAGTCTCCGTTCCGTCGAACGGACAGTAATCACCGAAGACTCGCTCGCTGCGAATGCTTCAACGCCAGTCGTCCAGAAGATAGACGCCCGGACGGTTGTAACCCTCGTTGTTCGCGCGCTGCATCGCGATGCCGTGCATCTCGGTCCTGAACCCTCGACCAAGCAGATGCTTATAGCTTTCGATTCGACCGAGATTGACACCTGCTCTGATTGTTCGAAGCTCGCGCGCGTCCGCGAATGATTCGCAGGCGTCGAGCAATTTTCCGAAGTGGTGCGAAGTTTGTACGCCTGGCCGCGCCGCGCCGAACTTGACATAACAATTGCCGCTCCCGGCTTCGGTGCCGGCGCCGACGTGACAAACGGCGAATGCCGTCACTTCCAAATCCTGCACGACCAGCAACGTATCGCCCAAATTCTGCGCCTCAACTGCCCGGACTTCCCGACCCACATCGAGCCCCGGATAAATCGCGTTCGTCAGGCTTGCGCATTGAGAAATCAACTTCTGCTGTTCGTCCCCGCTCGCTTCCGAATACAGCAAGAACTCCGTGCCGGCGGATTGGACTGGCGCCTTGGACATAATCGCGGTGACGAAGCGTGGCCAAAAATCGAAATGCTGATACAGCGCCGCGTGCCCGGGACTGTTTGCGAACGTGAAAAGCCCGGTATGGCGGCTTCGCCATTGCGCGAACTGTGTCATCGCGGATTCCAGCAGCCGCTGCCCGATGCCTCGATTCCAGAATTTCGGATCCACCGAAAGCGGGCCAAAATAAGATACGCTGCCCCAACGGGTCGTGAAATTCGATCCGACGAGTCGGCCGTCCAGTTCAGCCCCAAAGGCGCCCTTCGGGTCTGTTCGCCACCTGGTCCGAACCAAATCGCGGTCGCCGAAATTCGAGTGAGGCTCCTTTAGTCCGAGATATGTGTCAAATGCGAGCCGCAGGATCCTGTCGGCCTCATCCAAATCCTTTTCCTCGAGCGGGCGGATTCGAAGCGTCACGCCAAGCCTCGTTACAGCGGCGCCGAATAAAATGATCGCGCGGGGACCCGATGAGCCCGATCCCGGCCATACAAGTCCTCAAGCGCGGACAATATCGGTCGTGGGGCCCGGAAGCCAACCGAAATCGACCTGCGCCGAGAACCCAAAACTGCGATCCAGGCAGGGCTGAGTGCGTTGTGCCGGGTCTTGAGCGGATTTCCCGGCGGTGGTTGGCCGGGTCTATCCGGTGAAACGAGCCGCGCGATAAGCGCCGAGGGCTCTTATCGCGCGGCTTGAGAATTATTCCGCATTTCCCGACGGCTTGTAATATGCAACCAGGTCCGCCTTTTTAGACTTTCTCGAGGTCTTGTCGCCGTCGAGATGAACGCAGACGTGGATCGCAGGTTTGCCTCGCATCACCGGCGACGCTTTCTGGCGCGGGATTTCGATTCCCAGCTTGTCGGTTTCTCCGACGTACAGAGGCTGGTGCTGGCCCTTGTCGTTTTCCGCGGCAAACACGTATACCGCGGCTACCTCGTCCTTGAAGACGCTGTTCGGGCTAAACACGCCGAAATTGTAAATCGTTCGGCTATCGCCGAAAAAAGTAGTATCTCCGATCTTGGCCATGATGCTACAACTCTCACGTGGGCATTGCTCACACATCTCGGACGAAAAACTTTGACGAGCCCCCGCGTGAAGTATTCACAGCAGACGTTTGGTCTTGCATAGAACCCGCTGCCCGTCCTTCAACATCTCGAGCTCGATCTGTTTCAAAAAGCACGGCCTCGTTCACCGACGGAGTTCGACAGGCTTGCCCATCGACGCTGTCGGTGATTCGCGAGCAGTCCAGAACGTCGGATACGGAAATCAGCGGCCGCATTCGGTTCAGGCGTGGACACTTGCCTTGTCGGTCACGTGATTCGTGGGATGAATGCGCCGGATCCGCTCCATCTCGTCGTGCTCCGCTCTGTCGCGGACGGCAGCAGACTCGCCGAGCGGCATATCCTCATAGAGACTGGTGGCGTTGTAGATAGCGGCGAAAGACGCGTAGGCCGCAATGAGTCCGGATATTATCGCCCCGATACCTGCGATGATGGTCAGGACGTCGACGCCGGTGAACATCGCAATGCCCCTTAACCCGAAAGCGATCCACAAGAACAAGAGGACCAAATTGAAGGCGATGAATTCATAGAAGGAGGCGATCCAGAGATAAAGCGTGACAACGCCAGTAACGATGAATATAAGCGCTATGCCATCCGCGGTGGCCGCCGTCGCTGCAGTCAGGCCGAGCAACCGCATATGCGCCAATCCCCACCATCCGAAGAACACGCCGAGAAACGAAAACGCCGTGGCAGCCAGCGCGTCGCCGTACGCGAACGCCCACATACCAGCGAGCAGCTCAGCCAGGCCTCCAAACAGCAATGCTTGCAGGAGATATGGCGACCACGATGAAAGGGGCTGAAAAATAAAAGCCACGCCCATGAGAAAAGTAGTAGTTGCCAGGGCGGCTAATCCGAGAGGAATTGGGCTCGCAAGTCCTTTATCTTTCCCGGGTCTCAGCATTTTAATACTCCTAAGCTAGGTTGCACGTGTCCGCTTGCGTTCGCGCACCAATACCTTCCCTTGCCCACCTGCTGCCAAACACGGTCTCTAGCGGGCGCGGTCTGCAGCTCGCCGGTCATCATCACTATTGTGCAAAAATCCTGCCGCTTCGAAGTGTCCAGCCAAACGGACGGGTTTGAATCGATACCGCATCTGAATTCCGGTGCGGCTGTGGCGCTTTCTCCACAGTTGGCGTCGTCACTCGTCAGGCCAAATCTCCACAGTCCCTCGCGATCGTTTGCCGTATACACTGTCTCAAGCTTCGCGTTCGACTGGCAGCGTACTTGCTCCGGGCTCAATTTTTCTCGGTGAGCGCGACGAAGATCGTTCAGTCAACCTGCGGTTTGGAAGTTAGTCAGTATGAATTCAGAAGATCGTCTGGCGATTATTCTGGCGAGCAGCGATCGGAAGAAACGGCGATTATCAGCAGCCCGCATTGGCGCTGCCTATGCGCCTGACCAGTTCCGCCGTTCGGTCGGCGGGTCTACGGTCTTTGAGCAGACTCGCCGGCGAGTCGCGCTCGCGTTCTCTGCCGAACAAACCATGATTGTGGTCACCCGCTCTCATACGCACCTGTACGAGGATCTGCTTTCGGATGTGCCGCCGAGCAGACTGGTAGTGCAGCCGCGAAACCGTGGAACGGCCGCGGCAACGCTGTACGCGCTGTTGCACGCGGAGAAAATGGTTCCGAATCCGACGGTTGCGGTGTTTCCATCGCATCACTACGTGGGCGACGACGCGGCCTTCATGCGGCATGTGGATCTCGCGTTTGAAGGAGTCAGGGTGCGTCCTGATCTTTCGATTCTGCTGGGTGCGAGCCCTGGCGCTCCCGGAGATGATTATTGCTGGATTGAGATGGGAGAACGAGTCAACGAGTATTTACAGCTATTTCAAATTCGCAACTTTTGGCAAAAGCCTTCTCATGCGCTGGCGATGCGATTGTGGCAGGCAGGATGCCTGTGGAACAGTTCAATAGTAGTGGCTCGCCTGCCGGTGCTGTTAGCATTGATGAGGAAGTTGCTGCCGCAACTGGCGGCGTCATTCGATGAACTGCTCCCGACTATCGGTACGGAAAAGGAAACCGGCGCAGTCGAGGCGGTATATGACACAATCATCGATCGCGATTTTTCGCATGAGGTCTCGGCGAAACATCCTCAGAACCTGGCGGTGCTTCCCGTCTCTGGAATTGAATGGAAGGATCTCGAAAAATCCCACCCTGCGATCGTGGCTTCGCTTCCCGCCGGAACTCGCGCCCGTCGGCAGGGCAGCGCGTGGTCTCACCGCCGTCGCAAGTGAAGCAGGATACTCGCGAGGGCGCGCTTCGATCCGTCGCCGCTTAATGAACGACTCGACTACCTAGCCGATTGCGCCTTAGTGCCTCGTGCGGAGGCTCCGCGACTCGCCGCGTCAGAAACGACGATGGCATCAGACATTCTGGTTCTCGATCCCGATCAAGTCGCGCTCGAAGCTTTGGCGAGAGACCTGAGATCTCTGGGGCACCGAATCTTCGCCACGCCGGATTCCGAGCAAGCTCGCGCGATTGCGGAATCCAGGCATCCTGAATTGCTCCTGTGTGACGCTCGCGCGCTGTCTGGCCGCGGCTCGAAGTTGATATTGGTTTTTCGCGACGTCGATGCGGACCTGCCGATCGTCGTGCTGACCACCCTCGACACGGTAGAAGCAGCCGCACAGGCCGTGCGAGATGGCGCGTTGTTTTATCTGCTCAGGCCATTCACGCCTGACAATCTCAGGGTGGCCGTGGAGAGGAGCTTCAGACGGCGGCAGCGCGATTGCGAGGCGCCCGCCTTCGACCGCTCGCCAGGGCAGGTAAACTCGGCCGAAGTCATCGTGGGCGCGAGCCACGCGTTGCAGCGGGTGCTGGAGTTGGCCGGTACGGTAGCAAGGTCCGATGCGAATATTCTGATTTTCGGAGAGTCGGGGACGGGCAAAGAGTTGTTCGCGAGAGTGATCCACACGTGCAGCCTGCGATCGGCGGGCGTTTTCATTCCTGTGGACTGCGCGTCTTTGCCCGAGAATCTACTCGAGGCGGAATTGTTCGGTTACGAAAAAGGGGCGTTCACCGGCGCCGCGCATACCAAACCAGGTTTGATGGAACTGGCTAATCGAGGCACCTTGTTCTTCGACGAGATAGCGGAACTTCCGATGAACTTGCAGCCCAAATTGCTGCGCGCGCTTCAGGAGCGTCGGCATCGCAGGCTCGGAGGTACGAGAATCGTCGAGTTCGACGTGCGCGTGGTCTCGGCGACGAACCGCGATTTGCGCGCGCAGGTGGCGCAGCGGCTCTTTCGCCAGGACCTCTTTTATCGCTTGAACGTCGTTCCGTTGCATCTGCCGCCGCTGCGCATGCGCGACAAGGACGTCGTTCTGCTGGCGAATCACTTTCTACAGCAATGCAGCCGTAAAAACCTTTCGGCTCCGAAACGCTTTGCTCCCGAGGTGCTCGGATTGTTCGAGCACTGCCCGTGGCCGGGCAATGTCCGCGAACTGCAGAATGTCGTCGAATACAGTTGTGCCGTGGCTCGCACGGAAACCATCACCCTGCAGGATCTTCCCGCCGAGCTGCAGATGTACGATCCGCAAACGATCGACGAGCCGCCAAGTCTGCCGGCTCCGACCTTCAAGCTGGCCAAGGCGCGCTTCGAAGCGGGCTATGTCGCTGAGTTGTTGAAGCGGCACGACAACAATGTCAGCCAGGCTGCCAAAGCCGCCGGCGTCGACCGGAAAACGTTTTACGCCCTTCTTCAAAAGCATCATATTTCCCCTCGCCAGTAATCGTTATGGCGCGTGCATTCACGACTTGGTCCGAGCTACGATGCAGGTTTATTCGGCGCGGAGACGCGGCAGCTATGATCGAACACGTATCGGTTCCGGTAAGCGATTACAAAAAATCCAGGCGATTCTACCTGGCGGCGCTCAAGCCTCTGGACTACGTCCTGCAGCGCGACTACCCGGCTGAAGCTGCGGGTTTTTGCGAAGGCGATTCGACCAGCTTCTGGATCGTCGTCAAGCAGAGAAAAGTACAGCCCATTCACGTCGCCCTGCGAGCGCCCAGCAAAAGGTCTGTGCAACGATTTTATGCGCAAGCCCTGAAAGCCGGCGGCAAGGACAACGGCGGCCCCGGTTTTCGCCGACAGTATGGCGATGACTACTACGCCGCTTTCGTGCTCGATCCCGACGGCAATAATATAGAAGCGTGCTTTTTCGGCGAGACGGCGCCGCCCGAGTAAAAGGATGGCGCCAATATGGGTGTCAACGCGATAGATTGTGTGCGCGCCAGTTGAATCACGTCGATCGCCGGCCCGAATTCCGGTCTGCGGCGGCCAGTCTCGCAAACGTTGTCGACCATATGCCCAATGATATGCGATACCAGCATCGCCGTGCTCAATGCCGGGTAAACCGCCATAACGCGGGTGGTAAAGGCATAATGTCCGAAAACGCCGACCGCAGCCGCCTGCATCGGACCGAAACCGACCGGCTTAATAGGCACTCCGCCCGAGGCAATGATCGCCGGAGTGGCCGCACAGACGATCGACAGCGGAACGAAAAGGCGCGCATGCTCACATAGTAAATCAAGGCTGTGGCGCGAAAATGCATCAGTTCGAAATAGTCAGTCGGAGCATGAAAATAGGAGAACATCCTGCTGAACAGCAGGTTTCGCCGAAGAACCAGGTCGCAAACGAGGCCAGTGTGGCTGGAAAAAGCCAGGCGAGATTGGCCCAGGCCAGCACGCTTATCAGCCTATAAAACGGAATCCCGCCCAGCTCGTACCAGACGATTGCACTGGCCAGGCAACAGGGCAGACCGCGCTTAGCGACTCCTCGTGCCGCTTCCGCCAGGGGATTAGTTGATCGCGCCGATTACGTGATGAGTCGGCATTGTTCCCAATGGCGACCGGGCTTCCACTTCGCTGCCTGGCTCGCCCGTCGGGTACCGCGCGATGCCTGCGAATTTGGCCCATCGTATGAAACGGCTATCGATTGCGGTCGTAATCTGGCGGAAGTACGCAGGGAGACCGGCGCCCGCGGCAGGCAAGAAGTGCGTGGCTAAGGTCCATTCGCTCGGAGTAGCGATGACCTTCAACCGGCCGCTGGGCACACGTGCGGCCGAAGCCGAACCCTGTTTATAACCGCGGAGTTTTGGCTGTAAAATTCAAAGGACTCCTTGCAATTGCAGCGATTTTTCTACTATCGTCCTGCATCTGTGTTGCCGGCATACGAGACCAACAATCGGCATTGGCGTCGACGCGACTGATGGGGTCAAGGTTGTCAGCATATTCATCGATAGACGGCGTGCGGGTGAGCAGGACACGGCTCGGCGGCGACGCGGAGAACCCTACGAGGCCGAGTTTCGCTTGATTCGATGCTTCGAGACGCCTGTGTCGATCGCGGCTGGGCGCGAGGTGCGCCCTTATGCGAGCGGCGGCTGCTTTAATGGGCGCCGGGCCGCCGGAAAATGGTGGGCATCGTTTCGATGCCAGTAGAACACGCGCTACCGGTCTCTTCACGATGCCTAGCGCCGGCAGGCATAATCGGCTGCGCAGAACTGAAGTCTTCGGCTATGCGGAGGTCGCTTGCGATGCGACCTCATTATACGACTGCTGAATGACTGCTGCCCTTCGAGCGGGCCATGCAGCCGCCGCTCCAGGCGTGGACAAATCTGGAGCCGCGTCAGCGGGGATGTGGAGAGAGCCAACGCCTGGTGTGACTCGATGCGTCAGATGACCTCATTTTTTGCGCGACGTACGCGGCTCTTGATCGGCCTTGCGGGAATGCTGGGGTTGCTCCTTCATGGCGCGGACGTTCAGGCGGGTCCAAAAGCGCAGCAGCCGAAGATGCCGACGGAGCAACAGTTTTTGCAAAACCAGTTGCGCACGCTGCGTCCTCAGCGCAAAACGACCTCTCTTCCGGTCAACATCGAGGGGCAGAGCCTGGTTCATGACGCGAAAACCGACACTTATATCGTTACCGGAGCAGCCAGGCTGGAACAGGGGCCGACGACCATCACCGCAGACCAGATCACGCTGCAGCATCGTTATCTCGGCACGGCGACCGGCAACGTTCACGTGGTCGATCCGAGTTCCGACATACATTCGAGCAAAGCCTGGTTCAACTTGCGGGAGGAAACGGCGAGACTGGCCGACGCGCGAATACTCGCGCTCGGCAACAACTACTACTTGACGGCAAAGGATCTGCACAAATCGACCGGTCAGCGCTATCACGCGAGCGATGCATCGATCACAACGTGCACCGGCGACACGGCACGGCCCGATTGGAGCATTTCCGCGCGGCAGATAGACGTCCATCTGAACGGCATGGCCAAGGCGCGTGACGCCTACTTCGACGTGCTCGGACGTCCTGTGGTCCCCGTCCCGTTCGTTGAGATTAACACCAATAACGAGCGGCACAGCGGGTTTTTGACGCCGCGCTACGGCTATTCGAGCCTGAACGGCGGAGTCTACGAGCAGCCGTACTTTCTCGACATCAATCGAAGCCAGGACATGACCGCGCAACTCGACGTCGAGACTTCGACGCGCGTCGGCGGACAGCTCGAGTACCGCCTGGTCAACGGCGAAGAGGACCATATCTTCGTCACCGGCAGCTACTTCAACGAAGCTATCCGATCGGAGGCGAACCGGCAGAGCGACCTGGTTGATCCGCAAATTGCCAATCCGAACATTCCCATCAATCGCTGGGGCTTCGTCGGCCTCGCGCAGCAGTATCTGACGCCGAGCCTCTTCGCCTATGCGAATCTGTTCTACGGCAGCGACAGCTTATTCTTCAGGGAGATTCCGAATCCTGCGTTGTCGCACGAGTACGGCTGGAACGCCGGACTATGGCAGACCGCGCGCAACGCGATTTCAAATTTCGGGCTGTTCCAGGAGTTCGACAACAGCTATCTGCAGATGGAAGGCGTGTGGAATCAGGATCTGATTCAGCCTCAGAGTTTCGCCCTGCAGACTCTGCCGAAACTCCTGTGGAGCGGCTTTCAGAGCATCGACGGCCTCGCGTATGTGGACTACGACGCCTCCGCCGTAAACTACTGGCGCGAGCAGGGTATCGACGGGTTGAGGTTCGACGCAAATCCGCGAGTGACGGTTCCCTGGATGTGGAGCCGCTATCTTGACGGGTGGGCGACGGTGGGCGTGGACGCGGCCGCCTATGACGTCTCGGGCCATCAGGTGAACGTTATCCCGGTAGGGACTCAGGGCCTGACGTACAATAACGGGCTCAGCCTGGGCGGCCTGGCGCAGGGCGGTCTGATGGGTCGAGCGATCCCCTATACCGATGTCGGCGTGCGCACCGCGCTTATCGACAGCTACGAAATGAACAGGTTCGGCCTGCACAAAATCGAAGCTCTGATACAGCCTTACACGCAGTACAGCTACGTGCCTTCGATCGCGCAAAATGAATTTCCGATTTTCGACAATATCGACCGCCTGGAGCGGCGCAGCCTCATTGACTATGGCGTGAGCCTGCGAATTTTCGGACAGGCGGAGACCCCGGCCAACTCCGGCAAGTCCGGCCTGGGCAACCAGATACTGAGTCTGCTGGGCCCGAGTTTCACCACCGCCAACGGCGGCGCCACGTCCGAGCTTTTGCGGCTCAGCCTCGAACAGGCATACGACACCACTCACGCCGTCGCCAACGACGGTTCGCACCTGTCTGACGTGACTCTGCAGGGATGGCTTTATCCGACGAGTCTCGTCTCCGCCGGGACGACGCTGGACTGGAGTCCGCGCCCGGGGCAGGGCCTCGATGCGTTCAGCTTCTCGCTTGCTCTGCAACCGCCGTTCCAGCAGGCTCCGAGCATCTATACGGGACGCGCATTACAAGGGACATTTGTGCAATTGTCTTACATGTACGCAGCGCCCAACGCCGTACTGCTGAACACCAGTTCCTCGGTGAACTCGCTGAGCACGGTCTCGCTGGCCAGCTATGTAGGCCTGTTCAATCATGCGGGCGTATTCGTGGCGCCAATTTACGACTTCGGCGCATCGCGCATGCTGTCGACGGTGTTCGGGTTCCGCTTGAAGTCCGCCTGCGACTGCTGGTATGCGGATTTCGCGCTTGACGACACCTACTATCCGAACAACACAAGCTACATCTTCCAGCTGACGCTGAGCGGTCTGGGTTCGCTCGGCACCGGTTCTCCCTTCGGCAGCAATCCGTTCCAGCTGATGGGCCTGCTGCCGATTCGCCGCGCGGTGAGGGAAGGCCCGGGTGCGGCAGGACCATTCGAACCTTAGTCGCGGCATGGCTGAGCCGCAGTGGTCAACTCTCCGAGAGCGTAGCCGAATGAGTACCGCGATGAGAGCCCTCTCAAGAAGCCGGTGCGCAGACCGGTGGCGGTCGCAGATGGCAGGTTTGACGGCGGTTGCGCTGGCCGTTTTTGTCGCCGGCGGATGCGCGTTGCATTTCGCCGACAACGGCAGCGCGCTGCCGGATTCGGCAAAGACAATTTATGTCGAGCGCTTCGAAAACGTCACCTATGTACCAGGCATCAACGATCAATTCTCGCGTTATCTGAAGGATGCCATCGCATCGCGCGGCCGGCTGACAGTCGTGGACAATCCGCAGGAGGCCGACCTCGTGCTCTCGGGAAAAATCATTTACGCCGGCACGGCGCCCGGGAGCCTGAACGGCGTATCCGAGCCGCTGAGCTATGGAAACACGTTCATGGTCGCGGCGACGCTTACCGATCGCAAGACCAACGCAGTGGTCTGGCGCACCAATGCGGTCAGCGCGTCCAGCCAGGCATCGGTCGTGGCGCAGGCAATCGTTCCCACCACTCCGCAGTTTTTGCGCCAGAACCTTCGCGGTCCGGACATCTTGCAGATGAGCGACATGCAGGTGGCCGCTTCGCAGCAGGACGCCTCGAAGGATCAGATGATGCGCCAGATGGCGTCCGAGCTGTATGCCGATATGGCGTGGGGCCTGTAACCCGCGCGCGCATCGCCGAGCGCGCTCCAGCATCGTCGCCGACTCGCCGGCGCGGGTCGCGGTGAATCCAAGCACGCATATCGACCCAGCGACCTGAACCGATCCCATAGTTGGTTTCGGCGCATGTTCGTGTACGGGTGAGCGTCGAAAGCTTCTTCCAGTCCATCCGGCGCATAGCGAATTCGATTAAATCGCCCGGCTCCGTGCTTTCAGCCGATGGGTTCACAGGTAAATCGGTCACACAGCTGAAGCGCCGCTCGCGCGCGCGGTGGAGGCAGACCGGCACGCGCGAGCGCGGCTGTCACCGAGCCGGGCGCAGGGGAACTTTCCTCAACGCTTGATCTGTCCGCGCCATCCGCCGGTCTCGTCGCCGCGCGCTTCGATGAATTGTTTGAAACGTTCGAGGTCCTTTTCCACGCGCCGGCTCATTACCCCGACCGCGTCACCGACCTTCTCGGTCACTCCTTCGGGCTCGTACACCATCTGCAGCATGGTCCGCGTTTGTGCATCGTTGAGCGGATGGAACGTAACGACGCCGCCGTGCGAGGGCCCGGAGCGGCTGCGCCAAGCGATCCGCTTGTCCGGAATCTGCTCGGTTATTTCAGCGTCAAACTCCTTTCTCCTTCCGCCGACGTTGGCGACCCAATGGAGGTTGCGATCGTCGAGCTGCTGGACCAGCTCGACGCCCTCCATGAAACGCGGGAACTGTTCAAACTGGGTCCACTGATTGTACGCGGTACGCGCCGGCACATTGACCTGGATCGATTTCTCGGTAGTTGCCATGGTTGAACTCCTTTCGACAGGCGGCAGCATCGTTTGCAAGCGCAATTTCGGGCTCAGGCGCGCTTCGCCGAACGAGCCATCCACATCTGGAAAAAAACACCCGCGGCGATTACGGCCAAGGCGGTGATCAGCAACGAGAGCCACCAGTCCAGCCACAGATGAATGAACAACACGATCGCGCCCACCAGAAGCAGGAATCCATAGCCGAACGCGACCAGCGCAACG
>Ga0209581_1004275_pt1 | contig 11584 bp, 7 predicted proteins | sample Coa_R2_FD_187160 | JGI IMG/M metagenome (GOLD analysis project Ga0209581, IMG submission 187160) | Surface soil microbial communities from Centralia Pennsylvania, which are recovering from an underground coalmine fire - Coalmine... | ecosystem: Environmental > Terrestrial > Soil > Unclassified ...
GACCCAGTGAGTGAGGGAATCCTACGTAGTCCATAACCTCGATTTTATTCCCCTTTCCAACCCCCCACATGGTGCTTACAAAATCCCCAAAGCCGTCTATTGAAAGTACGGCTGCGTCTTCAAAAGGGGATACCAAGAAACTGCTTGCCATGTGTGCGCGATGGTGTTCCACATTATGAAACCTAACCTTCATGAATTCAGAGGGAAGTTCAAGCGCCTTACAGAACTCCTCTTTAATATCCTTTACCTTTGCCATATTGCTCAAACGGTCTTTTATCATAGAAAAGCTGGGCCGCTTAGATAGAGCAAACAGCGCCTTCTTATGCAGGTGAGCACTTGGGTTACGGGATACACCGATATGGTCTATTTCCCTTGGTGAGATCCCCGCCTCTTCAAGGCAGTAGTTAATTGCCTCCGATGGGAAACCAGCCCAGTGTTTTATCCTTCTGAACCTCTCCTCTTCAGCCGCAGCAACAATCTCTCCATCCTTAATAATGCACGCCGAAGAATCACCGTGGTATGCGTTAATGCCCAGAATATACATCCAATTCCCTCCTTCAACTCTTAATTTCTAAGCCCAGAAAATCCGGATTTACCTTGATCGTAGCCATTCTTCTTGTTTTCATTGATTAATTCGTATATCTTCTCGATTTCGGATACCTTTTGTCTGACATCAAATAGCCTGCTTACCCTCTCTCTACCCAATTCTCCCATACGTAATAACTTCTTGCGATCTTGTAACAATGAAATTGCAGCCCTTGCTATGGCATGGGGGTCCCGTGGCGGAACTATAATTGCCGTTTGCTCATGTTCAAGGTATTCCGGCAATCCCCCTACATCGGTGGCAATAACGGGTTTACCACAAGCCATAGACTCTAGGGGTACTAAAGGTCCCGCTTCTATCTCCGAAGGTTGAATTAGTATATCCATCATATTTATTAGCTCCGGAATATCGGCCCTTTCTCCTATAAAAAGTAGTGAATTATCAAGCTGGAAATGTACAACTAATCTTTGTAGTTCATTCCAGTATTGCTCTTGAATAAGCTTTCTTGTTTTATCAACAGGGCTAGCACCGACTATAATGAACAGAATATTTGGAAACTTTTCTTTTATTAGAGAGGCTGCTTCTATAAAATACTTATGCCCTTTTCGGGGATCTAACCCACCTATCATTCCTATAATTGGATGTTCATTTCCGCCAATCCGTAGTTCTTTTTTTAAGTAATCGTTTTTATTATTCAAATCATTGAATTTTGATAAATCTACCCCATTATATACCACACTTAATTTGCTTTCGGCTAGGCCAACCTTACTTAAGGTTTTAGATACCGCATAAGAGACACAGATAACCCGATCAGCTACTTTATTTATGACCTTAGCATTTAACAACCCTATAAGCCTTGGAGAAAAAACGGTTAGACTCTGACAATGAGAAATAGACGGAATACCGCACATCCTAGCGGCTATCCCACTTCCCCAAAATGCAATTTCACTAGTGTGGATTAAGTCAATCTCATACCTTTGAGCCACTTGCTTAATAAATTTTACGGTTTTAAAAAGATTAATAAAATAGTATATTAATTTTAACGGATTATAGGTTCTCGGTATTACACCTAGTTCAGGACAATATTGAATCTTCACTCCATATTTTTGAAGCGTATCAGATAACTCTCGTGGAGCCGGAAGTAGGCAAAAGCAATTAAATTTAGAACGATTTATAAATTTAATTAAATTAAGAAGAACAATATCCGGCCCCTGGGTCCAATTGTATGGATGGACGAATAGAATATTCATTTCTATGATTTTTTAGTTGGGTAAAAATTATCTCATTATTATATTATTAGCAGAACTTAAAGACTAAAGCCTATACCACAAACTATAAGCTTCTTAGGATGGAGTTTTGTTATTTCTATCCTTCAAAAGGAAATCTATAGCATCTATAAATCCTCTGGCTGATTTTTCTATAGTAAAGTCCTTTATTATTTCAAGAGATTCTCTACTCATTTTTTCCACTAGCCCCTCTGTCGTTAGGATTTCTATCATCCTATCCCTCAAGGTTTTGGTATCTCCCGGCGGAACTATAAAGCCGTTACCCTTTACAAGATCAACAGAAGCCCCTGCGGCAGAGGTAGTAATTACAGGCAATCCAGCACTCATAGCTTCATTTAAAACTAATCCCCATATATCTCCAAGGGTAGGAAAAACAAACAAGTCGGCAACCGCATAGACCTTGGGCAAATCCTCTTTCTGAAGAAAACCATAAAAAATCACATCTTGAATATTATTATCATCAACAAACTTTCTAAGCTTTTCCTCAAGTTCTCCTGAACCCACAATAAGGAGAGCAGCTTCTTTCACTTCCCTTTTAACCTCTTGAAAGGCTTCGAGTAAATAAAACAAACCCTTTCTGGCTATTAATTGTCCTACATAGAGAATTACCTTTTTATTCACAAGTCCAAGTTCTTTCTTTAAGGCTCCTTTCTCCTCCCTCAACCTTGCTACTTCTCCTGAGAAGAAAGCGGTATCTACCGTATTATAAGCTACAAATATTCTATCCTTGTGTGCTCCTCTTTCCATTAAGAGTTGCTTTGATAATGTGCCATAAGCTACATACGCATCGGTACCTTTTATCATTAATTTTGATAAATTTTTACCTATAAGCTTCAGGTACCAGTATCTACCCGGTAGATCACTTTCAATAGAGCCCGCCCAAAGCATGAGTGGTATCTTTTTTAATTTACAGTGGAAGCAGGCGTAGTAGTTTGCCAGGGCACTCCATCCACCATTTATAATCACATCAAAATCATGACTTTTTAGCGCATTTTTAATTGAGAGGTCCAGGTAGATAAACTTATTGTCCCATGACCTTCCTGATAACAGAGTAACAGGTTTACTATTTAGAACCTCATAGCTTATATCGCTTGGCAGATTAACTCTCCAGTCCCTGCCAGTCTCAGTTGTGTTAAAAAAAATAAAGTGAAAGTCATAGGAGCCGTTTCTGGACAGTTCCTTAAATAACGGGATTCTGTAAGGGGACGGTATGTTTGTTATCAGCCCTACTCTGTGTTTCAAAGACCTATCCTCAATAATAAACGGCACACCTCACCCTAATCAGTGATTTTATCCTCCGGGCTTATCCTTTGACGACTTCAACACAAATACCTTTTTCAAATCTCTTTGGATTATCCCACTTAGTTACGTGAATGACATTCACCTTTATTCTCCAGTAAATTTTGATATACTTTTATCAACCTCTCTGCACTTGCCTCCCATGTGAAGCGCTCATGGATTAACCTCCCGGCTTCCAATCCCATCTTTATACATAACTCCTCATCTTGTAACAAGGTCTGCATAGCCTCAGTTAATTGATAGACATTTCGAGGCTCCACTAAAACCCCGGTTACTCCATCAGAAACAACCTCAGGTATCCCGCCAACCCTCGTGGCTATCACAGGCTTTCTGCAAGCCATAGCCTCCAATACCACATTTGGCAGCCCCTCCTGGTAACTGGGCAGAACAAATATATCCGAAGCATTAACCCATTGGGGAAGCTTCTTCTGGGGTATATAGCCGGGCAAAAGCACCGACTCAGAAAGATTTCTACTTTTAATCTCCTCCTCAATCTTAACTACATCATCGCCAAATCCTATCATAATCAAAAGGGCAGAAGACCCTCTATTCTTTAGCTCATGAAATGCCTGAATCAGATCAAAAATCCCTTTATTTGTGATTATATGCCCAACAAAAAGGAAAATCTTCCTGTCCAAAGGCAAATCCAGCTTTTCTCTCGCCGTTATTTTGTCTACATAATGAAACTTATCCACATCGCAACCGTTATATATAACGTCAACTGTGTGTTTAGACCCATTTCTCACCACAATATCGCGAAGGGCGCTACTGACCGTAGTGATTCTATCACTGGTGCTTAGAACCTTTTTAAACAATAGGTAACACAAACGGCTCTCAAATGGCACCTGATAGGCTTCACCGCCCCTTGCTGAACACACCACCGGAATATTAAGCTTTTTCCCAAGGAGAACAGCGGCATACCCATCGGGTATTATTCTATGGGCGTGGATTAAATCGAAATTGAATCCCCTGTGCAGTGAGGCAACCAGGCTCTTACACCCAATATACATGGAGAACCCCTCCCATGGGTAAACCCATTTTCCGCCGGGTGTACGAAAGTACCTGGGGCGGAAGACCGCAATGTCATTGTGATGCTCTTCTTTTGGGATGCCTCTGTAACCATTCCATCTCCTCTTCCAAAGCCATGCGGGAACCCAGGGGATTGGAGAGACTACAATAGCATCACAACCCTGTTTTATTATGCTCTTAACCTGGTTATGGATGAATACACCCAGGTTGGGCTTCAGGGCATTTGGATACATAGAGCTAAAAACAAGGACTTTAAGTCGGCGCATAGCCCTTCTTTCCGATATTATGAAGTATTACTACCAAAACAAAGAACAGCCACAGGTACTTGACATACGTAGCGGTATTAAATAAACCTTGGATCAATACCGCGGTAAATGCCGGTAATGCCGCCATGCAAAACAGTTGAAGCTCCGCCTGTTTCAACCTGGTTCCACGCCATATATCCCTGTAAGAGCGATAAACTAAAAGGAGGAAGAAGGTAAACCCTATAAGCCCCGTCTCAATCAGCAATTGGAGAAACATATTATGAGCGTCCCTATTCATCCAGGCAACCTTGGAGAAATTATTTAATCCCACCCCTGTAATCAGTATATCGGGGTGTTCTAAGAGCATAGAGAAACTCGATTTTATGATCTCAGCCCGATTCTCTGATGATTCATCCTTCTGATGGAATGTTAGGTTCACCAGCCTGTCATAGACAAATGTGGGCGCAAACCTGATAATAAAGAAGAGGGCAAGGCATATCATAAGCAGCGATAGGATAGTAGTAAACTTAAACCCCTTGAGCTTTGCATAGATTATCATGGCTACTCCAAGAGCCAGCACGCCCCCGCGAGAGAGCGTAAGAACCACAGAAAAAGTAGAACACACTATGAGGACTATTATTAAAATTCTTAGAATCAGATTTCTGGTCATTGAAAAGCAATAGAGGAGAAAGCATATTGAAACGATTAAATAAGTAGCAAAGTAGTTTGGGTTTCCCGTAAACCCGGCAACCCTTATTCCCTCTCCTTCAGTGCTTTTAAATCCCTCAACTAAACCAGCTGATTTCGATGCTGCTAAGATACCGGTCTTAAAAATGTAATACTGCATCAATCCCGCCAGGCTCGCCAAGCCGCCCGAAATCCCTATTACCCACCCCAGATTCCTGAGATCCCTGGGAGACTGTACCGTATCCATTAAAAAAACACAAAATGCTATTAAAAGTACAAACCTTTGAAAGACTAATAGGCTTGATGCCTTATCAATAGAAAAGGCGAGCGAGATCGTTGAGGCAAAAAAGAGGCCGATTAAATACCTCTCTTGGGGAAACCTGAAAGAGACGCGGATTCCCTCCTTTGTTATGGCTTTACGGGCGAGCCAGGAAATAAGAAACACCAAAGATATAATCTTATAAACAGGATACTGGACCATTTCCTCAAACGGGATAACAAAGAACAATAGCATCAACCCCGCTTGTGGATTAAAAAATATCACTACAAATAGAATTATGCCTATAATAGCCGCGAAGACCCTGAGTGTCGAAAAGTCGGCAATGAGAATGGACATACCAAAGGCGACAAGCAGCAAAATGGCAAATAGAGCCGCTACCTTTAAATTTACCGTTCTTTTATAATCACTTGTTAAAAACTCTCTGGTTCGCATTTTGTTTGAGGTCGTACAATATCCTAAGAGCTACAATAGATGAATCGCCTCTAGTCATATAAGGTCAGAAAAATCTCAAACCCCTTTTTGAGAAGTGCAAGAAGGCATAAATCATACCATATCATACAGGTTAGAATCCTTGTTTAGAACCCTATCAATAAACATCAGGTGCCAAAGCTCAAGCCATAATAAGCTCCATAGCCGGTGCGTGTGGTCTTCCCTACCAGAGAGGTGGTTCTCAAGCAATGTGCGTAGATAGCCATAGTTAAAGTACCCTCTCCTTAATGCTCTATCGCTTAATAATATGTTTTTTAGCAGTGACCCCAGTCTGCCCCTAAACCAAAACCCGATAGGAATCCCGAACCCCCATTTCTTCCTGTAAATTGCTTCGGGCGGAACACCTAATTTAACGGCGATTCTCTTTAATAGGTATTTTTGCTTAAAGAACTTTAATTTTGTTTTAGCAGGTATCCTTGCAGCATATTCCACTAATTCATAATCCAGGAATGGGGATCTGGCTTCCAGGGAATTAGCCATTGTAGCTACGTCAACCTTTGTTAAATAATCATTTGGTAATCTAGTATTCATATCCACAAATAAGGCTCTATCAACATCATTAGCACCGTCCGCACTAAGAAGGAAAGAATCGTAAATTCTATACGGATCGTGAGAATTCAATTTCCCCTTGAATTCCTGAGAGTATAATTTTTCCTTAAATTCTCCAGACCAAATACCGTTCAGACGAAAACTCTCTCCTAAATCCCCTCTACCGTATTCCGTAAGGGTTTTAAACCTGAGTAAGAAGGGATTATGACCCGTACCAGAGTAGAGGAGATTGGATATTAGGGGTAAAATCCCCCTTCTGAGTAGAGAGGGGAAGAGTTTCTTGTAAACCGATGCCACATAAACCGCCTGAATGTTCGGATAGCCCCCAAAAGATTCATCACCACCATCACCCGTCAGTGCTACTTTAACAAGCTCTCTAGCCGCCTTAGATACATAGTAGGTTGGAATAGCCGAAGAATCACCGAAAGGTTCTCCATAACTCCATACGAGTCTGGGTAAAACCTCCAAGGCATCTGGTTCTATTATAATCTCATGGTGGTCGGTAGAGAACCTCTTCGCAACGGCTCCGGCGTATTTTAGCTCATTGTAGGATTCATTTGTAAACCCAACAGAAAAAGTCTTTACCTCACTGCTAAATTGAGTCATTAATGCTACCACTACGCTTGAATCTACCCCTCCACTAAGGAATGCCCCTAAGGGGACGTCGCTAATCAGCCTTCTCCCCACAGCCTCACGAATCTTGTAAGTAGTCCCTTCTAAATACTCTTCTTCCTTTTGCCCATCCTTATCCGCAAATGAAAGAAACCAATACCTCCCCATGTTAGAACCGTTTCTTGTGAACCTGATATAGTGAGCGGGCGGCACCTTCTTTATACCTTGAAAGATCGTATACTCTTGAGGAATGCAATAAAAATTTAGGTAGCTATCCATTGCCGCATAGTCCAATGTCAGCTCATCATTGCAAGCTACCCATATAGCCTTAATATCCGATGCAAAATAGACCCGCCCACCACACTCAAAATAAAATAAGGGTTTGACCCCGAGCCTGTCCCTGACGAGTACGAGTTCCCCTTTATTGGCATCCCACAACGCAAAAGCAAACATCCCATTTATCTTCTTTAAAAGCCCTTCTAATCCCCATTCCTCATACCCATGAATCAATACCTCAGTATCCGTATTTGATTTAAATATATGGCCTTTCTCTATAAGAAATTTACGCAATTCTGGAAAATTATAAATCTCCCCGTTAAAAACCAACCAGACCGTCTTATCCTCGTTTGACATCGGCTGCCTGCCACTTTCCGAAAGATCAATAATACTGAGCCTTCTATGGCCCAGACCGATGCTTGGAGCGATATAGGTCCCTGAATCATCGGGACCACGGTCTACCATTGTATCCATCATCTTTAAGACAACATCAGCACTTGGGGTTACTCCACTTCTATCATAAACCCCACAGATTCCGCACATGGTTCTAAGGTACCCCTTGACCGAATTTTATAACTTAAGTTTACCGGATAAACACCGTATTTACTTATATGAATCGAGATAGGTCAGTAGGGACGAAGACCCTTCGTCCCTACATTCATTCACGGGTTTACTTTCAGACCGACCTAGGATGGCTAATGTCTAGAGATTGATATGAGATATATGTCAACATTTATGGAATAGGGCAACCATTTACTCCAACGTTTAATCTCTCATTCACATTTATACAGGATGAACTGGGAAACGTGGCATCATCATTAACCCCTGACACAACGGCTCCACAAGGGAACTGTCCTGTGGTCTGGTTCCAGAGCTTTTGGTTGGTTAGAAATCCATCCTGATACATGTATATGATATCTGCCCCAATATCCTCCCCGTTCTCCCCTGCTCCTTTCATTGGACTTCCTGAGGGAATATAGACCATACAATTGCCAAGTTGAGGGTCAACCGTTCGTTTGTTGGTATAGCTCCCATACGAATCCCCCGTTGTCGGTACAAAATTGACGGTGTGATAGACCGCATTCGTATAATCCATATTCCAACCGCCTTTAGTGGGACGGCTTGAATTCACATTCACGCCGCTCCATTTATTGTTTGTTCCCAATATGTTTGTGGCAAAAAAAGAGGCATTGGGAACAATAGCTCCCCCGCAGTTCCCGCAAATCCCATCAACCTTAATTCCAGTGGTACCAGGAGATCCATACGAATTTAAAACGGTTGCATTAGTAACGTGTGTATTTACAGCGCCCTGCTGGTATATACCTCCAAACCCGCCAGGATCATTGGTATTAAGGGCAACGACATTTTCGAGCACCGTGTTTGTAACCAAGTGGATGGTAGTCCCACGGCTGTCAAGCCTGAATCCGTTGTAATGGGCATTTATGGCAATACTGCCCAGAATGGCATTCCCGTCAGAGCTGTCGTGTACCTGTATTCCCTCACTGGATTTGCCATCTCCCTCTACTATCACATTCTCCATGATACTGTTACTGCTGCCATAAAATACTACACTTCTATCGCCAACACTGGTAGTGCCGCCAGAGATAGTTGGGAAGCTTCTGGCATTAGCATAGATTCTCCTAAATGTGCATCTCTGTGAGCTAAAACAATTTAACAGATGTCTGAGAGAATAATATATTTCAGAATCCTCAACCAGAACTGTATCACTATAAGAAATTGCAAAGGTTCCCACATTATTGGAATAACGATTATGCTTGGCAACCAATACTTTTCTAACATTTATGTTTTTACTATACAATATCCACACAGTCCATACCTGGGTGCCACTACTGACTGGATAATCATCCCCTTCAAACCGTAGTCCTTGTATATTCCAATAAGAGCAATAAAGCATTTTAAGAGCCGATACAGAGCCATCTGATTTGAGAAATGCCTGACGCTCATTCTGTGCTGCAATTGTTATTGGTTGGGTTGCCGTACCGCTGACAGCACCGCCGCTTGAACCGCAACTGATGTAAGGCAGACCTGTGGTTGATTTAGTATATGTTCCATTCATTAGAACCAATGTATCACCAGGTCGAAGCTTGGGAATGACATAACTAAAAGTTTTCCATGGCGAGGATGTAGATGTTCCTGAATATGAATCCGACCCGCTTGGCGATATGTAATATGTAGCAGCCCATACTGAGATTGGATTGAAGAGAACCAATGCAAACAGAATCGGTATTGCTCTGTTCAGTTGAATGAAGAATACCGATTTAACAGGTCTGAAAAAACATTGGAGAGACAGAGAGGAATTAAAAGAATCTCTGGCGGTTTTATCTTTTAATCTGATTCTATCCTTTAATTCCCATTGGTCTGACTTTTTGTAGCTCTTTCTTACACAATTCGTAAAAGATACAGCAGAAAATAAAGCTTTGTCCTTTGAACCGGACTGAAATTTAAAGAATACTGCAGGAGCAACAGTGATATGAAGGCTAGGCGCTCCTCCCTCCCTTGACTGATTAAAAAAGTAGTTACGCATGGTTTACCCCCTCGTTTTTGTAAACCATTCTCAAGGAGGCGCATCCCATTAATAAGGGGTGGCGGAAGGAGAGCAATATATAAAACCATCATATAAAACTGCACAATGAAGGATTTAGAAATTTGCTTTCCACATTGAAAATTCCATACCTCAACCCTTTTCATTACCCCACTTCGGCAGTCCAGCCACCATATTAGTTCTTGGCTTCCGGTCTCCAATCTTTTAACAGAAGACCAAAGACCAACAGCTAATTTAGGTCTGTAGCTTTGCGCCCCATCCTTTTGAATGGTTTGCCCTTTTCGGTTAGGGCCAGATAAGAAAATTTTGGATTTGATTCTTTGAATCATTCTCTTATCCATTTTGTATTTCATGAGCACTCGTTATAACACCAACGCAACTTGATGTCAAGGGGGGTCTTTTCTAGGATTTTTTAAAGCCCTCTGTACCCAAATTGAAATACCCTATGGTTTTGGTCAAACCCTCTATGAAGTCTACCCTTACCTCGTACCCCAAAAGCCGCATCGCCAGAGAAATATCCGCCAGAGTATGGCGGACATCCCCTGTTCTTGATTTGGTATGGTGAAACTCTAATTTTCTACCTAAAACCTCACCTATACCCTTTCCTATATCCAGTATGGAATAGCGCTTTCCGCAGGCAATGTTTACAACCTCACCATTTGTATTGGGGACCTTTGTGGCAAGAATATTAGCCCCTACCACATTGCTGACATAGGTAAAATCCCTGGTCTGAAGCCCATCCCCATGGATCTCTAACGGCTTTCCTCTTAAAGCCGCTTGAATAAATTTGGGTATAACCGCAGCGTACTCGGATTGAGGGTCCTGCCGTTGTCCAAATACATTGAAGTAACGCAGGCTTATAGTTTCTAAGCCATAGATTTTGCTAAATACAGAACAATAGTATTCTCCCACAAGCTTTGATACAGCATACGGGGAAATAGGAGACGGCTTCTGGTCTTCTTGCTGAGGCAAATGGTTAGAGTCCCCATAAACCGAGGAGGATGAAGCGTAAACTACCCGCCTTACACCCTTCTCCTTAGCCGCTAATAGTACATTTAATGTTCCGTTAACATTAACCTCATTGGTAGCGCCTGGATCGTCTAATGATTTAGGAACTGAACGTAAGGCAGCCTGATGGAGGACATAATCCACCCCATCGCAAGCTCTACGGCATACCTCTAAGTCACGTATGTCACCTTCAATCAACTCCAGGGAGCGATCTACTATGTCATTGGGCAAATCAGGAAATTTAATATTCTCTCTTTTACCAGTTGAGAAATTATCAAGCACTCGAACCCGTGCTCCTCTTTTTAAGAGTTCTTCCACAATATGAGAGCCTATGAATCCGGCTCCTCCTGTAACTAGATACTTGGACATCTTTCATCCCTTATAATTTGTAGATTTTTTTAGAGAAAATCCCATTTGTTACATTTCTTGTATCAAACACCAGATTAGCATTTTTTGTAACCCACTCCCAATCATACGAACTATGATCGGTGAGAATTACTACACAATCCATGTCCTTAAACAACTCGGCATTCAACTCCTCTACAGAACGCCAATGTGTCTCAAGATAGGAAAACTCAGGAACATAAGGGTCATGATAATTAACCTCTGCTCCCTTTCCCAAAAGCAGATTCATCACCTCTAAAGCCGGTGATTCCCGAATATCCCCTATGTCCTTTTTATAAGAAACTCCTAAAACAAGGAGCTTCGACCCTTTGA
>Ga0209581_1004278_pt1 | contig 11580 bp, 14 predicted proteins | sample Coa_R2_FD_187160 | JGI IMG/M metagenome (GOLD analysis project Ga0209581, IMG submission 187160) | Surface soil microbial communities from Centralia Pennsylvania, which are recovering from an underground coalmine fire - Coalmine... | ecosystem: Environmental > Terrestrial > Soil > Unclassified ...
GGCGGGCTCAATCCCGTTATGCGGAAGGTGTTTTACCTTTCCTGGTTCAGCTTGACGTGCCTGATGGTGCTGTTGATCCGGAAACGTTACGAGCTCGAGGCGTTGCGTACGGAAGTTCGAGGACTGGAGCGGGAGGCGGAGGCGCAATGAAGAACCTGGGCAGTGTGTTTGCCGCGTATCTGATCGGCTGGGGGATATTCTTTCTGCTCTATGTGACCATCGCGAAGCGCACCTCCGATTTGAAGAAGGAGATTCAGAGTCTGAAAGACAGCATCAACAAGGGGAAGTGACTTGGCGGGGAAGAAGCGCGTCGGGATCGTGCTGTTCCAGCTCGGCGGACCGGATTCGCTCGATGCCGTCGAGCCGTTCCTGCGGAACCTGTTCCTCGATCCGGACATCATTCCCATGGGACCGCTGGGATTTCTTCGCGGTCCGCTGGCCCGCTACATTGCGAGGAAACGCTCCGTTCCCGTGCGCGCCCGCTATGCGATGATCGGAGGAAAGTCCCCGATCGGAGAACTGACGGAGCGGCAGCGCGTGAAGCTGGCCGCAGCGGTTGCGGACTTCATCGATCCCGTTGTCGTGACCGCGATGCGCTACTGGCGGCCGTTCACGAGCGATGCCCTAGAGGCGTTGCAGAAGGCCGGGCCGCTCGATGAGATTGTCCTGCTGCCGCTCTATCCGCACTATTCGTTTGCGACCACGCTGAGCAGCCTGAAAGAATGGCGGCGCGTGTACGGTCCCGCGAGCGCAAGCCTCCCGGAACGGACCATTGAGACCTTTCACGACCATCCGCTTTACATTCAAGCGCTGGTCGAGAAGATCGGCGTTTGCCTGAGGCAGTTCCCAGACAGCTCGCGGATTCGCCTGGTTTTCAGCGCGCACGGCCTGCCTATGAGCCTGGTGAAAAAGGGCGACCCTTATCCCAGGCAGGTGGAGGCGACCGTTCGGCTCGTGTGCGAATTGGGAGTGAAGAAGTTACCGGTGTGGCCGAAGACGCATCTGCTGTGCTACCAGAGCCGGGTTGGGCCGGCGAAATGGCTCGAGCCCTCGTTTGTCGGAACACTGGAGCGGCTGGGGCACGAGGGCGTGAAGGAGATGCTGGTCGTGCCGATTTCGTTCGTCACGGAGCACATCGAGACGCTGCACGAAATCAATGTCGATGGCCGCGCCGACGCCAGGAAATACGGCATTGAAACTTACCGTATGATGCCCGCGGTGGGTGATTCTCCTCTGTTTATTGCGGCGCTGAAGGATTTGGTTCTGAAGGCTTGCGGAATTGAGGGCGGCGAGGATTTTCTCCAAGCCGCGGGCTGACAACGGCGCTCAAAATCGGTAAAGTAGAAGTTCCGCGGAACAAGATCTTATGACAACGTATCATTCGGGGGTTCACCGTCTCGCGGTCATTCTGGCTGCGAGCACCTTTCTTCTTTTAATCGCGGGAGCGCTGGTCACCTCAAACGACGCGGCGCTTTCCGTTCCAGACTGGCCGCTTTCCTACGGCTCCGTTGCTCCGCCCATGATGGGCGGGATTGTCTATGAGCACACGCACCGGCTGATTGCCACCGGCGTGGGCCTGCTCACCGTGATTCTCGCGGTCCTGCTCTGGCGAAAAGAAGAGCGCCGCTGGGTGCGGTGGCTCGGAGTGGCGGCGGTCGGCGCGGTGATCGCGCAAGGCGTACTGGGCGGATTGACCGTGCTGCTGGATTTGCACTACGGCATGCCCGTGGCGCACGCGTGCCTGGCGCAGATTTTCTTCGGGTTGGTTGTTTCGCTCGCGTTCTTCACGAGCCGCTGGTGGTTGGTGGATCACGCGCAACTCGAGGATCGCGGCACCCCTTCGATTCACGCGGTTGCTATCGTGAACGCGGTTGTCGTTTTTCTGCAAGTAGGTTTCGGAGCCGGATTTCGGCATCAAGACATTCCCATTTGGCCCCACCTGGTTGGAGCGGGCGCGGTATTGGCGACCATTACCTGGACGGCAGTCCTGCTGCACAAGCGGTTTGAAGATTCGCGCGAGCTGTCGCTTGGGCGAACCCTGCTGCACTCCGTATTCGGATTGCAATTCCTGCTGGGCATTGGAGCGTGGTGGTCGCGGGTTGCGTACGCGGATGCGCCGCGGCCGATGCCCGCGGTGGTGACACTTACGGTGGTGCACACCGTGGTCGGCGCGCTGGTCGTGGCCGTTTCGGTAGCGGTCGTCCTGCTTTGCTACCGCCTTGTGCCGAAGTCCGGAGCGGTGACGGTCGCTTCGCGGCGAGAAGCTGCAATCTGATGAGCACGGCGGGAACAACGGAGATTACGCTGGCGTCGCGTGCGAATGCCTATGTGACGCTGACAAAGCCGGACGTATCCTTCCTCGTGCTGATGACTACCGCCGCGGGCTTCTACATGGGTGCGCGCGGGCCCGTGGATTGGATTCATCTCGCGCATGCGGTTTTTGGAACGATGCTGATCGCGGGCGGCACCGCGGCGCTCAATCACTACGTCGAGAGGGAATCCGACCGGTACATGCGGCGAACCGCCGGCCGGCCGTTGCCCACGGGACAGATTCGGCCCGGAGAGGCGCTGACCTTCGGCGTAGCGCTTGCCGCTGCCGGAGCGGCGGATCTCTGGGTCGGCAGCGGGCCGCTGGCATGTCTGCTCGGCGTGGCGACGTGCCTAAGCTACCTGCTCGCCTACACCCCGCTGAAGAAGAAAACCATTTGGGCGACGTTTATCGGCGCGTTTCCCGGGGCGATTCCGCCGCTGATCGGCTGGGCCGCGGCCGCGGGAACGCTGGATCGGGGGGCCTGGCTTCTTTTCGCGATTCTCTTCTTCTGGCAGTTCCCGCATTTTCATGCCATCTCCTGGATCTACCGCGAAGATTACGCGCGCGCCGGAATTAAAATGCTGCCGGTGGTGGACCGCGACGGCTCGCGAACGTTCCGGCAGATCATCGTCACCTCGGGAATTCTCGTGGGCGTCAGCTTGCTGCCGTCGATCGTCGGATTGGCCGGCGTGACGTACTTTTTCGGCGCGCTGGTCGTGAGCACGGCGCTGGTGCAGGTTTGCCTGTGGGCGGCCAGCGCGAAAACCAACGTGCGCGCGAAATGGCTGATGCACGCGACCGTACTGCACATCCCGCTGCTGCTCGGGTTGATGATGCTTGATAAACTTCCTCGCTGACGCGGGAACTCACCGGGACATGCTGATTTTATGTTCTCCCAGGCGGCGCTGAACGCCACGCTCAACGGAACGAGTGCGTTGCTGCTTCTCTGCGGCTATGTGGCAATTCGCCGCGGTAAACGCGAGACGCACAAAAAGCTCATGTTGTCCGCATTTGGCGTGTCCTGCGCGTTCCTGGTTTCCTACCTCGTCTATCACTACCGCGTCGGCCATGTGCCGTTCACCGGACAGGGCTGGATTCGGCCGGTCTATTTCGCGCTGCTCCTTTCGCACACGATCCTGGCGGCGGTGATTGTGCCGCTGATTCTGATTACGCTGCGGCGAGCGTGGCTGGAGCGCTTTGACAAGCACAAAATCATTGCGCGCTGGACGCTGCCGCTGTGGCTCTATGTCAGCGTTACGGGCGTGATCGTGTATCTCCTGTTGTACCAGATTTACGCCCCCCGAAGATTGTGATCCCGCGAGGGTCGGTTCCGACGGAGCAGGGAATTAGTGCTGAGGCAGCGCGCCGATCACCGCGTCGGTAAATTCCTCCGTGCCCGCCTTTCCGCCGACGTCCCGCGTCGTGTGTTTCCCTTCGCGATAGACGGTCTCGAGAGCCGTCTCGATGCGACGCGCGGCGGAGCGCTCCCCAAGATAGTCCAGCATGAGCACTGCGCTGAGAAGAAGTGCAGTGGGGTTGGCCAGTCCTTTTCCGGCGATGTCGGGCGCGGTTCCGTGTACGGCCTCGAACATTGCGGCGTGATCGCCGATGTTGGCGCTGCCGACAACGCCAAGCCCGCCGACCAATCCGGCGGCCAGGTCGCTCATCACGTCGCCGTACAGATTGGGAAGCAAAAGAATGTCGAACTGTTGCGGATTGAGGACCATCTGCATGCAGGCGTTATCGACAATCAGTTCCTTGTATTCGATTTCCGGATATTCCTGCGCGACGGCGCGGATAGACTTGAGAAACAGGCCGTCGGACATCTTCATGATGTTGGCTTTGTGGATCGCGTGGATTTTCTTGCGGTTTTCGCGCTTGGCATATTCGAAGGCGAACCGCGCGATGCGCGTGGAAGCCTTCTCTGTGATGATCTTGAGGCTCTCGACGACTCCGGGAACGACTTCGTGTTCAAGGCCGGAGTAGAGGTCCTCGGTGTTTTCACGAACCAGTACGATATCCACGTCTTCGAAGCGGGAACTGACCCCCGGCATGTTCTTAACGGGGCGAAGATTGGCGTAGAGATCGAGCGTTTTGCGCAGCGCCACGTTTACGCTAGGGGCGCCGCCGGCAATGGCCGTGGTCATGGGTCCCTTGAGCGCGATCCCGTTGCGGCGGACGGAGTCGATGGCCTCCTGATTTAACACCTTGCCTGTATCGGCGGAGCTGTCTCCCAGACGGGCATTGATGACCTCCCATTCGATGGTGACTCCAGCGGCTTCCAGGATGCGCCGCACGGCGGCGGAAACTTCCGGGCCGATGCCTTCGCCGGGAAGGAGCGTAACGTGATGCGTAACGTGAGGTTTCATGGTCGCATCCAATTGTACGGAAACGCGAGCGAACTTGTCGAAATGGTCCGGCGGGGCGTTTCCCTAATGGCAAACTGGCTGATGCGTGAAGTCGGCGGTTTTGTTATAATTAGGCCGTGTGAGAGTGTCTCGCGGGCGAACCCGCGAGCGGAGGCCATAACAATCCATGATTAGTCTTACGCCTGTTGCGACCACCAAGGTCAAGGAAATCATGAGCATGCAGAATCCGGTGCCTTCAGCACTGCGCGTCGCCGTGGTCGGCGGAGGCTGCTCCGGATTCCAATACCACATGGCGTTTGAGAACCAGACGAGCGAAGCCGACGAGCTGTACGATTTCGACGGCCTGAAAGTGGCGATCGATCAAATGAGTTCCATGTACCTCGATGGAGTCGAAATCGACTACATCGAGACACTGGAAGGTGCAGGGTTCAAGTTCAATAACCCGAACGTGAAAAGCACCTGCGGCTGCGGCAGCTCGTTCAGCGTCTAAAACGCGATCGGGGCGCGGATGAACGCTCCGGTGGAAAATCTTCAGGCTCCTGACGGGGAAACCCCGGATCAGGAGCCTTTTTTATGCCTGGAACAGCGGCCGAATGGGACGAGAAACACCGCCGGGCGGAGCGGGAGGCTTCGCAGGAGGTTTCGCCGTTTGTGCGGGAGTTGTTGCCTCTCCTGCCTGCCGGGCCCGCGCTGGATCTTGCCTGTGGCCGGGGAAGGCATACGTTGCTGTTAGCGGAACGAGGGCAGCCGGTAACGGCTGTGGACTGGTCCCCGGTAGCGCTGGAACTTCTCGGGCAAGCGGCCCGGGCGAAAGGGCTGCGATTCGAGCGAATGCCCGAAGGCCAGACGAAGATCCTGCCTGCCAAGAGCGACATCCTTGGAATTTGCAGAGACCTGCGCGGTGCGAGCTTGCTTGAAGGAGCGTTTGCCCTGGTACTTTGCGTTCATTACCTGGACCGCGCTCTTATGCTTGCCATGGAAAAGGCTTTGCGGCCTGGAGGCATGCTCTTGTTCGAGACTTGCACCACCGCACAGCTGACGTTTGAGGGCGGCCCGCGGAATCCCGCGTACTTGCTTGAACCCGGAGAACTACGGACCAGTTTCCCCGGACTCGAAATCATTTTCTACCGGGAGTTGCGCGCTGGGCAGGGAATTGCGAGCTTGCTAGGGCGCAAGCCTGCGAAACCCAATTGTGAACTATGCGGAGCCGGAAGAAACATCACAGCGTCCTGATTGCAATCGCTCTCGGCCAACCGTATCCTAAAGGCCGCGCATGAAACTCGCCCTCGCGCAGTTCAATCCCACGGTCGGGGACTTTTCAGGAAATTGTGCGCGCATTCTGGAACTGGCGGAGCGCGCCAAAGAGCGCGGCGCGGATCTGGCCGTGTTTTCCGAATTGTGCGTCTGCGGCTATTTGCCTCAAGATTTGTTGGAGCGCCCGGCGTTCATCGATCGCAGTGAAAGCAGCCTCGAGGAACTTGCCGCGAAGCTTGCCATTCCTGCAATTGTCGGCTACGTAGGCCGGGCAAATCACGGGAAGGGCAAATCGATCGCCAACAAGGCAGCCCTGCTTTGCGGCGGCCGGATCGCCTTCGAGCAGCGCAAAATGCTGCTGCCGACGTACGACGTTTTCGATGAGTCGCGTTATTTCCAGCCCGCCGAGAAGCAGAGCGTGTACGAATTCTGCGGCGAAAAGCTGGGCATTACGATTTGCGAGGACGTGTGGAACGACAAGAATTTCTGGGCCAAGCAACTGTATGAGCGGGATCCCGTCGCGGAGCTCGTCGCGCAGGGAAGCAGCGTACTGCTGAATCTTTCCGCCTCGCCCTACACGATCGACAAGCGGTCGCTGCGCGTGGAGATGCTTCGATCCATTGCGGTGCATCATCGGCGGCCGATTGTTTACGTCAACCAGGTGGGAGGAGACGACAGCCTGATCTTCGACGGTGCGAGCCTTGCGTTGACGGCGGACGGACGGATCGGGGCGCAAGCGCTGGCGTTTGAAGAGGACATTGCGCTCTTCGATACAATGACCGGCGCAGGCGAAATTCATCCGCAGCCGGACCAGGAAATCGAGTACGCCTACCGCGCGCTGGTGACGGGGACGCGCGATTACGTGCGGAAATGCGGCTTCCGCAAGGTGCTGGTTGGGCTGAGCGGAGGCATCGATTCCGCGGTGGTGGCGGCGATAGCCGTGGATGCGCTGGGCGCGGAGAACGTGCTCGGGGTGTCCATGCCCGGCCCGTTTTCTTCGCAAGGCAGCCGGACGGATGCGAAGGCGCTCAGCGACAATCTGGGAATCGAGCTTGTGACCATTCCCATCACAGGAGTTTATGACGCGTATCGAAGCGCGCTTGCGCCTGTCTTTGGGAACCGCCCGGTGGATGTGACCGAGGAAAACATTCAGGCACGCATCCGGGGCAATTACCTGATGGCGCTTTCGAACAAGTTCGGGTCCATGGTGCTGAGCACCGGGAACAAATCCGAACTCGCGGTCGGCTACTGCACGCTGTACGGCGACATGGCTGGAGGATTGGCGATTATTTCGGACGTGCCCAAAATGATGGTCTATGAACTGGCCAATTGGATTAACCGCGAAAGGGAACTGATCCCCCGCTCGACCATCGAGAAGCCGCCTTCCGCCGAACTGCGCCCTAATCAAAAGGACGTGGACAGCCTGCCGCCTTACGAGGTCCTGGACCGCATTCTGAAGGCCTACATCGAGGACTTGCAATCGCCCGAAGAGATTGCCGGCCGCTACGATTTCGATATCAAGCTTGTGCGGGACATCGCTTTGCGGGTGGACCGCAACGAATACAAAAGGAAGCAGGCCGCGCCCGGACTGAAGATCACGTCGCGCGCTTTCGGCTTCGGCCGACCGTTCCCCATTGCACAAAAGTTCGTTCCTTGAAGGGAGAGTTGAGGTGAGAGCAATCCGTACTGTCCTGATCGTAGGGCTCGCGGCAATTTCCCTGTCTGTGCTGTGCAGGGCCGCCTTGGCGCAAGCCCAGGCTGAACCGCCCGCGGAGATACAGCAGAAGATAGAAGCCTATTTGCGCAAGCTCTACGCCTTTGGTCCCGAGGTGAAATTGGTCTTCAGCGCCCCCAAGGAGACGGGAGTCGCTGGTCTGCTCGAAACGACCGTTGAGCTGACTATGGGCGAGAATCACGACTCCGCCAAGATGTACGTCAGCAAGGACGGCAAGTTCCTCTTTCGAGGCGAAATGGCGGACCTGTCCAAAGACCCCCTCGCCGAAACGCGGGCGAAGCTCGACCTGAAGGATGCGCCCAGCACAGGCGACCCGAACGCCCCCGTGACCATTGTTGAGTTTGCCGACTTCGAATGCCCGGTCTGCCGGCAACTGCATGACGTCCTGCGCAGCCTGCTGCCGAATTATCCGCAAGCTCGCCTTGTGTTTAAGGACTTTCCCATCGAGCAGATACACCCCTGGGCACGGACCGCCGCCCTCGCAGGCCGCTGCGCATACCAGCAGAACCCTAAAGCCTTCTGGATTTTCTACGACGACCTCTACAGTGACCAGGACCTCATCTCCGCGGAAAACGTCTGGACCAGAGTGGTGGACTACGCCGGCCAAGCCGGCCTCGACCAGGGCACTTTCAAGGCGTGCCTTGCCTCACCTGCGGCCAGTGCGGCCGTCGATGCCAGTCTCGCCAATGGAAAGCTCCTCGAAGTCAACAGCACACCCACGCTGTTCATCAACGGACGACGATTAATCGGCGCGGACGGAAAGCTGATCGAGCAATACATTCAATACGAACTCGTCCAAAAGAAGGCGGCAAAGAAGTAGCTGGAAAGGGCAGAAGGCGCGGTGAGGTGGAAATCCAGAGGATATCCACAATGGGACGAATTCGACAAATATTATAGTTAACATAATATAACTTATGAGACGTAGGGTCAAGAGGAATTTTGGGGATTTTGTGGGGCTGTGGATAAAAGCGGGCCAAGTGGGCCAATTTAGGTAGCGTCCAGGGTTGGCGGGTTTGGCGAGGGTTTAGCAGGTTTAGGTTAGTCCCTAGCCACCCGATCAAGGCCCTGGAACTTAAGGGAAAGAGGCAGGGATTTGGCTTAGCGCGCTTCACTGTGAGAACGGAGGCTGGCGCGGGGGGTGCGCCAGCCTCCGTGGGGAGCGGCGGAACACGATCACGATTGTGGCAGGGACCTCGGTTCGTTGGTTCCTTGGCGATAAGAATCCAAGGGTCATGGCGCGGTCTTAGCGGCGATGGCCCCGGCTGCGGCACCGATGGCGAACCACTTGGCCGCACGGCCGATTCGTCTCCACAGGGAACCGCCTCGGGCGGCGCGCAGGGCATAGTCCCGTTCCCTGCTGAGCGCCTGGTTTTTGGCCTGCTCGTCGGCCAGGTCGGCCTGGACCGTGGATAGCCTGGCTTGGCAAGCCTGACAGTCCAGGGCAAAGTCGTAGAGGGGCTTCAGGTCGTTTGTGGGCAGAGGCACGGTCTGCGGCTGGGTGCTCTGAGAAGTTTGGGCTTGCGTCCCTCCCTCGGCGGGCTCTTGCAAAAGGGGCGACGAGGCTAGCGCCGCGTCCTGGATAGCCGTGGGCAGAGGGAGAACGCTGGGCAGCGCCCGAAGGGCCTGGGACGGTGTGCGGACCGCTCGCTTTTGTTCGGCTAGGTGCGTGAGGGTTCGGGCCAAGTCGGCGTCGCGGGCGCTTTGCCGGGCAGAGAGGTCGGCCAGGGTCTTCCGCGTCGCGGAAAGCTCCGCCTGGAGCTGATTCCGTTCCCGGCGATCCGCGCGCCAAGCGAAGAAGAGCACAATGGCGCCGGCGCAAGCGAGAGCGATTGCGGCAAGTTGGAGCCAGGAGCGCATAGAAATGGAGGTAGAGGAGATAGAGGAGATAGAGTACGTAAAGGAGGTAAAGGAAGCAGAGGACTTGGACCCCTTTAGACTCCGTGCAGACTCCGCGGCCGGAACGCAGCGAGTACGGAGCGAGTCGGCGAAGCAAGGGAAGACCGCCAAGACGCCATCCTCTACTTCCTCTACCTCCTTTGGTTCCTTTACTTCACAAGTAATGCTGCTTGCGCGCCAGGGCCTGAACTGCGTAGCCGGGATTGCCGCCGCCGTTCCAGGCCAGGAGTCCGCGCGCGACGTCGCCGTTCACCGAGTCGAGCTTGCGGCGAAGAATTTTGCAGCCGAGTTCCAGGCCTTCCTCGGGATCGCACAGCGCCGAAAGGAAGGGCTCGGCAAAACCGTTTTCGCGGGCGACTTGTCCCATGACTTGCATGAGTCCCCAACTGAAGCCGCGCGCGTAGGCTTCCGAGGCCGAGATCTTGTTGTTGGTATAGAGCGGCGCGACGTATTTGGTGAAAAAAGCGGGCTCGTAACGCATCGCCCAGGGATTCCAGGCGGATTCCTGTTCGACCACGGCGCAGACCAGAGCGGGATCGAGCGCGTGACGGGCCGCGGCTTTGCGGGCAAGGGAAACGAGCTGGGCGGGAGCAGGCACGGCCCGTCACACCGTCATTTCTTGGCCGCCACTTCCCTGCCCTCCGGGGCCGTCCACGTCGAGGAAGCGCACCATGGGAGGCAGGCCGAGCGGGATGCCCTGATGCGCGGCGATCCGGTGGAGCGCGTCGTAGATGTGCGGCAGATGATTCGTGGCGACGTCGCGCACGAACGCGCGCGTGATTTCCTCGTTGCGCATGCGGCGATGCAGCCAGCGCAGAAAGACAAAAAACTGCACGCACAACGGCAGGAAGATCGCAAAGAGTTGCAATATGGACATGAGCAGAAGCTAAACAAAAGCTGTCATGAAATCGGAGGTAAATGAGGTACAGGAAGCAGAGGAAGTAAAGGAAGCACGGGAAGTAAAGAAGTTTGCGCGTTGAAGCCCGCGCCGGATGCTTCTGGTTAGTGCTCGCGGGATGTCCTCTACATCCTCTACGTCCTCTACGTCCTTTACTCCTTTACCTACTTTACTTCCCTTGCCTCACTTTTTTAGAAAAACGCGCCGGGGAGCGTGCCGAGCGTGCCGCCCAGCGCCGAGCCAAGCGAGGAGAAGAAGCCGCCGTTGTTGCGGGAAGCGTTGGCGCGGACGTTGAGCAGCTCCGCGGGAATGCCCAAGCTGCGCGCGAGGAGGTTCGTGTCCACGCCGAACAGGCCGGACAAGCCCTGCAAGGCGGCCGTGCGGCGCTGGAACGCGGTATTCGAGAAGTTGAGCTGATTCTGCGCGGCCTGATTGGCTTGGGCGATGCCCTGCTGCCGCGCGAGTTCGTCCTCGAGATCGCCGAATCCCGCGGCGTTGCGGGTGCGTGCCACGCGGTTCTGCGCCGCCCGTTGCAGCGAGGCGAAGGCGCTGGCCAGCGAGCCTTGCGTCGCGCCGGTAATGGCCGCTTTGTCCGCGGCGCTGAGGCCCGGATTGTTCAGGATGGCCTGGAATTGCGGCACGAGGAGATTGCCGACCTTTTGTTGCGCGCCGAGGAACTGCTGGTTCAACGCGTTGATGTTCGCCAACTGCTGATCGGTGAGCTGGCGAGTTTGTGCTTGTGCGCCACGGGACATGGGTCACCTCAAGAATCGCGATACGGAATTGAAATACGGAAATAAAGGAGGTAGAGGAAGTAAAGGAGGTAAAGCAAATAAAGGAGTGGCCAGGCTGATGCCGCGCTGCTTATATTCCATTACGTCCTGTGCTTCCTTGACTTCCTTTCCTTCCTCGAACGTTTACCCTCGGATCTCCAGCGGTTTGCAGTACGGCGTCCAGGCGTCGTCGCGAATCCAACCGAGGCGCCCAAGGCGCCGGCCAAACGTCTTGGCGATGCGCGGCGGGAGCCAGGCGTGGACGTCCTCGAGTCCTTTGGCCCAGGCGTCCTGCTGCGTGGCGCCGTGCAAGGCCAGAAGGCGCTCCCAGCGCTGACGCGGGG
>Ga0209581_1004281_pt1 | contig 11571 bp, 10 predicted proteins | sample Coa_R2_FD_187160 | JGI IMG/M metagenome (GOLD analysis project Ga0209581, IMG submission 187160) | Surface soil microbial communities from Centralia Pennsylvania, which are recovering from an underground coalmine fire - Coalmine... | ecosystem: Environmental > Terrestrial > Soil > Unclassified ...
GATGGATCGGCGGGCCCGTTCGATGGCGTTTCCGCCGCCTCCCTGGCCGCGTACTGGGGGAGCCGGGGCGCACGCATTGGAAAGCGCCGTGGAAACGCCATCGACTGGTCGGATGGGCAAAGACAGCCACTCGCTGCTCCGGCGCGCCGCGCTGCGCCCCGGCCCCGGAAGAACAGGGAGCAGAACTCGGCGCTGGCCACTCCCGAGGAGCGAGATTCCGAGAGTTGTTGTGGTGACGTTTTATCATGAAAAGGAGATCAGCGAACCATGATCCCTTCCTCCCGATCCGAGCAGACGTCGCTTCTTTTCGAGCAGAGTACGTCTCAATCAGAGCGGGCAACCCTATCTCCTCCTGCTGATGAGCCGGGGGCACAGCCTCCTCGCGAGCCCGAGAGCACGGCGCCTGCCGCCTCTTCCTCTCTGATGCAGGGAGCCCCGGTGCCGCTTCGCGTGGCGCGCAGCAAAGCCGCCCTCAGGGGGCGGGACGCCTGCGGGTGTGTCTCCCCCTGACGGCGACCCTCTTCCTGGTCAGAAAGCGGGGCCGGATCGGGCAGGGGGCGGCCCAGGACGCTGAGGGCTTCGATGATCCCCTGCCGGGTGGCCTCCCTGACCAGATCGCTGAGGGCCTGCTGCTCTGCCGGCGTCCATGCGGCGCCCTGCCTCCCCGCAACAGCTTCCCGCGCTCCCTCTGCCGGCCCCCTCGTCGCCTGGGGATGCGCAGCAGGAGGGAGAAGCGGAGCCGTTCTCCCCGGACCGCGTTGAAGCTGCTTTGTGCGCAGGTAGGCCGCCAGGTCCCGGGTCTGCGCTCCCGGTTCACGTCCCTCTTCTTCCAGCAGCACGCGCAGCTTCTCATAGCAGGCCAGCGCCTCCTGAAAGCACTCGCGCCGCCCGAGCAGTTCCATCAACGGTCGCAGGATATCCTCCTCATACGGGCGCTCCAGCCAATAGCTGCGCAAGAGCCTCAACGCCTCCTCCTCGCCCGCTTTGCCCTCCCGCTCGGTAAGGAGCCGGGCGAGGGCCAGCACGCTCTGCCGTCGCAGCCCCTCGACCTCTTCTCGCCTGGCCTCCGCCCACTCGCTATACGCCTCATCGGGCAGGTAGCTTCCCCGCCGGGCCAGCGCATAGGCGCGTTCCCAGAACGGCAGGGGATCGTCGCCAAAGCGTTCCATACGCGCGGCCTGCTCCACGTTCCAGCAGAGCGCATCCCCATCGGTCCAGATCAGCGGATAGGGGGCCAGGTGATAGCCATTGCCGCTCTCGGAGGCGCTGCGGTGGTGCATGACGAGCTGTGTGCGCAACTCGGCGTAGTTCGGGGGACAGAGCAGGCTGCGCAACAGCCACGCGATGTTATCGAGACGCAAGCTGGCGAAGATCTCGCGGTCGTGACAGAACTGTTCTGTCAGCCAGTCGCGCAGGGCAAAGCGGTGTGGGCGACTCAGCAGGAGTTTGAGCAACAGCAGCGCCGGAGTTGCGCCGCGTCCATGGAGCTGTTCGGGGGTGAGCGAGCGGTAGCGAGCCAGCGGAGGATCGCTACTCACGACCTCCTGCACGATTTCCAGGGTGAGCAGGCCACAGGTCCTCACATAGATCAACGGGGCCGGCGCTTGCATCCGCCCTCCCACCGCGATGAAGCGGATGGGTCTCACCGAATCGACAGGTTCTGGCGCAACTGGCGTCATAGAATGTATCCTTTCCTTTGTATGCTATCCCTCGGCCAGACCATCAGTCCAGAAACGTTGAACTGCTTCTTTTGTGCGGGCAACTATACCGCTGTTGTGACACAGGGCTAACTCTATCACAAAAGCATCTGTCAGCAATCCAGGTAAGGAGTATACTGAAATTTGAGGTGCGCTTTGCTAGTTGCATGGTAGGCAGGATCTCCTGTATACTCTTGGCAGGAAAATGTACCAGAGAAGGATGAGGATGCAACGATGGAATGCGTTGATTGGGCACGATTCGGATTTCCTGCACCAGTCGAGACAGGAATGGATGGATTTCCTCGCCCTGGCAAAATCGCACGTTGGTATCGAGAACAAAAAAAGCTCACCGATGCGACCTGGACCCAGAAGCGCCTGGCGCAGGAGTTAGGTCTGACAGAACGGGCAGTGTACTACCTGGAGAATCACGACGTTGGACTTGATTCGATTTCCTTTCGTCGCAGACTGGCACTGTTGTTAGGTATTCCCCCTACCCTCTTTGGGCTAGCTTCCCTTGAGGATGAAAGCGATCTTGGACAGACTGTCAGGCAGTACCGCAAGATGAAGCCGAAAAATCATCCCCTGAGCAGCCAAAAAGGACTCGCAAGAGCGCTCAGTCTGACAGAGAAAGCTGTACGAGATATGGAAAAAAGGAATATCGGGTTGGATTCCATGATGCGCCGCCGCGTGCTAGCACACCTTCTCGCTATTCCACCAGCTACTTTAGGCATTATCAACCTTGAGGAGATTCTGCTGCATCAGCAAGCAACGCCAACCATACTACACGCTGGAGCACAGAGAGAAAAAGAAACCACATTCGATCTCGTATACTATAAAGAGCGCCTCAAAAGCCTCTGGAATCGTAATCATACCAACACCGCGCAAGACCGTCTGACGCACATTTCCGCTGACATGGCAGACCTCGCTACCACTTTACCCTACATTAGCGGGGATGATGAGAAAGAGGCACGGGCTGTTCTCTGTCGCTATCACCACCTCTATGCTCATATCTTGCGTGACCAGGGACGATATGATGCGGCGATAATGGAACTAGAAAAAGCAGCCATCTTAGCTCAAAGAACTGAGTATCCCCATCTGCTCGCAGTGACGCTGCTTCGGATTGGAAGTGTGCTCCGTGACAGAGGAGATGTAACTTGGGCGCTTGCAAAGATAGAGGCTGCAAAAGGAGATAGCACAGGAGCGAATCAGAAAAGGACACAAGCGGCTGCTGACTACAGGGCTGCCTTAGACTGCTATACCAGAGTACGCAAACTTGGGCAGCTTCCCAGAGCGTTACAAGGTGTGGTGCTGTTCGATGAGGGATACGCACAGGCACATCTGGCATATGGAGATCAGGGTGCAAGACGAACTGCACTCGCTCGTCTCAAAGCAGGGGGAAAGATCATCGCAGAAACAAGGGAACTCCTTGAGAATGAGTTCTCAATCAGGATCACCGAGCGGACCTATCACAATACAAAAGCAGCAGCAATGCTCTCAGCGGGCTGGCCTCGCGAGGCACTCCAGGCACTCACAGACTTGATGGATCTTCCAGAAGAAGGAGACATGATGAGGCAGAATGCTTATACTGATTATCTCTGGTCACAAGCCTACGCCGATCTGGGGTTGATCGATGCTGCAGCAACCCCAGCACAAGATGCATTAGTCAGAATGAAGCAGATCAAGTCACATGTCCATATTATGCGCATCGCTGGACTACAAGGACAACTGAGCCAGCTCGATAGCAAACACATCGAGGTCATTCGATTAGGAGTGATGGTCAGCTTGTAAAGGAGGACAAATTGTACCGGCAACCTGTAAAAGAGTATCCAAATCGGCAGTACGTGACGGGAAGGCAACAGAAACCAGGCACGTTTCTGCCAGATTCTATTTACGCACAAGCGTTGCATGCGCTGGTGATTTGTTGTGCGGATGCGGTTGTGCTGCATCAGGGATTCTGGTTGATTGCCCGGCGCGCATGGGACCCCCACCCCGACTGGTGGGTGATCGGAGGGCGGATGCGCAAAGGCGAACTGATCGAGCAAGCAGTGCGACGGAATATACGACGGGAACTGCATCTGGATATTCCTGAAGACCGCCTCCGCTCGATTATCGGCTACTATAGTCAGATCTGGGAGACCAGAGCGCAGGAACCAACGACGAACGGATGCCATGTCTTCTCAATCGCCACCGCGGTTCACCTGACGGATGAAGAAAAAGCGCAGATGCAACTCAACGAAGAGTATGCCGATGCTCAATGGGTCAATCCCTTTCAGGTGATTGAGCACGCTGACCATTTTCATCCCTGTCTCGTTCAGATGGCGCGGGATCTTCTCCGATAGGCGCATCAGTGTTCTCCCACTCTCAAAGCCAGATGCTACACATCCCCCCCGGTCTTCCTCCTGGATGATCTCTGAAGATCAGCAGACGCCGATCCTTTTCGTCTGCCAGGGCCTGGCAGGCGCGTTAAGAACTCACCCCATTTCATGAACATCCATCAATGGAAGAGGAACAGGCCAGAGGCAAACGTTTTGTCTCTGGCCCATTCTGTGTGTCCCGTACCTGATATTTTACCGGGTACGGGACAGCGAAAGAAAGGTTGGTGTCGTGATGACTGCCGATTGGCGGGAACGCGCTGGTCCTTCCACGCGTTTTCCGTCTGAGCGCTTTCCCGAGTCTTCGCTGTCTTTGGAAGATGATGCCTGGTTTGCGACGGAGGAGGAGCATTCGCCCGGATCGCCCTTCCCTCTCGAGGGGCAGCGTGATGACAGTCTGTCGCTGTACCTGCGCGAAGTCTGCCAGTATTCCCTGCTCTCACGGGAGGAGGAACGGCGCCTGGCCGAACTCAAAAGGCTGGGACAGCGCGAGCAGAGCAAGCCAGCAGACCTCAGATCCGCCGAGATCATTGCGCGCGGGGAAATGGCGGCCCGCACGTTAGTCGAGGCCAATCTCCGCCTGGTCGTCTCCATTGCGCTGACCTACCATCCTCAGAAACTCAGCCTCCTGGATCTCATGCAGGAGGGCAATCTGGGGCTAATGCGCGCCGTTCAGAAATATGACGAGCGCAAAGGCTATCGCCTCAGCAGTTATGCCATCTGGTGGATACGGCAAGCGGTGGCGCATGCTATGGCGCAGAACGATCGAACGATTCGTCTCCCTCTCCATGTGCAAACCGACCTCCGGCGGCTGGCGCACGCGCGCGCCCGGTTGGTGCAGGAGAACGGGCGAGAGCCCACCGCGCAGGAACTCGCCCATGCGCTGGCCATGCGCGTGACAAAGGTTGAGGAGTTGCTCGCCCTCGCCGATGCGGTGAGCCTGGATGCTCCTGTTTCTGGGGAACAGGACGCCGCGAGCCTGGGGGATCTGCTCTTCGATCCACGCATGAATACGGCTGAAGAGGCGACTCGTCAGGTCATGCACGCCTGGCTCAACGAACAGGCCCGACAACTCTTTCAGCAGTTGACCCCCCGCGAGCAAGCGATTCTGGCGCTGCGCTTTGGCCTTTGTGGCGGGCGAGCGCGCTCGCTCAAAGAAGTGAGCGAAACGCTCCACCTCAGCCGTGCGCGCGTCCATCAACTTGAACGCAAGGCATTGCAGCGCTTGCGCCAGTGTCCGCCTCTGCTCGCCATTCAGGAAGAGCTTGTCGAACGGAGAGGGATGGGGTGAAGACGCCGGGCCTGCGGAACTGGTTGCCCGTTTCCTCTGCGCAAGACGACCGGCTTTTCCCTCTCCTCGCACCCGTCCTCGCGCCGCACAGCATCCCTGAGCTCTCCTCGCCTCCCCGGTCGCCCGGACCCTCTTGTGGGTCCTGGAACGCATACGATTGCCGGAGGGAACAGGCCAGGCGCGCCTTCCTGGGTGCGAGGGGAAACAAAGAAAGAACCACAGGTGACGTTGTATGGCGAGATTTCTCAGTCCACAGGCGCTGGATGCGCTGAAGCGCGCGTATTACGCAGCGGATGTCAGCCGCCTGTTTCTCACCCGGGACAACCTCCCGGCGCAGGTCTATCGCGAGGTCAAGGAAGTCTGCATCAGGCTGGGAGGCCGCTGGAACACCGGAAGTCAGGCATTTCTCTTTCCCTACGATCCGACGCAGGCTCTGGAGCTTGTCCTGGCGAGCGGCCAGTTGCCGCCCAAAAACCCGTATGCGTTTTTTCCCTCCCCCGATTCCGTAAGCGAGGCGCTGCTCCGCTACGGCTTCCAACTCTTCGGCTGTAATCTCTGCGAGGGCTATCGGCACGACCGGCCGCTCCACGACTGCCAGTATCTCCCCTCCAACCTGCGGATTCTCGAACCGTCTGCCGGGCTTGGGGCGGTGGCCCGTCGCGTGCGCCAGTTGTACGCCTCGATGGGCAGAGACGATTACGTGCTCCACTGCTGTGAGCTCAACCCGGTTCATCGGGAAATCCTGGACCGGCAAGGCTTCCAGGTCGTGGCCGCCGACTTTCTTGCGTATGGTCTGCAACCGGGCGCGCCGCCCTATGATGTCGTGCTGATGAACCCGCCCTTTCAAAAGCACACCTACATCGACCATGTGATGCACGCCTGGGAACTGACCAATCCCGAGGAGGGAACGCTGACGACGGTTGCTCCCATCGGCTTCACGCAGCACGAGGATCCTCGTTCGCGCGCCCTGTATTCGCTGGTATGTCAGTATGGCGTTGACACCCCGACCACGTACCCGGCGGGTCTGTTCAAAGGAAGCGGCGCGTCGGTGAAGACCATGCTGCTTCCGCTCAGGAAACGCGACGTCTCCTGGCGCGAACGAGCGTACCAGGGATATCCCGACTGGCACTGCGCGATGCTGGACTTCTGGCTGCATCAGACCGAGCGCCTCTGCCGGCAGATGTGGAGCGTCTGGGAGAGAATCGAGGCGGGCGAACTGGCCGGAGACCCGGCGCAGCCGGAATGGGAGGACACGCGCCAGTTGCTGCACGCGATGTTCCTTCAGACCATCGATCTGGCCAGGGCGAATTGGGTCGAAATTCGCCTGAACGAAGAGCGCCTGCGCTTCCTGGAGCAACACTTCCTGGCGCAAGGCGCGCTGGAATGCCAGTGCAGCCGGCATGCTGCCTTGAGGAAAGCGGGCGAGGGGCGGATTAAGCAGAGCCATCTCCTGGCTCAGTCCTCGGCGGAACTACCCCTGCCATCCCGGACTCTGGCGTTCCCTGAAAAGGCTGCGCAGGCATCAAGCGAGATGCGCCTCGCTTTGCGGGAGAGGTGCGTGCAGCTTCCGTTATTCCCTGCATGCCTGTGGCTTGTCTGACCCATTCGTTCCCTCTCGACCGATTACACCGCGTGAGGTGCGCTGGCCGATCGAACGTCCTGCCGAACGCTCATCGTGCGTCTCGCGTTCAAAACGCCAGCGCCCCCCCGTTTTGTCTCGCGGCCTCGCCAGGTCTTGCATCAAGGCCGCTTGATTCCCACCAAAGGAGATTTCCATGATGTTGCTTACCTCTCCCAATGGCCCGGTTGTGGATATGCAACTGGCCCTGACGCTCTTACAAGAACAGTGGAGGCACAACGCGCAGAGCTGTTTGTATACCGAGCGAGAGCGACAGGCCATTACCACAGTGATTCTTCCCGGCCTGGAAGAAATTCAGCAGCGACGTATCTCGCTGGATCAGTTCTGGCGGTGGATTGAAGCATTACGCCTGCCCACCCTGCTGGCGATCGAAGCGCGCGCCATCCCTGAAGAGGTCGGCCTGCGCCTGTGTGCTGTAATTGAGCAACTGCGCCGGGATATGGTCCTGCTTTCCCACTATCATCTGCGGCGCGCGCAAGCACAGAGAACAGACCGACACACCCGACCCTGAAGTCCAGCGTCTTGAACTCGACAGGAGTGTACCGTGGAAGGTCAGAGATGCCCCAGGGCGTTTGCTCGAGCTTTCCGCAGAGGAGATTCCCGATGAACAAGAGCAAACATCCTCCCAGGCAACGCATTGGTTCACCAAAAAACCGTCGTGAGCAGCCGCTTTTTGCCCGCCTGGGAGACGCAACTTTTCCGCTTGATCTGGCTGCCTGCACCCCGGACGTCCTCCAGAGGCACATTCACGCGTTAGACACGTACATCACTCGTCTGACCACCCCGTCGCGCGCCACTCCTTTTCAGAGATCCCGGCCGCTGGATGCAGAGACGAAGGCCCTGGTGGTGCGCGCTCGTCTTCACCGGGGGGTGGCCTGCGCCCTGCTGGGGAGGTGGTCACAGGCGCACCAGGATGTTGCACATGTGGTGGAGGTTGATCCGGGGAGCGCAGAAGCGCGTACTGCACGTCTCTTTCTCGCCCTGGCCTCTGAGATCGACCAGGACGACCATGACCGGGCGACCCGCGAGTGGACACAGGTCATCGAGAGCATCGAGACGCAAGGGATTGGGACCGAGGAGACGAGTTCGCGGATACTGGCCGCACAGGCGTATGCTGCACGCGCTCGCCTCTCAGCACGCAGGCAGGATTACACGCAAGCCATCGCCGATTGCGAGCGTGCGCTGGAGCTTGATCCGGCCTGCGCCGAAGCCTATTCGGTGCGTGGAGCCGCTTGTGGTCATCTGGAGCGGACCGAAGCGGCCCTGGCAGATTGCAGCAAAGCCATTGAACGTGCCGGCTGGCCCGTCCATTATTCCCGGCGCGCGCTTCTCTACAAGCGGACCGAAGCATATGCGCGCGCCCTTGCCGATATTGAGCAGGCTTGCCAGATGGAACCCGACAATCCCCGCTTTCACAACGAGCGCGCGGACATCCTGATGCGCTGGCTCTGGCAACGCGTTACGCCAGCGCCGCTTCCTCCCGAAGAGAGGTAGAAGGCCAGGCTCCCCACACCTGCTCACCTCTCCCCCGGCAGACGCTGTGGGCGTTCCCCGCCCACCTCCTTATATGTTAAAGTTGGACTAGGCCCTCTCGACCAAGGGCCTGCAAGGAAATGCCTTGCCCTGTAAGAACTGCCCGGGAAAGACTTTCACCTCCACACGGCTCGACCGTCTGAGAAAGATCGGGCTTCCTTGGGCAGTGTTCCTGGGCCATATCGACGATTAGAGGGTCGTGCCGCGAGCACCCGCATATAAGGACCCGAGACCCCCAGGAAGTTCTTGCTGGAAGGAGACAGACCTCCATGTGGTTTGCCGGTATCGATTGGGCTGAGAGCCACCATGACGCCGTGGTCATCAATGAAACAGGACAGCCTGCCGGATCGTTGCGTGTAGCGCATACAAAAGCGGGCCTCGACGAGTTGAAGCGCTTCCTGCTCGAGATTGCTAAGACAGCTGAGCAGCTGGCCTGTATCGTCGAAACGTCGCAAGGACTGCTGATCGCCTCCTTGCTGGAAGCTGGGTTCACGGTCTACCCCGTTAATCCTAAGACCGTCGATCGTCGACGCAATGCTGCCGGAGTCAAGACCGATGCGGTGGATGCCTATTTGTTGGCCAAGACTGGCAGAGCCGATCTGGCCGATTTGCGCCAACTCAAGCCGGACACCCCCATTGTCGCTGAACTCAAACTCTTGACGCGAGACCAGGATAGGTTGATTCAGAGCCGGACGCGGCTGGTCAATCAACTGACGGCCTGCCTCAAAACGTATTATCCTGCGGCACTCACCTTGTTCTCCAAACTGCATCAGCGCTCGACGCTGGTGTTCCTGCAAACCTACCCGACTCCAGCAGCAGCACAGGCCGCTTCGGTGGAAGAGATTGAGGCCGTGCTCAGAAAAGAGCACCATCCCCAGCCAGCAGCGGTTGCTCAGCACATTGTCCAGATCCTGCGTGAGCCACAGCTGGTAGCTGATGCCGTCACAATCCGTGCGAAATCGCGGCTGATGCTGGCCTTGGTCAGCCAACTGCTGCCACTGCTTGAGCAAATCAGCCAGTACGACAAGGAGATCACGCGGCTTTTTTTGAGTCATGAAGACAACGAGGTCTTCAGTTCGCTGCCACGTGCCGGCAAGCACCTGGCGCCACGCCTGTTGGCAGAAATCGGCCAGGATCGCACCCGCTATGCTGATGCGGCCAGCTTGCAAGCTCTGGCAGGGACAGCTCCGGTCGCCTTCCAAAGTGGCACCTATGCCAAAGCGCGCAAACGCTACGCCTGCTTGAAGCCCTTGCGCAATGCCCTCTATCAATTCGCTTGGCAGTCGACCCTGGCAGAACCCTGGGCGTTGGCCTACTACCAACGCAAGCGAGCCGAAGGCAAAAGCCACACGGTGGCCGTGCGAGCCTTGGCCAACGTGTGGGTCCGCATCATCTACGCCATGTGGCTCAACCACACCTGCTATGAACGAGCGACCTTTGAGGCGGCACAACACGCTCATGCCAGGGTGGCGGCCTAAGCCTAGAGGGTGCGTGGGAACAGCATCCTCGCTGCGGTGAGCAGCAAAAAAGCCTGCTGTTTTTTTGCTTTCAAGTGAGCATGGCCTTTTCCAACCACGCAAGCGAGAAGCTGTCAAGGAAAGCGCAGCGGCTTGACAGCGACGAGCGGCGTGGTACACTGCTTTATGCTCAGTTGAAGCACTCTTCACCACTTCCTGCTTCATGCTCACTTTCTCTCTTTCTTTGACCGGGCCTGTGCCCCTTGACAATAGAGGGTCTTTCTTTGTTGGATCTGTCCCTCACGTCTCTGCATATCCTGGTTGCAACCGGAGGCATCCAGGACAGGGAGGGCATGGACTTACATGGGTTCCGCCTCCTGGCTCAGCGCAAGCGCCGGCTCGGCAATCGGAAGCCGCCCCCCGCTCCAGGGCAAGCGATGGACCCAGAGAAGGAAAGCGAGCGCGCTGAAGAACGCTGGTTGATCTATTGACGCGCCAAGCTGCACCTGCTCAAGCGCCTGAAGCAAGAGACGAGGATCAAGAAAAGCGCATGCGATCTCTGGGACCTGTTGAACCAACCAGCGAACATCCCGGACATGGCGCGCAATGCCCTGGAAGACCAGCCGAGCCATCCGCCCCTTACTCCGGCGCAGGCGCACTTCTTCGGGAAGCATTCCCCGCAGCGCCTGCCGTAACAGCCATTTCGACACAGCAGGCCGGCACTGCATCTGCGGCGGACAGGCGAGCAGAAACTCAACGAGTCTTAGATCGGCATACGGCAGCCGAATGTCCACACCGTTGGACAAAAACCCGTCCGCGCGCGCAGCGCTATCTGCTGCCGAACTGGAAAGCAGTCGCCTATAGAGACGACGCTGAAAGGGATCAGGGCATCGGTGGCGAAACCACGTGGCATCCTGCACGGCCTGGTCCTGTGCGATGGCCTGCACAGATGAACGCGTCCACCAGACCGATGCCGGGTCTCTGGGAGGCTGAGACCGACGGGTACGCCACAGGAGATCGCTCAGCGCAACCTCTGGGACACGGCGCCAGGCCAGGTATTCACGCACCCAGGTGCCATACCGATGCTCTTGCCAGAGGTCATGAAGATACGCGAGGTCTGCTCCAAAGACCTGATCGCCACAGTCGCCCCGAATATGCACATGGACCTGCCGCTCTGTGGCAAGACGCCATTGTTCCCGATAGAGGTGGTGGTAAAACAACGTGGGAATCACCGGCTGACTACTCCAGGGACGGGCATCCCAGAGATCGGCGAAGGGAGGGAAATCCTCCCAGGCCAGTTCCAGCAGAGGCATCTGGCTGGCCTCTGCAACCAGACGGGCCAGCGCGCGATCGTCTTTCTCCTGGTATACACGCGAGAAGCAGTGAATCCCCTGTCGAAGCTCTGGCTTTGGCGTCAGCGAACGGCTCAGGCAAGCCAGCCCGGAAGAATCGAGGCCGCCGCTCATGTCAAAAAAGACCCGGCCCTCGGTGCGCAGACAGTCTTTCGTTGCCTCCTCCAGGAGCCAGTGGACCTGCTCGGCACACTCCGAGACCCGCAGATGGGGAGTGTGCAAGCGAGGAG
>Ga0209581_1004284_pt1 | contig 11567 bp, 9 predicted proteins | sample Coa_R2_FD_187160 | JGI IMG/M metagenome (GOLD analysis project Ga0209581, IMG submission 187160) | Surface soil microbial communities from Centralia Pennsylvania, which are recovering from an underground coalmine fire - Coalmine... | ecosystem: Environmental > Terrestrial > Soil > Unclassified ...
GATGCAGCGGTGCGATACGGCTTCGCGCGCGAGGCGCGTGCTTACTCGCCTCATCTGACAATCGCTCGTGTGCGCGGCCGGGTGCACGCGCCAGGACTGCCTCGGCGTTTTTATCGCATGCTCGAGCGGGACGCCGATTTAAAACTCGGTGTCTCCCGAATCGACCGCGTTATGTTGTACCGCAGCGAACTCGGCGCGGATGCATCCACCTATCGCGAGCTGGCCGCCTTTGCGCTCGGCGGTGCGGGCGCAAGCGCGCGCCGCGCAGGCCGGGCAGAATAAGGCAGGCGCATCGGTTACAATTAGCGAAACAGCGATGTTGACGCGTGTGGGGTGCAGCTAGCGCGATCCGGCGCTTTTTGTGCCAAGATTCGCTCTACAATCAGGGTGGCAGACCCGCCAGGCGGGATAATCATGGCGCAGGATATCAAGAGCAAGGCCCTCGATCTGGCGCTCAGCCAGATCGAAAAGCAGTTCGGCAAGGGCTCGATCATGAAGCTCGGCGAGCAGACGGTCGAGACCGACCTGTCGGTGATTTCGACCGGCTCGCTCGGCCTCGACCTCGCGCTGGGCGTCGGCGGATTGCCGCGCGGTCGGGTGGTCGAGATCTACGGCCCCGAGTCCTCGGGCAAGACCACGCTCGCGCTCGAGTGTATCGCCGAGGCGCAGAAGCGCGGCGGCGTATGCGCGTTCATCGACGCCGAGCACGCGCTCGACGCGGCCTACGCACGCAAGCTCGGCGTGGTGATCGAGGACCTGCTGATCTCCCAGCCCGACAACGGCGAGCAGGCGCTCGAAATCGTCGAGACCCTGGTGCAGTCGGGCGCGATCGACGTGCTGGTGATCGACTCGGTCGCGGCGCTGGTGCCGCGGGCCGAGATCGAAGGCGAGATGGGCGAGCCGCAGATGGGTCTGCAGGCGCGGCTGATGTCGCAGGCGCTGCGCAAGCTGACCTCGATCATCGCGCGCTCGCGCACGATCGTGGTCTTCATCAATCAGATCCGGATGAAGATCGGCGTGATGTTCGGGAATCCCGAGACCACCACGGGCGGCAACGCGCTCAAGTTCTACAGCTCGATCCGTATCGATATCCGCCGCATCGGCACGATCAAGACCGCGACCGAGGTCATCGGCTCGCGCACCAAGGTCAAGGTGGTCAAGAACAAGGTCGCGCCGCCGTTTCGCGAGGCCGAGTTCGACATCCTCTACGGCTCGGGCATCTCGAAGGAGGGCGAGCTGGTCGATCTCGCGGTCGAGCACGGCATCATCGAGAAGCTCGGCGCCTGGTACTCCTACGGCGGCGAACGAATCGGACAGGGGCGCGAGAACGCGCGCGACCTGCTCAAGGCGAATCCGACGCTCGCGGACGAGTTCGAGGCCAAGGTGCGCGCCAAGGTCGCGGCCAAGGGCGGCATGCCCGAGGCGCCGCCGTCCTCGGACAATGGCGCCGAGGCGCCGGCCGCGCCCGCGCCTCAGCCGGCAGCGAGCGCTCCGCGCCGTCGGGGATGAGCGGGCTATCGCGCGCCTGTGCCGGCGGACTGAACCTGCGGCCGAATCGGTCTAAGGACGCGTCGCGCGGGCAACGCTGAGGCCTGCATCCCCATTTCGGCGCATGCGGCCCGACAGCCGGTTGATTTTTTCGCTGCGGGTCGGTACCCTGCCAGTGAATGCCCGTAGAGGCCGACCAGGGCGCCGCTTGCGAAGGCGCCGTTCTTTTTAAACTCCAACAGTGGAAGGGCCGCTTTGCCGCTTGAAGGCTGCGGTCGAAGTGTAAGTCTTGTCGTTTAGCGCTTTTTCTCTTCTCCCCGAACTTCAACGTTCGATTCGCGATTGCGGTTATCATCATCCGACGCCCGTGCAGCGCGAGACCATTCCCGTCGCGCTCAAGGGGCGCGACCTCGTCGTCAGCGCCGAGACCGGCAGCGGCAAAACCGCCGCATTTCTGATTCCGCTTATCGATCGGCTCCAGCGCGGGCAGGCCAAGGCGCAAAGCGCGGTGGTGATTGCGCCGACGCGCGAGTTGGCCGCGCAGTGCGCCCAGGAGTTCGCGCGCCTGGCGCGCCACAGCGGCTTGCGCGCGGCGGTAATCGTCGGCGGCGAATCGATGCGCCGTCAGATCGCGGATTTGCAGGCCGGGGCGCAGGTGCTAATCGCATGTCCCGGACGGTTGATCGATTTGATGGAGCAGGGGCGCGTGAACCTGCAGCACGCGCACCTGGTCGTAATCGACGAAGCCGACCGGCTGCTGGACATGGGATTTCTGCCGCAGTTGCGCCGCGTGATGCGCACGCTGCCCAAGGAGCGGCAGACGATGATGTTCTCGGCCACGATGGGGCCGGGGCCGGAAGCGATCGCGCGCGACTTCCTGCATCAGCCCGAGCGCATCATGATCGGCCGCAAGGCCGCGCCGCCCGAGACCATCAATCAGACCATCTATCCGGTGCAATGGGCCGACAAGGAGCCGATGCTGCTCGAGATCCTGGGCAAGCCCGAGGTGCAGAGCGCGATCGTCTTCACCCGCACGCGCGTGCGCGCCGAGCACCTGGGGCGCATGCTCAAGCGTCACGGCGTGCGCACCGCGGTGATCCACGGCGACCGTTCGCAGGCCGAGCGCAACGCCGCGCTCAAGAGCTTCAAGGCCGGGCACTGCAGCGTGATGGTCGCGACCGACGTCGCCGCGCGCGGCCTGGACATTCCCGGCGTCTCGCACGTGATCAATTACGACCTGCCCGAGGACGCCGAGAGCTATATCCATCGCATCGGCCGGACCGCCCGGATGGGGCGCGAGGGCGAGGCGATAAGCCTGGTGACGCCGCAGGAGCGCGTGTCGCTGGGTCAGATCGAGCGCGCGCTCGGCGAGGAGCTCAAGCGCGAGGCGGTCGAGGGATTCATCGCGCCCGAGGTCAAGGCGCCCAAGCCGGTGACGCTGTTCCGCTCCGGCGCCACGCGTTCGCGCGGCCGCGCCCGCTCGAGCTGGGCGTAGCCGCTGACGCCCCGCGTGCACGCATGCTCGATGCGGGCACAATCAACCGGACTACGAATTTCTCGCCTGGTCAAATCATCTCATATCTTGAGATGTGCCAGGGGGAACACGTCAGCCTGCAACGTGGAATGAACTTTCACCTGCGCGGCGACACAAGTGTGATCCTGATGAGCAGGAGAGTTGGCGCACCGTACTCGGATAGTGTTGAAGAAGATGGGCGAGTACTCGTCTATGAGGGCCATGATGTCCCGAAGGAGAGGCATGGACCGCACCCCAAGCAAATCGACCAACCTTGGACTTCGGCTAGTGGACGCTCCACTCAGAACAAATTATTGTATGACGCGGCCCGAAGAGCAGCACAGGGATTGCAGCGGCCCGAACTGGTGCGCGTGTATGAAAAAATCAAGCAGGGTATCTGGACATTCAACGGCACTTTCCAACTAACCAATGCTTGGATAGCGGCGAGTGGCCACCGGAAAGTATTCAAATTTCGCCTTGAAATGACAGAGCAGGACGTTCCAGTCCAAGTCTCTACGGCTGTAGTAACACATAGCCGCATGATCCCGTCGGATGTGAAGCTCCGAGTTTGGAAACGTGATCAAGGTCAGTGTGTCATATGCGGCCAGAAGGATAATTTACATTTCGATCACGACATCCCATTTTCAAAGGGCGGGTCATCCCTGCTGGCAGAGAACATCAGATTACTGTGTGCTCGACACAACCTGTCAAAGCATGACCGCATAGAGTGACAGAAGTTCGACCCTCCCGCCGAGGGATTGATCGAGACGTCCGAACCAGTCAGCGAATTCGCTTTCAGCCTTCTCCTACAGCGACAAGTCGCCCGACCACAGGGTGCGCGAGGCCAGGCGCGCGCCTTCGGCGAGCGCGCCGAGCTTGGCCCATGCGATCGACGGCACCACGCGCGAGAACCCGGCAAACGTCGCAAAGCCGCAGTCGGTTCCCGCGATCACGTTCTCGCGTCCGACGATATTCGCGAGATTGCGCAGGCGCATCGCGACCACGCCCGGATGCTCGATGAAGTTGTTGGTCGAGTCGATTACGCCGGGAATCAGGATCCTGCCCGCGGGCAGCTTGAAATCGCGAAACACCTCGAATTCGTGCTCGTGACGCGGATTGGCGGCTTCGTAGGAGATCGCCGCCGCGCGCGACTTGAACACGATATCGATGATCTCGCCCAGCGCGATGTCGCGATGGTGCGGGCCTTCGTAATTGCCCCAGCACAGGTGCAGCCGGATGCGATCGGGCGGGATATCGCGCACGGCGTGATTGAGCGCCGCCACGTGCAGCTCGGCGACCTTGCGGAACTCCGCCGTGCTCGCGGAAGCAAACTGGATATGCCGCGACATCGCGAGATCCGGGCAATCGAGCTGCAGGACGAAACCGGCGCGGTGAATCGCGTCATACTCGACCTTCATCGCGTCGGCCAGCGCCGCGATGTACGCCTCGTGCGACGGATAGTAGGTGTTGCCGAGGAACTGGGCGATGACCCCGGGCGAGGCCGCGCTCAGGAAGGCCTCGGCCGCACCGGCGCCGACGAGCGCGGCCTTGAAATCGTCGAGTTCGCGCTCGAGCGCCTCGCGGTCGCGGTAGGCGATGGGTCCGTTGCACGAGGGCCGCTTCATCGGCGGCACCTTGCGGCCCATGAACGCGCGCTGCGTGAATTCCGGATACTCCGCCATGTCCGCCGCGCTCAGCGAGGCGCGCCTGGTCGTCTCGTCGCCGAAGCCGCTCAGGCGATCCTTGACGTAGGTCGAATAGCCGATTTTGCCCATCTCGCCGTCGTTGACGACGTCGACGCCGGCTTGCACCTGCTTGCGCACGATCTCGCCCACGGCCTTGCGCACGCGCTGGTCGAGAGCGGCGCGGTCGGCGAGTTCGCCGGACTCTTTTGCGAAGAGCATGTCGGCCAGGTCGTCAGGCCGCGGCAGGCTACCGGTATGAGTGGTCAGGATGCGATCGACGCTGCGGTTCATCGCTGGTCGCCCCCAGTCGCGTCTTTTCCGTTGCCGTCCAAGTGGAGCACTAGCAAAGTCGCGCGCGACGGAACAGCGAAAGCGCGGTTGCGGACGACGCGCGGCCGGCGCCCGATTCGCTTTATTCTGCGGGGGCGCTGGGTTATGAATTGGGCTCGGGACTCGTACCGGAAGCCGGCGTTGCGGGGCTTTGGCGGGCGCGGCCCGGTCGCCCACAAGAGGAAGCAATGGACTTCAGTCTCTCGCCCAAGGTGGCGCAGTACCAGAAGCGCATCTCGGATTTCATGAACGCTCACGTCTATCCGATCGAAAAGCGGGTCGAAGACGAGATGAACGTTCCCGGCAAGGAGCACGTCGAGCCGGAAATCCTCAAGGACGTGCGCAAGAAGGCCAAGGCCGAAGGGCTGTGGAACCTGTTCATGCCCGACGAGCACTACGGCAAAGGTCTCAACGTGAGCGAGTACGCGCCGCTCAGCGAATTGATGGGCCGCAGCCCGATCGGATCGCGCGCCTTCAACTGCATGGCGCCCGATACGGGCAACATGGAAATTCTCGCCGATTTCGGCAATGCCGATCAGAAAAAGCGCTGGCTCGAGCCATGTCTCGAAGGCACGATGCGCACCTGCTACTCGATGACCGAGCCGGAAACCGCGGGCTCCGACCCGACGCAGCTTGCGACCCGCGCCGTGCGCGACGGCGACTACTACGTCATCAACGGGCACAAGTGGTTTACCTCCAACGCGATCGGCTCGTCGTTCGCGATCGCGATGGTGGTGACGGATCCCAAGGCGGAGCCGCATCGCCGGGCGAGCCAGATCATCGTCCCGACCGATACGCCGGGGTTCAACCTGATCCGCGCGGTCTCGGTGATGGGCCATGCGGGCGGCGGCGGCCATTGCGAGATCGTCTACAAGGATTGCCGCGTGCCGGTGACCAATCTGCTGGGCGAGGAGGGCAGCGGCTTCGCGATCGCGCAGGCGCGGCTGGGGCCCGGCCGCATCCATCACTGCATGCGCATGATCGGCGTGGCCGAGCGCGCGCTCGAGCTGATGTGCAAGCGGGCCGCCACGCGCTACACGCACGGCAGTTTTCTCGCCGAGAAGGCCAACGTGCAGCAGTGGATCGCCGACTCGCGCATCGAGATCGACGCGACGCGGCTGATGGTCATGCATGCGGCGTGGAAGATCGACACCGTCGGCAAGCGCGAGGCGCGCCAGGAAATCGCCGAGATCAAGGTCCAGGCCGCCAACATGGTGATGCAGGTGCTCGACCGCGCGATCCAGCTCCACGGCGCGCTGGGCATGACCGACGACACGCCGATCGCGCGTTTCTGGCGCGAGCAGCGCGCCATGCGTATCGTGGACGGTCCCGACGAGGTCCATCGCATGCAGATTGCGCGGCGCGAAGTGCGGCGCTGGCAGCAACGCTGATTATCCAGGAGTGCTGGCAGACCCATGGCGGAAGAGCAATCGCAAGCATCGGCGCCGATTGACGATCCCACGGCCGAATACGGCGAGGTGCGCGAGGAGGAGCGGCTCGACTGGCCGCGCCTGCAGGCCTATCTGCGCGAGCACGAGGTGCCCGGCGCCGATTCGGCGATGGAAGTGCTGCAGTTCCGCGGCGGCAGCTCGAATCTGACTTACCTGCTGCGCTTCGCCGACGGCCATCAATGGGTCGTGCGGCGTCCGCCCTTCGGCCCGCTTCCCCCCTCGGCTCATGACATGGCGCGCGAGTACCGGGTGCTCTCGCGCATGTGGCAGGGCTTTGCGCCGGCGCCGCGTGCAATCCTGCTGTGCGAGGACCCGTCGATAATCGGCGCGGTGTTCTTCGTGATGGAGCGCCGCGAGGGCGTGGTGATCAAAAATCGCCAGCCACTGCCGGCCGGGCTCGAGGCGAAGCCCGAGACTTTCCGGCGCATCTCCGAAAGCCTGATCGACACGCTCGCCGACCTGCACGCGGTCGATTACGAAAAGATTGGCCTCGGCGGGCTCGGGCGTCCCGAAGGCTTTTTCCAGCGCCAGATAACTGGATGGATCGGGCGCTGGGAAAAGGCCAAGACGCGCGAGGTGCCGCTGATGGAAAAGCTCGGCACCTGGTTCCTGGAACACATGCCGCCGGCGCAGAAGCCGACGCTGCTGCACAACGATTTCTACCTGCACAACGTGATGTTCGCGGCGGGCGATTCGGGCAAGGTGGTCGGCGTATTCGACTGGGAGATGTCCACGCTCGGCGACCCGATGATCGATCTCGGGCTCACCATGGGCTACTGGCGGCACGCCGACGACCCGCCTGAGCTGATCGCGCTCTCGCAAGGCCATGCGCATACCACCGCCCCGGGGTTTCTAAAGCGCGAGCAGATGCTCGAGCGCTATGCCCGCCGCAGCGGACGGGATGTGAGCATGGCCGATTACTATCGGGCGTGGGCCAACTGGAAGACCGCGACCGTGGTCGAGCAGATCTATGCCCGCTACGCGCGCGGCCAGACCAGCGATCCGCGTTTCGCCAACATGGGCGAATGGGCACCGGTGCTGGCGCGGCAGGCCGCGCGAGTCGTTGCCAAATTCGGCTTTAGGGAGTAAATCGCCAGATGGCTGGCCCGTTTCCGGGACGCGGTCTCGCCTGACCTGTGGGGCCGGCCATTGCCGGCCAGGACGCGCGGCCAGGACGCAGCATCGCCTGCCGGGGTTGTGATTCCGGCCGATCATTTGATTAAGCTATGCGGATCGATCGTTAAGTGCGGATTTCTAAAGGGCGGGCTGTGCCCGTCCGGGAGGATAAGCGGACTTGCACGCGATTAACTACGAAGCTCCGAAAACGCTGAAGGACGCGATCGCCCTGCTCGCCCAGCATGGCGAAAAGGCGCGCCCGCTGTGCGGCGGCACCGATCTGATAATTCAGCTCCGCGCCGGTGTGCGCCGTCCCGACCATGTGGTTGACGTCAAGAAGATCCCCGAATTGCGGGAGATAAGCTTCGACCTGCAGAAGGGTCTTCGCCTGGGCGCCGCCGTGCCGGCGATAGAGGTGTACGAGAGCGCGGACGTCCGGCGTTATTTCCCGGGTCTCCAGGAGGCGGCGCACCTGATCGGCTCCAACCAGATTCAGAGTCGCGCTTCTGTCGGCGGCAATCTGTGCAACGGATCGCCGGCGGCCGATACCACGCCGGCGCTGATCGCGCTGGGCGCCAAATGCCGGGTGGCGGGTCCCAAGGGCGAACGGATGGTTGCGGCCGAGGACTTCTGCACTGCGCCCGGCCGCACCGTGCTGCAGGCCGGCGAAATCCTCGTCGAGTTCCAGATTCCGGTGCCCGCCCGACATTCGTCCGACGCTTACCTGCGCTTCATTCCGCGCAACGAGATGGATATCGCGGTGGTCGGGGTGGGCACTTCGGTGACCCTTGACCTCGACGACGATCGTTTCGTTGACGCGCGCATCGCGCTCGGCGCGGTCGGGCCCACGCCAATTTACGCGGCCAAGGCCTCGGAGGCCCTCAAGGGCAAGAAAATCGATTCAGCGACCATCGAGCGCGCGGCCAAACTGGCGGTCGAACAGAGTTCGCCCATCGACGACATGCGCGGCACGGCTGAGTTCCGCCGCCATCTGGTCGGCGTGCTGACCCGCCGCACCATCGGCATCGCCATCGAGCGCGCGCGTCTGGCCGAGCGCCGGTAAGAACAGAACTCACAGAACAGGACGAGCTTCTTAAAATGCACAAGACAGCGATTGAAACCACGATCAACGGCGAGCGAGTCGAATTCCTGTGCGAGCCGCGCCAGAGCATGCTCGAGGTGCTGCGCGACGTGCTCGGGCTGACGGGAAGCAAGGAGGGATGCCTGACCGGAGACTGCGGCGCCTGCACCATCCTGGTCGACGGGCGCGCGACCTGCTCGTGCCTGATGCTCGGGGTCGAGGCGGCGGGCCACAAGCTCGAGACGGTCGAAGGCCTCGCCCAGGGCGCAAATCTGCATCCGCTGCAGCAGCAGTTCCTCGAAAACGCGAGCCTCCAGTGCGGTATCTGCACACCAGGCTTCCTGATGTCGGCCAAGGCGCTGCTCGAGCGCAATCCTCATCCGAGCGAGGCCGAGATTCGCTACGCGCTGGCCGGGAATCTCTGTCGCTGCACCGGGTACGACAAGATCGTTCGCGCGGTGCTCGAGGCCTCCAAGGCAACGACCTCGAAAGCGGCCTAAGGGACGCACCGTGGGGCGATTGCAATCGGCGGCCGGGGCTGAAACGATCTTTGAGTAAAGGGAGAACTGACCATGGCAGCAGGAACGACAGAAGGAAGCCGCTTCCGCGTGATCGGTACGCGCCCGGTCCGCCATGACGGCGTCGAGAAAGTGACCGGCGCGGCCCGCTATGGTGCCGATTACGCGTTTCCAGGGATGCTCTACGGGCGCGTGCTGCGCAGCCCGCATGCGCACGCGATCATCAAGTCGATCAATGTGGAAAAGGCACGCAAGCTCGAAGGCGTCCGGGCCGTCGTGACCTCGGCCGATCTGCCCGAGCTGCCTGACCGCATCGAGCAGGGCGGCGAACTGCCGATCAACCTGCATCATCTGTCCTGCAATATTCTCGCGCGCGGCAAGGTGCTGTACGACGGCCATGCGGTGGCTGCGGTCGCCGCGACCAGCCCGCATATCGCCGAAGAAGCGCTGCGCCTCATCGAGGTCGATTACGAGGTCCTGCCCCCGGTCATGACGGTCGAGGACGGGATGGCGCCGAACGCGCCGATTCTGCTGCCCTCGCTGCGCAACAAGGAGGACGGACCTGACAAGCAGACCAACATCGCCGCCCACGTCCAGTTCAAGCGCGGCGATATCAAGGATGGGTTCAGCAAGGCCGACTACGTAATCGAACGCACCTTCAAGACCGCGATGGTGCATCAGGGTTACATCGAGCCGCACAACGCGGTCGGCATCTACAATGCCGACGGTCATGCGACCATCTACTGCTCGACCCAGGGCAGCTTCGTGGTGCGCTCGCTGAGCGCCGCCGTGCTCGGGATTCCCGAGGGCAAGCTGCGCGTCGTGCCGGCCGAGATCGGCGGCGGCTTCGGCGGCAAGACGACGATTTACCTGGAACCGCTGTCGGTGCTGCTGTCGCAGAAAACCGGCCATCCGGTGAAGCTCACGATGAATCGCGCCGAGGTGCTGCGCGCGACCGGTCCGACTTCGGGCGGCACCATCCGGTGCAAGATGGGCGCGACCAAGGACGGCAAGCTGGTCGCCGCCGAGGTTTGGATGGCCTACGAGGCGGGCGGCTTTCCGGGATCGCCGGTGCCGATGGGTGCGATGTGCATCATCGCGCCATACGACATCCCGAACATGGTGATTGACGCCTACGACGTGGTGGTGAATCGGCCCAAAACCGCCGCCTATCGCGCGCCCGGCGCGACCAACGCCGCGTTCGCCTCGGAAACGATCATCGACGAGTTGGCGGAAAAGTGCGGTATCGACCCGTGCGACTTCCGCATCAAGAACGGCGCGCACGAGGGCACGCCGCAGACCGCCGGACCGCCGTACAAGCGTATCGGCATGATCGAGACGGTCGAGGCGATCAAGAACAGCCCGCACTACAAGTCCAAGCTGACGGGCAAGAACCGCGGCCGCGGCGTCGCCACCGGCTTCTGGTTCAACATCGGCTTCCAGTCCTCGGCGATGGTCAACATCCACAATGACGGCACCGCGAGCGTCGTGACCGGCTCGGTCGATATCGGTGGCTCGCGCGCCTCGATGGCGATCATCACGGCCGAGGTGCTGGGCCTCGACGTCAAGGACGTGCGGCCGTTGATCGCCGATACCGACGCGATCGGTTATACCGACGTGACCGGCGGCAGCCGCACGACGGTTGCCACGGGCCTCGCCGTGTACGAAGCCGCGCAGGACGCAGTGCGCCAGCTCAAGGAACGCGCGGCCAAGCTGTGGGAGAAGAAGCCCGAAGAGGTCGAATTCAACAATGGGATGCTGAGCGCCAAGGCCAACGGCGTCAAGCCGATGTCGATCAAGGACATCGTGCCGCGTCTCGGCCGCACCGGCGGCCCGATCACCGGGCGCGCCACGGTGAACGCGCGCGCGGTTGGACCGGCCTTCGCCACGACCTGCGTGGACGTCGAGGTCGATCCGGACACCGGCAAAGTCTCGATCCTTCGCGCGACCGTGGCCCAGGATGCCGGCAAGGCGGTACATCCGAGCTATGTCGAAGGCCAGATGCAGGGCGGCACCGTGCAGGGCCTCGGCTGGGCGCTCAACGAGGAGTACTTCTACGATTCCAAGGGCGTGCTGCGTAACACCGGTCTGCTGGATTACCGGATGCCGACCTGCCTCGACCTGCCGATGATCGAGACGGTCATCGTCGAGGTGCCGGCGCCGGGCCATCCGATCGGCTCGCGCGGCGTGGGCGAGGTTTCGATTGTGCCGCCGCCGGCCGCGGTTGCCAACGCGATCGCGCGCGCGGTTGGGGTGCGTATGACCGAACTGCCGATGTCGCCCGGGCGCGTGGTCAAGGCAATCCTGAGCAAGGACGGCGCTGCGGTCGCGTCTGCGGCGGCCGACTGACGCGCAATTTGTCAGCGAAGGCCGGGCTCTTCTGCG
>Ga0209581_1004287_pt1 | contig 11558 bp, 7 predicted proteins | sample Coa_R2_FD_187160 | JGI IMG/M metagenome (GOLD analysis project Ga0209581, IMG submission 187160) | Surface soil microbial communities from Centralia Pennsylvania, which are recovering from an underground coalmine fire - Coalmine... | ecosystem: Environmental > Terrestrial > Soil > Unclassified ...
GCGACGCCAAGCGCGTGGCAACGGCGCAGCGTTCACCGTTCTCTCGGTCGCCACACAGCGGTCGTGGAAGAACGCGGACGACGAGTGGGCCTCGAAGACCGAATGGCATCGCGTCGTCGTTATATGGAATCTGGCGTGAGCGCAAGGTTTAATGTTGCGCGAACTGCCCCACGGCAAACTGTCATAGTGTCATAGTCGGCCGAAACGAGTTGGGTGGGCCAAAATGCTATCTGCGGTGCGGGCGGCTCCGTCTGGTTCCATTTCAACTTTGATGAGGAGCTCAATGATCCCATCTCTGTCCCCCGCGCGAACCGCGTTGTCAAAGGTCTCGAGTAACCCGGCAGCAAAAAGACGCTCGTTGACGGTCATTCCACTGTACTTTGGTCCTTCGCTTACCATACCCTTTTCCTTGCCTTCTAAAACGGAGTGCCCCTTGTCCATACAATGACACTGCGGGCGTTCGGAATGAGAAACTCCGTGAGTCCTCTAGTCCTCCCCCGACTCCCTGATACGGAAGGGCTGCGCGTACGCCCGTACGCCAACCTGAGTGACCAGAGCCAGGGGGCAGGTCAAGCTCAACATTCCGAACTCCCGAGACATCACCCAATGTGCGATAGACACGAGACAGATTTGAGATTTGATCGTTAGTAGTAGGGCTTATACGAGAACTGCTCTTTGCGTCTGTTGGGGAAGAACCACCAAAAGAGCCGACGCCCGCCAAGGCGAACCTTACGCCCCTTGATCCGTAGCTGAATCCTTGAGTAAAGTACTCGCCCCTTCGAACTGTAAATCACGAATTCAGTGCACTGCGAGCTGAAAAGTGCCTCGCAAATCTGAAAAAACCGATCTTCGTTGGACTTGGACAGCTCCATAGTTGTTTCCCGGCCAACTTTGAAGGCAATGCCCCCCTGGGTTGATGCTTGTCCCCTAATAGGAGCTGCTTCGTCATCACACGGAGAGATTATGAACGTTAGATAATCGATTTCATGCTTTGTTTGCAGGGCCGCAGTACCGGCGGGCAAAGCTCGGACAACTGCTTCCAAACGCATCAAGAAGTGCGTTTCAAACCCCGGGGGATAATCCACGGTTAACATGCCACCACTCATGGGAACGGAACGGTCCAGAAATCAACGTGGCCTAGTGCATCTATACTTAGCCGGAAGACCATCTGACCTATCTTTCCATTCCAACCGTATCCCAGTCTTATAGGATAACTGGGGTCATTTAGAAAACCTGGAAAACCGCCGCCTTGCTCGGGATTGAATCTGCCGAATAAAGTCGATTCTAGAGGACCGGCAGCATAGTCTGCGATCACCGCATCGATAGCAGCGCTCCCCAACGATGCAGCATAGAAACCTGCGACGTAGCGCCAATCGCCAACGACGCCAGCACCACGGACCACGCCACGGGCAACAATTCTCAATCGCTGATCGTCCGATAGGTTACCCAAATGGTTATAGTAGTCTTGTATGTATCCTAGGTACTGAGTCAATGTAACCCACTCGCCGTTGAACGACAGCAGCAGTCCGCTGGAGTAACCCACCATGTCACCCCAGTCACCGTAGTCCGTGTAACGGATTGAGCCGCCAGGAAGCCAAATTGTCAAAGCGTTACCCTGTCCTCCGGGAAGGGGAGCCGATACGCCCTCAAGCGCGCCTGCATTGGCCAGGATGTAGATTGTCCTGCAGCCCGTCACTACCCCATCAAGCGTGCAGCCCAGATCCCCTCCCGGTGAGCTGTTGCAGAACTGAGGATTCGCGCCAAACTTGGTTTCACCACAAGGAACCAGACCTAGCGGATCTGTTAGGTTCAGGGGGTTATTGGCAGCGTAGGAGTAGCGGTTGAGAGATTTCAGCGGGTCAGGCGTCATCCAGCGGCCGAAGGACGAAGAGTATTTACGGAACAGCGTTTGGTCCAGGGACGTTTCGGAGTCCCGCTCAAGGCCGGTGAATTCGTGAGTGCTAACACCCGAATCGCTGGAGTTCAACTCCCCGAAAGGGAGGTAGTCGACGCTTTGAACCACACCTTGGTTGAGACCCGTGACGATCCGTGTGGAACCGAGGTGGTCGGTATGGACGAAGTAGGTTGTGCCGTTCTTATATTCGGCGATGAGGCTCCCAGCTAAGTAAATGTAATCGGCAACGGGGCTGCCATTTCCATTTCCATCCATTTCGAGAATGACCTGACCGCCCATGTCATGAACATACTGCGTGATTGCAGCCCCGGTGGTTTTCTGAACACGCTTGCCTAGCGCGTCGTAGCCATATCTCGCTGTAGCCCCTCCATCTACTTGGGTCAACCGATTTTCCGCGTCGTACGTATAGGAGTGCGAGCCGTCGTAAGTCAGGTTTCCGGCAGCATCATACTGGTATGGAGGGCCGACAAGCTGGTTTAGCGTGTTCACTGTGGCATGGAACTGTCCGCATGTGCCGCCTGTGACGTTCTGGTCGGTGCGATTGCCCCAGAAGTCGTAGCTCCAACTCAGGCCAGTGCAACCGGACGGGTCGGACGGTGAAGAAAGGGTGCTCAAACGATTCAGCGAATCATAGCCGTAGGTCCTCACGAATGATTGAGCACCAGTAGCATTCCAGTTTGTGACGTTGCCGTTGTTGTTGCTATAGCCCATCCACAAATCCAAGACGTTTCCTGTGGGAGTGCTGTCGTTGCACGTTTGCAGCGTGGTCCCATTGTTGTTCACGTCGAGCAGGCACGGCTGCAAGCGGTTATTGTAAACACTCGTGAAGGTGAGCCCGTTTCCAAACAGCATTTTCCTAAGCGCGCCGTGAGGATAATACCCCACGCTGGAATCTACTGCTGCGAGCGTAGCCGGGTGGTTGGCGTCCACTAAACTGCTGGTTACCGCCGAGGGGCGGCCCACGGCGTCGTACTGGTAGCTGAATGTGATTCCGTTTTCTGAAGTGCTGTAGGAAGTGACGTTTCCCGCCAAGTCGTAGGAATAGCTGGTGTGGAAGCCGACGAGTCCACAATTCACGGCAGTGCAGAGACCGCTTATGGTTATTCGTCCGAGTGCGTCGTAGACGAAAATTGTAGAAGCCACATAATGCCCCGTTGAATCAACTGTGTCCGCTTGGCTGAGGCGGCCTTTATAGCTACCTCCATACGGTGAACCCCAGGGAGCTGCTAAATCGTAGTAGAAGGACGCAGTGGGCGTCGTGCCATCGGAATAGCTCTTCTGCGTCAGCCGGTGCAGCGCGTCCCAAGAATAGGAGGTGGTTACGGTCGAGGAGCCCGTTTGATTAGGAGCTGGAGCAATCTTCGAGGAGATGTCGCCGTTGGAATTGTAATTGTAGGTTATTGCGCCGCCTTCTGGAGTGGTTTCGCCAGTTAGGCGCGATAGCGCATCATACACATACGTACGTTGACGCGAGCCATTTTGCAAGACGCTTGTGACATTACCAAGCGTGTCGTGGCCGTAGCACGTCGCCGTCCCTGAACTCAAGTTCCCGCTTGGATCTGGTTCGTCGGTCTCAATAGTCGCGCCAAAACCATCGGTCCAGACCTCTCGCTTCTTGCCGGCTTCATCCACCGATAAAGTGGGAAACCCAAGACCGTAGGTGCTCGATGAACACGCCTGCGTGGTCCTCCCACCGCTACCAACGTCTGCACCATAGAACAGCTGCACGTATGTGCCATCGGGATGCGTGATTTTGATCGCGCGATTCAGCCCGCCGTACGTCGGAGATTCCAAACCGTACGTCGAGTCGGAGATGCTGCGATAGGGATGGGAGCTGTTTTGTACGCGCCCCGCCGTGTCATAACTTGTGTCAACGACAGTCTGCCCCTCAGGGTCGTTCACGAGATACGCGTGCACGACGCGTCCGAGGTTATCACTTATAACCTCCCTGTGCTGGCAACTGGTGCAAGAGGAGGAAGGAGTGGCGTCGTTGATTCCTAGATAGCTATCGACCTGCGTTTGGGTGGGGGAATACACATAAAGAGACCACGGCCGGTTGCCGTTGGGTGCAATCGGGCCGTACGCATGAGTCAGCCTATCCAGCGAGTACGGATCAAGAAAATGCATATAAGAATCCGCGCCGTTCGGATCGGTTGAGGAGGCGCGCTTCCCGGTCCAGAAGTAGTATCCAAAACTGCTGGCGCCGACAAGAGGCCGCGTCACTGAGGTGAGATACGCATTCGTTGGCGCGGGGGGCGCGTAGCTCTGCGGAGGATTAGAGGCGGGGCTGCCATCCGTGAAGAATCTATCGCCGTAGCCGAAGGTCGTAATGGACGAATTGGGGTCCTGAATGGAAAGTACCTGGCCGGTTGTATCTGAAATCATCACCCTCTGGAGGTAGCTTGTCGCGCAAGCGGCGGAACTCGTGCAGCGTTGAACCTTGCTCAAATTTCCACGAGTTGTGTTGCTGATGCCGTAGTTTGAGTCGTCGTGGTTCGCAATCCCGGTCGCGGGGGTTGAATTGGACAGTGTACCTGAATCGTCGTACGAGAACGTCGTCTGCGCGACCACGTTTCCGGCGCCATCTTTGATAGTGCTGCTCAGAACGCGGTTAATGATGTTCTTTAGGGTGTACGCGGAATTCGTTAGGTACGTAAAATCGGTTTCGCGGTCTGGCGTTGCCGGCTGACCGCCGGAATAGAACTTCCATTCCTTAACTGAGGTCACGTTCATGTCGCTTATGCTGTCGTACGCGTACTGCGTGGTTTTGGTCACGGACCCAGACGGAACGGGCAGCGTAAGCGTTTGACTCATTTTCTGGATGTTGCTGTTTCCTGTGCACGGCGTGGGGCTACACGCATTGGAGAAGTTCCACGTGCTTGTGAGCGTTGAAAGCAGTGCAGAAGCTCCTGATATTCCGTTGTAGGAGTCAACCTGCGCAGTCCAAGCACCGTTGTTCAACGTAAAGGTATAAACCGTATCGATATTGGCTGGCGTCCGAACCGTAACTTTCTGCTGGCAGCCCACCGTGCCGGGCGCGCAGGTCGTTATCACTTGGGGACTGTAACCCCATCCTCCGCCGCCAGAATTGCGGACCGTTGGCCAGCGGTTAACGCCTCCAAAAGAGTCAAAAAAAATCGTGTACGTGTATGTGACCAAACCTCCGGTCGGCAGGGTAATCGAGCTCACTTCTCCGTAGGAGTCGTAGCCAAACTGATACATCGTGTTATCGGGAAGCTTTATGCTCTGGATGACGGTGAGGCTTCCAGAATATTCGGTGACGCCAGATACGCCAAAGGACGTACTAACTGAGATCGATTCGGTCGTGATTGTGAATGTCGACCTGCCTCCCTGGGAATTCAAAACGTTGTAGCAGGTCTGGTTCGAGTTGCTGTTGCAGTTGCTTGTTTTCGTGATCGGCGTGCGGCCAAGGGTGTCGATCACGTTGCCGCTGCCGTCCTTCGAGAAGAAATTCCCATTCGTGTCCTTCACACTCGGATAGACCTGGCTTCCGTCGGGAGCGTAGACGGTTGCCTGAACGTAATTGGTAACCACCATCCTATAGCCCGAGGAATCGTTGGCAGGGCCACTCGCGCCAGGGTGATCGGGGCATCCGGTGCCGGAAATTTGCTCCTGAGTTGAAATCGGAAAGAAACGTTGTGTCCCATCAGGTGCAGTCCACTGAAAATTAGAGATCACCTGATACATGCATGTGTCGGGGGGCCTGCCTCGGGAGAATGTCTGTGTTTTCATCGTGACACTTCCCGTGACGCCCTGATCTAGATATCTCCATCCACCTTGCGAGTTGGGGACGTTGGTGGGCTGCCAGGTCGTTCCAACTTGATGCCAAATCCGGCCGTCATACGCAATTACTGCGGAAAACGGAACTGCACCGCGCTGGGGGAAAACTCCAAGAGGAATTTCGAGATGGAGGTTTCCATTTGCTAGGTTTATAAAACCCAGTTCCACAGGCTGCGAAGTCGAAAAGGTAGGTGTTCCCGTTTGAGTAAGATAGTTCTGTGCGCGAGAAGGGCCCGAAGCCAACGTCAGCATCAAAAGGACGACGACAGCACCTCGCGAACTCCACACCAATGCCAAGTTTCCGGCATATCTAATTCGCGATGTATTGTGTCCCAGCCCCCCCCTTCTCACCTTACAGTTTTCCATGTCAGTTCGCCCCTTCTGGAGAATCGTCAGAAAGTGGCAGCATGAATAGCGAATCTGATAATCCTTCGTTGAAGGCCATTGAACTTAGGGTCATAGACCAAGTCTGTTGCCCACCCATTCTTTCGGAAATCGCGAACGGCACCAAAACCCCGTTCACTGGTCGGTAGTCGGAGAAGGTTAACTCGTACAGGTACGATTGCCTGGGATCGTCGTCCCACCACACTTTCTCAGCGAGTCCCAAAACGACGTATGAATTCGCGTCCAAGTACAACTCGTACTCTCCCAAATCAGAGAATTGTGCTCCCAGACGTAGCCGCGGATCGTTCGACAAAACCACGTGTACATGGAGAACCTGCTTGCCATTCCATGTCAGGGACCCGACATACCTCAAGCCAATCGATGAATCCGATATAACCTCGGCGATTCGAACCGCTGGGAGTGTCAGGTTTCCAGTGGTCATCGTTGCGTGTATCGGAGAACCCGCTTTTGGACCATAGACAGGGGTGAGAATTGCATCCCTTCCGTTCAGGACTAGGCTCTGCGTTCCTGCAGGCAGGCTAGAGTCCACGCGAAATTCCTCGCGTCCCTTGCCGTATACCGAGACGGAACCGGAAACAACTTCACCGGCCCAGTTGTAAGCAATCGTTCCTGTTCCTGTGAAATCTTCGATAGAAGTGACGGCTGGTCCGCCATTCGCTGCTAACGACTGCGCCACGAGGTTGAGAGCCTGAGCATCCCGCCTCGTGCCAACAGCGTCTTGCCGAGGGTTGGTTAAAAATCCGCTTGGCAGGAGTGGGACCAATGCCAAAACCCACACGAACAATCGCATGGAGACCTCCGTCGACGAAGTGTACGCGGGCTTATAATGCCGAGCGCAATTGTTGTCAATAGTACTGTCTAGCGCACATACAGCGATGCTTGAAACTCCAGCAGACGTATGTGTATTTGGTTGGCATTCCAACCAGCGGCGGAAGCCCGCGAAGGCGTTGGTTAGTCCGCGGAGACCGCAGAGCCATCCGGACCCAAAAGGCGATCCGTCTGACGTTACTCCAAGTCAAGCTCGGCCAGCTTCCCTGCGGGTGCGGTCCTGCACTTCGGACTCCGCTGGCTGGGCTCCGGGGCTCTTTTTATCCCTATGTTCCCGAGCTAGTACATTTGCTTTCTTTCTTCTCCGATTTTCTTTGGGCTCACCGCTCGGGTAATTCCTCTCCGCTCCGGCCTACGCGTCTTCTGCTTTGTTGGTTCCGCCCTCAAGAGCACTGGGTTCCCTCCAACAATGCAGACGCTAGCCTGCGACTCCACGCCCCCTCGCTCTCTCTCGTGCCCCAAAGAAAAACGGGGCAGAAAGAAAGGCAAAAGAAAATGTCCTATCTCAATACCGTAACACTTGTAGGGTTCGTCGGTGCCGACCCGGAGCAACGCAAAGCGAAAAGCAACGGTTCGAAGTTCACCGTCTTCTCCCTCGCCACACAGCGCTCCTGGAAGAACGCCGATGATGAGTGGAGCTCAAAAGTGGAGTGGCACCGCGTCGTCCTGTTCCGGCCACGCTTGGCAGAGCATGTGGCCGCGACCATCAAGAAAGGCGCTCACGTCCTTGTCGAAGGCTCGCTCGTCAGTTCGACTTACGAGCAACCGAACGGCAAGGGTAAGAAGTCGAAGGCTACGAAGATCACGTCGTGGTCCATTCGCGCCGACGTCGTCCGTAAACTCGATCGCGGCGAACCAGAACCGGAAACGGTTTCCGGTTCCACCGGTTCGAGTGAAGTACGCGACGCTTCCGCTCCGGCTCCGTTCTGACTCTCTTTCAAGGAAAGGCCCCGTTTGAATCGGGGCCTTTTGCATTTCCATGTGTCAGTCACTGTGCCTGGTCGGCTGAATCTGAACCAGTGCGTCCCCTTGAAGATCCCGTGGGGTAGGACCCGCAGGTGTTGGAACGTTCGCCAGGCGGTCCATTAGCGACTGGAGAGCGGAGACACCATCGTCAAGCGCCGCGATTTCCGACTCGCCAAGCGGAATCTCCTGCCGCATCCGCAACAGGTTGTTCTTGCCTTCGAGAAGGGTAGGGGCAGTCGAGCTTTTCGGCTGATAAAAGGAGCATTTGGCACACGCCATTCGGTGCGGGCATTGATCAAAGAAATCGTACGTGCAATAGCCATGACCGAGGTCGTAATACTTCCAGGGCGTGTCGCTCCCGAGCCTCCTTCGCACTGCTTCCTGGTCGACAAGTACCTCAATCGTACGAAGATTTCGCTCGAAATATCCGGCAGCATCATAGGATCTTGCCAGTTTCGTCGGTGAAATCTTCGCATAGCTCTGCGTTGACTCGGGGCTGCGGTGTCCCAGCCACTGCTGCAACTCAAAGAGCGAAAGAGGCTCTCGGGCATTATATAGTTGAGAAGCAATCGTAGCGCGGGCTCGGTGCGAGGTGATTGCGCCACGAGCATCTTGACGAGGCACCCCAGCCTTTTTGCATAAAGCCGGGATCAGCGTGTGGTTTAGATAGCGATTCGAAACCCGGTGGGTCCGATAGACAAAAAGGAGGTGAACGAGTTCACCGGTTTTGGCATCCAGCATCGCAGGCTGTTCAGGGCGAACCTTCTCCCAAGCCTCGATTTCCCTCCCAACAATGGAATCGACGGGTTTCACGAAAGCCGTGCTCGTTTTGTTGACCGGCACGTGCAGAAGGCAGGTTTGCTTTCCCGCCTCCGGGAATTCGCCCTCCTCAAAGTTCTTCCAGCGAATCGATCCCACTCGAAGGCGCTGAATTTCATCACAGCGCAATCCGGCGAACAGCCACAGCATGGTGAGCGCCCTTAACATTTGAAACGGATACAGGAAGCGCCCATGTTCCGTGCAAGGCAGGTCCGGCTCTGCCAGATTCAGGCCGGCCCATACCAGCTTCGCCCAGTTGCCGTCGTCCACGATGCGCGGATCAGGTCCGATAAGCCGCCGCACGCTATTCGGCGTTCGCAGGTATCGAATCGGATCGAACCGTGCCGGTATCCATTCCCATTCCTGGCAGTCCCGAAAGAAAGCACGCACTGCGTAAAGATGGCCGTTCACAGCTCTTGGTGTGAGCCGCTTCTCTGGCTTGGTTTGCACCTGGACTTGATTGGTCCACTCGCCCACCCGCATGCAGCATATTTCGGCGACGCAGCGAGCGGCCGTTTCTCGCGTCCACGATTCTGGCGACGCCTCGTCAGGACAGGTTGTAGTTACCCAGCGCCCGATCTTGAGCAAGTCATAGAAGACGCCAGCACGTCCTTTCGGACTCAGGGTGGAAGTGTCGCGCCACCGCTGCGCGGCATGCACCCACTGTGGAGCAATTCCTACTGTGAGATCGTTGGGCCTGCCACCGCGCGGCCTTGCGTAGCCGTGACCGATGGCCCGCTCAATCGAGCCCAGCTCAAGCAACGCACAAGACAACCGTTGCACACACCACTTCCTCTGCACCATTGCGCAGCGGCTATAAACATCTTCCAGGGCTTCCGTTGTCAGATCTTCGAGCAGCGGGCTTCCGTTCAACAACATCGCTTCACAAAGACCCGTTAGCGTACGGAAGCGGTTGAGATGATCGCTGAATCCCCACTGTTTGAGTATTCTCAGAACTCGTTTCTTCGATGACTCTACGTTTGCCTCTCCGAAGACTCTGTTCGCGAGCAAGACTCGATCAAAATAACCGCACGATCGTGGGTCCCGGATTCGACGGAGCAACACAGCGAGAGCCAACAGGTGGGGCCGAGCCTCCGCACGATACCCCCGAACGTGCGAACCGATCCGGCTCGGTGGCCGGAGCAACTCTTCCCAATCCTCCTCTCTCCAGGCCCAATAGGAACTGTTTCGGAGCCGCATCGCGTTCAGCAAAACACTGACGACGCCGCCCTTAATCGGCCGTGATGCACAAGTAAGCTCGAGAGAATCAAGAATCGGCTTGAGCAGCCGACTCAGCTTTGTACTCCACTGCTTGCCGGCAAACTCACATCGTCGGGAACCGTCGAAAATGCTTACAATCGCTGTTTGCTCCTCGGCGTTTAGCGTAGGTGTCTGATCATACCCAGCCAGCCTCAAGCGCCAAACCCATCGCAGGGCACGTTTCTGCTCAGTCGCTCCCGCCATTCCTGGCTTCATCGGGCACCGCCAATCAACGCTCGGAGCCTCGCCGCATCAACTTGCGCGAGCGTTCGTTCCAGCTTGTCTGCAAGCTCGCGACCGCTGAGATGGATGTATCCGAGTGTTGTTTGAATACACCGATGGCCGGCGAAGGTTGCGATTTCATGCACATCCCATCCGGCGCGCGCCAGATCCGTCAGCCGAAGATGTCGCAGCGTGTGAGTCGTGAAGCGCTCCACGGCTGATTCCCTCGCAAGTTCTTTTACGGTTTTCGACCACATCCAAAACGACAGGGGCTTGCCTCGATTTCGGCGGGAGGAAGAAAGGAACACCGTACCTCGCTCATTGCTGAGGCAGCGCCTTTCCGAGAGGTATTGCTGGTAGAGATGGCTCGTGTGAATCGAATAAGGGACAATCCGCTCCAATCGGTTCTTGGTTGCTTCCGCACGAACTCGGATGGTGCGATGCGCAGGATCAATATCCGCCACGCGAATCGAGCATAGTTCTTCGCGGCGAAGAGCCGCGTCGTAACCCAGGGCAAACATCAGACGCACTCGAGTGTGCTTCGTCTGAACCACAGCAAGAACGGCTTTCCATTCTTGCTCGCTCGGAATCCACGGCAGCTTATGGTGACGCTGAATCCGACTATTTTGCCGTACTGAGCCAAAGGCTTTGCCCGGAGTATAGCGGCCTCGTCCGACCGGGTTCTTTTCACATATTCCTTCCTCAACGAGGAAATCATAGAAGAGTCGAACAACGGTGACGCGCTGTTGCAGAGTGGCATTCGAGAGTGCTGAGTGCGAATCAATCGAAACCACATTTCCGCGGACCGCTCCAGGTCTCGTACGCAGCCTGTGCACGTACCGCGCGATTATTTCTCGACTAGCGTTCACCGGCTCTGTCCCAGACTCGCCAAGAAATTCCAGGTACTCTTCGAGCCCGCGACCGTACGCTTCCACCGTGTTTTGCGCCAAGTCCAGGTTGCACTGAATCTGTAGCCATCGGCGACCGCACTCGCTCTCAGCGACTGCGGGATAACGGCGCCAATCGATTTCGCTCATGTGTCGCCTCCAGGCTCGCCAATGTACCGAACCTGTGGACTCGGGGCAGCTGCCGGGGCATCAGTCCTCCAGTTCGTTCCCCTGGGACCGAACTGGCCACACACCCACGTCAAGAGCAGCATCAACCAGCAACAAAAGCGAATAACCGGCGAAGGCAGTCAGATTCCACGTAACTTATGCCTGGAACAGCTTGGGCGAGCGCATTGCCGCATCGCTTCGCCAGGGCGATCACATTCTTGTCGAAGGCACGCTCGTTAGCAGCAGCTACGAGCGCGAATACGGCAAGGGCAAGAAGGCCACGACCG
>Ga0209581_1004292_pt1 | contig 11549 bp, 7 predicted proteins | sample Coa_R2_FD_187160 | JGI IMG/M metagenome (GOLD analysis project Ga0209581, IMG submission 187160) | Surface soil microbial communities from Centralia Pennsylvania, which are recovering from an underground coalmine fire - Coalmine... | ecosystem: Environmental > Terrestrial > Soil > Unclassified ...
AGTTTCAGCTACAACAAAAAGAACCAGACGACGGCCATCGACGGCAACAGCTACAGCTACAGCGGCCCCGACCAGACGGAGCGCGTGACGCTCAACAGCGCCAGCGATGCCTACAGCGGCCTCGGACTCAGTTACGAAACCACCTCGGGCAACACCACCTACTACACGCGCTGTAGTTGTGGTATGCTTCTCAATGAGCGGCTGCCCGGTGGAGGCAAGTACTACTACCTCTTCGACGGACAAGGCTCGGTGGTGGGTCTGACGGACAGCAACGGCAACGAGGTCAACGCCTACGACTATGACCCTTACGGCGTCATGCTCAACGAAACGCAGGGCCAGCCCAATCCGTTTCAATATGAAGGTGGCTACTTCGAGAGCAGCACGGGCCTGGTCAAGTTCGGGACGCGCTACTACAATCCGCAGTTGGGAAGGTGGACGCAGCAGGATCCGGTTGGTGGCAGTTTGAGCAAGCCGGATACACTCAATCGGTACCTGTATGTAGACGATGACCCGGTCAATCTGGTGGATTCATCAGGAAGGGATTTCTGGGATTGCCTGGTTGCAATTCTCATCTTCCTCCTCGGCTACCAGGCACTGATTGATCAGATTATAGGTATCGGTCTGGGGCTTATCTTTTTTGGCCTGTTTTTGGCGGTATTTATCCCCATATTGGGGATAATTCTCGTTGTTGTTGGTTTTTTTGGGACTATTGTCTTGATTATTATCGTCTCGATATACCTTGGAAGGGGATTAATAGTAGTCTGTTCAGGATAGCGATAGATATCTGTTCTGTGCGGACTGGTCGTTTCATCGTGGATGATGCTCAATGCGTCATGTGAAGAGGGGAGGAAGTTATGAAAGTACCTTTTGTAACTTCTTCTCCCAAAAGGAGGGAAAAATGGATAGCAAAACAGCAGTGGCTGCGATAGCAATCGGGGCAGCTATGTTGCTTATAACGATGGTAAGGTATGGGTTGATCTATAAAAGACAGGGGCTGTCATCAAGTAGCGCCCGCTTGATTTTTACAATGTTGACTATCTCGTTTCTCTTACTTGTAATAGCAGGTTTGATTTCTTATTACTATCAGATATCGATAAATAGCATAGCAGTAGGAACACTTATCTTCGCAGTTACTATGATAATAATTTGTAGTGTAGTCATTTGGGTATATTTTCTTCTGAAAGGAAGAAAAAGCCAGTGAAAGGAAGCAGGCTTCTTTTATTATTTGGAGTTATCTTCTTGTGCTTTGGCATAACCGCAGCTGCGCAATATAGCGGGAACCATTTGATGGGCTACCCTATGGTTGCAATGCTTTTTTATTGCTCTGTCTCTGGATATATTCGTTGTTATTGCTCTCTGGCGAAAAGGGCAGTAACTCATCCAGTATGCTTTCAGTGGCAACGAGGTCAACGCCTACGACTATGACCCTTACGGCGTCATGCTCAACGAAACGCAGGGCCAGCCCAATCCGTTTCAATATGAAGGTGGCTACTTTGAGAGCAGCACGGGCCTGGTCAAGTTTGGCACTCGGTACTACAATCCGCAGTTGGGACGGTGGACACAACAGGACGCGGTGTCGGGGAGTTTGGGCAAGCCGGATTCACTCAATCGGTACCTGTATGTAGACGATGATCCCGTCAATCAGGTCGATCCGAGTGGGCGATTCGCTGTACTGGATTGTGTAGGAACGATTCTACTTACTCTGTTCGGACTCTGGGCAGCGATCGCCATAATAATGATAGTCGTCGCTGCGTTTGTTGGATTTCTTAGCCTTCTGAACCCGCTTTTAGCCTTACCTCTCTTTATAATTGGAGTGCTTGTGTTTGCATTTGTAGTGGCCGCGCCTGGTGTTGCAAGTTACGATATTATTGCTGGCCAATGTGGCTTGCCACCTCTAAACATTTAGAGAGGAGTGCGCCGGGAAAGGTAGGTTACATCCCATTACTCTCCTTTGAATTTGTACAGACATGGAAGCAGTAAAGTGCCTGGACAATGTTTAAAAGAGCGTAATGATTAGGGCATTTTCTGGTAGCACCTTCTTCAAGCTGGTGCTACCAGATCCGTTTTCCAATGGTGTTCCCAGGATGAAAGGACACCGTAACAGAAATGACACTTGATATTCATCATGAGAGGAGAGGTAGCTCTATGGCAAATCCAACACAAATAGTTTTCCCTATTCTTTTCTTTATAGTGTTATTTGTCCTTGCTGGACTGATAGCGCCATTCTTGTTCAGATTGTTTCGTATTTCTATCCCAGCAAAGCTCATGGGACTTATATGGAGTATACTAGGAGATGCACTAATTCTCATAATCTCTTTATTAGTCGTCACTGCATATCATTTGAAGACGATGGGTTACATTATTGCCTTCGTCATTTTTGTAGTTATTAGTATATGTATTGCCATCTTTTTTTATTTTTCCTTGGTAAGAAAGTACAGAGAGTGAAAGTTGTATTCTGAATAAGAGCTTATCCTGAATCCGCTTAGGCTACTTTGAGAGCAGCACGGGCCTGGTCAAGTTCGGCACTCGGTACTACAACCCCAATCTGGGACGATGGGCGTAGCAGGCTTCTTTCATTAGCAGGCAATCAGACAGGCGAGTTTCATGAAGTGGATGGAAAAGATTTTCTTCCCCTTGAGAATGTTGTAGAATAGAGGGCAATCATAGGAAATGCTACCTCGGCATGACATGGGTGAGAGGGCCTTTTTCATTACTTGCAATGAGAAACGACGAACAATAGAAGGTCTATGCGCTGTCCAAACTGTCAAACAATTAATCCGGTGGGGGCAAAATTTTGCTTAGAGTGTGGGAATCGCCTGCTTGTCTGCCCGAATTGTGGCACCATTAACCTGCCCAGAGCAAAGTTCTGCATGGAATGCGGCACCCCGCTGACGACGAGCGCGAGCAGCGAAGCTGTCAGGGCGTCGGCTGCCCCTGTTGCTGCGACGACTGCGCCTGCCTTGCTGCCCACTCCCGCGCTGAATAGTGAGAGGGGGCAGACGCAGCCGCTGCCGGGGCTAACGGCGCCGGAGGAGAGGCGGGTCGTCACGATCATGTTTGCCGATATCATCGGCTCGACGCCGCTGGCCGCCGGGCTTGACCCGGAGGATATGCGCGCCATCCTGGCGGGCTATTTCAATCTGATGGCGGCACAGATTCGCAAGCATGGGGGGACCGTCGAGAAATATATTGGCGATGCTGTGATGGCCGTGTTTGGCCTGCCCGTTGCTCATGAAGATGACCCCGACCGCGCCATTCGCGCCGCACTCGATATGCAGCGGGCGCTCGCCGACTTCAACGCGCAGCGACTCGCGCTTGATCCGCAGGCGACGAGACTGCAAATGCGCATTGGCATCACGACCGGCGAAGTAGCCGCGCCTGCCGGTGGGCTGCAACGGCAGGATTTTCTGATTACCGGCGATGCCGTCAACGTCGCGGCGCGCCTGCAACAGGTGGCGAACCCCGATACCATTCTGGTGGGTGAGCGCACCTACCTGGCGACACGCGATGTTTTCGAGTTCCACGCCCTGGCTCCGCTGCAACTCAGGGGCAAGACGCAGCCGTTGCGCGCCTGGGTGGTGCAGGGCCAGCGCATGCCTTCGCCCGCCATTGCGCAGCATCCACGCGGCATCAACGGGCTGCAAGCTGCACTCGTCGGGCGCACGCTCGAACTCACCTTGCTGCATACCACCTACGCGCGCGTGCAGGCCGAGCGGCAGCCGCACCTGATTACCATTGTCGGCTCGCCCGGCATCGGCAAATCGCGCCTCGCCCGCGAATTCGTCGCCGGTGAGCAGGAGGCGGCGCGCTGCACCACCTGCGAGCCGCGTTCCGTCATGCCGCTTGTGCTGGAAGGACGCTGCCCGCCTTATGGTAGCGGCATCACCTACTGGCCTCTGATCGAGATTCTGCGCGCGCTGCTGGGGGCGCGGGATGGCGAGAGCGAAGAGGAGTTACGCGACCGCTTCATCGCTTTTGTGCGCCAGACGCTGGCACAGGCGAAGCGGGGCGAGGATGCTCTGGAGATCGCCAGCGCCATTTCGCGCAGCATCGGCAGGGGTCTGAGCGGCCAGCCGATGACGACTACCGGCGATCTGGGGGTGGCCGAACGGCTGCAGCGGGACAGGCAACGCGGCATACAGGGCAAAAACGCGGAGCAGAGCAGCGTGCAGGGTCCCGTCCTGCGCGCCTGGCGTGTTCTGCTTGAGGCGCTGGCGGGGCAGCAGCCGCTCATCATCGTCATCGACGATTTGCAGTGGGCCGACGAAGCCCTGCTCGACCTGCTGGAATACCTGGCGGACCGTCTCAGCAACGTTCCCGTCCTCTTCCTCTGCCCCTCGCGCCTGGAATTTCTTGAGCGCCATCGCGACTGGGGTGGCGGACGACGCAACTTCACCACCATCGCGCTGGAAGCCCTTTCACGCGAGGAAAGCGGCGAGCTGGTTTCCGAGTTGCTCCATTCCAGCGAGCTACCGGAGACGCTCTATCACACCATTCTGAGTCGTGCCGAGGGCAACCCCTTTTTTGTCGAAGAGATTGTGCGCATGCTCATCGATCAGGGTGTACTGGTTTACGAAAACGGCTCCTGGCACGTGAGCATGCAGAAAGAGTCGCTGCTCGGCGAACTGGCGACGCTCGCGCCGCCGCCGGAACATACGCCGATTGAGCGTCACTACATGCTGCCGCTGCCGCTTATCCCGGATACCATTCAGGGGGTGCTGGCCGCACGTGTCGACCTGCTCAGCCAGGTGGAGAAGCGGGTGCTGCAACATGCCGCCATCATTGGCCGCACCTTCTGGCTCTCTGCCCTGCTCGAACTGGCTCTCGACCTCGATGCCGATACCGTCGTCGGCGCCCTTGATTCGCTGATGCAGCGCGACTTCATCGTCGAGACGGAGCAGCAGCAGCGCAGCCCTGTCGAACACGACCGCGTGTTCAGCTTCAAGCATATCCTGATTCGCGACGTGGTATACAACAATATTCCGCGCGTGCGCCGCTCGCTGGAACACTCGCAGTTCGCGCAGTGGCTGGAGAAACAGGCACAGGATCAACTACAGGCGTTCGCAGAATTGCTTGCCTACCACTACCAGCAGGCGCTGGCCACGTGGTCTGCCTCGCTTCTGCCGGGAGCTGTCGATACCGTTGACGCCTTTGAACCGGCGGATCACAGCACGCGCCTTTCGCGTGCCGGGCTGCGCCAGCGCGCCATCACCTACCTGACGATGGCGGGCGACCAGGCTTTCCACAGCTATCATACCATTCGCGCTATCCAGGCATACAGCCAGTCGCTGGAACTGCTGAAAGAGAGCGATGCCGACAGGTTGTCGCTCGCCAGGATGCGCGGCAACCTGGGCGATGCCTACATGCAGCGTGTCAGCGCCAACGAGGCATGGCAGGAATACCGGCACGCCCTGCGCCTCCTGCAGGAAAGCCCGCAGGTCGACAGAACCATGCTGCTTCACCTCTACGACCGCCTGAGCGAACTGGGGGCGCGCTGGCTCGGCGCATTCACCACCATGCCGGATATGCAGGAAGTCCGCGCTTACATCGATGCCGGGCTGAAACTTTTAGAAGGAGAGCCGGAGAATGCTGATCTGGCCGCGTTCCTCACCTACCGCGCCTTCTGGTATATCCAGATGTACACGCTGGATGTGCCGGAACGCAGCGAATTTGCCGAACTTGCCCTGCAAAGCGCGCTAGAGGCCCAGCGTATCGCCGAAGCAATACAGCATGCCAGCGTTGAGTGGATCACGCTGGATGCCCTCGGCTTCATTTACCTGGAACAGCGCAAATATCAGGATGCGCACAGGATCGCCCATCGCCGCCTGCAACTGGTCGGCCAGATTCCCGATCAGCATCGCGAGGAGCTTTCTGACCTCTACTACAGCCTGGGCTGTGTCCACGAGTCCGTCAGCGATTATGCCTCGGCGGTCAAATGGTTTGGCGAAGCCTCGGCCATCGCGCAGACAATGGATAGCCCTGCCTTTCTGGTTTTCAACATGCTCGGTCGCATGCGTGCCTGGTACGAGTGGAACCGTTGGAGCGAGGCGCAGGAAGTGGCGCACAAAGTCCTGCGCACGATTGAGCAGTACCAGCTGGATGAGATGCGGCAACTCTGGGCGCTGGAAACGCTGGCCGTCGTGGCCTATCGCACCGGCAATCAGGAAGAAGGGGACCGCTATGCACAGCGTTTCAGGCGCCTGCTCGAACAGCATCTGGAGCGCAGGGACGAAGGCGAGATCGAAGAGCGCATCACCGCGAAAATGCATGCCATCTACCTGGCAAGCGAGGACTGGACACGTGCTGTCGCGGCCTATACCCTGAAATTGCAGCGCAGCGAACCTCTGCCCTCGCCGGAAGTTCTCGCCACCTTCGCCGAACTGAGTGTCATGACCGGCCAGGATGTCGCGGAGCTGGAAGCCCTGATCGAGCGCGCCATCAGCGTGGCAACAACGGCAGGGGCGCGCAAAATGCAGGCGGTCGCCCGGCGTGCGCGCGCGCGCCTGCGTCTGGAACAGCGTCGCTGGGACGAGGCCGAACACGACCTGCGGGACGCTCTTGCCTGCTTTGAGGAACTCGACCTGCCCTGGGAGCAGGGGCGAACGCTCTATTGCTTCGGCCTGCTCTATCGCCGCCGCGCTGAAACCGCCCACACGCCCGGTTGCGTCGCCGAAGATGAGGGCCGCGCTCACTACTACCTCGAACGCGCCCTCGGCTTCTTCGAGTCCCTGCACGCCCTCCACGATGCCGACCGCGCCCGCCTCAGTCAGAGCCAGCAGGCGCCCGTATAGTCTGCTCAGGAGAAACAATGATGCTCCATAAATCTCTTCCCTACATCACGCTGTTTCGCGTTGCCGGAATACTCTTTCTCCTCTTCGGTCTCTATCACGCCTACACCGTCGCCTCTCTGCTACTTGGAAGTGGAGAAAACATCCCTGGCACCATTATTGCCGTTCTCGGCCCCTTCGGCGGTGAATTTCCCTATGGCGCGCCCCTCATCTACATTGCCATCGGCCTGCTCTGCCTCGGCCTCAGCAGCGCCAGGGCGACAATCGCCTACTGGAGCCTGCAACTTGCCCTCTGGCTCACCGGCCTCAACCTCTGGTACCAGCAACAGCGCGAGATTGCTGTGCGCCTGCTCCCGCCGCTTGCTACCCCCACCACCTTCTGGCCCCAGATGGCGCTTACCCTGCTCTGTTCCCTGCTGCTGCTCGCGCTCTTTATTCCGATCACGCGCCTGCTCAAAAGGCTGTATGAGGGAGAAAAGGAATCCGATGCGTCTGGCAGCCGTTAGATGGATACATCTCTGAAATTTCATCAGAGGTAAAAAATATTGCCAATTCTGGCTACATAAGGTATAGTTGCCCTGGAAGGAGGCGATAGCTATGGCGCTGCCATCAGGGAAACCGGTGGTCTGTCCGGTCTTAATCGGTCGTGTCGCTGATCTACAGTCCCTGCGCTCGCTCATCGATCAGGCCAGAAGCGGCGCGGGGGGAACGATTCTGATCAGCGGGGAGGCCGGTATCGGCAAATCACGCATGGTTGCAGAGGTAAAAACCTACGCGGCGGCACAGGGATTTCTCCTGTTGCAGGGGAATTGTTTCCCCGCCGACACGAGCTGCCCTTATGCGCCTCTACTTGATCTCCTGCGCAGCCTTCATGCCTCTTCGCCGCTAGCATCACTTCTTTCTTCCCTCGAAACGTTAGCCCGTGATATTTTTCCCTTGCTCCCGGAACTCGTTTCTGAGCGAACAATTCAACCTTCTGGCCTTGAGCCGGAACAGGAGAAGCGCCGCCTTTTTGCCGTTCTGTCAACTTTTTTTAGACAGCTTTCCACAGTTTCCCCTGTACTGTTTGTTATCGAGGACGCTCATTGGAGCGACAGCGCCAGCCTGGATTTCCTGCACTATCTGACGCGCCGTCTCACCTCCCATCCTATTCTGCTTCTTGTCACCTATCGCCAGGAGGAAACCTTTCCGCTGTTAAATGGCTGGCTCGCACAGCTTGATCGCGAACGCTTTGCCCATGAGGTCAAGCTTCTGCGGCTCTCTCGTAGTGATGTTGATACCATGCTCTCAGCCATTTTTGATGAGCGACATACCGCTCTGGATATGCGCCGCTTCCTGCATGGTGAATTGCTGGATACCATGTATACCCTGACCGAGGGCAACCCCTTTTTCATCGAAGAAACGCTTGGTTCGCTGGTTGCCGAAGGCGATATTTTCTATACACAGGGCTACTGGAACAGGCGCTCGCTCGCGGCTATGCGTATTCCACGCAGCGTACAGGAGGGCGTGCAGAGGCGAACAGAGCGTCTGAGCGAGGAGGCTCGCCACGTCCTCACCCTGGCTGCTGTCGCCGGGCGGCATTTTGATTTTGCTTTGCTCCAGCAGCTCACCGGCTATGATGAGCTTCGCCTGCTTCATATCATGAAAGAGCTGGTTGCCGCGCAACTCGTGGTCGAAGAATCTGACGAGCGGTTCGCGTTCCGCCACGCCCTGACCCGCCGGGCCATTTATCTGCAACTGCTGGCGCGCGAGCGCATCACGCTGCATCGCCTCATTGCTCAGACCCTGGAGCAATTGCCAGCCGCCCTCGACGCTCATCTGGAGGAACTGGCCTCCCACTTCTATCAGGCTCACGAATGGCAGAAGGCGCTGGACTACACCCGGCGAGCCGGAGAGAAGGCCGTGCAACTCTATGCGCACCGCGCGGCTATCAACTACTTCACATGGGCGCTGGAAGCCGCTCAACACCTCTCTTCGCCGCCTTCCCCACTCATTTACCGCGCTCGCGGGCAGGCCAATGAGATGCTCGGCGAGTTTGAACAGGCGCAGCACGACTACACACGGGCGATGGAGGCCGCCCGTGCTATGGACGATCGCGTCGGGGAATGGCAGAGCGCCATTGACCTCGGCTTCCTCTGGGCAGGCCGCGACTATACACGGACAGAAATCTGGTTTCGCCAGGCGCTGATGCTGGCCGAATCGCTCAATGACCCCGCACTCCACGCCCGCAGCCTCAATCGTATCGGCAACTGGTATCTGAACGTGGAGCAGCCGCACGAAGCTCTGCGCTGCCACCGCGAGGCCCTCGCGCTCTTTGAACAACTCCACGACACGCACGGTATCGCGGAGACACAGGACTTACTGGGCATGTCCAGCTACCTGGGCGGTGATTTGATCGGCGGCACAACATATTACCGGCAAGCCATCGCGCTCTTTGACGAACATGGCAATGGGGCCGGACTGACATCCAGTCTGGCAACGACCACGCTGCGCGCTACTACCTATCAGACCGATATGCTGGCTTCCGCAGCGAGTTTAGCCGAGGTGTTGTCGGAGGCCGAACGGGCGCTCAAGATTGCTCGTGACATTGGTCAGCGTTCAGCCGAAGCCTACGCCCTCATGCTACTGGGGCTTTGCCTGGGATCACAGGGAGAATACTCCCGCGCTCTGGCTACAGATCAACAGGCTTTAGCGATTGCGGAAGAGATCGAGCATCGCCAGTGGCAGGCGGCCATTCACACGGTGCTGGGCGGAGCATATAGCGGTTTGTTTGCCCTCCCACAGGCGCGTAGCCACTTCGAGCAGGCGCTGGCGCTTGCCCGGGAAACGCATTCACTCTTCTGGACTCACATCGCTACCGGCTATCTTGCATCAGCATCTATCTTGCTGCACGACTACACGCGGGCAGAAACGCTGCTTCACAGTACATTCAACCCGGATAGGCCTGCCCGGACGATGGGCCAGCATCTGATATGGGGTGCGGCCATAGAACTTGCGCTGGCACAGGGCTATCCCCAACAGGCACTGGATATCATCGACCGATTGATTCCATCTGATATGCAGACCGACAGAGAAAAACGCGGCTTGCGCGTCCTCAAATTGCGGGGCGAGGCGCTGGCTGCATGGCAGCGAATAGCTGAAGCCGAAATCGCACTGAAAGCAGCGCAGGCCCTCGCCATTACGCAGGGCGCGCGACCCATGCAATGGCGTATAGAGGTCAGCCTGGGAAATCTCTACCGCTCGCAGGGCAGCAATACCGAGGCTGAACTGGCATATGCCAGCGCACGGAGGCTCATTGAAGAACTGGCGAGTAGTGTGACTGATGAAGCTTTGCGGGAACATTTCCTGCAACAGGCCCTTGCCATGCTGCCTCACGCCGGTCTTTCTTCACCTGTCCGCTCTTCCAGAAAGGTCCCCGCTGGCCTGACCGAACGCGAACGAGAGGTTGTTGTATTAATTGCGCAGGGCAAATCCAATCAGGCTATCGCGGATACGCTGGTCGTCACCAAACGCACTGTCGAGACGCACGTTGGCAACATCATGTTCAAGTCAGGCTGCTCCTCGCGCACGCAAATCGCCGTGTGGGCTGTAGAGAACGGCCTGGTGAGCAAGGTAGAAACAGAACCTGCTACGTAGATGCTCCTCCAGTAATCTGCGTGTGCCATCCATAAATTCTCCGTGTTTACCACGATGGATTACACCCCCTTTTCGCTTACACTTAAGTACAGGTGAAGCGTTCGATCACATCGTGTCATCTCGCGGAAAGGAGAAGGCAGTATGCAGATTCCTGCTATCCAGCTTACCAGGCGAGAACGAGAAGTCCTCTGCCTGGTGGCATCGGGCCAGACCGATCGCAACATAGCGGTCGCGCTGACAATCAGTCGGCGCACCGTCAACCGGCATATGAGCAATATCTTTGTCAAGCTGGACGTACCCGGTCGCGCTGCCGCCGCCGCTTACGCCATCCGGCACGGTTTAATCTAATCGTTTCTCCGTTTCCTGTTCCTGTACAGGAAACGGAGAAGGGGACTTGCAGTAAAAGAGGAGTGAGCAATGGAGGGTACCTTGAAATTGATGGCTGTGCTGGCCCATCCCGATGACGAGTCGCTCGGCAATGGTGGTATGCTCGCAAAGTATGCCGCCGAGGGAATCGAGACGCATCTCGTGGTGGCGACGCGCGGCGAACGTGGCTGGCCCGGCAAGGAGAGTGAGTATCCCGGAATGGAAGCCCTGGGGCAGATGCGCGAGGCCGAAGCGTTGGACGCTGCCGTTGTCCTCGGTCTGCACAGCGTCCAGTTCCTTGACTACCTCGATGGCGATCTGGATCGGGCTGATTCAGCCGAGATCATCGCGAAAATCGTTGGCCATCTGCGTCGCGTCAGGCCCGATGTGGTTGTCACCTTTGGGCCATACGGCGGGTATGGACATCCCGATCATATTGCCATTTCCCAGTTCACCACGGCTGCCATTGTCGAGGCCGCCCGTTCCGCCTACTGTCCACATCTGGCCCCGCACAGCGTCTCCAAACTGTATTATATGGCAGAGACGGAAGAGCTATTCTCCGTCTATCAGTCCATCTTCGGCGATCTGGTGATGTCCATCGACGGTGTGAAGCGGGGTATCGTGACCTGGCCTACGTGGTCTCTCTCGACCTGTATCGACACCTGGGATTACTGGCAGACCGTCGCACGCGCCATTGCCTGCCATCGCACGCAGGTACCCGCTTATCACCTCCTCGAACACCTCTCAGCCGAGCAGCGC
>Ga0209581_1004295_pt1 | contig 11544 bp, 10 predicted proteins | sample Coa_R2_FD_187160 | JGI IMG/M metagenome (GOLD analysis project Ga0209581, IMG submission 187160) | Surface soil microbial communities from Centralia Pennsylvania, which are recovering from an underground coalmine fire - Coalmine... | ecosystem: Environmental > Terrestrial > Soil > Unclassified ...
GCCGCGCCTCGGTCGAGGCGTACTTGAAGATGCTCGCGCGCAAGCGCACGGAGCGCCCCCTCGACGGCATCGTGCTCACCGAGCACCGCCAGTTCGACCCGGCGCGGGACTTCCGCGCGCTCGAGGATCGCTACGGCGTCCTCATCTTGAACGCGGCCGAGGTCGAGACCGATTACGGCCACGTGCTGGTCTACGGCGTCAACGAGGCGATCCTCGCCCGCTTCGACTTCACCGACGTGCGGCTCCCGGCGCAGGAGCTGATCCTCGAGGTGGCACGGCTCGGCGGGATCGCGCTGCCGTGCCATCCCGGGCGGCCGAACATCGGCCTCTGCGCGCACTACGCGACCAGGCCGCCGCTCGAGGGCGTGGTCGCCGTCGAGGCGCTCAACGGCGGCAGCCGCAAGGGCGAGGACGCGCGCACCGAGGAGCTGATCGCCCGCTACGGCTATCGCGCCTTCGGCGGGAGCGACGCGCACCTCGTGAGCTTCGTCGGCGTGTGCGCGACCGAGTTCGACGCCCCCATCCGCTCGATGGACGACCTCGTGCGCGAGCTGCGCGGCGGGCGCTACCGGCCGGTGGATTTCCGAGGGCGCGGCGCGAGCGGCGGGGAGTAGGTAACCCTGTTCGGGTCCAGCGCTACTTGCTGAGGAAAACGACGTTGTCGGCACCAGTTTCGGCTATCACCACCTCGTCGCGCACGGGATCGAAGACCATGCCAGTCGGCTGCGCGAGTTGCGGGGCTTTCAAGAAGACCGGGGGCCCCGTGGGAGGGATCTTCGTGATCCGGCCGGTCCCGCTATCCGAGACGTAGAGCACCTGGTTGACGTCGTCCCAGGCGACGCCCTCGGCCTGGACGAAGCCCGTGGCAATGGTGGAGCACGTGCCGTCGGCGACGCTGATGCTGACGGCGACGTTGCCCGCGGCGCCCGCCAGGCTGTGCAGGCTGGGGCGATAGACCAGATGATGCGCCGCAGCGCACGCGCCGCCGATCTGCTGCGTGGGGATGCCGGAGGCCGGGGCCCAGTCGCTGAGCGTCAGCGACCAGAGGTCTCGGTTGCGGCCGGCGTAGAAGAGGTGATTCGTGGGCAGGCCTGGGCTTTCGATGGCGACACCCCCGGCGGGATAGTCGTATGGATACACATAGGTGTAGTCGGAGGTGCCGTCCGAACGGAGGCGACGGATGGTGTTGGTATCGAGCTGCGGGGCAAAAACCGCCCCGGTCCCGTCTATGGCGAGGTCGACGGCAGTGCCCATGTCCTGGCTCGCCACGGAGACCGTACCCGTATCCGTGATCCGCCAGAGCGTGCCCGAGGTCCCGCTCTTCACGTAGAGCACATCGGTCCTGGGATCGACCGCGATGCCCGCAGCCCTCGTAAAGCCGCCGCGGGGACGCCCTGGATTCGGGGCTGCGACGGTGACCGAACAGACGCGGTCGGCGCCGGGTTCTGCAACGAAGAGTTGGCCTCGCTGAGGATCGAATGCCAGGCCAGCCGGAGCTGCTGCTCCAGACAGAACGACCGAAGAAGCGCCGACCGGAGGAATCTGCGTCACTGTACCGGCGGCCGCGTCGGATACGTAGAGCACCTGGTTGACGTCGTCCCAGGCGACGCCCTCGGCCTGGACGAAGCCCGTGGCAATGGTGGAGCACGTGCCGTCGGCGACGCTGATGCTGACGGCGACGTTGCCCGCGGCGCCCGCCAGGCTGTGCAGGCTGGGGCGATAGACCAGATGATGCGCCGCAGCGCACGCGCCGCCGATCTGCTGCGTGGGGATGCCGGAGGCCGGGGCCCAGTCGCTGAGCGTCAGCGACCAGAGGTCTCGGTTGCGGCCGGCGTAGAAGAGGTGATTCGTGGGCAGGCCTGGGCTTTCGATGGCGACACCCCCGGCGGGATAGTCGTATGGATACACATAGGTGTAGTCGGAGGTGCCGTCCGAACGGAGGCGACGGATGGTGTTGGTATCGAGCTGCGGGGCAAAAACCGCCCCGGTCCCGTCTATGGCGAGGTCGACGGCAGTGCCCATGTCCTGGCTCGCCACGGAGACCGTACCCGTATCCGTGATCCGCCAGAGCGTGCCCGAGGTCCCGCTCTTCACGTAGAGCACATCGGTCCTGGGATCGACCGCGAGCCCTGCCGCGGCTGTCAGGCCCGTGATGCAGGACGACGGGCTCAGTGTCGTGGTCGTGGTCGTCGAAGTCGTGGTCGTGGTCGTCGAAAACGTCGTTGTCGATGTGGTCGTGCTCGTCGATGTCGTTGTCGTACTCGTCCCCGGAAGCGTCGTTCCCGTGATGCACCTCGGGCTCGCGGCGCAGGCGGGGTCTGCGCAGTCCGCAGTGCCATTGCAATCGTTGTCTATCCCGTCCGCGCAGCGTTCGGGGGCCGGCAGCACTTCACCAACGCACGGCCCGTAGCCCGACGCGTCCGGCTTGCAGGTCTGGGTTCCACCCCGGCAGGGTCCGACCCCTGCGGTACCCGATGGGCCATCGTAACAAGGGCGGGTGCTGTTCGGCACGCATGCGAAGGGACCCGGCGCCTGCTGGATCGGTATTTGGAGCTCGAGCGGCGGGCTCTGATAATCAGCGATGGTGAAGCTCAGGATCTGGGCCTTGAAGCCGATGCGTCCCTCGAGGCCCCCTACCAGGCTCCACCAAGGGTTGGCACTGGTATCGGCTTTGGCTTGGAGGTACCCCTCGACGGAGGCCGTCGGTCCGGCGACGTCGTTGATGTACCCGATGAGCTCGGGACCGAGCGCTACTTTCGCCGAAGCAGACGCGCTGACGTCGATCATCGGCTGCGGAAAGTCGGTGTGGAGATCGTGGCTCAATACCCACCCGCCCGAGGGCGTCCAATCGACCGAGGTCGTGAAGTCCGCCTGAGCGCTCGCGCTAGTCGAGGCGGCAGCGTCGAAAGAGCCCTCGAAGTCGAGAACGAGATCCACCTCGGGAACCAGAACGACGGGCCCCCAAATGTCGATGGGGCTAATTGTCACGTGACCCAGGACGATGTGTTTCTGGAACGCCGCAAGCTCACCGTCGACGCTGACTCCGATCGATCCCGTCGCTTGCACGTCGGCCCCGAAGCGGGCTTCCTGAACGGTGAGGCTGCCCCACGGGATGCGAATCAGTATATCAACGCTCGGCTGCAGTGAGAGGCCTCCCTCGAACGTGATTCTTCGCCCGCCGCCAGCATCGATCGCGACACCGTCGAGCTTGAGGCTGAGCGTAACCAGCGACGCCTCGGCTCGCGGCTCTTCCGGGCCGCCGCCGGCTTTCGGGACCAGGGAGACGCCGGGTAGGGCAGGAACGAATCTCCTGATGTCCTGCGCCGCGATCGTCTTCCCCAATTCGAGGTCGGCCATCGCGACCGCCTCTTCGATGCTCGCCGGCCCTGTGGTAACCACCACGCCAGCAGCGCTCTGAGATACCGAGACGACCTTGCGAAGGAGCCCGCGGGGCGTGTGCGAGGTTACACCGCTCAATAGAATGTCCCCGGGCTGGAGGGTCTCGAGCGGCAGGGTCGCGGTGCTGAAGACGAGCACGCTATCGCCCGTGGATACAGAAGAAAGAGCAGCAGTGGCAACCGAGTCCAGGATCTTCGTCCGCTCGGGGAATATGGCCTTGAGGGAGGTGCTGCGCACGTCTCTCATGACGATGCGGCGACCACGGATGGGGCGATAGACGAGTTGCACCTTCCGTATCGCGGGCGGGATGCCCTCGGTGATCAGCATGACGGTTACCTTCGGACGCCGCGACGTCCCCGAATCGAGCCGGTAAACGACGCGTCCGCCGCGCAGCGTCCGCTCGCTGGCGCGGAGGGGCACCCGGGTGCCGTCGTCAAGCCGAAGGAGGCCCGTGCCCTTGCTCATGCCGTGCTTGACCGGGCCCGTGAAGGAACCCACGGTAAGGTCGGCGAGCGGCGGGTGACCGACGAGAGCCAAGACAAGGCTATCGCGCTCAAAGCCTTGATTGCCTGCGCGGCTTGCGGCCCCGGTCACGGTGGCTGACAGCACTAGGACAGCAGGAAGGACGGCGAATCGCATATTGTATCCTCTGTATCCTCGGCTACCGATTGGTTTACGGCGTGGGCATCCCGAGCCAGATCAAGATGCCGAGTGCTGGACCCATTTGCTGACCGACCAGTACGAGCCCGATACCACCGGCACCCAGGATGACGAAGAGAGAGAAGATCCGAATCGCGACGTAAGGTTCCCGGGCGATGCGAGAATCCCCGATTCACCACGTTGCCGTGACATATTCACCCTTCGCCTTGGCCTAGTATACTTTTCGCTGTCGTATTTCCTGAGACTCCTTCTTCACCAAGCTCATCTCCTCCGTGTTTAAGTAACGCCAGGCCGCATCCATCGTCGTGTGAAAGTACTCTTCCAACTCTTTGCCCACGGCGCTGACAAACCCCGGATCGGAGAAGTGCGCATAGAAGGGTGGCGGAGCGAGCGTCATCGAATTCGGATCGGCCGAGTTCCTCCATAATTGAGTTCCGAACCAGCGGACGGTCTTGGATGGCAGGTCGATGTTTTTTACCCACATCCGCTCATTGCTCAGACTTTCGGAGAGCAGTAGCTCAACGCGTCCGCCCAACTGCGTCACGCCATGGAACAGGAACTGGTGAGGTCCGATGAATGTGAACTGGAGATCGGATGCCCTGCCGGCGTCGCTGATGGCGATGTCGATTTCGCTGCGCAGGACTAGGTCACTGCCCTTCTTGTCAGGGAACGTCATCTCCGCGTAGTTCCCGAAGGGCCCTCGCGTCGTAAAGCCTTTTGCCGCCAGAAGCTCTGCAAAGTGCACGCTCATGGCCTCTTGCAGATCGCGGAGGACTGGAGGTGTACCGCCGAGCCCCGCCCAGGCACTGGAAGCGCGGGCGGAGAATTTGGGGCTGACTAGGGCAAACGTAACATGGGCAGCGCCGGGTGCTGCCTTGGAGGGCGGCGTCCACTCGAACCGTGGAGTGTAGACCTCTGGTGGCGGCGTTGGTTGAGGCGGCACGCAGCCAACCCATGCGGCAAGAGACGCTGCCAGCAGGATTATCAAGGAATGCGAGCGTGTCATGCGATGCCCTCGTTGCGGTGCCCGCGCGGACGCGTATTAGGCCTTCGGTTCCGGGGCTTGCTCATGGTTCCGCCGGCAAAGTTCATACTGCGCGGATCGGTCAGCGTTCAGAGCTGACCCCTCCCCCGTCGCGGAAAAGCGGCAGCGGGATCCCCAAAGGCGCAGCATCATGACGACGCTATCTAGCGACTGTGCCGTTTTCTGTCATACTCCAAATGGGGTATGTCGCTGCCGAAGAAGCGGGGCTGACCGACGTGGCGGTCGCCGCGCAGGCGTGAGCGGCGGATGGTGGCGCGCGTGGGGCGGCAGCCGATCGACCGCGCCTACCGGGGCCAGGCGCCGGCGTCTCGGCTGGTGCAGTGGGATGAGGCGGTCACGGTGTCGCCGGGTTGGCGATCGAGCGGATGCTCGAGTTGGCCCAGGCCCATGCGACCGCGCCGTACACGCGGAGTCCGGCGACCTGGTACCGCTACGTGCATCGCCACTAGCAGGCGCGCGCGCGGCCGCGGCCCCGGTGATTCGGTTCGAGGGGTTGCCCGGCGAGTTTCTCCAGGTGGACTGGGGGGAGGCCCACGTGGCGATCGGGGCGGCCGTCGTGCAGCGCGGTGTTGCTCGCAGCGGCTCAAGTACAGCCGCTGCGCGGCGGGGCGGTGGGCACGACCATGGCGCTCGAGGCCTTGCTGCGCGGGCAGCTGGCGATCTGCGAGGAGCTGGGCGGGGTGCCGTGGGCGTGCGTGCTCGGGCGGACGGTGGACGGGCAGCCGCGGTGGAGCCCGACGTTTGCCCGCTGCGCCACCGAGCTGGGCTTCCACCCCGATCTGTGTGGTCCGCACGCGCCGCAGCAGAAGGGGAGCGTCGAGGTCGCGAGCGTGTACCGCGAGAGCCTCGTGCGGGTCGACGGGAATCACGGTCCGCGGCGGGCCACGCGCGCTCCGCGGGCCGTTCGTGACGTCGCAGCCCGTTTGGCTGATCTACGAGCTTGGGATACACCACACGCGTGCCCGTCGACCTCGACCCCCAGACCCTCGGCCAGGCGTTCGACCGCGCGGTCTACGGGCCGGTCACGGCCGAGGAGCTCGTCGCCTTCGCGCGCGCGCTCGGCGCGCCGCCGTGCTACACGGAGCCGGGCCCGGACTTGATCGCGCACCCGACCTTCTGCGTCTCGTACCGCGGGCACAAGTTCTTCCCCGACAATCTGCCCGCGAGCCTCCGCGGCCGGATGAGCTTCGACGCCGGCAAAGACATCGAGCTCGGCGTGCCGATCCGGCCGGGCGACACCGTGACGGTGGTCTCGACGCTCCACGACGTCTACGAGAAGACCGGCCGCAGCGGCACCATGGTGTTCGTGGTCGTCCGCTTCACGCTCACCAACCAGCGCGGCGAGCGCGTGGCCACGGTCGACAACCGGCTCATGTACCGGGTGAGCCCGTGAGCGCGCGCTTCGCGGACGTCGCCGAGGGCGACGACCTGCCGACCCAGGAGCTCTTCCTCGCCAAGGAGCAGGTGCGCGCCTACGCGCGCGCTACCGCCATGGACTTCCCGCGCTTCACCGACGACGAGGGCGCCCGCCGCGAAGGGCTCCCGGGCATGATCGCCCCCGGCAACATGAGCCTCGGGCTCCTCGCCAACCTGGTCGAGGCCTGGGCGGGGCCCGGGTCGCTGCGGCGGCTCGGGGCAACGTTTCGCGGGCTCGTGCTCCCCGGCCGCACGATTCGACTGCGCGGCACGGTGACCGAGAAGGACGCCGTGCGCCGCACCGTCGAGATCGACGTCTGGCTCGAGAGCGACGAGGGCGAACGCCTCGTGCTCGGCACCGCCACTGCCAGGCTCGGCTGACGCTTGTCCTCGATCGGGCCCGGGGCTATAGAGCCCGGCGGGAGGTCCGGCGTGCGCGGCGGAGGGAGAGGCGTGATCGGCACCGCATCCATGATCAGCCTCGACACGAGCCCGGCCGAGGAGCTGGGCGCGCCGGCCGCACCCGCTGCGGAGGCGGATCCCTTCGGCCTCGACCTCGCGTTTCGGGAACGCGTCACGCCCGCGTTCCGGTTCTTGCACGACCGCTACTGGCGGATCGAGGTGAGCGGCGCCCACCATCTGCCGCGCGATGGCGCCGCGCTGCTCGTGGCGAATCACTCGGGCGCCCTCCCCTTCGACGGCGCGATGATCTGCACGAGCGTCGACCTCCACCGCGGGCGCGTGCTGCGGTTCCTCTACGACCGCTTCGTCGAAGGGCTCGGGCCGGTGGCGACCTTCTACCGCAAGGTGGGCGGGGCACCGGCGACGCGCGAGAACGCGAGCCGTCTGCTGCAGGCGGGCGAGATGCTCCTCATCTTCCCCGAGGGCGTCTCGGGTGTCGCCAAGCCGTTTACCGAGCGCTACCGGCTGCGCGCATTCAGCCCGGGGTTCGTGCGGCTCGCGCTCGCGCTCGACGTGCCGATCGTGCCGGTGGCGGTGGTGGGCGCCGAGGAGATCTACCCGCTCGTCGGGCGGGCCGAGGGCATGGGCCGGCTCTTCGGCGTGCCCTACGTGCCCGTCACGCCGTTCTTTCCGATTCTGGGGATCCTGGGCGCGCTGCCGCTCCCCACCAAGTGGTACATCCGCTTCGGACGCCCGCTGCGCGTGCGCGCGGCGGACGGCGAGGCGCGCTGGCTTAGGGCGCGCATCGAGGCGGCGCTCGTGCGCCGCCGCATCCAGTCGATGGTCGTGCGGCTCAAGCGGCGGCGGCGCTCGGTGTTCTTCGGGTGACCTCGACCCAGCAGCGGACGTTCCTGCGCATCGGCACGGAGGTCTTTCCGGTCTACGGCGACGTCTGGCGCGGATTCAGCCCCGTGGCGGCCGACCTGCGCGATCTCGGCGTCGAGTCCCTCTACGTCTACGCGTCGCTCGACGAGCTCTACTTCGCGCTCGTGAACCTCTGCGTCGCCCGCGCCGGCGAGAGCTGAGCCGGCTACTCCGCCGCGTCGCGTGCGCCGACGTCGAGCGCGGCCAGACGCCCGAGCCCGAGCGCCGCGAGCGCCGCGGTGCCGGCGAGCGCACCTTCCGTGCCCTCGCCGCCGAGACCGGCGGCCGCCCCGCCCACGGCGTAGAGGCCGGGGATCGGGCGGCCCGCCACGTCGAGCACCCGCGCGCGCGCGTCGACCGCGAGCCCGCCCAGCGTACGGCGCCGGGCGCCCGTCACGCGGATCGCGTAGAACGGCGGCGCGAGCGGAGCGCCCCCCGGCTCGCGACCGAAGGGGTCACCGCCGAGCTCGAGGTTCGCGTCGTAGGTATCGACGGTCCGCTCGAGGTGCTCGACGTCGAGCTCGAACTGCCGCGCAAGCTCCGCGAGCGTGGCCGCACGGCGCGCGGTGCGCGGGAGCACGACCCGGGCGAAGAACGGGTCGGCCTCCCGCGCCGCGGCGGCGATGCGCTCGTCGAAGAGCAGGTAGGCGACGCGGCCCGGCTGAGCGCGCACGGCGCGCGCGAGGCCGAGCGCCTCGCCCGTCTCGTCGGCGAAGCGCCGGCCGCCCTGGTTCACGAGGATTCCCCCGAGCTCGACGAGGAGAGCCGGGACGACGAGCTCGCCCGGAAGGCTGAGCAACGGGGTCACCTCCATGGCAGCCAGGCGGCGCAGCCCCGCCCCGTCCCCGAGCCGCAGCGCCTCGCCCGTCGACCCCGGCCAGCCGAGGTAGGGCAGATCGGCAGTCTCGGGGCAGTGCGTGGCGACGAGCGTGTCGGCGGCGGCGAAGCCGCCGCAGGCAAGCACGACCGGCCCGCTCACGACCTGCCCGCCGCGCCGACCCGAGCGCGCGCTGACACCGGTAACGGCGCCGTCGGCGTCGCGCACGAGGCTCTCGACCATCGAGCCGCAGCGCAGGCTCGTCCGCGTCTGCCGCGAGGCCGCGCGGGCGAGCGCAGCCACGAGCCCCGCTCCGCTCCCCTCGGGCGCGTGCAGCCGCGGGGCCGAGTGGCCCGGGGTCGCATGCCGGACGAGCTCGAAGGCGACCCCGCAGCGGTCGGTGAGCCAGTCGACGAGCGGGCCGCTCTCGCGCGCGAGCGCGTGCGCCAGCTCGGGCTCGAGGTGATGGCGGGCAGCGGCCAGAAGGTCGGCGGCGAGCGCCCCGGCCTCGTCGGCGATGCCGGCCGCCGCCTGGAGCCGCGTGCCGGCCGCGGCGACCGTCTCGGACTCGGCCCGCGCGCTGCCCCCCGGCTCCCGCTCGCGTTCGAGCACGACGACCCGCCGGCCCCGGTCGGCCGCGAGGATCGCCGCCACGAGCCCGCCGACGCTCGCGCCGACGACGACGAGGCCCGCCGTCTCCGCGCGCGCGTCCGCCGCCATGCGCGACGGGCTTTAACGGGGCCGGGCGCGACAAGTCAAGGCACTTCGAGCCGCCAGGCATTGCAATCCGTCGCACAACATACAAAATCACCCGATGTCTCGCGTGTCCCGAGCCGCCCGCTGGTGTCTGCGCATTGCGGTAAGCGCCGGGATCGTCAGCTACATCCTGGTCGACGTCAGCAAGCGGGACCTGCTCCACGCGCTCGTGCGGGTGCGCATCCACCTGGTCGCCGCCGCGCTGGTCCTTTATCTGGCCGGCCAGATCCTGAGCGCGCTGAAGTGGGCACTGCTCGGGCGCTCGGTCGGGCTGCGCGGGTCGGCCGGCGACTACACGCGCTTCTACTTCATCGGGATGTTCTTCAACCTCTTCGGGCCGAGCACGCTCGGGGGCGACGTCGTGCGCGCCCTCTACCTGGGCGGCGGCCGCCGCCCCGGCATGGCGCTTAACTCCGTCTTGTTCGACCGCCTGAGCGGGCTCGCCGTGCTCATGGCCCTCGCCGCGGTCGCCCTGCTCCTCTTCCCCCAGTACGACTTCCCGCCCCTCCTCGAGGTGACGATGGTCGTCGTCGGGCTCGGGCTCGTGGTGGGCTGGTGGACGTGCCCGCGGCTGGTGCGCCTGCTGCCCGCGGGGAACCGCGTGCGGCATCTCGTCGAGGTCGAGCTCGCGCCGTTCTGGGGCGACCGCTGGCTGCTCGGACGCGTGGCCGCGATCTCGCTCGCGTTTCACCTCTCGCAGGTGGGCGTGCAGTACGTCCTCTGCCGGGCGGCGGGCGCGGAGGTGTCGTTCTCCTACTGCCTCATCTTCCATCCCGTGCTGAGCGTGATGCTCGCCCTGCCGGTGAGCCTCGGCGGCTTCGGCGTCCGCGAAGGCGGCTATCTCTACTTCCTCACCCGCATCGACGTCGACGACGCGATCGCGGTGACGACGGGCCTCCTCTGGTGGGTCGTCACCGTTCTCGCGGGTCTCGTCGGCGGGGCGTTCTTCCTCGCCGCCGGCGCGCGTCTGCCGCGGCTGCGCGCCCGTACCGCCGAGGAGGCGGCGTAACAGGCTCCTACACCCGGATCGCCGGGGCGGCGGGCTCGCCGGCGCGCAGGCGCTCCTCGCGCGCATACGTGGATACGCGCGCCACGTAGCCCTGGGTGATTGGCGGCAGGTAGGCGCGGACGTGCGCGAAGCGCGTCGGGTCCTTGCCCGCCGCGGCAGCGCGGCCCTGCGCGAGCGCCACCCGCCCCTCGCCGGCGTTGAACGCCGCCACGGCAAAGAGCTGGCGCTCGGCGGGATCGGCGACCGGCACGGCGGCCATGCCGCCGCCGAGTCGCCCGCCGCGGCGGAAGAGGTCGTCGAGGTAGCGGAGGTAGCCCACGCCGAGGGCGACGTCGTCGGTGCCCGCGGGGCGTGCCACCACGCCGGAGGCAAACTTGCGGTGCATCTCGGCGGCGGTGGTCGGCGTCACCTGGAACGTCCCGCTGCTCTTGCCATCGGGGCTGCGCGCCGCGGGGTTGAGGCTCGATTCGGCACGGGCTACCGCCACCGAGAGCGCAGGTGGCACGCCAGCCGTGAGCGCCGCGCGGCGGACGGCGGCGGCGACGGCGGGCGCCGCGGTGGCGCGGTGCGCGGCGGTGGCGCGGTGCGCGCCCGCGGCCGCGTGCGGCACCACGGTCCGGTAGACGGGCGCCGGCTGTCCACCGCGCACCGGCCGGCCGACCCCGTGCGGGGCCACCGGCTGGCGGGGCGCCTGAAGCTGCCGGAGCAGGTGCTCGAACGGCACCTGCGGCCGGGGCCTCGGCGCCGGCCGCACGCCCGAGGAGCCAGGCACGGGCGCACCCACGACGTCGTGCAGCGTCGGGACCACTCCCGCCGGCGTTGCAACGCGGATACCAACGCGGTCGCGCGATCCTCCGCGGGCCGCTGCTCGGCGGGCCGGCGTTTCGTGACCCCTCCCGGCAGCTCTTGCCGGGGCTGTCGCTGACACTTCAAGATGTCCGGGGCATTAGCACTGAAAGATGTCCGCTCGGTCATGGTCAGGCCACCCTCCCCGTGGCGGCGGGCGCCTCGAGGAGCGTCCCCTGGCGGGTGTACCGGGCCAGGAGCCGCCCCTGGTAGCTGATGCCCAAGGTTGCGTCCGGGAACTCGTGCACGAGGACGGGACAGCGGACGTAG
>Ga0209581_1004299_pt1 | contig 11531 bp, 9 predicted proteins | sample Coa_R2_FD_187160 | JGI IMG/M metagenome (GOLD analysis project Ga0209581, IMG submission 187160) | Surface soil microbial communities from Centralia Pennsylvania, which are recovering from an underground coalmine fire - Coalmine... | ecosystem: Environmental > Terrestrial > Soil > Unclassified ...
AACAAAGATCCCAGATGCAAGGGTCCGGACGGCGTCGGCGCGAAGCGCCCGCGGTAGATGTTTTGGGGCATGCGCCAGTTTAGGCCATGGACCGAATGTGCCGAGCGCATGGTAACTTGCGCATTGAAGAACCAACGACGAAACCGACCACCATGAGGCGCTGGAACGGCTGGGGCGAGGAAGAGCGCAGTCTGGGTTTGAGCGAGGCCGCGCAGGCCTTGCTGCGCGAAACGCTGGGCGCAGGCATGCCGCCGCGAGACGCCAGTCTTGGCGAGGTGCTGGGCCGCCTGCCGCCTTCGAGACTGTCGGCATCGTCGCCGTTCAGTGCCGATCCGGAAGCGCGGCTGCGCCATGCGCGCGGCCAGAGTTTTCCGGACTGGATTGCGCTGCGTTACGGCCGGGTGGGACCGGTGGCCGACGGCGTGGCCTACCCCCAGATTCATGAAGAGGCGGCGCAGGCGCTAGAGGCGGCGCGCCGTGCCGGCGCGATCGTGATCCCCTATGGGGGCGGCACCAGCGTCGTCGGGCATCTGCAGGTGAGCTCAGATCCACGGCCCGTGGTCAACGTCTCGCTGGAACGCATGAACCAGCTTCTCGAGCTGGACGCGCGTTCGATGCTCGCGCGTTTCGGTGCCGGTACGCCGGGCCCGCGGATCGAAAGCCAGCTCGCCGCGCACGGATACATGCTGGGCCATTTCCCGCAGTCCTATGAATACTCCACGCTGGGCGGCTGGGTGGTGACGCGCTCCAGCGGCCAGCAATCGCTGCGTTATGGCCGCATCGAACAACTGTTCGCCGGCGGTCGGCTGGCGACGCCGCGAGGGGAGTGGGTGGTCGGCGGGGTGCCTGCCTCCAGCGCCGGCCCCGACCTGCGCGAGTTCGTGCTCGGCTCGGAAGGCCGCCTGGGCCTGCTCACCGAAGTAGTCGTGCGCCTGCGCCGGCTGCCGCAGCGCGAGGATTTCCACGCGGTGTTTTTTCCCGACTGGGCGAGCGGCTGCGAAGCCTTGCGCCGCCTGGTTCAGGCCGATCTGCCGCTGTCCATGCTGCGCCTGTCCAATGCCACGGAAACCGAAACCCAGCTGGTGCTCGCCGGACACGAGAAAACCGTGGCCTGGCTGAGACGCTACCTGCGGCTGCGCGGCACCGGCGACAAGCCGGTGATGTTGCTCTTGGGTCTGACCGGGCTCAACCGGGAAGTGCTGCGTACGCGGCGGGAAGCGCTGGCCATCGCCAAGCAACACCGTGGCGTGCACGTGGGGCGCGCGATCGGCAAGGCCTGGGCCGCCAAGCGCTTCGCCGGGCCTTATCTGCGCAATGCCCTGTGGGAAGCCGGATACGGCGCAGATACGGTGGAGACCGCGGTGAACTGGCCGCAGGTGACCCCGGCGATGGAGGCGATCGAGCACGCGGCGCGCCGGGCGCTGCAAGGCGAGGGCGAACGCGTGCACGCCTTCACGCATCTGTCGCACGTCTACCGCCAGGGTTGCAGCATCTATTCCACCTTCATTTTCCGCGCCGCGCCGGGGTATGAGGAGAATCTGGAGCGCTGGCAACGACTCAAGCGCGCCGTGTCCGAGGCGATCGTTTCCCACGGCGGCACCATCAGTCACCAGCACGGCGTCGGCGTCGATCACGCGCCCTATCTGCCGGCGGAAAAGGGGCCCTTGGGCATGGATGTGATCCGTGCCGTTGCGCGAGCGCTCGACCCCGAGGGCATGATGAATCCCGGCAAGCTGTTCACATGAGCGCGGCAGTGGCAGCGCCCTGCGCAAGGGATACACGAGGCGCGCGGCCGATTCGCGGCTCGCCCGTGGCCTTCGCGCAAGGGCGATGGCCAAGCGGTCACCGCCGCGGATGAGCCCCGCTGGACGACCGATGACCTCGATACCGACGCGTGTTTCCTTGTCGGACCTGCCGGCGCGGGTGGACCTGCTGGTGATCGGCGGGGGCATCTCGGGCGCCGGCATCCTGCACGAAGCGACGGCCCGCGGGCTGTCCGCGCTGCTGGTGGAGCGCGGCGACTTCGCCTCTGGCACGTCGAGCGCATCTTCCAAGCTGGTGCACGGCGGCCTGCGCTATCTCAAGCAGGGCCAGTGGCGCCTGACGCTGGAATCGGTGCGGGCCCGCGACCGCCTGCTGCGCAGTCGCGCCGGGCTGGTGGAACCGCAGCCGTTCCTGATGCCCGTGTACCGGGGCATGCGTCCGGGCCTGGCGACGATGCGCGCCGGGCTCTTGCTGTACGACCTGATGGGCGGCCATGGGCTCGACGCGCAGCGTTCGCGCCGGCTCTCCGCGGCACAGGCACGCGCCGTGCAGGCCGAACTGCGCAGCGAGGGTCTGCTCGGCGCACTCGTCTACCGGGACGCTGCGACCGACGACGCGCGCCTCGTCCTGCGGCTGATTTTCGAGGCGCGGCAACGCGGGGCCTGGGCGCTCAACTACGTGAGTGCCGAGCGTCTGTTGGTCGCCAAGGCTCGCGTGCACGGCGCGGTGCTGCGCGATGCGTGCGCCGGAACCGAACGCGAGATCGAGGCGACCCTGACCGTCAACGCCACCGGGGCCTGGTGCGCGTCGGATCGTTTCGCATTCGAGGCCGCAGCACCGCCGGCCTTGCGGCCGCTGCGCGGCAGTCATTTCCTGATCCCGCTGGCGCGCCTGCCGGTGCATCAGGCGGTGGGCTGGCTGCATCCGCGCGACGGGCGGCCGGTATTCGTCTATCCCTGGCAGGGCGCGGCCTTGTACGGCACCACCGACGTCGATCACGACGCGCAGGCGCTGGATGCGCCCCGCATGTCGGCCGCGGAAGCCGATTATCTGCTCGAAGGGCTGCGCTGGCAGTTTCCCGCAGCCAGGCTCGAACCGGCGGACCTGCTTTCCTCCTACGCGGGCGTGCGCCCGGTGGTGGCGGGCGGGAAATCCGATCCGTCTACGGAATCGCGCGAGTCCGCGCTGTGGGATGGGCCGGGCTATCTCGGCATCACCGGCGGCAAGCTGACGACCTTCGAGCGCACCGCGCGTCAAGTCCTGGACCGCGCCGCGCGCTCGAATCCGCAGCTCGCGCCGCGCAAGCCGGCTGCGCCACCGATGCCGCCCGTCGCCGGCGATCGGCTGAGCGCCCGTTATGGCGCCGAAGGCCAGCGCTGGATCGCGGCCTGTGGCGAAACGCAGGAGGCGATCGGAAACACGCCGTACCGCTGGTCCGAACTCGCCTGGTGCGCGCGGCACGAGGCCGTGGTGCATCTGGACGATCTGCTGTTGCGCCGCACGCGTCTGGGCCTGCTGCTGCCCGAGGGCGGCGCCGCCGTGCTCGATCGGGTCGGGGATCTCTGCCGGCGCGAACTCGGCTGGGACGAGCCGCGCTGGCGGCACGAACGCGCGCGGTATCTCGAGCTTTGGCGCCAGCGGCATGCGGTGTGGCCATGAGCGCGCGCCATCTGCTGGCGATCGACGTCGGTACCCAGAGCGCGCGCGCCATCGTGTTCGATGCGGCGGGCAATTTGCTGGCCAAGACGCAGGAATTCTTCGAGCCGCCGTATCGATCACCGCAACCGGGTTGGGCCGAACAGGAGGTCGAAGTTTATTGGCGCGCGTTGGTCCGCTGCTGCAGGCGCTTGTGGACCGAAAGCGCGCTGCGGCCGGAAGCCATCGCCGGCCTGGCGCTGACCACGTTGCGCGGGAGCGTGGTCTGCGCGGACGCGCAGGGGCGCGCGCTGCGGCCGGCGATCCTGTGGCTGGACCAGCGCCGCTGCACGTCGCCGCCGCTGCTGGGCCCGTGGTGGAACGCGCTGTTCGCGGTGGCGGGCGCGCGCGACTTGATTGGCCATGTGCAGGCGCAGGCGCAAGCCAACTGGCTCGCAGAACACGAGCCCGAGCTGTGGCGCGCGACCGAGAAGTTCGTCCTGCTGTCCGGCTATCTGACCCATCGCCTGTGCGGCGAGTGGGTGGACAGCGTCGCAAGCCAGGTCGGTTATCTGCCCTTCGATTACCGAAGACTGGAATGGGCGGCGCCCGGCGATTTCCGCTGGCGGGCGCTCGCCGTGCGGCGTGAACAACTGCCGCGGCTTCTGCCACCGGGGGCGAGGCTGGGTGGCCTGCGTGCCGACGTCGCGGAAGAATTGGGCCTGCCAGCGGGGCTTGCGCTGTTCGCGGCCGCGGCCGACAAGGCCTGCGAAGTCCTGGGCAGCGGCGCGCTCGCTCCCGATACGGCACAGCTGTCCTTCGGCACCACCGCGACCATCAACACCACCCAGTCGCGCTACGTGGAAGTGCAAGCCAGGCTGCCCGCGTATCCTGCAGCGCTGCCCGGTCATTGGAACACCGAAATCCAGATCTACCGCGGCTTCTGGATGGTGAGCTGGTTCAAGCGCGAATTCGCCCACCGCGAACAAGCGCTCGCCGCCGAACGCGGCGTGCCGGCGGAGACGCTGTTCGACGAACTCCTGGCGAGCGTGCCGCCGGGCGCGCAGGGCCTGGTGCTGCAGCCCTACTGGTCGCCCGGCGTGCGCGAGCCGGGGCCGGAAGCCCGCGGCGCGGTCGTCGGTTTCAGCGACGCGCATACCCGCGCGCATTTTTACCGCGCGATCATCGAAGGTCTGGCGTATGGGCTGCGCGCCGGCAAGGAGCAGATCGAGCGCCGCCTGCGTCGCAACCTGGTCCGGGTGATCGTCTCCGGCGGCGGTTCGCAGAGCGACCAGGCCATGCAGATCACCGCGGACGTCTTCGGTCAGCCGGTGGAGCGGCCGCCGATCTACGAGACCGCCGCGCTGGGGGCCGCGATCGACCTGGCGGTGGGGCTGGGTTGGTATCCCGATTACCCGGCCGCCGTCGCGGCCATGACCCGTCGCGGGCGGGCGTTCCAGCCGCGACCCGAGGCGGTGCGCACCTATCAGGCGCTTTACCGCGAGGTTTACCGCGAGCTGTATCCGCGCCTGCGGCCGCTGTACCGGCGCCTGCGCACGATCGCCGGCGAGCCGCCCGGATCCTTAACAGGCCGTTGAAAAAATCCCTACCGAAGCGGCCACCTGCCCGTTGGCGTTGTCCCGAAGCCAGCGCAAGGCATTTTTCTCGGCTCCGACAGCCGCTTCGGCCCCTCTTTTGGGGGCTGCTCGCCCATTTTGGGCGCACTGACCCCCTGATTTACACATGATGCGCATCCCACCAGCCACCAAGGGAGCCCATGCGCACCAAGTTGTACGCAGCAAAGCACAGCAGCGCCTGGCCCGCCAGCTTCGCATGCCCGATGAGCTTGGTCTTGGCCAGACCGCCCACGGTCTTGATCCAGCCGAAAGCCTCCTCGATGCGTTTGCGCGCCCTCAGGCTCACCTTATAGCCTTCGTGCCGCTGGGTGCGTGCGTCAATGGCCGAGTGCTTGGCTTTGGCCGCCACGTGCGGGGTCATGCCCAGCTGGCGGCAGCCCTGGACAAAGGAGCGGCAGTCATAGCCCTTGTCCGCCCCTACGGTGATCCGGCGAGCTTTGCGCTTTTGGCGCGCAAGCATCTTGAGCGCGGCCTCGCGCTCTGCCGTGCCGTTGGCATGGGTGATTTCGACGTCCACCACCAGTGCGTGGCGGTTGTCCATGAGGATGTGACCCATGTGGCACAGGCGGGACTTGTCGCCTGGGGCTTTCTTGTACAGCCGCGCATCGGCATCTGTCGTGCTGGCGTGGGTGTCGTTGCTGCGGCTTTCGCCTTTGAAGTTGACCTCGGCGTTGCGACCGGGTGGCGGGGCGTTGCTGCCGCCATCGTCCTTGCGCCTGAAGCTCTTGTGCGAGGCCCAGGCCTCGATGAGTGTGCCGTCGACGCTGAAGTGCTCATCGCCGATCAGCTTCGCCCACTGCGCGCTGCATTTGACCCGCTCGAAGAACACGCGAGCGAGCTCTTCGTTGAAGAGGCGCTCACGGTTGGCGCTGAAGGTGGAGTGGTCCCACACCTTGTCCTCGATGTTCAGACCCACGAACCAGCGGTAGAGCAGGTTGTAGTCGATGGCCTCCACCAGCAGCCGCTCGCTGCGGATGGAAAAGAGGATCTGCAGCAGCAGCGCCTTGAGCAGCATTTCGGGCGGCACCGAAGGGCGGCCGCGGCGGGCATAGACCGCCTCGAACTCTGCGCTCATGCTGGCCAGCAAGGCATCGACCAGCACGCGCAGCTTGCGCAGTGGGTGTTTGGCCGGGACCCGCTCTTCGAGGCTGATGTAGCTGAACATCGCCCCTTGAAAGCTCTGTGCACCCCTCATCTTCGCTACGTCCTGTCTCGTCGTTGCCGTGGCTCACATGGTAGCGGCAGCGCGGGCGGCCTCGGGGGGATTTTTCAACGGCCTGTTAAGGGCATAAACGCGTTAAATCCTCGCAATACGAATAATTCATTTTATTTGACGGCGCCCACCGGATAGCTTGTGTGCCACCGACTGGCGTTATCATCGTTTAACACCCAGCACAGGAGGAAACCGATGAAGAATCTCAAGGGAACCAAGACCGAGGAAAACCTCAAGTACGCTTTCGCCGGCGAGTCGCAGGCCAACCGTCGCTATCTGTATTTTGCCCAGAAGGCCGATGTCGAGGGCTTCAACGACGTGGCGGCGGTGTTCCGCTCGACCGCCGAGGGCGAAACCGGTCACGCTCACGGCCACCTCGAATATCTCGAAGCCGTCGGCGATCCTGCCACCGGTCTGCCGATCGGCGATACCAAACTCAACCTCAAGGCGGCCATCGCCGGCGAAACCCACGAGTACACCGACATGTACCCGGGCATGGCCAAGACCGCGCGCGATGAGGGCTTCGACGAGATCGCCGACTGGTTCGAGACGCTGGCCAAGGCCGAACGTTCTCACGCCAACCGCTTCAGCAAGGCGCTGAGCGACATCGGCTGAGCAAGACCGATCGCAGGGCGAGGAACGGCGCTGGCGCCCCCTCGCCCTGCGAGTCGAATCAAGGACACGCAACACCGGCCGACACCGCCGGTGATGGAAGGTGCCGATCGCGCGCATTCATTTCTGGTGGCGCGATCACCCGCGATCCGGGACGCAAATCAATGAACGAATCGGGCGACGTGCGAAACCGGGAGGGCGGCTTGCAGGCGCCCACGCGCCATCCGCTGGCCTGGCGCGATCCCGCTTTTTACGACGAAACCGCGCTCAACCGCGAACTGGCGCGCGTGTTCGAGATCTGCCATGGCTGCCGCCGCTGCGTGAGCTTGTGCAACGCCTTTCCCACGCTGTTCGATTTGGTGGACAATTCTCCGACCCTGGAGGTGGACGGCGTGGCGCAGGCGGACTACGCCAAGGTGGTCGAGCACTGTTATCTGTGCGATCTGTGCTACCAGACCAAGTGTCCCTACGTGCCTCCGCATCCCTGGAACGTGGACTTCCCGCATCTGATGCTGCGCGCCAAGGCGGCGCAGTTCAAACGCGGTGAAGTCTCCGCCGCGCGCCGGCGGCTGACCCACACCGACGCTTTCGGCAAGCTCGCCAGCATCCCGGTGGTCACCGAGATCGCCAACGCCAGCAGCCGGCTCGGCTTGGTGCGACGCCTGCTCGACGTACATCCGCAGGCGCATCTGCCGCGCTACCACAGCCGCACCGCGCGCCGGCGCCTCAAGTCGCTGCCGGCGCCGGCCGGGTCGCCGCAGGCCGCCGGGCCGACGCGCGGACGCGTGGCGGTGTTCGTCACCTGTTACGGCAACTACAACATGCCGCAGGTGGTGGAAGACCTGGTCGTGGTGCTGCGCCACAACGGCATCGAGGTCCAGCTCGTCGAGCGCGAGGTCTGTTGCGGCATGCCCAAGCTGGAACTGGGCGACCTGGAATCCATCGACCGCCACAAGAACACTAATCTGCCGATCCTGGCGCAAGCGGTGGAGGCGGGCTGGGACCTGATGGCGCCCGTCCCCTCGTGCGTGCTGATGTTCCGGCAGGAGATCCCGCTGATGTATCCCGAGGATCCGGCGGTGCAGGCGGTGAAGAAAGCCTTCTTCGATCCCTTCGAATACCTCATGCACCGCCACCGCGCCGGCTTGCTCAACACCGAGTTCAAGCAGGCGCTGGGCAAAGTGGCCTACCACGCGCCCTGCCACCAGCGGGTGCAGAACATCGGCCCCAAGACGCGCGAGCTGCTGGCCTTGATTCCCGGCACGCAGCTCGAATCCATCGAGCGCTGCTCGGGCCACGACGGGACCTACGGCGTGCGCCGCGAGACTTACGAGGTGTCGATGAAGATCGGCCGGCCGGTGGCGGCGCGCGCGTCGAGCTTCGCGCCGGACGCCGTATCCAGCGACTGCCCGATGGCCGCCGATCATATCGCCCACGGCATGACGGACAACCGCCGCGAGCCCGTACACCCGATCTCCCTGCTGCGCAAAGCCTACGGAATCTGAGGATGGAAAAACTCCGCGTCGCCGATTTGTGGAAGCTGGAAGACTACGCCGAGCGACGGCCCGCCTTCCGCCGGCAGGTGATCGAGCACAAGAAAAACCGCAAGCTGCACTTGGGCCCGCATCTGACGCTGCTCTTCGAGGACCGCCTGACCATCCACTACCAGGTCCAGGAGATGCTGCGCGTCGAGCGCATCTACGAGCGCGCCGCGATCGAGGACGAGCTGGAGGCCTACAATCCGCTGATCCCCGACGGCACCAACTGGAAGGCGACCTGCCTGATCGAGTACGAAGATCCCGCCGAGCGCGTGCGGCGACTGGCGGAACTCAAAGGCATCGAGCGCGGCATCTGGACGCAGGTGGGCGAGGGGGCGCGCACTTACGCCGTGGCCGACGAGGATCTGGAGCGCAGCAACGAGACGAAGACCGCCGCCGTTCACTTCCTGCGCTTCGAGCTGGATGCCGCCGCGCGCGCGGCGGTCAAGAACGGGGCGCCGATCCGTTTCGGCGTCGATCATCCGGCCTACCGCTACGAGGTCGTGGCGCCGGAAGCGGTGCGCGCGGCGCTGGTGGCGGATCTGGCCTGAGCGCAGTCGAGCAGGGCCGTCGTCGCCCGATAGAGCACGTAAGCGTTGAGCACGTGCCAGGCCCAGTGCGTGCCCAGCGGCAGGCGGGCGCACTCGGCCCGATCCACGCTGCGCAAACCGAGCGAGACCGCGAACGCCGCCGTCGCTGCGGCGAAGCCGCGCCACTGCGCCCGTCCGAGCGCGGCGAGGTACAGCGTCATCAGCAGCAGCCCCGCCGCGGCGGGAAAGTAATCCACCGAGCCGTTGAAGGCGCCGGCGGCGAAGGGCAGTTTGACCAGACGTTCGAAGCCGAAGTAGGCCGGCATCCCGAGCAGCGCCAGGCCCCAGGGCAGACCGGCGGCATAGCGCAGAAAGCTGGCCACGAAGAGATAGATGAAGATGGCGATGAACAGCACGTCCGCCACTTCGCCCCACAGCCTGGCCGTGGCGTGGAACAGACTGCTGCCCACGCCGATCAAGAACAGCAATGCCGCCAGCCAGCGGAAGATCGGCGGCACCTCCGGCGGCGAACGCCCATAGCGGCGCAGCAGCACAACGGCGGCGAGGAAGAAGGCGAGGTTGGAAAACAGGTTGGCCGGCTCGCCGAGCCAGCCGGACGCGGTGCGCTCGCAGTACAGATCGACGGATGCGTTCCAGTCCACGTCCGGCTCAAGGCGGCGGCTGGGCGCCGGCAGTGGGATCGGGATGCCAGGCCGCGGGCGGCAGCCGGCCGCGCCAGTTCCGGGCGCGGTGTTCCGCCACGACGTGGGTGTAGATGCCGCCGCGCACGTTCCACACCGCGGTGAGGCGCATGAAGCGCGGTCGGGTGGCGGCGACCAGATCGTCGAGGATGCGGTTGGTCACCGCTTCGTGGAAAGCGCCTTCGTTGCGGAAGCTCCACAGATAGAGCTTGAGCGACTTGAGTTCCAGGCAGCGCCGGTCCGGCACGTACTCCAGATACAGCGTGGCGAAATCCGGCTGGCCGGTCTTGGGACATACGCAGGTGAATTCCGGCATGCGCATGCGGATCGCGTAGTCGCGGCCGCGCTTGGGATTGAGAAAGGTTTCGAGAGACTGGCTCGGTGGGCTCGGCATGGGCGTGCCGCGGGTTTCGTGGCTCGCGCGCATTGTGCCAAAAGCGAACCGCCCGCGGCTGTTGCCGCAATGCCGATCCATTACACTAGCGCGAATCTCCGACCCCGATGCGGCGGCCGTGCGCGCCGCCCGATCCACAGCAGACATGCGCTTATCCGGAATCAAGCTGGCCGGGTTCAAGTCCTTCGTCGAACCTTCCAGCCTGCCGCTCCCGAGCAACCTCACCGCCATCGTCGGCCCCAACGGTTCCGGCAAATCCAACCTGATCGACGCCGTGCGCTGGGTGCTGGGCGAAACCAGCATGAAAAGCCTGCGCGGCGCCGAGTCCGAGGACGTGATCTTCAACGGCTCGCGCACGCGCAAGCCCGCCGGGCGTGCCAGCGTCGAGCTGGTCTTCGACAACAGCGATTTCCAGATCGCCGGTCCTTATGCCGCCTACGCCGAGATCGCGGTGCGGCGCGAGCTGACCCGCGACGGCGGCTCGCAGTATTACCTCAACGGCCAGAAGTGCCTGAAACGCGACGTCACCGATCTGTTCCTGGGCACGGGCCTCGGCGGCAAGAGCCAGTACGCGATCCTCGAACAAGGTTCGATCCAGCGGCTGGTCGATGCCAAACCCGAGGAGATGCGCCAGTGGCTGGAGGAGGCGGCCGGCATTTCCAAGTACCGCGAACGCCGCCGCGAGAGCGAGACGCGCATCCGCCAGACCCGCGAAAACCTCGCCCGCGTCCAGGACTTGCAAAACGAACTCCATGCCCGGCTCGAAGCCTTGGGCCGGCAGGCGTCGAACGCGGAAAAGTACAAGCGGTACAAAGAAGAAGAACGCCGGCTCAAAGCCGAACTCCTGCTCTTGCGCCTGCGCGAGCTGCAGGCCGAAGGCAGCGCCCGGCAGGGGGCCCTGGACGAACGCAGCCAGGCGCTGGAAGGCGCCCGCGCCGCGCTGGTCGCCGCCGAACAAGCGCGCGGCGCCGCCGAGGCGGCACTGCGCGAGGCCGGTGCGGCGCTCAATGCCGAACAAGGCCAGGTGTACGAGACCGAGGCGCGGCTGGCGCGCGCGGAACAGAGCCTGGCCCATGCCCGCGAACTCGAGGAACTGCGGCGGCGCGAGCACGACCAGCTCGAGGCTCAATACGCCGATCTGCTCGCTCGGCGCACGGCCGAACAGGAGCGTCGCGACCAGCTGATCGAGGCGGTGGCGGCGGCGACTCAGGCCATGAACGCCGCCGCCGCGGCGGAGCAGGAGGCGGCGGCGCGGCTGGCCGCCGCCGAAGCCGAGGCCGCCGCCCAACAGAGCCGCTGGGAGGAATTCGCCCAGCGCGCGCAGGCGCCCCTGCTGGCGGCCGAGCGCTGCCGCGCGCAGGTCCAGGCGCTGACGGCGGCGCTGGCCCACAGCGAGCAACGCGCGCAGCGCCTGCGCGAGGAAGCCGCGCAGCTCGACGCGGCGCCGATCCAAGCCTCGCTGTTCGGCGAGGAGGCGGAGCTGGCCAAGCTCGCGCACGAGCTGTCC
>Ga0209581_1004300_pt1 | contig 11529 bp, 9 predicted proteins | sample Coa_R2_FD_187160 | JGI IMG/M metagenome (GOLD analysis project Ga0209581, IMG submission 187160) | Surface soil microbial communities from Centralia Pennsylvania, which are recovering from an underground coalmine fire - Coalmine... | ecosystem: Environmental > Terrestrial > Soil > Unclassified ...
TACCTTGTTTCGTCCGGCACCGTGCAGTCGGTCTGTTTCGACATCACCGGAATCGGCAGTCTCTACCCGCCGTACAAGGAGGCGAAACTCCAAGTGGCGGGCGGCGGCGGCAGCACCACCTACGACGTGTGGCTGGTGGTCGTGTAGCGGGCCTCATTCCGCGGCGGGCGCGGCGGGCGGCGGCCGCGGCGGTAAGCCGCCATCTCCCTCCGAGGTAGGGGGCGGCGGCACCGGCTTAAAGACCTCCCGCGCCAACCGGGGCAGGTCGGAGGGCCGCAGCGGCAACCCGGCCGAGCAGGAAACGGCCACAAAGACGAGGACGGCGGCGGCCAGGACAAAAGCGGCCAGGGCGAGGGTGGCGGGGCGATTGGGGCGCGGCATGGGGGCCTCCTGAATCCAGGGACGGCTGGCACGGTGCGAAAGCATACCGCGCGGCACGGGCCTTAACAAGTATTTCGTCGGCGGCGTGGGAACATTCGATGTCGCAGCTCAACGGCCAGACGCTCGACCACTTGCTCGGACCCCCCGAGACGGCCGACTACCGGCCGCAAGCCTGTGGCGTTCCCGCTTTTATGGGCTTCGGCTGGAAGGGCTACGGCTTCGACTTGACCACCGTGGGCAGCATGATGATGGACCCCGTGGTGGACCTCGGCATTCGGATGCTGAAATCACCGATTGAAACGGCGGAAGGGCAGTGGGAGGTGCAGGGGGAGCCGGAGGTGGTGGAGTACGTCAAGCGGCAGCTGCGGCGTTTCTGGCGCGCCTCGCTCAAGGTGGCGCTGACCTGCATCGAGTACGGTTATTCGGCCTCGGAGGCGATCTACTACTGGGACGAGCAGGAGAAGCGGATTCACTTTGACTACCTGCGGCAGCTGCACCCCCGCGACGTGGCGGCGATGAGCGACGGGCCGGTCCTGGGCGGCATCAAGATCAAGGGCAGTGCCGGCCGGGGGCATTCGACCCATGCCACGGGCAAGCAGCTGGACGCGGCCAACTATTGCGAGCAGAGGCGGTCGCCGGGGATGCCGGCCAAGGGCTTCTGGGTGTGGCAGGGCAACGCCTACAACCTCTTCTACGGCCAGTCCCGCTTGCTGCCGGCCTGGGTGCCGTGGCGGGACAAGACCGGGCAGGACGGCGCGCTCGACATCGTGCGCATGTGGTTCTACAAGTGCGCCTACTCCGGGGTCATCATCTGGCACCCGGAGCGCGACCTGCGCAACGGCGACGGCACCTACGTCCCGGCGCGGGACATGGCGCGGCAGATGGCCGAGTGGCTCAAGACCGGGGCCGTGGTCGCCCTGCCCAACGTCTACGACAAGCAGACCGGCAACCGCCTCTGGGAGATCGAGCAGCCCAGGCCGAACGGCAGCGCCGACTACATGCTCGATTACGTGACCTACCTGAACACGGAAATCCTGCGCGGCATCGGCCTGCCCGACTCCATCATCACCGACGCCGGCGGCAGCGGCAGCTACTCGGGCCGCAAGGTGCCGGAGGACGCCTTCTACACCTCCGAGGAAACCATCCTCCACCAGATCATCCACACCTTCGACGACCAGATCATCCGGGGGCTGGTGTTCCGCAACTTCGGCAAGGGGCACCTGTACGACATCGAGCCGCTCCCGCTGGTGCCCATCCGCCAGCAGCAAGCGGCGCAGGAAGCCATCGGGCGGAACATGGGGGCCGCCGGCGGGCCGGCGGGCGCGGCCACGCCGCAGCAAGGGCCGACCACGCTGGCCGACCTCCTGGGCGGCGGCAACGGCGGCGGGCCGGGCTTGCCCCCGGGCGGCGAGCTGGGACAGGCGCAGGCGCCGGAGAACCGCGTGGCGCAGGTGGGCCTGAGCCTGGTGAGGAAGGCGAACCCGGCGGTGGACCTCACGGCCCTGGCACGGGCGTTCTGGCATGCACGGGGGGCGGCCTAGCATGTTCGTGGACGAGCAAGCGCTGGTCGGCGACTTCCGGTCCTTCGTGGAGAAGGCCACGGGCGCGGAGGTCACGTACACCGCCGCGGAACTGCTCGACGCGCTCCGGCAGGCGCTGCCCGGCGGAATTCCCAAGGTGCGCCGCGACGCCTTCGGCTACCTGGAGCCGCGCGAGAAGGAGGAGGCGTTCGCGCAGTGCGCGACCTGCGCCTTGTGGCTGAAGGGGAAGGAGCGCTGCTTCCTGCACGGCGCGGGGGTGAAGGTCGATGAGGACGACGCCTGCAACTACTACTGCCCCGGCGAACCGATGGAGGAAGGCAAGCCGCTGGGCGTGCTGACGCCCGAGCAGAGCGGCCTGGTGGGCCGCGAGGTGGGTTGCCGCCACTGCCGCTTCTTCGTCGGCGGCGACCGCTGCAACCTGTACACGGAACTGAACCGCGCGATGCCCACCGTCTTCCAGCTCGACGTGACGGTGCATCCCCTGGCCTGCTGCAACGCGAACTCCCCGGCGGACGGGGTTGAGAACCGGAGGTCCTCGAAGTCAAGCGAAAAAGGGCGGGCCGGCGGCAAGGGACGGTTCCCCCCCGGCGTTTACCTCATCCGCCACGGCAAAACGGCGCTGAACAAGGGGCCGGGGACGGCCGACAGCAAGGACCGCATCCGGGGTTGGCTGGACGTGCCGCTCGACGCGGAGGGCAGGAAGGAGGCGAAGCGGCTGGGCCGGGAAGCCCCCCGGATGCACCTGGCCCGCGTCTACACCTCCGACTTGCAGCGCGCGGCGGAGGTGGCCGGGCAGATGGCGGACCATGCCGGCGTGCCGATGGAAGCCAGCCGGGCGTTCCGGCCGTGGAACCTGGGGGTGCTGCAAGGCAATTCGGCGAAGGCGGCGGCGCCGGTCATCCGCGAGCACGTGGAAGCGCCGGACGAACCCGTCGAGGACGGCGAGTCGTTCCACGACTTCCTGAACCGCTACGTCCCGGCGCTGGAGCGCGTCCTGCGCCGCCATGAGGAGACGGGCGAGAACCTGGCCGTCGTCACCCACTACCGGAACGTCAAGGTCGCAGAGGGCTGGCTGGCAGCGGGCAGGGAGGGGATTGACGAGGAGACGTTCTTCACGGACGACCTGCCGACCGGCGCGGTGGTGCGGGTCTACAAGGACGGGGAGGAGTGGAAGTACGAGCGGCTGCAATGGGCGGACGGGGACGCGGAGGAGGAGGGCCGGGCGCGGCTGTCGCTGCCGCTGGTGCGGATGGCCCGGGGGGCGGGGGGCATCCCCGGGGTGGAGGAAATTCCCGGCCTGGGCCACGTCGCCAAGCAGCCGCCCAGCGTAAGGAGCGCCTCGGGCGGGCCGGTCTTCCACGCCATCCACCCGACCAGCAAGCAGGTGGTGGGCGTCCACGGCTCGCGGGAGGAGGCGGTGCAGCGCCTGCACGACATCGAAGCCGCGAGCAAGGCGGGCTACCGCGTCGAACGGAAGGGCCGCGAGTTCGTCAGCTCCGGTCCCAGGGTCGGCGGACTGGACACGCACCGGAGCGAGTGGGAAGCATGGGAGAAGGTGCTGGAGCACCACCGGAAGGCGCGGGCCGCCGCCGACCCCGAAGCCTCGATGACGGCGGAACAGCATTTCCAGCGGGCGAACGAACTGGCCCAAAGCGCCCGCAAGGCAAAGACGCCGGAGGAGAAGCAGCGCTTCGAGGGCGAAGCCCAGCGGCACCTGGAACTGCACCGGCAAAAGTCGGCGGCCCCCGCACCGGCCCCGCCCGAGACGGAAGCGCCCCGGCCGCCGGCGTCCGAACCCTCCCCGCCGCCGGCCCCGCCTCCCCCCGAGGCGGCCCCGAAGCCGCCGGCCCGGCCGAAACAGCCGGCCGCCCCGAAAAAGCCCAGGGCAGCGGCACCGAAGCAACCCAGGACCACGGCCGCGACCAGGAAGCCGAAGGCCCCGGCCGCCCCCAAGCAGACGGCCCAACCGGAGGCGCCGGAAGCCGCCCCCGCCGCGCCGCCCCATCCCGCCGTGCAAGCGGTGCAGCAGCAGATTGCCTCCGGCGAGAAGGACAAGGCGGAGCAGACCATCGCCGCCGCCGTGGAGCAGCACGCCTCCGACGAACAGAAGGCGGCGGTGCAGAAGACGCTGGCGGGCAAGGCGTCGCCGCGGGAGGTGGAAGCCGCCCGGGCAGCGGTCCACGAAGCCGTGGCAAAGTCGGGCGGAGAGCAGCCGGCGCAGGCCGCGGCACCCGCCGCCCCCGAGAAGCCGACGCCGCCGCGGAAGAACGCTGCCGCGTCGGTGGCAAGGGAGGCACGCGAACGCGCCGCCGCGCCGGAGGCGCAGCCGGTCCCGGCGCCGCCGCAGGCAGAAGCCCCGCAGACGCAGGCCGGGCGGCCGGCAGAGGTCGAGCCGCCGCCCGCCGAACAAGCCGCCGCCCCGGCACCGGAGCAGCCGTCCGCGCCGACGCGGACGCAGGGGACCGCCAGGTCTGCCCCCTCCGCGACCATCGCCCCCTCCGGCGAGACTTCCGGGCGCGGCGGCAGCGCCCCGACGATGCTGGCCCCCGGCGAGCAACCCAAGGGCGCGCCGGCCCAGCCCGTGTCGCCCTCGGGAGTCGGCGGGGCGGCGGCGAGCGAACCGAAGGAGGCACCGCAGGCCCCCGCGCCGGAGGCCGCCGCCCCGCCGCCGCAGCCCCCGCCTGCCCCGCAGCCCCTCACCCCCGAGGAGCAGCGGCGCAAGGAGGAGCTGGAGGCGCAGATGGAGGCCGGCCCCGACCGGGGCGGCATCGACGAGACGCACCCCGACGCGGCGCGGCTGGAGGAGTTGCGGGCAAAGGAGACGGCTTACCAGCAGCACCTCCAGCACCCCGAGGGACCGGCCGCACCGCAAGCCGCCGCGCCTTCTTCGGGCGCAACGCCGGAACAGCTGGACAAGCTCCGCGATTACATCAAGCGGACGTATGGGACCGACGCGGTCCCCAGGGACATGGGTTCCGCCTACGCCCTGGCCCAGGAGCTCCAGTCGCGCAAGGACCGGGGCGAGCTGACCCCTGAGCAGGCAAAAGCCGAGTTCGCCAGCCGGCTCAAGGGCCTGCGGGAGGTCGAACACAAGGCGGCAATGGCCGAGGCTGGACAGCCCGCGCCGGAGACGCCGCCCGGGGCGGCCCCGGAACCAGCCCCCGCGCCCAAGCCGCCCCCCACCCCCCGGTGGCTCCCGGAGGACATCCGCCGCCTTCAGGAACTGATGCGCCGGCACAAGCTGTCCGACAAGGAAATGGCCGAGCTGGATGGACTCAAGCAGCGATTGGAAGGTGCAAGACCGCAGGGCGTGGAACAGGCCAACGCCGAACTAGCCAAGGTGCCGATACAGCAGGTCCCTGTCAAAGCCGACAAGATCGCCAACGGCGCGATCCAGGACAAGGCCCACGCCAACGTCCCCGAACATGAAATCAAGCGCTATGCCGACCACCTGGCGGACGCGCTCAAGCACAAGATTGACCAGTGGGGTCCGGCCAAGACGCTCATGATTCTGGGCGGCATCCTGCTGGGGGCCTACTTCCTCAAGAAGAAGGGGCTTCTGGCCCCGGCAGGACTCCTCGCGGCGGCGGGCCTGTACCTGCACTACCGGCAGTGGACCAGGGCGCGGAACGAACCGCTCGACGTGCTGCCGGCCGATGAGAAGGAGGTCCGCCAGGAGGCGGGCAAGGTCCTGGATGCCCTTCCGGCAACTCAGCCTGGGAAAACCAAGGACCTCCCGACAGCCGAGCCGGCAGGAGCGAATCCGCCGCCGCCGCCGCCGCCGCCCGAAGCGCCGCCGCCCGCCGCGGCAGCGCCGCAGCCCAAGCCGCCGACGCCCCCCGCGCCGGTTGCCGCCGCCAAGCCGACGCCGGAGCAGTTTGCCAGGACCAGGCAGGCGGTCTATCAGCTTCACCCTCAGCTGCGTGTTCTGGGTGACAATCTGAATGTTGAAAACCACACCGACCCCGGCGTGCAGCGGTCGCTCAAGGCGCTGGCCGGTGTTCCCCAGCCGCTCCTCCAAAAGGTTGCCGCCCACGTGAAGGGAGGCATTTATCTGTCCAGCGGCAGGGCGATGCCGGACGTGGATGACCTGGGCTGGCTGCGCAGCCAGCCGCGGACGCAAAATGGCGGCTCCTGGGAAAACAGCCACGGATTGTACAGTCCCACAAAGAAGATACTGGCCGTGGCGCGGCACGACCGGCGCGATCGCCCCACGGTCCTCCATGAGCTTGGCCATGCCATCGGGGACGCTACCGGGCACCGGGAATCCCCGGCCATGCAGGAGCACCATCGCCGTCTGGCGGCGGCGGGCAAGCTGTCGCCTTACTTCCTGGGCGGCGGCCCTGGCAGCCGCCGCGGCACCAGCGAAACCTTCGCGGAGGGCGTGGCCCTGATGCTGTCGAAAGGCAAAAAGGCGGTGGCACAGAAGTTCGACCCGCAATACGCGGCGTGGCTGGAAAACGAACTCCGCAATGTGAGGTAGCTCGCGTGGACCCTGAAATGCTGCCGGATGGAACGCTTTCCGTGCCGGAGCGCCTGGAGGCGCCCGACGGCACGGTGGGCGTCGCCTTCGTCGAGGTGCCGAAGCACGACCCGCGATACCAGCGCTGGCTGCCGTTTGTGCAGGCGGCGGCCCCGGAAACAAATGGCCAGCAGCGTCTTTCGCAGAAGTGGAATGGAAAGAAGCAGTCCGAAACAGACGGCGGCATCTGGTCCTGACCCGGTGCCGGAAGGCGAAGGCTTGCAGATAACCTCGCGTTCAGGGTTAGCAAGCGGAGTTTTCCCCGGAGACGATAGCGCCCCCGTTCCTCCCCGCGCACCAGGGCGGGGGCCTCCTGGAGAGTTTCCGTGACGCTCCGCTCGCACGAAAGCACGGCGGCTTCCTGGGCCAACCCCTCTTCGGAGGAGCTTGGCGCCCCGCTCGGTCGAAAGACCGACGGCTTGCGGCGGGCTGAAGCCCGGTAAGGTCAGCAGCCCTGTTTCCCCTCGGGACCACGGAGAGAACCATGTCCACGACCGTGACTCAGCCCATGACCCCGATCCGCCTCCCCGAAGGGGGCCGCGCCGCCCTGGCGTTCCCCTTCGACGGCGACTGGGCGAGGACCCAGCGCAGCGCCATGTTCGGGGCCACGCGCCGGTGCATCCTCGACCACTGGAGCGACTTTCCCGACTGGCTCCGCAAGGACCAGGGCTTCCAGTGCCTCATGGACTGCTACTACCCCGTGGACGACGCCACCTTCGCCGGCCAGGTCCGCCGCCGCCAGGAGGTCGTCCGCGAGCACCTGAAGTCCCTGCTGGGCGCGGCCGTCGCCGAGATGTACGACCGGGCGTGCCGGGACCCCGGCCAGCCCATCACCGACGACGAGGTGGTTAGCGCCATCCGCGCCGTCCCCGGCCACAACGCCTGCCTGGACTACGGCGTGCCCTTCGGCAACATTGGCGCGGCGCTGTCCACCAACAGCACCACCCGCACCGTGGTCGGCGTCAAGTGCCCTGCCCAGCAAGCCACGCGCTTCTGGGGCATCGACATCGGCTTCGACGGCACCACCAGCACCAACGGCCCCGCGATCTGCGAGCTGTCCACGACCACCTGGGCCACCAACCCCCCCGGCACCAACAGTACCTCCGTCACGCCCAACGCGCTCGACTCCGGCCGCCCTGAAACCATCCAGGGGACCACCGCCAAGGCGTGGACCGTGGAGCCGACCGTCCTGAGCCTCGTCGAGACGTTTTTCATCCCGAGCTACATGGGCAGCGGCATCGTGTTCACCCCCCTGACCAAGCCGTTTGTCGGCAAGGGCGGCAACGGCGCCTCGATGCGCGTGCAGCAGCAGCCCGGCGTGACGGCGAACAGCACCGGCTGCCTGAAGGCGGAAGAAGGCTAAGACGCACAACGTCTCAAATTGGCTTTCGCCGAACCGCCCTGGGACGGCAGGGCCGGACGGGAATGACCCATGACCCCCGTGGTCCAGACCGAAACCGCCCCTGGCCGCGGCAACTGCCTCGCGGCGTGCTTTGCCTCTCTGCTGGACCTGCCGGCGGAGGAGGTCCCCAACTTCATCCTGGAAAGGGACTTCTGGGAGGCGATCCAGAAGTGGCTGGCGGCGCGGGGGCTGTTCGCGGTCCGGTTCGTGGCCGAACCGGCTTACCTTTACCCCGTGCCGCGGACCCACTGCATCCTGACGGGAAGAAGCCCCCGCCGGGACGTGGGCCACGCGGTCGTTGGGCTGGCCGAGGACAGGGGCTGGCGCGTTGTCCATGACCCGCACCCGGACGGGACCGGGCTGCGCGGCGAGCCGGAATGGGTGATTTTCCTTGGCAAGCTGGCGTGAAGGAGGTCCCCCGAGAAAGGCCCCGCCGGCAGCACCTGCCGGACCCTTTTCCTCGGCGGCAAGGCATGAGCAGCGAGCAAACCGAGCGGGCCGGCGCGAAGGTGATGCTGGCGGTGCCGTTCTACCAGCAGTTCCCCGGTGAATGCATCGGCAGCACGGTCAACTGCTGTGTGCCGCCGGACGACGCGGTGATTTACCAGCACGGCGAAGCGTTCGTGGAGCGGAACTTCTCCCACTGCTGGGCGGAGGCGCTGAACAGCCGGGACCGGGAGGCATGGACCGAGTTCGGCATGATCCACGTGGACGTGCAGCCGTCGGTCCCCGGCTGGCTGAGCCTGCTGGTGGCCGAGCGCAGGCGCGTGGGGGCGGACCTTCTGAGCGTGGTCCTGCCCATCAAGACGAGCCACGGGCTGACCAGCACGGCGGTCCTGTCTCCCGACGGCCGCTGGCGGCGGCTGACCCTGCGGGAGGCGTGGCGGATACCGGACGTGACGTTCGACGCCGAGGCGGCGGGGTTTCCCGGCTGCCGGCTGCTGGCGTCCACGGGGCTGTGGGTGGCGGACTTCACCCGGCCCTGGGTGGAGGAGGTGTGGTTCGAGACGCGCTGCCGGATCGTCCGGGACGCGCGGTCGGGGAAGTTCGAGGTGCAGTCCTTCCCCGAGGACTGGCACTTCAGCCGGATGCTGCACGACAGGGGCTTGAAGGTGATGGCGACGAAGCTCCTCAGCTGTGCCCACTGGGGGATGGCCCCCTATCCGAACAACCGGCCCTGGGGGACGGTGGCGCAGGACGAATGGCACGGTGCCTGTCCGTGGCTGGAAGGCCCGGCGGCGCCGGCGGTTTCCCTTTCCCAGCAACCGAGGTGACACATGCCGGTGGTGACTCAGGAAGTGACGACCAGGGAGGTCAAGACGATGGTGGTCGGCACGGACGCCGACGGCAAGCCGGTGCAGATCGGCGACGAGGTGGTGCTGAAGCTCCAGGTGACGGGCATCCGCCCCATCGTGGACCCGGAGACGGGGGCGCACGTCCGGGAAGACCTGGAGCTGGGCTTTGTCAAGGACAACGGCTACGTCCTGCACTTCTGCGTGACGGACTCCCGGATGGTGAGGAAGGCTTGAGCGAGGCCAGGGCGACGCTCCGCACGTGCTGCTGCCGCAGCCGAGCCAGCCCGGTGCTGCTGCTGAAAAAGTTCCTGGTTGCGGTTTTCCTTATGGCCAGCTTTGCCAACGGCACCAGCGCGGCATCCACCAGCGATAACAGCTCGCTGACGACCGGCTCGTTCACGCCGGGGGCGGGCGACCTGTTGCTGGCGTCGGCCGTGGTGACGGGGCAGGCCGGCGGCGGCACCTTCTCGGATTCGCAAGGTCTTGGCTGGACACAGGTCAATTCGGCCCTCAAGAACGCCTCGGCCGACACCATCGTCCTGGCGGTGGCGAACCGGTTCGCCGCCGGTTCGGCGATGACGGTGACGTTCACCCCGGCCGGCGCGCCGACGTGCTCGGGGCAAGCGATCAGCGTCGTGCGCATCATCGGCATGTCCAGGGCGGGCAGCGCCGCCATCCGACAGTCGGGCGTGCAGAACAATGGGGCCGCCGGCACCGGTCCAATCGTGACCTGGGGAAAAACTTCCCTCCCCCGGAACCTCTGCTATGCAGTGGTGGGCAGCGGCACCAGTCCGCCCTCGATGACGGCCCCGAGCGGCTGGTTCGTCAACAACAACACCGGCTACGGCACGCCGGCCACGGGCCTTGAAGACTTCCACATCGACAGCGGTTTCACTGCCCCGATGGTGAGCTGGGGCAGCACGTCGGCCTCGCCGTTCGGGGCCATCGCGGTCGAGCTGGACACGTCGGCGCCGACGCTGCCGCCTCTGGTCGAGCCGCGGGAAGCGCCCGATGAGGTCCTGGGCAACGTCCACTTCGACCAGCGCAGCCAGGGCCAGGCGATCCTGCTCCGGGCGCTGCGCCAGGCGCCCGCCTCGGTCGCGCCCCGTGCCGTCCTGACGGTCGTGCCGCGCGACCACGCGCCGACGATGAATGACCGGGGCCGTGCCTTTGTGCTGGGTCGGCAAGGAGCGAACCCGCCGGGGCCGGGCAATGGTCCGCGGCCCCCGGCAGCGGCGGCGGCGGCTGAGCCGGCGACCGTGTTTTTGGAAGCGGTCCGGCCCGTGCAGCTGCATGGCAAGGTTGCGCCGGCAGCCGCCGCACCGGCCACGCCCACGCCGGTGCGGGTCGGGCTGCCGGAGGACGTGGCGGGGTGGCAGCGGACGGGAGAGGTACGGTTGCTGGGCGGCAAGGCCGGTGCCGCTGTCACCCCGCCGACCTTGCGGAGCGCCCTCGCTGTTCCCGCCGAGGACGTGCTGAGCGGCCAGCGGCACCCCGAAGCGCTTCGCCAGGGCGGCTTGCCCAGCAAGCCGGTGACGCCGCCGACCTTGCGGCCGGCGACGGCGGTCCCGGCCGAGGATGCCGTCACGCCGCAGGTGCCGCCGCGGAGCGGCGTGCTGGGGGGCAAGCCCAGCGCTCCCGTGACGCCGCCGATGCACCGGCCCGCACGGTTTGTGCCGGCAGAGGACGTGCTGAGCGGCCAGCGGCACACGGAGGGATTGATTTACGGCGGCAAGCCCGGCAAGGCGGTGACGCCGCCGACCTTGCGGGTCATTGTCTCCGGCTGGCCTCCCCCGCCGCCGGAACAACTGGCCCCGCCCCCGGGCGCGGTCCACGGAGGCAAGCCGACCGCCGGGGTGACGCCGCCCGTGCATCGGCCCGTCCTAACGTGGCGGCAGGATGCCGGGTCGGAGTTCCGGTCGGTGCCGCACGACGGCATGACGGCGGCGGTGATCCACGCCTTTCCGCCGACCCTGGTGCATGGGCCGCTGTGCGTCACGGCGGCGGGAGTGAACGTCCCCGGACCCACGGCGGCGACGCTGATCGTGACGGGCTTGACCGCGGCCAACGTCAGCGTCCCCGGACCCACGGCGGCGACGCTGATCGTGACGGGCTTGACCGCGGCCAATGTCAGCGTCCCCGGACCCACGGCGGCGACGCTGATCGCGGCGGGCTTGACCGCGGATGATGTCAGCGTCCCTGAACCCACGGCGGCGGCGGTGATCGCGGCCGGCTTGACCGCGGCCAACGTCAGCGTCCCCGGACCCACGGCGGCGTCAGTGATCGTGGTCGGCTTGACCGCGGCCAACGTCAGCGTCCCCGGACCCACGGCGGCGAGCGCAGGTTTGCCATGAGCCACATACTCACCCCGGTAACGACGACGTTGGC
>Ga0209581_1004301_pt1 | contig 11524 bp, 7 predicted proteins | sample Coa_R2_FD_187160 | JGI IMG/M metagenome (GOLD analysis project Ga0209581, IMG submission 187160) | Surface soil microbial communities from Centralia Pennsylvania, which are recovering from an underground coalmine fire - Coalmine... | ecosystem: Environmental > Terrestrial > Soil > Unclassified ...
GATACCTACCGGCTGGTGCGTCTCGCGCTGGGCGGCGTCAATATGGAGCCGGTGCGCCTGAACGCGGTCGAGCGCCAGCTTGAGGGGCAGCCGGTCAATCAGGCGGGCACGAACCTCCTGGATGTGCAGCGCCTGGCGAGCGTGCTCCAGACGGGCATGGCCGGATTTCAGCCGCCGTCCGATTTTCGCGCTACCAGCGGCTACCGGCGCGTGGTTGGCATGAACCTGGCCTTCCGCGCGCTGGAAGAGGCTACGAACGTTTCGCGCTGGCGCAATATGGTTTCATCTGAGGGGAGATAAGAGCGAGATTATGGAACTTGAGTTGAACATAAATGGCGTCATCAAAAGCCTGGATGTCGCCCCCAATGAATCCCTGCTGACCGTCCTGCGCCGCGAGGGCTACTACAGCGTCAAGCATGGCTGCGAGACGGGCGAGTGCGGCGCCTGCGCGGTCCTGGTGGACGGCGTGCCCCGTCCCAGTTGCGTGTGCCTGGCCGCGCAGGTCGGCGGCTGCACGCTTACGACCGTTGAGAGCCTGGGTAATGCGCGCAAGCTGCATCCCTTGCAGGAAGCCTTTATCGACACCGGGGCCATTCAGTGCGGCTTCTGCACGCCCGGCATGCTGCTCGCGGCCTACGCGCTGCTCAAGAGCAATCCCTCGCCAGGCGAGGAGGAGGTGCGCGAGGCGCTCTCCGGCAATCTCTGCCGCTGCACCGGTTACGTCAAGCCCGTGCAGGCCGTGCTGCGCGCCGCTGCTATGATGCGCGGCGAGGAGGTTGCCCCGATCAGCCGACCTGCCTCGGATGAGAGCTTCCGGCCCTGGGACCCCGGGCGCTCCCCGCTGGAGCAGGGCGAGCGGGGGGCAACACCGCGCGAAGGGGACGCCGGCAGCTCCTCTCAGCCAGGAAGCGCCCCAGCCGGGACCGCCACGCTGGTCGAGACGCCGCCCGCGACCGGCCTGAGTGTTGTCGGCAAGGCCGAACGCAAGGTGGATGCGGTCAAGCTGGCAACCGGCAAGCCCGCGTTTGTCGATGATATCGAACTGCGCGGGATGCTCTACGCGCGCCTGCTGACCAGCCCCCATGCCCACGCGATCATTCGCGAGATCGACGCCAGCGAGGCCCGCGCCCTCCCCGGCGTACATGCCGTGCTGACGTATAAGGACGTGCCGCGCGTGCCCTACACCACCGCCGGACAGTCCTGGCCGGAGCCAGGTCCCCACGACCAGTACGCCCTGGACAATCGCGTGCGCTTCGTAGGGGACCGCGTAGCTGTCGTGGCTGCCGAGACGCCGGAGATCGCCGAACAGGCCCTCAAGCTGATCAAAGTGGACTACGAAGTGCTGCCCGCCGTGCTCGATCCGCGCCTGGCGACCACTCCCCAGGCTCCCTGCATCCATCCAGAGCCGGAGTCATATCGTATTCACGATGCCACGCACAACATCGCCGCCTATCTGCACGCCGAAGTGGGCGATGTCGAGGCCGGCTTTGCCCAGTCCGACCTGGTGGTTGAGGGCGAGTATGTCGTGCCCCAGGTGCAGCAAACGCCGCTCGAGAACCATATCGCCATCACCTATTGGGACGAAGACGACCGCCTGGTCGTGCGCACCAGCACCCAGGTGCCCTATCACGTGCGCCGCATTATCGCCCCGGTGATCGGCCTGCCGCCGCGCCGCATTCGCGTCATCAAGCCGCGCATCGGCGGGGGCTTTGGCGTGAAGCAGGAGGTGCTGATCGAGGACCTCTGCGCGCTGCTGACCATCGCCACCGATCGTCCCGTGCGCCTGGAGTACACGCGCGCCGAAGAGTTCACCAGCAGCCGCTCGCGTCATCCGCAGATCATTCGCATGAAGACCGGCGTCAAGCGCGACGGCACGATCGTCGCCAACTCGATGACGCTGGTCGCCAATACCGGCGCGTATGGCACGCACGCACTGACCGTGCAGAGCAACACCGGCGCTAAAACCCTGCCGATCTATCCCTGCCCGAATATTCGCTTCGAGGCCCAGGTGGTCTACACCAACCTACCGCCGGCGGGCGCTTTCCGGGGCTACGGCGTGCCGCAGGGCTTCTTCGCGCTGGAGAGCCACATCGACGAGGTGGCCCGCCAGCTTGGCATGGACGCGCTTGAGCTGCGGCGCAAGAACTGGATCAAGGTGGGCGATCCGATCCTGCTCGCGCGCGAGCTGGGCGAGGGCAAAGAGGGCTACGACCAGGTGATCCAGAGCTGCGGCCTGCCCGAATGCTTGCGCATTGTGGAGGAGCGGTTACAATGGAAGGAGAAGCGCGGCAAGGGCGGCAGCGGGCGTTTCCGGCGCGGGGTGGGCGCGGCCCTGGCGATGCATGGAACTGCGATCGCCGGTCTCGACATGGCGGCGGCCAGCCTGAAGCTGAACGACGATGGCTCGTTCAACCTGCTGGTCGGTGCCACCGACATCGGCACCGGCTCCGACACGGTGATCGCGCAGATCGTCGCCGAAGTCCTGGGCGTGCGGGTAGAGGACATTATCATGCACTCCTCGGACACCGACTTCACGCCTTTCGACACCGGCGCCTATGCCTCCTCGACTACCTATATCAGCGGAGGCGCGGCCAAAAAAGCCGCCGAGCAGGTACGTGAACAGATTCTGGAGGTCGCGGGGCATATGCTCAAGACCAATCCTGAGCAGCTCACGATCCTGGATCGTGTCATCAAAGCGCCGGACGGGCGGAGCGTCACGGTATCCCAGGTCGCCCTGCACTCACTGCATGTTGAGAACCAGCGCCAGATCATGGCCACGGCATCGTGGATGAGCTATCAATCTCCGCCGCCCTTTGCCGCGCAGGGAGCGGAGGTAGAGGTAGACACCGAAACCGGCATGGTGCGCGTGCTCAAGGCCGTCTCCGCGATCGACGCCGGGCGAGTGATTAATCCGGTCACTGCCGAAGGGCAGATTGAAGGGGGGGCCACGCAGGCGCTGGGCTATGGCATCTGCGAGGAGATGCTCTACGATCAGCGCGGCGTAATGCTCACGACCAACCTGCGGGACTACCGCATCTTCAGCGCGCCCGACATGCCGGTAATGGAGGCGTATATTGTAGAGACCGAAGATCCGTTCGGTCCTTTCGGGGCCAAAGCGATTGCCGAGATTCCCATCGATGCTATGGCTCCCGCCGTAGCCAACGCCGTCGCCGATGCGCTCGGCACGCGCGTGCGCCAGATTCCGCTCACGCCGGAGCGGGTGCTGCGTGCGCTGCGCAGCCAGGCGCAAACGCGGGGCGGGAATGGGAAATAGCCGGCGAGAGATTCACGGAGGAAACGCGCGTGGAACTGATCAATGTTTTCGACTACGAAATGCTGGCGGAGGAGCGCATGGACCCGGTTCACTGGGACTTTTACGCGGGCGGCAGCGACGACGAGGTGACGGCGCGGGCCAATCAGACCGATTTCGTGCGCATTCGCCTGCGCCCGCGCGTGCTGGTCGATGTCAGCACATGCGATATGCGTACCAGCGTGCTGGGCACTCCTGTGAGCATGCCCATTCTGATCGCTCCGACGGCCCTGCATTGTATGGCGCATCCAGAGGGAGAGTGCGCGACGGCCCGGGGAGCGAGCGCGGTCGGCACGCTGATGATTGCCAGCACGGTCGCGACGTGTACTCTGGAAGACATCGCCCAGGCCGCCGGCGGTCCGCTCTGGTTCCAGCTATATATCTATCCCACGCGGGAGGTGGCGGCGGGACTGGTGCGGCGCGCCGAGGCGGCGGGCTACAAGGCGATCGTCATGACGGTAGATCTGCCGGTGCTGGGAAACCGCGAGCGCGATCGGCGGCATGAGATGCCCATTCCGCCCGCGCCATTTGTCGAGGCGAACCTGGTGGGAGTTGAGAAGACCGGCCAGGAGTGGGTTCCCCTCACCTGGGAAACGGTTGACTGGCTGCGCTCGCTCACCTCGCTGCCGATCATCCTCAAGGGCATTCTGACCGCCGAGGATGCACTACTGGCAGTTGAGCATGGCGTCTCCGGTATCGTCGTCTCCAATCACGGAGGACGCCAGCTCGATAGTTGCGTAACGGGCATCGAGGCGCTGCCGGAGATCGTCGAGGCGGTAGCGGGCCGCTGCGAAATCTACATGGACGGTGGCATTCGGCGCGGCACGGATATCCTCAAGGCCCTGGCCCTGGGCGCGCGTGCGGTGCTGGTCGGGCGTCCAATCCTCTGGGGCTTGGCGGTGAATGGCGCGCAGGGCGTCCAACATGTGCTGGAGATTCTGCGCGACGAGCTGCAACTGGCGATGAAGCTGAGCGGCTGCCCCACGCTGGCGAGCATCGAGCGCTCGCTGGTGAAATTGACATGAGATGAGGGCCGTGCCGGGTGCGAGGGCCGGCGCGGCATCCACACGAAATTGCCCTCGCGTGAAAGCAGCGGCGCTCTGTGTGTGCGCCGCAGGAGGTACGCATGGTTGATTGGAAGCGCAGAGCGAAGATGGTAGAGAGCATCCTTGACACAGCCGGTCTGACGCCCCTGGTACGCTTAAGGCGCGTAGTGGGCGATGTCAGACCCACCATCGCTGCCAAGATCGAGTATTTTAATCCCAGCGGCAGCGTCAAGGATCGCATCCTGCATTTTCTGGTGGCAGAGGCGGAGAAGCGCGGCGATCTCAAGCCGGGAATGACCATTATCGAGGGCACGACCGGCAACACCGGCATCGCTACCTCCTGCGTTGGCGCGGCCAGGGGCTACCCGGTCGTGATCGTGATGCCCGAGGGGATGAGCGAGGAGCGCAAGAAGACCATTCGCGCCTATGGGGCAGAGCTGGTTCTGACGCCGGGAGCCGAGAGCGACGTGGACCTGGTGATTGAGAAGGTCAGGGAGCTAAAGGCAGCCGCGCCTGGCAAGTATTGGGAGGTCGGGCAGTTCGTCAACGCCGACAACATCGAGGCCCACTATCGCACCACCGGCCCGGAGATCTGGGAGCAGACGGAGGGTCGCATCGGCGCGCTGGTGCTCGCGCAGGGCACCGGGGGAACAGTCACCGGCGCGGCGAAATACCTCAAAGAGCAGAATCCCGCCATCAAGGTCTTCGTCGTCGAACCTGCCGAGTGTGATATCATCGCCGGCGGAAGCTGGGGACCGCATAAGATCGAGGGCATCGGCGACGGCTTCATCCCCGAGGTGCTGCACCTGGAGTATGTCGACGGTGTCGTGACCACCACCTCGGACGAAGCGATAGAGATGGCCCGCCGCCTGGCCCGCGAGGAAGGTATCTTCTGCGGCATCTCCTCCGGCTGCAATGTCGCCGCCGCGCTCAAGGTCGCGCGCCGCCATCCAGATCTCGGCCTGATCGTGACCGTGCTCTCGGACAACGGCCTACGCTACTTCTCAACCGAACTCTGCGGCGTCCCAACCGAGCTCGAAGTGCCTGAGCGCGAGCATCCCACCAGCGAGGCGGACAGGGAGAAGCTCTCCCGGGTAAAGCTGGAGGTGATTCGCTAGAAGGGAGAGATGTATGGCTGTCGGCTCGATCTTGTATCTTGAATGCGTGCTCTGTGGCAAGCGCTACCAGCCTGCGGAGGTGGAGTATACCTGCCCCGCCTGTGGTTCGCTAGGCGTGCTGTATGTACACTTTGACTACGAACGCATCACGCCGCACTTCCAGCGGAACATGCTGGCGGAGGACCGCGATACTACCATCTGGCGCTACCGGGCGCTGCTGCCCATTCCCGACGGGCAGGGCGCGCCCCCGCCGCTGGCGATTGGTGGCACGCCGCTCTACCCGGTCGCGCGCTTGCGTGCGCACCTGAACATGCCGCAGCTCTGGCTCAAGGACGACTCGCGCAATCCCAGCGGCTCGCTCAAGGACCGCGCCAGCGTCATCGCAATCATGCGGGCGGATGGGCGAACCGTCGCCTGCGCCTCGACCGGCAATGCCGCTTCCTCCCTGGCCACGCAGGCTGCGTCGGTGGGTCTGCCCTGCGTGATCTTTGTCCCGCAGAACGCGCCACGCGCTAAGATCGTGCAGCTGCTGGTGTGCGGCGCGACCGTCTTCGCGGTGCAAGGTAGCTACGATCAGGCGTTTGACCTGTGTATCGCAGCCTGCGAGCGTTCCGGCTGGTACAACCGCAACACCGGCTACAATCCCTACCTGGTCGAGGGCAAGAAGACTGCCGGGTTGGAGATTGCCGAGCAGCTTGCCTGGGAGCCGCCGGATACCATTCTCGTTCCGAGCGGCGATGGCTGCATCATCAGCGGCGTCTACCGCGCTTTTGAGGACCTGCTGCACCTGAACCTGATCGCGCGCATCCCGCGCCTGGTTGCTGTACAGGCCGCCGGCTCGCCCGCTCTGGTGTACGCGCTGGAAGGCGATGGCATCGTGCGCGCCTGCGAGTCCACGACAATTGCCGATGGCATCTCCGTTGGCTTGCCGCGCAACGGAGCGATGGCGGTGCGCTGCATCCGCGCCAGCAAAGGCTGCGGCGTGCTTGTCAGCGACGAAGAGATACTTGCGGCGGAGAAAGAGCTGGCTCGCCTGACTGGCGTATTCGCTGAGCCATCCGGCGCGGCCTCCTACGCCGGCCTGCTGCGCCTGCTGGACGAGGGCAAGATTGCCCGCGACGAGCGCGTGGTCCTGCTCGTCACCGGCAGCGGCCTCAAGAGCGTGGATGCCGTGGCCGAAGCCGCCGGACGCGTGATTCCAATCGCGCCGGGCGAAGAGGGATTGGAGATGGTTGCGAAGATGGAGGAAATAAAATGAAGAAATGGAGGCAAGCTCACGGCTCGCTTTGTCTTCGGAGAAGGAGGTGGTTTCTATGGCGGATACCTTGATTGGCAATGGGACGGTAGTGACGCTGAACGCGGAAAACCAGTTTTTTGAGAAGGGCGCAGTCGTTGTGCGGGAGCGGCGCATCGAGGCGGTGGGTGTTGAGAGCGACCTGCGCGCCCAGTATCCCACCGCGCGTTTTGTCGATGCACGCGGGGGACTGATCATGCCCGGCTTTCTCTGCACGCACACGCACTTCTATGGAGCGTTCGCGCGCGGCATGGCCATTCCTGGCGAGCCGCCGCGCAACTTCCCGCAAATCCTGCAACAGCTCTGGTGGCGACTGGACAAGGCTCTGACGCCTGAGGATATCGCGGCCAGCGCAGAGATATTCCTGGTGGACGCGATTCGGCATGGCACGACCTGCGTGATCGATCACCATGCCAGCCCCAACGCCGTCGATGGTAGCCTGGATATCATCGCCGGGGCGGTCGCTACCTCTGGCCTGCGCGCCTGTCTGGCCTACGAGGTTTCGGACCGCGATGGTCCCGCTGTGATCGAGGCCGGTATCCGCGAGAACGAGCGCTTTATACGCGCGCTGCGCAGCGAGTTCAAGACGCTGGCCGAGGAGGGCCTGCTGGCCGCTAGCTATGGTCTGCATGCCTCCTTCACGCTCAGTCCAGAGACGCTTGAACGCTGCGCCGCCAGCGGTTCCGAACTCGGCGTGGGCTTCCATATTCACGTCGCCGAGGACGTTTCGGACGAGGACGACAGCTTGGCGAAGTATAGCAAACGCGTGGTAGAGCGACTGCTGAACGAGCACATCCTGGGTCCGCACAGCATCGCCGCCCACTGCGTCCACGTGCAGAGCGGCGAAATAGTCACGCTGGCCCAGACGCGGACGAACAGTGTGCATAATCCGCGCTCAAACATGAACAACGCCGTGGGCCGCGCGCCAGTCGAAGAGATGCTCGCGGCGGGCGTGAACGTCGGACTGGGCAACGATGGATTCAGCATGAATATGATGCAAGAGATGAAGGCCGCCTATCTGATGCACAAACTCGTCGCCGGCGATCCGCGCGTCATGCCGGGCGACCTTGTGCTCAACATGGCCTTCGCGCGCAACGCCAGAATCGTCGAGGCTGTCTTCAGTCCTTTCGTCACCGACTTTGCACGCGTGGGCGAACTGAGTCCGGGCGCGGCTGCCGACCTGGTGTTGCTCGACTATTACCCGCCCACGCCGCTCAGCGGCGGAAACTTTCCCTGGCATCTCCTCTTTGGCATCGACGCCCAGCATGTCAATTCCACAATGGTCGCCGGGCGCTGGCTGATGCGCGACCGCCAGGTGTTGGAGATGGACGAGGAGCGCATCCATGCTCGCGCACGTGAGCTGGCCGATGCGCTCTGGAAGCGTATTTAGGAGGGAAGCATTCATGCCAGATCTTGTACCGGCCCCATTGGGGACGCTGCTGAAACGGGCATATTACGAGCCGCGTGTGCAGCAGAGCATCTACGACTTGCCGCTTAAAGGGTTCTATCGCGGCTCAGCCCTGGTCGATCTGAGCGTGCGTTTTCATGGCCTGCCCGCAGGCACGCCGCTTGGTCCCGCCGCCGGTCCACAGGATCAACTGGCGCAGAACATCGTGCTGGCCTGGCTGGGCGGCTCGCGCATTATCGAACTCAAGACCGTGCAGATTCTCGACGAACTGACCATCAACCGGCCCTGCATCGACGCCACCAACATCGGCTTTAACATCGAGTGGTCGCAGGAGCTCAAGCTCCAGCAATCGCTACAGGAGTACGTCAAAGCCTCGATGATCGTAGAGATTCTGCGTGAGGAGAACGCCCTGGGCATCGCGGAGAACGCGCACCTGCCGGAGGACTTTTACGCGACCATCTACGACCTCAGCGTAGGTTACGATCTCCAGGGCATCCAGAGCGAGGCCGTGAGCGGCTTTATCCGGCAGATCAAAGACGCCGGGAGCGTGATCGATAGGCTGCGCGGGGAGATCCCCGCCGAGTACGCGCAGTACCGCGACTATCCTTTCCGCGCCGATCTGGTCAAGACCGCTACGCTCTCGACCTTTCACGGCTGCCCCAAAGACGAGATCGAGCGCATCTGCCGCTATCTGCTGAGCGAGATGGGCCTGCATACCATCATCAAGCTCAATCCGGTGCAGCTTGGCAAAGAGCGGCTGGAGCATATCCTGTACGACCGCCTGGGCTACACGCATCTCAGGGTCAACCAGAAAGCCTATGATACCGGCCTGAGCCTGGAGGAGGCATTAGAGATAGTGCAGCGCCTGGAACCGCTGGCAAAGCAGCACAAGCTTAACATCGGCGTCAAATTCAGCAATACCCTGGAGGTGTATAACAGTCTGGGACGCCTGCCGGACGAGGTGATGTACCTCTCCGGGCAGCCGCTGCACGTCATCGCGGTGGCGCTGCTGAACGAGTGGCGCAAAGTCGCGGGCACGCGCTATCCCATCTCCTTCGCGGCGGGCATCGACCGGCGCAACTTTGCCAACGCCGTTGCCCTAAGCCTGACGCCCATCACCGTCTGCACCGATCTGCTGCGGCCCAAAGGCTACGGTCGCCAGGAGGGTTATCTGAAAGAGCTGGAGACGGCCATGCGCAAGGTCGGGGCCACGACTACCCCCGAGTACATTCTCAAGGCCAGGGGACCGGGCGAGCACGTTGGCGGCGACCTCGACGCGGCGATTATGCGCAACACCGCTCTCATCGCAGAAGAGACGCTCAACGACACGCGCTATAGCTGGGCGCAGAACAGCAAGGAGCCGCGCAAGATCAACAGCCACCTCTATATCTTCGACTGCATTTCGTGCGACAAATGCGTGCCGGTCTGTCCCAACGACGCCAACTTCATCTTTGAGGTCCAGCCGGCGCGCTTCGAGTACCGCGACTATCGCCTGACGCGCGGCCAGCTCTTGCCCGACGAGCGGCGCACGTTCTTCATCGAGCAGGCCCACCAGCTTGCCAACTACGCGGACTTCTGCAACGAGTGTGGCAACTGCGACACTTTCTGTCCCGAGTACGGTGGCCCGTTTATCGAGAAACCCGGCTTCTTTGGCTCGCGCGCGGCCTTCGAGGGGCGGCCAGGACACGATGGCTTTTACATCGAAGTTGAGGGCGAGCGCCAGCGCATCACCGGGCGCATCCAGGGGCAGGTGTATCGCCTGGAGGTGCAGCATGACGCCGGGCAGGCGCTTTTCAGCGATGGAGTGGTCGAATTGACCATCGCGCTTGCCGATCAGAGGCTGCTCGCCTGGCGTGCGCTCGATCCGATCCTGGCGGAACTCGATCCCGCCCGCGAGCCGTTTATCCACCGGCCCGATCACGTAGTCGCGATGGTCAATTATTACCGGATGGAGGCGCTGCTGCGCGGTATGCTGAACAGGAGCCGCGTGCATTATACGAATGCCGCGTTTTTTAGCTAAGGAGAACAATGGAAGAGAACGAGCCTGCGAAAGATATTTCCTTGTATATCTCGCTCATCCAGCAGAATTTTCCCGAGATAGAGCTGCGCAACATCCGGCCAATCACGCGCGGCTGGGATAGCTTTGTGCTGGATGTCAATGGAGAGCTGATCTTTCGCTTTCCCATGCGCGATGATGTGATGGTTTACCTGCGGCGCGAAATGCGCCTGCTGCCCTTGCTGGAGCCGGCGCTTTCGACGCCCATTCCGCATTTTCGCTATATCGGACGCGGAAACGCCGCCTATCTCCATACCTTCGTGGGCTATACAAAGCTGGATGGCGTGGCTTTGGAGAGCGAGGAGATCACCGGTGAGCAGCTTGCGCGTCTGGCCCCGGCCCTGGCTCGCTTCCTCAGCGAACTGCATTGTTTCCCCGTCGAACTGGCCATTCAGGCAGGCGTTGAGGCGCACACGCCTGAGCAATGGAGGGAGCGCTATTACGAACGCTACCTGGACCTGCAGAAACGCGTTTTTCCTCGCCTGAATGAAGAATTGCGCACGCGGTCGGCGCAGTTGTGGGAGGGTTTTCTGGAGGATAAAACCATCTTTACGTTCCAGCCCGTGCTGATTCACTGTGACCTGAACGGCGAACATATTCTCTGCGATCCCGAACGCGGCGTGCTGACAGGCGTAATCGACTGGGGCGATGTCACAATCGGCGATCCCGCGCTCGACTTTGTTGGTCTGCACCGGCAGCACGGGAGAGCGTTCGTCGAGCAGGTGCTGAGCAACTATCAGGGGCAGGTCGATGGCACGTTCTGGCGGAGAATGGATTTCTATCTCTGCTACGAGCCTTTTGCGCAACTGATCTATGGAGCGTATGAGGAGAATGAACGGTTTATCCGGCAAGGAATCGAAGGACTACGCGCACTCTTTGGCGTCTAGCTCTCCGCTGTCTTTCACAAAAAAGAGAACGAGCTATTTGCGAGAGATGGAGAGAGCGCAATTCTTTGCTTTCAGGAGTAAAAGAGAGTAATCAATGGATCTACGGCAAATTCAGGCGGCGGTTCACAAAGAACTGGCGCGGTACCACGACACCATGATCGAGTTCTTACGCGAGCTAGTAGCCATACCCAGCTACGACAGCCAGATTGGTCCCGTATGCGAGGCCATTGGCGCGCGCATGGCCGATCTGGGCTTTGATGAGGTACGCTACGATAGCATGGGCAATATCCTGGGGCGCATCGGCGACGGACCGCGCACGCTGCTCTACGACAGCCATGTCGATACCGTCGGCGTGGCCGATCCGGCGCAGTGGCAGTGGGACCCGTTTCAGGGCAAGTACGAGGA
>Ga0209581_1004310_pt1 | contig 11501 bp, 10 predicted proteins | sample Coa_R2_FD_187160 | JGI IMG/M metagenome (GOLD analysis project Ga0209581, IMG submission 187160) | Surface soil microbial communities from Centralia Pennsylvania, which are recovering from an underground coalmine fire - Coalmine... | ecosystem: Environmental > Terrestrial > Soil > Unclassified ...
GTTAGCACGTGGTTCGCGTAAAACACGACGTGACCCGGCCTGCCTGGGTGGGATGGATGCGCGTTGCCACCCGGCCACGTTCCATGTCCCCGCCATCGACCAGGACACCCGTCGCTTTTACGCGGAACATGTCCACACGCACCCAACCCCCGTCCATAGTAGGGACGCTGCTTGTCCGCGTCCTGTAATATCGCGTGCGTCCCTCACGCTTGCGTGCGTTCTGCGCCATCACGCACCCCACGCGCCGGCGTGCGTCCTGCGGGCTTGTGCGCGTCCTGCGCCATTACGCACCCCACGCGCCGGCGTGCGTCCTGCGGGCGGGCGGGCGTCCTGCGCCATTACGCACCCCACGTGCCGGCGGGCGTCCTGCGGGCGGGCGGGCGTCCTGCCCGTTCCTCACTCCCACAACGAGTCCCACGCCATCCCCTCGTCCCCCACCGGCTCGACGGGACCCGCCGCCTCCGCCACGCGCCGCAGGGGCACCGCGCGCCGCGCCAGCACCGAGGCCATCTCCGGCGCTTCCCCCGCGCGCCAGCCCGCCACGTCAATCTCGCCTGAGATCAGGCCCGGCAGGAGACGATCGCGCGTCTGACGGAGGGTGATGTTTGTGCGCTCCAGCAGAAATTTTTCCCGAAAGAGGGGCCGAGCCCATTGCTCGAACTTCTTGAGCAACTCATCAGGAGGCTTCAGAAAATCTAACAGATAGGCTTGCTGGCGACGTAAGCCAGGAACCGCCGCATCACTGTTCAGAAATCTTTGGCCTGAGAGATTATAGCAAACATATGGCAATGAAAGATGCGTCTGGACATAAAAGACCGTATCGATGGGATAAAAATCGCTTTCCGACCAGTAGACTGTACCCACATTTCCTTTGCGCCCAACGATAATGCCAGGGCCGCGCACCAGGCTCTCTTCGTGATAACCGACGATGCCAGATGATCCATACACGGGAATCGTGCCCGGCATGCGGTCCTCTGCCTTTAGTGCCTTGCCATACGCAAATTCCATGACATCCCCAAGCTTCACCACCTCCCACCCGTCCGGCACCATCCCCACCGCCGACTCCACCAGCCTGACGCGCTCATGGCCGGGGAAGCGAAATTTGACGAACCATTCGTCGTAGAGCAGGCGGGCGCGCTCTTCGAGGTTGGCAATGCGGCGCGTGTGGTTCTCGATCAGGTCGTCGTAGGCGGCGAGGATGCCCGCGATGGTGCGCTGGATCGGCAAGGGAGGAGCGAGAATGTACATGCGGCGCTGATCCCCCAGACTGACGTAATCGGCGATCGTCGTCTGGCTCTTGACTTGATGGACCTGGCGCAGAAAGTCCTCGCCCTGCATCCAGTAAAATAGATAACGCGGATCGAGCAACGGTGGCTTTTTGATGCGCCAGTAGCACAATTGAGGAGAATAGACGAACGGCGGCGTCGTCGGCTTCACAAAGGCAAAACGCCCAACTGTTCCCTTTGAGGTAAAGACGATATCACCCGGTCGGGAGATTTTTTCTCTGGCCAGATGAACGCTGCCGGGTTGGAGGAGATCGGCGTCTTGCAGATGAAAGCCGTTCTGGATATTGCCGGCCCGCGCGAAGGGCAGCCCTTCGGTTCCCAACTCGCTATTTTTCGCCCGGTAGCCATCGCCGATTTCCAGCACGCCTTGCGCGATCAATTGGGCGTTCTCCCAACGGCTCCAGCCAGTCCGCGTCATGCTTAATCGTCCCCCATCTCCTCCAGCAAACGCGTCATATTCTCGTCGATGGTGGTTTCGAGTTCGTGGGCTTCGGCGGTGAGGCGGGTGAACTCTTCGTGAAGTTCTTCCAGGCGGGTCTTGAGGTCGATGTCGGCGAGATCGCGAGTGGCAACGCCGACGTAGCGACCGGGATTGAGGCTCCAGCCCTGGGCGGCGACCTCCGCGAGGCTCGCAACCTTGCACAGGCCGGGGATATCCCGGTACACGCCGTCGGGGAAGTGTTCGGCGAGCATCTCCGCGCTGCCGGTTTCGTTCTCGGCGGCCTCACCGCGATAGAGGCGCACGATGTTAGCGAGGAACTCGACCTGCTGATCCGTGAACTCGCGGTGCGCGCGATCGATCTGCCGGTAGAGGTGGCGCGCGTCGATGAAGAGAGTCTTTTCGGCGCGCGGGCCCTGGCGCTTGCCCTTATCCAGAAACCAGAGCATACAGGGCAGGGTGACGGTATAGAAGAAGTTCGGGCCGACCGAGACGATCACATCGACCACGCGCTGCTCGACCAGGCGGCGACGGATATCCAGTTCGCTTGCGCGCGCGTCGCAGGCCGAATTGGGCATGACGAAGCCGGCGCGCCCGCCCTCGTTGAGCGAGCTATAGAAGAGTTGAATCCAGAGATAGTTCGCGTTATCCACTTTCGGCAGGCCGAAGGGATAGCGCCGATTGACATCGACCAGGCGTCCCTTATCCACGCCATCGACGTTGAACGGCGGATTAGCCATAACAAAATCAAAGCCCGTCCCATTCAGCGTCTTCGCGAAGAGGTCCTCGTAGTAGCTATTGCCGTCGCGCACATCGCCGGAGAGGCCATGCACGGCCAGATTCATCTTGCACAGCCGCACCGTCTCGCGCGTCTTCTCCTGCCCATAGATCATCACCTCGTTGCCCGGATCGAGCTTATGGCGCTGCACAAAGCTCGCGCTCTGCACAAACATCCCGCCGGAGCCGCACGCGGGATCGAAGATGCGCCCGTGATACGGCTCGATAATTTCGACGATCAGCTTGACGAGCGAGGTAGGCGTAAAGAACTCCCCGCCGCGCTGTCCCTCAGTCAGAGCAAATTTGCCCAGGAAATACTCATAAATCTTGCCGAAAACATCGCCTTCTATATCCAGCGAGAGGCCATCGAAGCGCGCCAGCAGGGGCCTGAGCACCGAGTCATCGATGCCGGTATAGGCGTCGGTGGGCAGAGCGCCGCGCAGACCCAGCAGGCACTGCGACTCGTCCGAATTATCGCTCTCGATCTGGCGCATAGCCTGGTTAAGCGCCGGCCCCACATTCTTACTCAGCGAGCGCAGGTAGGAGAAGCGCGTATTAGCAGCCATATAGATCGCCCCTTCCGCGCTCACCCGTTCCGGCGTCACCTCCTGTCCGCTCGCGCGCAGGCGTCGTTCCGCCTCCGCAAACTTCTGATCGGCGAACTTCAAAAAGATCAGCCCCAGCACCGGGACCGAATACTCTGAGGCGCGCAGATGGGTATTGGCGCGCAGCTTATCCGCCGCCTCCCACAGCCGATCCGCAATCTCCTGAAAGGAACTCGCCACTGCCGTCTCCTTCTCTTTCGTTTGTCATGATGAGAACGGGTGTAGTATAGCAGAAAAGCAATCTGAGGAGAAGAGGTTAGCGCGCGCTCGGCCTGGTCTTCTCTTGTCCTTCATCCCGCGTTTCAGTATACTTGAAGATAGCAAAGGACCACAGGGAATGGAATAGTTGAAACAAAGGAGTTTCTCTCATGGCAACGGAACCGCGTATCGTCAAATTTTACGAAACAACGCTGCGGGACGGCGAGCAGACGCCCGGCGTGAATTACTTTCCCGAAGAGAAGCTAGCGATCGCCCAGGCCCTGGCCGACATGGGCTTTGATACGCTCGACTGCGGCTTCCCCATCTCCTCGCCCGGCGAATTCGAGGCCGTGCGGCTAATCGCCTCGAAGGTCGAGAACGCAGAGATCTGCGCCATTGCGCGCACACACTTTGCCGACATCGACCGCGCCTGGGAGGCGGTCAAGATCGCCAACAAGCCGTGCCTCGAGCCGTTCGTCAGCGTCTCGCCCCTGCACCGCCAGGTCAAGCTGGGCAAGACGCGCGCGGAGGTGCTGGAGATGGCGCGCACCGCCGTCGCCCACGCGCGCACCTACACCGAAAACGTGGATTTCGCGTTGGAGGACACCACGCGCACCGAGCACGACTTCATACTGGAGGTCTGCGAAGCGATCATCAAAGAGGGCGTGCGCTTCGTCACGCTCTGCGACACCGTTGGCTACGCGCTGCCCTGGGAATTCGGGCAGTTAGTGGCCGACGTGCGGCGCGAATTTCCCGGCGTGCGCATCTCGGCCCACTGCCACAACGACCTCGGCCTGGCCGTCGCCAACGCGCTTGAGGGACTGCGCAACGGGGCTGAACGCGTGGACACCTGCATCAACGGCCTCGGCGAACGCGTGGGCAACGCGGCCAGCGAGGAGGTCATCATGGCCATTCGCACGCGCTCGGCTGATCTCGGCCTCGACGTGCGCGTCGATACGACCAAAATCGCCGCGACCAGCCGCCTGGTGCAGAAGCTCTCCGGCATGCAGATCGGCTGGAACAAGCCCATCGTCGGCAGGAACGCCTTCTCGCACGCCGGCGGCATCCACCAGGACGGCGTGCTCAAGGACGCGCGCACCTACGAGATCATGACCCCCGAATCCGTCGGGCTGACCGCCGCCGATCGCCGCATCCACATGGGCAAGCTCTCAGGCCGCGCCGCCCTCGACGCCCAGTTAAAAGAACTGGGCTACACCCTTGAGAAAGAGCAGCTCCAGCGCGCCTTCGATCTCGCCAAGCTCATGCTCGGCAAGAAGAAAGAACTGGAGGAGATGGACCTGCGCTATATCGCTCAGACCGCGCAGGAGCAGGCAACAAGCGTGGCGCAGCCATAGCTCCTCCTGTTTCTTCTAGCAAAACTCTTTGGTGAGCCAGAGGGGAGAACCCAGCTTCTGCTGCCTCCCCTCGCGTCATACATGGAACTACATCCGCAGCACCTTTGAATATGGCATCTCAAAATCTGGTATAATGGCAGAAGAAAACGTGGTCATAGCCGGACTTAGCAAGCGGAGGAATTGAATATGTTGGCCGAGGCACATCGCAAAGCGGCGGAAGATATGGAAAAGAGCATTGTGAAACTGCAACCAGACGTTGACCCGGATGTTGCTCGTCTGGCAATCGAAGGAGCATGGGGCGCTGCTTTCCACTGGATCGCCTTTGGCTGCCAGACGAAACACGGACGTCACCAGGAAAGCCATGCCCGCCTGGTTTCTTTTCTCAATAATCTAGGAGAAGGCTCCACAGCCGCATGGTGGCAAAGCATAGATAGCCTCAGGCAAGGTGGGATGTATGGAAATAAGACGGATTCGCTCGCAGTCCAGGAAGCCTTAACTCTCTTAAGGGAAATTCACCGCTGGGCTTCCTCGTAACGAGAAGGAGATTTGCGATGCCATCGACCTCTGAGGCGGATACTCTTCCATCCTGGATTGATAAAGAGACCCGCGCGCTCATTAAGGATATGGTCGATTTGCTCGTTGACCAGCATGCTGACATTCTCGCAATAATCCTTTATGGATCAGTTGCGCGGCACGAAGAGCGCTCGCTGTATGAGCCTGACCCCAGCGATGTTGATCTGCTCGCTGTGCTCAATACTGACAATCCCCATATTCCGCTTCAAAAGAGAATCGCTTTTTTTTCTACGTTGAACCTGGCACACCTGCGTCACCTGGATGCGCCACGTGAGGTGCAATTTATGCTTGCCTCACGCACTTTGGGAGAATGGGACCCGACATTTATCGCCAATGTAAAGCGTGATGGGATCGTCCTCTATCAGCGCGGCGAACTTCCCGCGCCCCTGGCAGCCTGAATAGTGCGCATTCTACGTGATGAGATATGCGGGCAAGAAAGGACCACGCACAATCATGGATGCTATCGTCGAAACCACCGCCGGCAAGGTGCGCGGCGCGACCGTCGATGCGATTCACGGCTTTAAGGGCATTCCCTATGGAGCGCCGACGGGCGGGCGCAACCGTTTTCGTCCCCCACGCAAGCCCGAACCCTGGGCAGGCGTGCGCGACGCCCTCGCGTATGGCTTCAGCAGTCCGCAGCCCACGATGGGCATGAGCGGGCTGCAAACGATCATCGGAGGCCAGCCGCGCCAGGAGCCGGAGAGCGAGGATTGCCTGTACCTGAACGTGTGGACGCCCGCGCTGGGCGACGGCGGCAAACGCCCGGTCCTCTTCTGGTGTCACGGCGGCGGCTTCACAATGGGCTCTGGCTCGGCGGGCTTCTATCACGGCAGAAACCTGGCCCGCCGGGGAGACGTGGTGGTGGTGACGGTCAACCATCGTCTGGGGCCGCTCGGCTACTGCTACCTGGGCGAGCTGGCCGGCGAGGACTACGCGCTCTCCGGCAACGCGGGCATGCTCGACCTGGTGGCCGCGCTGGAATGGGTGCGCGACAACATCGCGGCCTTCGGCGGCGATCCCGGCAACGTGACCATCTTCGGCGAATCCGGCGGCGGCGCAAAGGTCAGCACCCTGCTCGCCATGCCAGCCGCCGCCGGCCTCTTCCAGCGCGCAATCGTGCAGAGCGGTCCCGGCCTGCGCATGGCCACCCGCGAACAGGCAAGCAGGCAGGCGGAGAGATTTTTAAAAGCCCTCGACATCCCCGTGAGCCAGGTTGAGCGGCTGGAGGACGCGCCGCTTGAGCGCATCTTCGCCGCCCATGCTGAAGTGAACCGCAATCCGCTGCTCGGCTGGCGTCCGGTGGTAGACGGTCAGGCGCTGCCTCAGCATCCCTTCGATCCGGTCGCGCCCGCCGTCTCGGCCAGCGTGCCGCTCATCATCGGCACCAACAAAGACGAGGCCACGCTCTTTCTGCTCAACGACCGCGATCTGCCCGCGCTGGACGAGGCGGGTCTGCTCTCCCGTGTGCGCGAACTTGCCGGGGAACACGCCGGCGAACTGATCGCGGCCTACAAACGCGCCTTCCCGCAGGCCACGCCCGGCGACCTCTTCACCGCGATGGCCAGCGATCGCATGATGCGCAGGAACTCAATCACCCAGGCCGAGCGCAAGCACGCCCAGGGCGCGGCCCCCGTCTACATGTACCTCTTCACCTGGGAAACGCCCGCGTTGCAGGGTCGCCTGAAATCGTGCCACGCGCTGGAAATACCTTTCGTCTTCGACAACATCGCGCGCGGCGGCAACTTCACCGCCAACCGCCCGGAGTGCCAGGGACTCGCCGACCGCATGAGCGAGGCGTGGCTGGCCTTTGCCCGCGCGGGCGTCCCCGCCTATCGGGACCTGCCCGCGTGGCCCGCCTACACGCCCGGCGAGCGCGCCACCATGATCTTCGACATCCCCTGCCGCGTCGAAAACGACCCCTACGGCGAGATTCGCCAGGTCTGGAGCCGCATCCCGATCCCGGCGTTTGGGGAATAGCGGGCGTTTTACCCCTGCGCGATCGTCCGGCGCATATATTCCAGCACCGTGCGATCGATGCGCGCATCCTCGTACCAGCGTTCCTCCAGGTTCTCGTGCCCGACATAGGCGAAGAGAGCCTGGCGGGTCGCCTCGTCGTAGGTACCGCTGGCGGTGGCGCGATAATCCCCGCTGCGGGCGAGCAGGGTTTGCAACTCGGAGGCCAACGCCTGGTCGATCGGCAAGCAATCCTGAGGATTGGGGGGAGCGAAATAGAGCGTATGCAATTGGAGCAGGCGTCCAAGCTCCTCGATCGGGCGGGGATGGTCATCGACGCGCAGATCGATCATGCGATCGTTAAAGCCCCCGTAGCCGCCGTTGTGGCGCACAACCAGCAGAGCGGCAGACTGCTGGCCCCGGCTATCCCCGCCGGCGGCCTGTCCAGCAGCCAGCGCCGCCAGCAGGCGCTCGCAGAGCGGACCCGTGCTCGCCTCAAACGTCCGGGCCATCGCCAGCACCGTCTCCTCGCCGACCAGAATATTGCCCTGGCAGGCGTAGTCCGCGCCCGCCTTGCCGCCGGCCCAGGAGAAACACTCCTCCCCGGTGTACGTCACCGGCTCCCCCGTCACGCCGACGATCCCCACCTGGCGCGTGGCGCGTCCCTCGTCGTCCGCGAGCAAGCGATCCAGCGTCTCGCGCGCCGCCAGGCCGCCGGCCAGCAACTCCAGCCCGCGCGGACCGTAGCTCGTATTTGCCCAGGACTGCGTGGCAATTGCCCCAACGCCGGCCTTCGCCCAGGGCACGACCGCGCCGACCGCAAGAAATTTCGACTGCACGGCAATTCCAAGCTCCCCGGCGCTGGTGTCGCGTGCCACAATTGAGAATGTCATGATGGTTGACCTCCATATCAATTCTAGAGATTATAGTACGTTCCCAAACTCCTCTGCGTCAAGATCAGAAATTTGACAAGCCACGCGCCCACGCGGTAAGCTAGTGAACGCCGCCCGGAGAATGGTGAGAACACGTCACGCTCGAATCGAGAACGTTTATGAGACGCCATGTGGTTGAGGCGACAAGGAGGTCTGCACGCCCGATGCCCGAATATGTCTGGGGCCGAAATCCCGTGCTTGAAACCCTGCGATCCAGCCGCAGGGTGAAGCGTTTATTAATCGCTGAGGGACAGCGCGAAGCGCCCGCCCTGGCCGGCATCCTGCAAGAGGTTGAGCGCCGGCAGATCCCGCTGGAAACGGTGCCGCGCGCGCGCCTGGACCAGCTCAGTCAGGGCGCGGTCCACCAGGGCTGCCTGGCAGTGGTCGAGGCCCGGCGCTACGCCACGCTCGACGAGATTCTGGTCCACGCACGCAGCAAACACGAAGATCCCTTCCTGCTGATCCTGGACGCAATTCAGGATGTCAATAACCTCGGCTCGCTGCTGCGCACGGCTGAGGCCGCCGGGGTGCATGGCGTGATTCTCCCGCAGCACCACGCCGCAGAGATCAACGCCACCGTCGTCAAAACCTCGGCGGGCGCGACCGAGCACCTGCTGATCGCGCAGGAGACAAATCTCACGCGCACGGTTGAAGCGCTGAAGAGGGAGAACATCTGGGTGATCGGCCTGGCCGGGGAGGCTGCGACCGAGTACGCGCGCGCCGATCTCACCGGTCCCCTGGCCCTGGTCGTCGGCAACGAGGGCAAGGGCATCAGTCGGCTGGTGCGCGAACACTGCGACCTGCTGATTCGCCTGCCCATGCATGGAAAGATCAACTCGCTCAATGCCGCCGTCGCCGGCAGCATCGCCCTCTACGAAGCCCTGCGCCAGCGCACGCAGCGCGCGTCGAAGCAGCGCCCATAGCGGCCTGTTCGCCGACCGGCGCGCTGTTACATGCGCGGGATCTGCAACGTTTAACAAGGAGAACGAACCAATGCGCCGGCACCTGCCGCGCACAAAGAGGGAGATTTCATGTCGAAAAAACTGCCGCGCCTGGCACTGCTGTTGACCTGTTGCACACTCTGGCTGCTGGCCTGCACCTGGCTGGTCCTGCCTCAATTCAGCCTGCACGCATCAGCCAGATCTCTGCGGCCAGAGGCCAGCCCCTCGCCGGTTCTCACAGTTACACCGCCGCTCTCTCTTTCGCCCTCGCCCTCGCCCAGTCCCTCGCCGTCTCCCTCCCCATCTCCCTCTCCCTCGCCGTCTCCCAGCCCATCTCCCTCTCCCTCGCCGTCCCCAAGTCCCTCGCCCAGTCCCTCGCCGTCCGTGACGCCCACCCCCACGCCTACGCCGACAACCATCGGCAACACCGGGGGAACGAGCGACACCGGCGGGAAGACCACCGGCACCGTGCTCGCGATCGTCATGGGCCTCGTCGGCCTGCTCCTAACCGTGCTGGGCATCGTCCTCTACACCTTCTACTCGCGCCAGCAGCGAGCCGCGCAGGGGAGGTAGGCTGAGCGCGCGAGCGCGCAGGATGCGGACGAACAGCTCGCGCGTTGGGTGGATACCGCACACCAGCCACGCGCACGTTGGGGAGCACATCCTGCAGGCAGGTGGGCCGGCAGGACGCACCTGGATGGGTCGGCAGAAGCCAGGCACGTTGGGTGGCATGTTACGCAGGACGCACACAAGGGGCGTCCCTACTATGGACGGGCTTGTGGCACATGGGGATATTTTACGCGTATCCTGACGTCGGGGTAGCCCGATGTCCTGGTCCCTGGACGTAGCTGGGTACACATGTGCCTTGATCCATCCCGCCCAGGCAGGTTTGCTTTGTTTTTACGCGTAAATTGTGCAAACAAATCAAATCCTCGTCCATAGTAGGGACGCCCCTTGTGTGCGTCCTGCCGGCTTCGTGTGCGTCCTGCGCGGTGTGCTGCCCAACGTGCGGACGTGTGTCCCTGCATGCCCGCCTGTGTGCGTCCTGTGGACCATATCGCCCGACGCGCGGGCATGTTCGTCGGCGTCGGTGTCCTGCGCGCCCGCGCACCCCACGGGCATAGCTTTTCGTTTTCACGCATTGCTTGTATAAGTTATACAAGCAGCAGAATAGCCAAAAAGTAACATACACGCAGAGAAAGAGAGAAATGCAAAACACTTCATGTTATACTACAAATTCAACGGGTGGAGAAGCGCAGGCGCGCAGGGATTGCGTCTATTTTGGGAGTGAAGCGGTGTGCCTCTTTCCCGTCGCGTGCAGCGGTGCAGGCGGCTGGCACCTCAATTGGAGGGAAAACCCTGCGCGCAGTATCATAACGCGTTCGAGCGTGGGCAACTCAAGGATTACGTGGGGCGTTGGCTCAGGAGGAAAAACCCATGGCGCAGCAGCGGGAAGCGGCCACAGACCGCCTGGTAGGCATCATCGCAAGGATCAAGATGGAACGCAAGAGCGGGCAACTCAGGGTGAGACGTGGAGAGGGCCTTACCACAGAAGAGGGCATTCTTACCTTCGCCCAGGGCCAGGTGACGCAGGCGAGCGTTGGGCGGCGCAGCGGCGCGGAGGCCGTCAACTGGTTAAGCACCTGGGGGCAGGCGCGCTACATCTTCCTCTCGGCAGACGGAGACGATGGGATAGCCTTCGCCCCGGCGCCTCCCGCCTCCTCGCCCGGCAAGGCGCTGACCGGCTCGTCCCTGCCGACGGCCCGCGTCAACACAGATCGACTCGACACCGAGAATCTGAAGCTGACGCCTCCGCCCCTACCGGCAGAAGAGGTGCCGTGTCCATGCATCGAGTTGCGCGACGCGCTGGCGCATATCGAGCACGCCGGGCTTTCGCGCGCCCACCGGCGGCTGGCCCTGCTCATCGACGGGCATCGTTCGCTGCACGAACTGGCCCCGTTGATCGGCAAAAGCGCCGACGAGACGCGCAGCATGCTTCACGACCTGGAGTGGTTGGGAGTCATTCAAATCACACCACCGTCCGAACACTGGTAAACGCGAGCCAGGAAAACGGCGAGGCAGGTGCGCCTCAAGCGAGCAGAATAGTGGACTGGAAAAGTTACGTAGAGGAGGAGAGCGTTGCGAGAACAGGCATATCTGATCAAACGGGACCGGGCGCTGCGCGAAATCATCGCCGCCCAGCGCGAAGAGCGCGTCCCCATGCTGGACGGTGTAGACCTCAGCGGGGCCGATCTGAGCAAGACCGACCTCAGCGGCGGCAATATTCGCGAGGCCAATCTCAGCGAGGCCAACCTCAGCGGCGCGTATCTCTGCGGCGCCTACATGCGCAAAACCATCCTCAGCGGAGCCAATCTCAGCGGGGCCAACCTCAGCAAAGCCATCCTGATCGGCGTCAACCTGATCGGGGCCAATCTGCGCGGC
>Ga0209581_1004314_pt1 | contig 11496 bp, 4 predicted proteins | sample Coa_R2_FD_187160 | JGI IMG/M metagenome (GOLD analysis project Ga0209581, IMG submission 187160) | Surface soil microbial communities from Centralia Pennsylvania, which are recovering from an underground coalmine fire - Coalmine... | ecosystem: Environmental > Terrestrial > Soil > Unclassified ...
AGATTCGTTACATCGCCGAGGATTCCTCCGTTGCAGGAGTGAAGATCGCCGCCCAATTGACTGCGAAGGTGATGGGCGCCCAAGGCGACAAGTTCAAGGACTTTCTCGAGGATCCCAACAAGCTGCTGCAGATGGTCCTGGCTGCGGAAAGCTCGCGCGGCGGTGGCGGCGGTGGAACGGGCACCGGACCCGGATTCGGCGGTTCCGGTGGCAGTGGCGGAGGTGGAGGCGCGGGCGGCTCCGGTGGCGAGGGCCTTTGGGGCGGTGGCACAGGTTTTGGCACGGGCTCGGGATCAGGCTCCGGTTCAGGTGTCGGTCCGGGTGGACCATTTCCCTTGGGAGTTCCGGGGAGCGGTGGCGGAGGTTCGGGCACGGGCACAGGAGGCGGCGGTTATGGCCCTGCCGGTGGTGGACCTCCAGGCAGCAGTTGGGGACCGGGAGGCGGTAGCGGCTCCGGCGGCGGAGCAGGAACCGGCGGCAGCGGCGGAGGGGGCGGTGTCGGCAGCGGATCAGGCGGCGGGTCTGGCTCGGGCTCAGGAAGTGGCTCGGGCCCGGGAGGCTCGGGCGCAGGCCTCGGAGGAATTGGCACCGGCTCCGGCGGTGGCGCGGGCGTAGGCGGCATCGGCGGCGGGACGGGGCAAGCCGCGGGCAAATGGCTGACAGCCTCGGCGCTGCTTCGCGGAGCCGGGGGCGGCGGTCTGGCAGGAGTGGCCGCGGGCAGCGGGGATGCCGCGTACGCGGTCGCGGAAGAAGAGATTCGGCAAATGTTGACGCTGTTTGCGCAACTGGGGAAGTCCCGCAAGGATCCCGACGCGCGGATGGACACGCCCACGTTTCAATCGCGGCTGAGCGCCCTGCCCATCCGCGCGCAATACACGCTGCAGCAGGCGCTGGCAGGCCTCGCGGCGCAAGCGCCGACAGAAGCGCCGGACAAGCCCATGCTGCTTAAGCTGGCCGAGCACGTGGCCATTCGCTTCGCGCTGGACAGCTACGAGCGCGGGGAACTGCGCGTCAACGCGGTGAAGCAGCTCCTGGACCGCATGAACGCGGAAATCGAGGCGCTGCGCAAGATTTTGTCGAGCCAGGAAGAGCAGATGGCCAGCGCCGGCATTCAGGTGCAGTCGTACACCGAATTGCTGGACCAGGAGTTCTGGTCGCAAGTCCCCGAAGAGAACAAGAAAGAAGTCTTGTGTTCCGATGAAGCCTGGTGCGTGCCGCCGAGGAACGTCCGGGCCTTCCTCGAAGAGATGCTGCGCCGCGGCGAACTGAAAATCGTCAACGAAATCCTGATGCACTACGTCGGTTGTATTTCTCTCGAAGCGCCGGAAGCGCGCCGCACGACCGCGATCGGCATCGGAGAACTGGCCGAGCTCTACGGCAGCGGCGACGGCAGCGCACTGATGGAAGCGATTCGCCGGGTGGGCAATCAGCTTGCCGTGGAACGCGAACCGGAGCTGCAGACGCTGGTGAGCGCCGCGTTCGTGCGCTTGAGCCAGGAAGCGGCTTCCAAGCGCTGCTATCCCGCCATGCAGCAGGCGCTGGCTTCGCTCGACAGTGTGGAAGCGCAGCGCCCGGGCTCGACCCAGAGCCTGCGCCCGCGCATCGGCGCGGAGGATCGCATTCCCGAGTTCGTCGAGGAAGCGGTGCGCACTTCGCAGATTCCGGACGGCTTGATGGACATTCTCCATCTGATGCCGCGGGCGACAATTCATTACGTAACTAACCGTTTCGGACATTCGGGCTTCCGCGAGGATTGCGAACTGCTCTCCCAAATCGTCCGCGACATGGGAGAGGAGGCGATCCATCAGCTGGTGGAAACGCTCCAGTCCGCGCCCGCGCCCGAAGCCGCCGAAGTGGTGGGTCTGCTGAGCCAGCTTGCGCCGGACGCCGTCGAAAAGATTCTTCCGGTGCGGCTCTCGCAGTGGCCGCGCTCCGCGCACGACCGCACGGTGCGGCAGCTTTCCTCTGCTCCCACGAAACCGCGCGTGCGTCTGCTCGTGGCGCTTTACGATTCGCTGGAGGTGCTGATCCGGCCGCTGGCTATCGACGAAATGGGAATGAGCGGTCATCCCGACTGCATCCCGAAAATGGTCGAACTTGCGGAAAGCGACGCCACTCCGGGGTTCATCCGCCTCAAGGCCATCGAAGCTCTTGGCCGGCTGCGTGCCAGCGCCGCCTCCGTATTGCTGCAGAAGATTTTGGAAGCGAGGCAGGTCTGGCGCTGGCAGTATCCAAGCGAACTCCGCGTCGTTGCGTTGCAGGCACTGATGCGCATTGATCCAATGACGGGGCTCGAAAAGCAGCCGGCTTCCGGCATCGAGCGCCGCGAACTGGCCCTCGAACCGGCGGACCCGGAACCCAACTCATCAGTGATCCGGCAGCGGCGCTACGCGCGTCTGAAGCTTTCGCGGAATCTGGTGATGCACACCACGAATCTGCGTGAAAACTTCCGCCTGACAATCCCCGAAATGAATCTCGGCGGGGGAATCGGCTCCGGCGAGCGTCATCTGGCGCCCGGCTCGCTCCTGACGCTTAAGCTTTCCCACGGCGTGCGCTCGCTGAAGGCGCAAGCGATCGTGCGCGGCGCGCGGCCGCAGGCAATGGCGTTCGAGTTTGTGGACATGGACCTCGAAGACCGCGGGCGGCTGCGCAAAATTCTGCTGGAATTGGGCGGAGTGCCCCAAGTCGCCAACGTGGTCAACCGCAGCCGCCGCCGCACGCGCATCAGCTTCGCCAAGATGTGACTTACGCCCGCGGCAACGTCATCCGGGATTTTTCGGATAAAGATTGCTGCCCGGCGGCGTTTTCGTTCCTCCTGTCCCTTCTTGCGCTTATCCTGCCCGTTCGTGCAGGCTCCTGCGCCGTCCCTGCGGCGGTTAATCAAGCCGCGCCTCTGGAACCTCTGTACCATTGCCGGTCTTCCGTTCATGAGACTAGCGTACTAGCAGGGACGTTCCATGCGGGACGCAGCAGGAGTGGGATGAGGACGGATCCAAAGGCGGCGGCGGGCCGCGCGTTCGTGCGCAGCCTCAATATTCTGCTGAAGTTCGCCCGCCTCTACGGCCACGAGCACAGTCGCACTGCGGAGCAGCTTCAGACTGCCTGGCAGGAGTTGCAGGCCGCCATTTTGCAGGGAACGGACGCAGGACTCTTGCTCGGAGCGACGGGCTCGCAGCTCTTGCTGGATGGAGTTCCGCTCGAAGGCTCGCCGGCGGAAAAACAGTTTGCCCAGTTGCTCTCCGCAGCGGGCTTGGCAAGCATTCAATTTTTTCCTTCTGTCACTGAGGAAGAGTTGGCGCGCTTCGCGCGCGCCTTTCCCACCGGGAAAGCGAAGCCCTCGGCACTGGCACAGCAACTAAAGACGGGGCTCGCCGGGATGCACGGCATCCGAATCAATGAAATCTGTTTTGTCGCCACCGATTCCCGCTTGAAAGACGCCAATGTGGCCGCGCAACTTGCCGCCGCCACGCTTGGACCCGACCAAGATCAACTTAAAAGGTGGCTCAATGATCCTCAGAAGCTGCTCGAACTGATTGCCGCGGCGGAGGGATCGAAGGAAGCAGGCGCGCTGGGAACCGTGCGCAGACCCGGGCAGGGCATCGGCACTGGGAGTGGAGTTGGCGCAAGTTCCGGGCATGGCACGTCAGGCGGTTCTGGAGCGGTGTCAGAAGGAGGAGCCGGAGCTGCGGGTTTCTCCGCCTCGGGCAGCGGCGTAGGCGAAGGAGTTGTCGTGACTTCTGCCGGCGCCGGTTCGAACGACGTGGTCGCAACTTACTCGGGACCCGCAGGTCTTTCGAGTTTTGCCGCGGGCCGTTCAATCGGATTCACGGGACCGCCCCGAATGTCGGCGGACCCGAGCGAAGACGAAATTCTGGCCATCCTGAGCGCCTTGACCAGCTTTGGAGGGACTGGCGCCGGTCTTGCGGAACCCGCCGGCGCCGCGGCGTTCCAGAAAACCGTCGAGGAACTGCCAGGCCGGGCGCAGGACACGCTGCGGCAGGCGCTGGCCGCTCTCGCCGCGCAGGCGCCGGAAGGCAGGCCCGACGAATCCGTACTCATCAAGCTCGCCGAGCACCTCGCCATCCGTTTTGCGCTCGAGCGTTACGAGCGCGGCGAAGTCAAAGTCAACGCCGTGCGCCAGATGCTCGACCGCATGAATCAGGAGATTGAAAACCTTCGCCAAATCCTCGGCGCGCACGAAGACAAAATGGCGGAAGCGGGAATTCTCTTTGAAACGCACCGCGAGATTCTGGACCGCCGTTTTTGGGCGGGAGTGCCGGAGACCAGCAAGCGCGCCGTCCTGCTTTCCGACGAAGCCTGGTGCATTCCGCCGCGCAACGTCCAGTCTTACGTGTCGTTCCTGATTCAGAAGGGCGAAGTCGCCGACGCCATTCGCATCCTGCAAAACTATGCGTCCTGCGCGGAAAGTGAAGACCCTGAAGCCCGCAAGAGAACCGCCGTGGGCCTTTCCGAACTCGCCGAGCTTTACGCGAAGACGGATCCCAAGCTTCTTCGGGATGCGCTGAGCTGCCTTGGCGTGCGCTTGAGCGTCGAGCAGGATGCGGAGCTGCAAGCGCTCACCAACGCCGCGTTCGTCCGGCTCACCCAGGAAGCGGCTTCGCTCCGGCTCTTTCCGGCGATGCAGCAGGCGCTCGATCTTGTTTCCGGCATCGAAGCGCAGCGGCCGGGCACTGCTCGCGAACTCCGCTCAAAAATGGGCATTGAAAATCGCGTGCCGGAGTTCGTGGAAGAAGCGCTGCGCGCGCGCCAGGTTTCGTCCGGATTGACGGCCGTGTTGAGGATGCTGCCACAAGCGGCCATCGAGCAGATCACGGCGCGCTTCAACCGCTGCGCGCTGCGCGAGGACGCCGAGCACGTCGCGAATCTCGCCGTGGATCTGGGAGAAGAAGGGCTCCGATACCTCAGGAGCATTGTTCGCGGCGGGCCGGCTGCCGAAGTGGCGGACATCGCCGGCGTCCTGAGCAGGCTCGATCCTCAGGCAATTGAAGTGTTTCTGCCATCACGGATGAAGGGGTTTCCGCGCACCGCGCAGGACCGCATCATCCGGCAGATTTCGGCCGGCAATGCCGCGGGACGCTGCCGGATTCTTCTCGAACTTTTGGATTACGTCGATCCGCTGCTCATGCCCCTGGTCATCGACGAAATCGGCGTAACCGGAGATCGTGAAGCGCTCGGCAAGCTACTGACGATCGTGGACGGCGATCTTCCCGCGGGCGCGGGGCCTTACGTCCAGGTCAAGGCCGCTGAGGCGCTCGGACGCATTCACGCGCCGGAATCCGTGAAGACGCTGGTCCGCGTTCTGGAAGCAAAGAAGACCTTCGGCTGGCTCTATCCGCAGGAGCTTCGCATCGCTGCGTTGCAGGCGCTCCAAAAGCTCGATCCCGCGTGGGCGAAGGAATTCCTACCGCGCAGCGGGCTAGAAAAATCTGATCTGGTGCTCGCGCCGCTCGACGTTGTTCCCAATTCCAGGTTTGTCCGCCAGCGGCGCCACACCCGCGTGCGGCTCAACAAGCCGGTGGTGGCCTTCAGCACAAATCTGAAACAAAACTGCCGGCTGGAGATCAAGACCGCAAGCCTCTCCGGTGGCGTCGCCACGATTAATCGCCACATGGCGCCGGGCACGCACGTCCAGCTCAAGCTTCAGCTTGGCTTTCGCCATCTTCAGGCGACCGCCCTCTTGCGCGATTATCGCGCCCAGGATATCGCCTTCGAGTTTGTGGACATGCCGCTGGACGAGCGTGCCAAGTTTCGCCGCCTCCTTGCGGAGAGCCTGGGTGTTGCTGCCGCGGACCGAACGGCGGTCTCATCCGCCGATTCCGTGGCCTCGGTTTGAGCGACGCTTTCCCCGCGAAAACAACGATTAACCGCCAGATTGGCGCTCTAGCAGGTAAACCGTTAGAATAATAGTTTGCGCAGAGTGCACTGGCGCGGTCGTGAAGCCGCCAATTGACGCGCTCTTGCCGACGTGTTCATGGACGCAGCCAAAATTGTCGATAAAGTTGTCGCGAAATTCATCGGCACCAAGCACGAGCGCGACATCAAGAAGCTTCAGCCGGTCATCGCGGCCATCAACGCGCGCGAGGCGAACGTTCAGCGCCTGAGCGACGAGGAATTGAAAGCCAGGTTCCGGGCGCTCAAGCCGGCTGTTCAGGAACCGCTGAAAGACGCCGATCCTTCCGGTTCCGGCTTCCGTGACCTCATGCAAAAGGCCCTTGAGCCGGTGATTCCCGAAGCCTTTTCTTTGGTGCGTGAAGCGGGCCGCCGCTTTCTGAACATGCGGCATTTCGACGTCCAGCTCATCGGCGGCCTTGTTCTGCATCAGGGCAAGATCGCGGAAATGAAGACCGGCGAAGGCAAGACGCTCGTCGCCACGCTTCCCGCCGCGCTCAACGCGCTTGCCGGGCGCGGCGTGCACATCGTCACCGTGAACGATTACCTGGCGCGGCGCGATGCCGAGTGGATGAGCCCGCTTTACAGGGCACTTGGGCTGACGGTTGGCGTCATCGTACACGACCTCGACGACGACCAGCGCCGCGCCGCCTATGGCGCGGACATCACCTATGGCACGAACAACGAGTTCGGCTTCGACTACCTGCGCGACAATATGAAGTACGACCTCTCGCACTGCGTCCAGCGGGGACATCACTTCGCCATCGTCGACGAAGTGGACTCCATCCTCATCGACGAAGCGCGCACGCCGCTGATCATCTCCGGCCCCTCGGAAGAGTCCACCGACAAGTACTTCAAGATCGACAAAATCATTCCCAAGCTGATTCAGGACATCGATTACACGCTCGATGAGAAGCTGCGCACCGCGACGCTCACTGAGGAAGGCTTCGCCAAGTGCGAGCGCCTCCTTGGACTTTCCAACCTGTCGGACGCCTCCAACATCGAGTTCATGCACCACGTCTATCAGGCACTGCGCGCACACACGCTCTACAAACGGGACGTAGACTACGTGGTGAAGGACGGCGAGGTCATCATCGTCGATGAATTCACCGGCCGCCAGATGCCGGGCCGCCGCTGGTCGGACGGTCTTCACCAGGCCGTGGAAGCCAAGGAAGGCGTCAAGATCGAGCGCGAAAACCAGACGCTCGCGACCATCACCTTCCAGAACTACTTCCGCATGTACAAGAAGCTTTCCGGTATGACGGGAACCGCGGAAACGGAAGCGGCGGAATTCGGCAAGATCTACAACCTCGATGTCGTGGTCATTCCCACGAACCGGCCGCTGATCCGCAAGGAACATGCCGACGTGGTGTACCGCACGGAGCGCGAAAAATTCGAAGCCGTGGTCAACGGCATTTTGCAGGAAGATAACACTTTCGCGAACGGCATCCGCCATTACCATGAGCGCGGCCAGCCCGTTCTGGTCGGCACCATCTCGATCGAGAAGTCGGAGAAGATTGCCGAGTTACTCAAAAAGGCGGGCATTCCCCACCAGGTGCTGAACGCCAAGCAACATGAGCGCGAGTCACGCATCGTGGCGCAAGCCGGCCGGAAGGGCGCAGTGACGGTCGCGACGAACATGGCCGGCCGCGGGACGGACATCCTTCTCGGCGGCAATCCGGAATTCATGACGCGCGAGTATTTTCTGAAGAACCGCCTCGCCATGCCCTACGCGCAGGCCCCTGCGGTCATCGGCGCGGAAACCGCGGCGCCGAACGGCGATCCCTCAGCGACCGCGGCCGCAACGGTGCCCATGGTGCTCTTCCAGCACGAAGGGAAAATCTTCCAGGTGCCCTCCGACCAGTGGAAGCCCGTTTACGAACAGTTCGCGGAGCAGTGCAAAGCGGAGCACGATGAAGTGGTCGCGCTGGGCGGCCTGCACATTCTCGGCACGGAACGCCACGAAGCCCGCCGCATTGACAATCAGTTGCGCGGCCGCGCCGGCCGCCAGGGCGATCCGGGATCTTCCCGTTTCTTTCTTTCTCTTGAAGACGACCTGATGCGCATCTTCGGTGGGGAGCGCGTGAAGTCGCTGATGTTCCGCCTCGGCATGACCGAGGGCGTGCCTATCGAGTCCAAGCTGATCTCGCGGCGAATCGAGAACGCCCAAAAATCCGTCGAAGCGCAGAACTTCGATGCCCGCAAACACCTGCTCGAATACGACGACGTGATGAACAAGCAGCGCGAGACGATTTACGCCATTCGCCGCTCCGCGCTCGAGGGCAAGGACCAGCGCGACTACATCCTCGGCATCGCCGATGACGTGGCCCGCGAGCTCGTGGATACGTATTGCCCGCGCGATCAGCATCCGGGCCAGTGGAACACGACGCAATTCCTCGCGGAAGTGCACAATCTGTTCGGATTGGACGCCAAGGCAGCCGGGGCCGATCCCAATTCGCTGAACCATGACGAGCTTGCCGACGCCACCGTGGAAGCGGTCATCAAGAAATACGAGGAGCGCGAAAAGCAGTTCACGCCGGAACTTATGCGCTGGCTCGAGCGCCGCATCATCCTCGATATCGTGGATACGCAGTGGAAGGACCATTTGCTCTCGCTCGATCACCTGAAGGAGGGCATCGGGTTGCGCGGCTACGGGCAGAAGGATCCGCTGGTCGAATTCAAAAAGGAAGCCTTCGTACTCTTCGAAGACATGATGGCGCGCATCGACAACGAAACGATCCGCTATCTCTTCCACATTCAGGTGCACGTCGAAGGTCCGCCGCAGCAAAGACCGGGCCAGACGCAGGCTTCGGCGCCGCAAGGGCCTCGTCCGCTTGCTGCCGCCGCAAGCGCCGCGGCGCGCGCCGCCGAACCGGAGCATCTGCCGGCATTCGCTCGGGAGATGGAGCGCAAGCATCAGCGCCAGGAAAAAGAGATGCAGTTGCGCGCGGGCGCGGCTCAGGCGGAAGCGCCCAAGCCCGTTCGCGCGGGCGCCAAGGTCGGACGCAACGATCCATGCCCCTGCGGCTCCGGCAAGAAGTACAAGAAGTGCCACGGTGCCGCCGCGTGACGGCGCTATCACGCGAATCTGTCGTCCTGAACGGAGCGAAACGGAGTGAAGGACATCTCCGGGATGTCAAATAGGTAGCCAAATGCCACCAGCGCCACAACAAATGCCCGAACGCCAGCCCATCCCGGGCGTGAAAAATCTCGTCGCCGTCGCCAGCGGCAAAGGCGGCGTCGGTAAAACCACGGTCGCTGTCAATCTCGCTCTCGCGCTTGCGAAACTGGGCCATAAGGTCGGCCTTCTCGATGCCGACGTGTACGGCCCTAACGTCCCCATCATGCTGGGCGCTGTCGAACAGCCGCGTGCGACTGCGGACCATCGCATCATTCCCGTGGAAGTCTCCGGCTTGAAGATGATCTCCATGGGCCTGCTCAATCCGGGCGACAAGCCCATGATCTGGCGCGGCCCCATGCTGCACAGTGTCATCACGCAATTCCTGCGCAGCGTCGAGTGGGGCGAGCTGGACTACCTCATCATCGATCTTCCGCCGGGCACGGGCGACGTGCAGCTCACCCTGATCCAGACCGTTGCCGTCACCGGCGCCATTGTCGTCACCACGCCGTCCACCGTCGCGCTGGCCGACGTGCGCAAAGCCATCGAAATGTTCCGCCAGGTGAACGTGGAAGTGCTCGGCGTCGTCGAAAACATGAGCACTTTCGCGTGCCCGCATTGCGGCAAGCCGGTGGACATCTTCGGCCACGGCGAAGGCGCAAAGACCGCCCAGGCTTACGGCGTTCCCGTGCTTGCCGAAGTTGAAATCGATCCGCGCATCCGCATCGGCGGAGACAGCGGCAAGCCCGTCGCGCTGCTCGGAGAAGAAGCGCCGGGCGCGAAGAGTCTTTACACGCTCGCGCGCGCCGCCGTTTCGCGGCTCGAGGAAGTCGCGGCCACTTCCGCCGGCCCCGCGGTCCAAATCGACTGATTTGTTTCGCGCCGCGTCCTGCGTTCCGGAACTTTCCCGCGCGCAACTCCGTTTCCTTTGTCGAGGTCTGCGCCGCCCTCGTCTCGGACGTTCGCGCAAGCCTCCGCCGATTCCGCCGGAGGGAATGGGCACTCTCCGGCGGGCTCGCGCTTCGCGCTTTTTCTGCTTGCCTGCCTTCCTTGTCAGCGCCGCGATGCGGATGGTATCTTGGCATGTTCCATGGGAAGCACGGGAATTCGCGAGGACGGGATATATCCCGCCCTTGCAATAAGTTACGGACCATCCAGGGTCTCGAAGTCACACGGAAGATCACGCGGAAAGGACAGGAATGCAACTGAGGCGCGTGCCGGACGTTCGTCCCTACGAAGGCAAGTGGCCGCAAATCGCGCCCACCGCCTACGTCGATCCCTCGTCCGTCATTATCGGAGACGTGGTCATCGGCGAAAACTCGAGCATCTGGCCGATGGTTGTCGTGCGCGGCGACGTCCACTACATTCGCATCGGCGCGCGCACCAACGTTCAGGACGGCTCGATCCTCCACGTCATGCGCGACGAATACCCGCTGGTCCTTGGCGACGAAATCACCGTCGGCCATTCCGTCACGCTGCACGGCTGCACCGTCGAGTCGCGCTGCCTCATCGGCATGCGCGCCACGATCTTGAACGGCGCGGTCATCGGAGAAGGCAGCATCGTCGCCGCGGGCACGCTCGTCACCGAGCGCACCGTCTTTCCGCCGCGCAGCCTCGTCATGGGTTCGCCCGGCAAGGTGAAGCGCTCGCTCACCGCCATCGACCTTGCCACCATCGAGGATTACGCCCGGCGCTACGTCGAGTACAAGGAAATTTACCTCGCGGAGTATTCGAAATGAGCCTGCGCTCGACGTCACCCAACCCCTGTCTTCTTTCCGGCGCTTCGTTCTTGCGAAGCGTCGGGCTGGGCAGTCGGGAAATCTCTCCGAGGCCCGCGGCGTGAGCCCCAAACCCAAGTTTCAGGCCATCAAGGGCACGCGGGATCTTCTCCCGCCGGAAACCGAGCTGTGGAACCGCGTCGAGGAGACCGCCCGCGCCGTCTTCGGCACCTTCGGCTTCGGCGAAATCCGCGTGCCCGTCTTCGAACCCACCGAACTCTTCGCCCGCGCCGTCGGCGGCGAAACCGACATCGTCTCCAAAGAGATGTACACGTTTTCTGATCAACCTCAGGAGAAAACTGAAAGCGGGCCAAGCTCTGCCGCCACTCGCCACTCGCCACTCGCCACTTCGGTCTCCCTCCGCCCCGAAGCCACTGCCTCCGTCTGCCGCGCGTACATCGAGCACAATATGAACCAGTGGCCGCAGCCCGTGAAGCTCTACTACATGGGACCAATGTTCCGCCGCGAGCGCCCCCAAAAGGGCCGCTACCGCCAGTTCTATCAGATCGGCGCGGAAGTGCTCGGCGGCACCGACGCGCCCGCCATCGACGCCGAAGTCATCGAAATGGTCATGACCTTCTTCTCCCGTCTCGGACTCAAAGGCGTCCAGCTTAACGTCAACTCCATCGGCTGCCGCAACTGCCGCCCGCAGTACGTCGAACTCCTCCGCGCCGAACTGCAAAAAGTGAA
>Ga0209581_1004316_pt1 | contig 11495 bp, 9 predicted proteins | sample Coa_R2_FD_187160 | JGI IMG/M metagenome (GOLD analysis project Ga0209581, IMG submission 187160) | Surface soil microbial communities from Centralia Pennsylvania, which are recovering from an underground coalmine fire - Coalmine... | ecosystem: Environmental > Terrestrial > Soil > Unclassified ...
TCTGGATGCTGGTTGTTCTTCAATCCAGAAAATTAACCATGAAGAGCGTATTCTTCGGCGAGAGGTCGGTCTCTCCGGCAGAAGAATCCTGCCGGAACCAAGCCGGTCACATGGTCCGCCAAAAATCGAGACGGAAACGCTCTACTTTCCATATCCCGCATGCGACGAGTGACCGGCTCCCTGGAAGAGGCGCGGCGCGAAATCTTTCAGATCGCGACGCCACGTCTGCCACTCGTGGTTGGTACCGGGCGACTCATAAAACACGTGTTTGATTTTGGCATCATCCAGAAACGCATGCATGTTCTCGAGCCCTTCTTTCATGCGGGCGGGCTCGTCGGTTCCCACGCCAATCCAGAGCAGGTGGACGCGGTTTGCGAACGCAGCAGGGTCAGCCATTGCGCCATGAAATGCCGTCTTTGTATCCAGCTTGTTGTTTCCCATGGCGAATACATTTGCCGCTCCACTGAATCCGCCGATGTAGGAGAACAGGTCGAGATGATCGAACGTCACCTGGAACGTCTGCATGCCGCCCATCGAAAGGCCGGCCATGGCACGATGGTCACGATCAGAAATGGTGCGGAATGTCTTGTCGATGAACGGGATCAGCACCTGCGTCATATCGTCTTCGAACGCGCCCATCCGCTCCTGCATTACCTTCAGGAACTCCGGCGAGCCGAACGGCTGGCCCGTCAGGTCGGGAACCACGTAGCCCGCGCGCGTGGCATAGCCATTTGCCATCACGACGATCATGGGCTTCGTACTTCCGCTTGCGATCAGGTTGTCGAGGATGAAGTTCGCTTTGCCTTGCCGGACCCAGCCCGTTTCGTCCTCGCCGCCGCCATGCTGCAGATATAGCACCGGATACCGCGTCTTTGAGGTGTCATAGCCAGGCGGCAGGTATACAAGCGCATGTCGCCAGGTTTCGGTAACGCTGGAGTGATACCAGATCTCGCGTACCTGCCCGTGTGGAACATCTTGCGGCAGATAATAGTTCACTCCCGCTTCCGGCACTTCCACCGCGCTGGCCCACTTACTGCCGCCAAAATACGCCGTACTGTTCGGATCGCTTACCTCCGCGCCATCCACGATGATGGTGTAGTAGTGGAGCCCCGGAGCCATAGGCGGAGTCGTGAACGTCCAGTACCCGTCTGGCTGCTTTTCCATGTCAGCCTTGGGACCGCTCCAGAAATTGACGCGGACCTTCGCGGCATCCGGCGCCTTGAACCGGACCAACACGCGTGAGTTACTGTCCACCTTTGGATATTGCGCATCGAGAACATTCGAACTCGCTGGTTTGAAGTCGGTCGAATTCTGCGCAAGACAGAGGCTCGCTGCCAACAGCACACTGATTGCAATCACTCTCACTGCATCACTCTCCGCGAAGGCATTCATAGCCCGAATTTGGACCCGACTGGCCCACCTGTCTTCGGGGCACAGGAATAGTAATTTACTGGAATATATTAAGTAAAGCGATTTATCAGACGGAGCTGTTTACATAATCCAGCTAAACGCCGCATAGACAGGTGGCTGCAATCAGAAGTCCTGAGGTGCGAGACGCAATTGAACCGCCGCATCCGCAGATTTAACTGGTTTGTAATTAAGGAAGCTTTGGAGGCGCGGGTCGGAATCGAACCGACGCATAAAGGTTTTGCAGACCTCTCCCTTACCGCTTGGGTACCGCGCCCTGGACAGGAAATCTTACTTCACTAGGCGGTGATGAATCCAGTCTGCCTGTGGCTTTTTTGAAAGAACCCAGACGGCAGCTGACTGGAGCGGGAGACGGGATTTGAACCCGCGACCCTCGCCTTGGCAAGGCGATGCTCTACCACTGAGCTACTCCCGCTTGGTACTTCATTGAGTATATCGGTGGAGATTGCAGGCGGTCAACGCGCAGCTTGCGGATAAACGCCAATGAAGAAGGCATATAGCCTTATCCAACGGCAACCCGCCTGTTGCCCGCCTCTATGCTGATGATTTCGCCGTCGCGCACGTGGAGGATACGGTCGGCAATGGCAGCCGCTTCAGGATTGTGGGTAATCATCAGTACGGTCTGCTTCAGCTCTCGATTCGAGCGCTGCAGCATTTCAAGCACAGCCTCAGAGTTTTTGCTGTCGAGATTTCCGGTCGGCTCATCGGCCAGAATGATGGCAGGGTGCGTAATCAGCGCACGCGCCATGGCGACGCGCTGCTGCTCCCCGCCGGAAAGCTCTGAAGGGCGGTGCTCCAGTCGCCCATGAATGCCGAGCAGCTTTGTCAGATGCTCCAGATAACTTTGATCCAGCGGCTCTTTGCGGCCCGATATTTCGTAGGCGATTTCAATATTCTGCCGCGCCGTGAGTGTGGGCAGCAGATTAAATCGCTGAAATACGAAACCAATCTTTGTCTTGCGCATGCGCGTGCGCTCCGCGTCATTAAGCGCGCTGAAATCCGCGCCGTCAATCATGACGTGCCCGGAAGTGGGACGAGTCAAACCGCCGAGAATGTAGAAGAGCGTTGACTTGCCGCTTCCGGAAGGGCCGACGATGCTGACGTATTCGCCGGGTTCAACAGTAAAGGAAGCATTACGGAGGGCGGGAACTTCGATTTTTCCGGTGCGATAAACCTTCGAAAGGTTTTCTGCGACGATGATGGGCTGCACTCCCTGATTGTAAATGCAGCCCTGTTTCTGTGGCTTATGCGATAGCTGTTGCAGGCTGCTGCTCGGGGATTTCCTGGTAAGGCCGCAGCACCTTCTTCGGGCCGCGTTTGCGGGCGATCATGATGCGGATGCGCTCCAGCATTTCAAGGGGCGTGCATGCGCCTTTGGGAAGAAATGCGTCGGCGCGATAAGCACGGTCAAAAGACTTGACGGTGCCGCTGACGAGGATCATCGGCACTTCCGGAGCAATCTCCTTCATTCGGCGCACGAGCTCGTTACCATCCATTTGCGGCATGAGCAGATCGCTCAGAACAAGATCGATTCCGCCGGCGCGAAACAGATCGAGCGCCTCTTCAGCTGAGAGCGCGCTGAGCACGCGGTAACCACGTGTTTCCAGGAGAAATTTGCGAACGGAGAGGGCTTGTTCATTGTCGTCTACGCAAAGAATAACTTTTCTGGGCCTCATAAACTTCCTTACTGCTTCGCGAGCCGTGGCGAAGCGGCTATGAGGGCAGACACACTTCACATGTGCGCGCCCGCGTGGGGGTCGGTCGGGCCGCAATCCATTGATATGAAAACGAAGCTGTGCCTTCCGCGCCGCGTGGAGGCCCGTTTTTGAAAACAGACTGCCCTCCACGCAAAAGCGCGGCGCCGCAGCTCCCGTCTCACCTCGGGATGCGGTTGAGCCAGAAGCGAAGGCATGATTGCCGGCGCAACAACCAGGCCGCGGATGCTGCTTGCGCGTTTCTCGGGTTACATTCCGGAAGGTGGCAGGCTTCGCAAATCGCAGCCGCAAGCGCGCATGCCTGCGCACTTTCTGGCTCTCATTCAGTTGTAAGTAATCGGCGAAAGTTGCGTTCTGAAAATCAAAACGCTTGCCAAGAGTACGAAGAGCGGCGTCGCGTGTAAACAGGGAAGATGAAGCGAAAGAGCCGTGAATTTTTAACTGGAGATTCACCGAATTTTGATTTTGCTGCGTGGTTATTGAAGATGCGCCGCCTTCGCCCTGTTGAAAGCATGTGAATCACTCAAGGAAAAACCGTCCCTTTGCTACAAAAACAGTGCTGCCTCCAACGCGTACTTCGCGCACGGAATCGCCGTCGAGTTTCGCGCGCCCGTCAATGGTGCTCGCGCGACCGATCTCAATGCCTTGATGAATGTGCAATTGTTCATCAGATGCGGTGAAGCCATGACGCACGAGGTAGGAAATCGCGCATCCGGCAGCAGAGCCCGTCGCAGGATCTTCGCCGTTATAGAACTGCATGCGTGCGCGCCAGACACCTTTCAGCTCAGGCGCGATGCAGTAGAAAAATTTAGCGTCAGTGGTGCGCAGATATTTTTCCGCTGTCGCTGCCGGAATGCGCAAACGCGACAGCGCATCCACCGAGCGAAAGGGGACAATGCAGTATGACAGGCCGGTTGATACGGTTTGCAGCGGCATGTCCGCTGCCAGATCGTTTGCATCGACGCCGATGGCCTGTGCGACTGCGGCCCGATCATGCATCTGGCCGAATACCGGATTCGGCTGCGTCATCTCGCCATGCACTGCTTTGCCTGATGACTGCTCCGGAAAACGCACCGTAACGGCGCCTACGTTCAACTCCAGCGTGATGGAATCGCTGCCGGCATACTCAGGAGTGTATTGCCGGATACATGCGCTGGTGCCAAGTGTCGGATGTCCCGCGAATGGCAATTCTTCCTGCGGGGTAAAGATACGAACACGCAAGCCCCGCAGCCGCTCCATTTCCGCAGAACGGCGGACAATGAACGTCGTCTCAGACAAATTCGTTTCGTGTGCGAGCCTTTGCATTTCAACGGGCGTCAGGTCCTCGGCACTCTCGAAGACAGCAAGCTGATTGCCTTGAAACGGAGTGTCGGTGAAAACATCGCAGAGGCGATATTCAAATTCACGCATGCTGATCAGTTTCGCAGATTACGAATACCCTTTGCAGACATCGCATTGACATGCGAGCAGGCGGGGTCTTATCCTGATGCTCAGGATGACACGCTTCGCTCTAACCTGCATGTGTCTGTGCTGCTGTCGCTGCGCCGTGCGGGTGTGTGTTTAGAGCCAAGTCAAAAACGCCAGACTCTAATGCCCACCCGCAGCGAAGTTGCGAGGTGGGTTTTCTATTTTAAGAAAGTTGGGGTTCCCCGAAGAGGAAAATCAAATGTCACTTCGTCTCAATGATGTTGCTCCAGACTTTACGGCAGAAACCACCCAGGGCACGATCCATTTTCATGAGTGGATCGGCGATAACTGGGCTGTGCTCTTCTCCCACCCGAAGGACTTTACACCCGTATGCACTACCGAGCTCGGCGCTGTTGCAGGCCTGGAAAAACAATTTGCAGAACGCGGAGCGAAGGTAATTGGGCTCAGCGTGGATAAAGTCGGCGATCACACGAGATGGCTTACGGACATTCAGGATGTGACCGGGAACAAAGTAAATTATCCGATCATCGGCGACCCCGAACTGAAGATTGCCAAGCTCTATGACATGCTGCCCGGCGACGCGGGCGACAGCTGCGAAGGCCGTACTCCGGCGAACAATGCAACAGCGAGGTCAGTTTTTATCATTGGACCTGACAAGCGGATCAAGCTGACGCTTACGTATCCCATGTCGACCGGACGCAACTTCGCTGAGATTCTGCGCGTGCTCGACTCGATCCAGCTCACGGCAAAGCACAAGGTCTCTACACCCGCAGACTGGAAGCCGGGAGACGATATCATCATTGGCGGCGCGGTTTCCAACGAAGAAGCGGATAAGCTCTTCCCCGGTTACAAGACCGTGAAGCCGTACCTGCGCACCGCTGCGCAGCCGAAGTAGTCGAATCAAATCGCTGCCGCGCACCCCGCGCGGCAGATCAAATGAGCACCGGTGGCGAAGTGGCTAACGCGCTGGTCTGCAAAACCAGTATTCGCGGGTTCAATTCCCGCCCGGTGCTCCAGAACCTGTTTTTTTATCCCTGATCTTTATCTTTCCCGGTACAGAATCCAATCCAAACTGAACCATACGCAGATTCCCTGCGTAGAAAGCAATGGAAGCCGGATACTATGGTGCCAGAAGAATGAAGACCACGGGTGTTTCTCCAAACTTGCTGCGCTTTCTCCTGGGACTCTATGTTCTGGCCAGTTTCAGCTATTGGCTTACGGGAACACTCGACGACTGGACACGGCTGCACCACCCTGAGCAGCATGTGCAGGCCCCCTTTGCATACGATAACGACACCCGGGTGATCAACAAACTTCAGCTTGAGGCCCGAAAGGCCGGCGTGCCGGAAGGCGCGACGCTGGAATCGCTGAACGGCGTCCCCTACAGCGGCAGCGTCTGGAACGAAATCATCAACACAGCCCATGCGGACGACATGATGGATGTCGGCTTTACGCGCAAGGACGGCAGCCAGGGAACGGCGACCATCACGCTGACGGCTATGCCCCCCCTGGCACCCTTTATCCCTCGAATGGTCCTCTGGGTGGAAGAGATCATTCTCGTCTTTGTCGTTGTCCTCATTTGCCTGGGAATGGGGTACTGGGTCGTCCTGGCGAAGCCTGCAGATAAAATTGCCTGGCTGCTGCTGGTTCTGCTGACATTTCCCAGTGTCTTTTTTCTTAAAGGCCATGGTTTCGGTACCGGCGTGAGCGCCGTTTTCCGTGAGTTCTGGTTCCAGACGCTGCAATATGTGGTGACACCGGCCCTGTTTTTGTTCGGCATATACTTTCCTGAGCGCTCCCGTATTGACATCAAGTTGCCCTGGCTCAAGTGGGTGGTGCTGGTTCCATTTCTGGCATGCGCTGCCATTCTCTTCCCTGTGGTCTACGGAGAACACTTTGGCAGCGGCAACGGCGCAGCGCTTGTTCATGCGAGCACCTGGGCAGAAAAAGTGGTGAACTTTCTCGCACTGGCGTATGTCCTTCTCTTTCTGACATTCACATTGGATAAGCTGCGCTCAGCTTCCACTGAAGACGCCCGGCGTCGGCTCCGTGTGCTGACTGCGGGAATGAGTGTCGGCCTCGGCGCGTTGCTGACTGTTTTTGTCCTCCTGCCGCACTTCGGCATTACTCCGGAGAGACACAACCTCATCTGGGTGATCTACGTTGGCATTTTCCTGTTCCTGGCCGCTCCGTTTTCTCTGGTCTATGTGGTTCTTGTACAGCGCGCAATGGACGTGCGCATCCTGCTGCGCATGGGAGCGCGCTATGCGCTCGCCAAAGCAACGTTGTGGGCTGTGCAGTACGTGCTGCTCGCCGTTGTAGCGATTGAATTGCTCTTGCCGATCATGGGCAAGAAGCAGACGGATACCTCCAGTCTGATAGGCCCACTCATCTTCTTCGGCCTGGTGATCCTGCTCCGGATGGGGCTGCACAAGCGCATTCAGCGCTGGCTGGACCGCAGGTTTTTTCGCGAAGCATACGATGCGGAGCGCGTTCTAAATGAGCTTGCCGAAGAAGTACGGCGCTACACCGAAACGGAGCCGCTTCTGGAGACGGTCGCCCGCTGCGTGGCTGACACGCTGCACGTCGATCAGATCGCCATGCTGTTGCGGCGCGGCGAATACTTCGTGCTGCAGCAATCTATCGGCATCTCAGCCGGAGGAACGCTGACCCTGCCGCTGCAGTCTTCAGCAGTGCGGTACCTGACGAACTCAAATGTGCCGGCGCGACTCTACCGTGAGGATCCCGATGCCTGGTACCTGATGGCCGGCACAGCAGAGCGGTACGCGCTCGATAAGATGAACGCCGAGCTGCTGCTGCCTCTTCCGGGCAGAAATCGCATGATGGGCGTCATGGCCCTCGGTCCGAAGCGCTCTGAGGCAGCCTACTCTTCCGCTGATATGAAGTTGTTGCAGGCATTGGCTTCGCAGACAGGTCTTGCGCTGGAAGTCAGCGAACTGGCGCGGTCGCTCGCGTCAGAGGCGGCGCAGCGGGAGCGCGTCAATCGCGAAATGGAAATTGCCCGCGAGGTGCAGGAGAGGCTCTTCCCGCAGGAGATGCCGGAGCTTCCGGGCGCGAAGATCGCAGGCTACTGCCGTCCTGCTCTCGGCGTGGGCGGGGACTACTACGATGTCATCGATCTTGGAGACGGCCGCGTGGGACTCGCAGTGGGCGACGTATCCGGCAAAGGCATTTCCGCTGCGCTGCTTATGGCCAGTTTGCGGGCCTCTTTGCGCGGCGTGACCCTCGATGGCCCGCGTGATTTCGCCAAGCTGATGCATAAGGTCAACCGACTGGTGTATGAGGCGTCAGCATCAAACCGTTACGCGACGTTTTTCTTCGCATCATATGACCCGGCAACGCGCAGGCTCGAATGCGTGAACGCCGGTCATAATCCTCCGGTACTGCTGCGCGGAGAAGAAACAATTCGACTGGAAGCAGGCGGCCCTGTTGTCGGGCTGCTTCCATTCGCCCCTTACACCGAGCAGACCCTTACGCTGGAGCCGGGCGATCTGCTCATCCTGTTTACCGACGGCATCAGCGAAGCGATGACCAAAACAGATGAAGAATGGGGCGAGGAGCGCATGATTGCCGCAGCGCGCGCATCGCTCCGCAAGCAGGCAAATGTCGTGCTGGACGATCTCTTCGCAGCCGCGGATGCCTTCACCGCCGGCGCTCCGCAGCATGACGATATGACGCTGCTGGTGTTAAAGCTGGAATCGTAGAATCAAGTCATGCGGAGAAGATTGCTGATCTGGTCGCTGGCCTTCGCGCTGGTATGCGGAGCAGGCCTGGCTTTAATCGCACAGGAGAATGAACCCGTGATTCATCCGGTTGCGCCTCGCCCGGCAGATACTCTGGTGATGCTGCCAGATGGTTCCACCGTGCATGTCGAGCTGGCGAAGACAGAAGCAGAGCGCGAATACGGCCTGATGGGCCGTTCACACCTGCAGCAGGGACGCGGCATGCTCTTTATTCACGACCATCCGGGTGAATACAGCTACTGGATGTATCACTGCAAGATCGGCCTCGACATCATCTGGATGGATGAAAACCATCGCATCGTGGAGATGTCTCCAAATACTCCGCCCTGCAGAGGCAAGGCAAGCACATGTCCTTCATACGGAGGACACGCGACTTCAACGTATGTGCTGGAGCTGCCTGTCGGATCGATCAAAGCCCATGATCTGCAGGTCGGGCAGACGGTGAACTTCAGTGTAAGCTGAACCTTACATCGACCCCATTGTTCATCCTGAGCGCAGCTAAGGACCTGCTTTTTACCGCTTACGTTAGGTTTTTATTGGTCATCGACCAATTACGGAAGCCATGTGAATCTACTTTCGCGCATTCTCAGCTTCTTCCATCCCAGCATCGTAATGCTGCTTTCCGGGTGGCAGCGGAACCAGCTTATAAAGAATAAGCTCATTGCGATCCTCATCATCGAAAGCATGGAACCGCGCGACCCTCTGCAGGGAATACTGGGTGTGCAGGTCTTCTAAAGTTCCCGGATCGATCTCGTTCCATGCCGCATACCAGCCCGGTTTGTACGTATGGATGCGATAAGGCAGATCGTAAGTCCCAAAATCATCACATATGGAAGGCAGGTGCGTGATGAGCGAAATGTTTGCGCCGCTGATCGAGAGCAGCAGGCGGTTTCCGTTTGGATGCTGATCGATGTACCGCGTCAGCCGCCGCGCCGCCACAACGAAGGTGTGATCTGTGTGGCGAATGAAGTGCGCTGTCAACCTTAGATTGAGTCCAATGCTGACTGCAATCAAAGCCAGAGCGGCCCATCCGAGCCAGCGGCTCTTATCAAGCAGCTCTGCCGTTGCGACGCAAACAATCAAGATCAACGGGAAGGCCACGACCTCGTAGTAGCGAGGCTGCATGTTGTTATGCCAGCCGGTGAAAAAGATGTATCCGGCGGCAGCAAGCAGCGAAGCGACAAAGAGCGGATTGGCCCATAATCTCTGCAGCCACAGCAACGAAAACATCAACAGAACCACTGCAAGCAGGCACAATATCTGGTCGATCCACAACGCGCCATGAATCGCATACCAGAATGCGGCAACCCAGCCGCTGATCGTGGTCGGCTGGTCCCATTTATTTGCCTCAAACAAATAGTGGTAATCAGCCAGATAATGAGGGCGCACCGCCAGAAAATAATAAGCGCTCCATGGAACGATGGCAGATACACCCACTATGGCGGCATATTCCAGAGCAGTTTTCAGCTTGTATCCTGCCGCACGACACAGCAGATAAAGAGTGGAAGGAATTAGAAAAATTGCTGTTGTCTTGGTGAGAATCTGCAGGCAGATCACAAGGCCGATAGCTATCAATAGGCTGCATCTAACGCACTCAGATGAAATCTTGGACAGGCGCAAAGCCAGCAGCCACGAAAGCAGCATCCAGAAAATTAATAGCGGTTCCAGAATAGCCAGACGGCTGAATGCATAAAGAAAAGCGCTCGAGACGGCAATCGTCACGCCCAGAAGCGCAACCCACGGTTTCTGCTGTGTGCGCAATAGCGCGTAAATAAGCAGCAGATTTCCGGCAAACACCAGCAGGACAAGCACGCGAGCGGCAACCAGGCCCACTCCTGTAAAGTGGAAGACAATCCCCTCAAGCACCGGCCACACCGGCAAAGCGGCAGCCGGATTGAAGTCTCCGGGCAGCCGCCATGAACCGGTCAGAAAATGGCGAACGGCGGCGCTGCCGTACCAGCCCTCATCCGTGTACTTGGAGTAGTCCATCCAGGGGGAAAAATTGGGAAAATCGGCGCGTAAATGGAGCAGATGAATGCCATAAAGCAGGCAAATGGCCGCTATCCAGGCGATCATCAACACACGCGTCCATCTCATCGTTCTATGGGCACTCCTCTGGTATCCAAAACTAAAATTGAGTCGCAATGACGCGCTTGGACGCGCTCTGTGCGTAAGAGGTTTTCTTATCAGTGTATCCGAGCCGGCAAAACGGGTACCGGAATTGCTGTTTTTCGCGCATCTGGGTGGCCTCTGTCGGGAACCGAATCCAGGGTGCTTGCGTATTCACTTGCATGAGCGCAGCCGGCACCATAACGTGGAGTGGATGGGGCGCAGCCAGAACCGGATCGTGGCGCATGGATAAGCGGCCACAAACTCCGGAATCCCGGCTGCAGCCTCAGAATGCCGCAGCTGCGAGCGAAGGACGCCGGTCGGCAGACAGGCCAGGGGAAAGACATTTGGAAGCAGACTGGCAGGTGATTGTAGAGCGGTGCCTCGGCGGGGATTCGCTCGCCTGGGCCGAACTGGTCAAGGCGCATCATCGCCGTGTCTACGGCCTCTGCTATCGCTTTACCGGCTCGCCGCAGGATGCCGAGGACCTCGCCCAGGAAGTCTTTCTGAAGGTCTATGGAAATCTGGCCACGTTTGATCTGGCCAAAGGCAGCTTTCATACCTGGATTACCACTCTTACCAGAAATCTTTTGGTCGATCACTTCCGCCGCTCAAAACAGCAGCGCGTGACCGACTCAATGGACGCAGGATGGGATGAAAGCGAAGAACAGAAGATTGCGGACCGGTTGTCGGATCCGCGACCCACGCCGCATGAGCATGCGGCACAAAAAGAACTGCAAAAGATGGTGCAGGCGGCACTCACGAAGGTGTCGCCGGAGCTCCGCGAAGCAGTGATACTGCGCGACTTGCAAGACATGGACTACAAAGAGATCGCGCAGGTTTTACGTATTCCTGAAGGGACTGTGAAGTCGCGCATCAGCCGCGGACGGGCGGAACTGGCACGGCTTCTCAATCGTAATGGAAGGCAGGTGGTTTAGATGTCCGAGCGTAATCCATTTCAGCAGAGTCAGAAGGGCCCGCTGCAGTGTGAAGAGTGGGAAGCACTTCTGGCGGATGCTCTCGACGGAAATCTGAAGGTGGAAGATACAGC
>Ga0209581_1004318_pt1 | contig 11494 bp, 6 predicted proteins | sample Coa_R2_FD_187160 | JGI IMG/M metagenome (GOLD analysis project Ga0209581, IMG submission 187160) | Surface soil microbial communities from Centralia Pennsylvania, which are recovering from an underground coalmine fire - Coalmine... | ecosystem: Environmental > Terrestrial > Soil > Unclassified ...
GTAGAACTGGCTGTCGATGCCGGATTCAAAGCCGAGTCCCTCGCAGATGTTATAGGAAGTGGCAAGCGGCAGAATGGCAGCGGAAAGCAAGGACGCGTTCACAAGTCCGGCGGCGAACAACAGTGCAGCAAACCGGCCGGCAAATGGCTTTAGTGCGAGCGCCGCCTGGGCCACGTCCTTCATCTCGGCGTTGCCGGAATGATAAATGGTGGCACCACACGCGACCACGATAAAAAACGCGATCACATCCGTGACGATGCAGCCGGTAATGACATCCAGACGGCAGAGATTGTAATGGCGGCTATCGACGCCTTTTTCGACCACGGCGGCCTGCAGATAAAACTGCATCCACGGCGTAATGGTCGTGCCGATGAGGCCGATGATCGCTGCGAGATAGGCCGGATCGGAGCTGAATGTTGGTATGACGGTTTGCTTCAGCGCCAGATCCCAATCCGGCTTCGCCAGGAATGCCGATACGGGATAGGCAAAATAGACGAGCGAAGCAATGATGAGGATGCGCTCCACCGGCTTGTAGCGCCCGCGTACGATGACCACCCATACGAGCACGGCACCGATGGGCACGACGATGTACTTGCTGATTCCGAAAATTCCCATACCGGACGCGAGGCCGGCAAACTCCGCGATAATGTTACCGAAATCCGCGAGCCCGAGCACCAGCATGGTGAAGAACGTGGCGCGCAATCCGAATTCTTCGCGAATCAGATCGGATAGCCCTTTTCCCGTAATTGCCCCCATGCGCGCGGCCATCTCCTGAACCACGATTAGGGCGACGGTGGTGGGGATGAGAGTCCACAGGAGCTTATATCCGAACTGTGCGCCGGCGTTCGAGTAAGTCAGAATGCCGCCGGGATCGTTATCGACATTGGCTGTAATGAAGCCCGGTCCGAGTACCGCGAGAAATGCGAGGAGCCGGGCGCTGATTAGGGAAAAGGGCGCCCTTCTGCGGATGGCGATGGGGCTCATGCGCAAATACGAGCCTTGGAACAATTGTTGAGCATAAAAGTTTCAAATATATGAGAAATTCCGTGTATTCCGCTCTATCCTTTTTAACTGTATGATTTAGCTAGCAGATGGCAACCATCAATCTGTGCTTTCTATGGCACATGCACCAGCCCCTGTACAAGGACCTGGTGAGCGGGTACTATAGACTCCCCTGGGCACGGCTGCACGCCCTAAAAGACTACTACGGCATGGTCAGCATGTTGCGGAATTTCCCGAAGGTGCATCAGACCTTCAACCTGGTTCCTTCGCTGCTCATTCAGATTGAAGAGTACGCGGAAGGACGCGCTTCGGACCCATTCCTACAAGCGGCTTTAAAGCCCGCCGAATCGCTCGATAAAGCTGAAAAGGAGTTCATTCTCCGCTACTTTTTTCAAGCGAACGAGCACCGTCTGATTCAGCGCTATCCGCGCTATGCCGAACTGTTCAGAATTGTACAGCACGCGAACAACGTGCCGGACCTGGCTGCGGCTTCATTCGATACGCAAGCATTCCGGGATCTGCAGGTGCTCTCGCAGCTTGCCTGGTTCGACGAAGAGTATTTGCAGAACGACCGGCAGGTTCGGGACCTGGCGCAGAAAGGGCGGCATTACACGCTCGGTGATCAGGCGCAACTCGGGCAGAAGCAGCTTCAGGCAATGTCGAACGTAATTCGCGCATACCGGGAGTTTGCTGCCAGCGGGCAGATTGAGTTATCGACCTCGGCCTTTTATCATCCAATTCTTCCGCTGATATGCGATACGAACGTGGCCAGCGTATCTCACCCTTATATTCCGCTGCCGACGCACTTTTCCTATCCGGGCGATGCGGAAGAACAGCTTCGGCGCTCGCTAAACTATTTCGAATCGAGATTCGGCGCACGGCCGGAGGGATTTTGGCCATCGGAGGGGTCGGTTTCGGACCAGACCTTCGAGATTGCCGCGCGGCTGGGGTTCCGATGGTCGGCTTCGGACGATGGCGTGCTGGCGCGAACACTCGATAAGAAGGCAACGCCTACAGTTACGTACCAGCCGTACCTGTGGCGGCAAGGCGGGCGGGAGTTAGCAGTAATTTTTCGTGACCACCGGCTCAGCGATCTGATCGGGTTTGTTTATCAGCGCATGGATGCCATGGAAGCAGCAAACCACTTTTTGAAAGAGGTGCGAAAGAGCTGCGCGCCTGTATTAAAAGCGGGACACGAAGCGGTGGTGGGCATTATTCTGGATGGCGAAAATGCATGGGAGTGGTATTTCGAGAACGGTCGGCCTTTTCTTTCGGAATTGTACACGCGGATTTCGGAAAGCAACGATATCAGCGCATTGACGGTCAGTGAAGGACTTCGCAAGCGGAAAGCGAAAGAGTTGAAGCGCATCTTTCCGGGTTCCTGGATCGATGCGAATTTCGATATCTGGATCGGGGCGGAGGAAGACAATCGCGCCTGGGATCAGCTTTTGCGCGCGCGCAAGTTCTACGGGGAAATGAAGCAATCGCCACAGGCGAACGATATTCCGAGGGACAAATTAGACTTGGCTTTTGAAGAGCTGCTGATCGCGGAAGGCAGCGACTGGTGCTGGTGGTATGGGCCCGAGCACTCTTCGGCAAACCGCGGAGAGTTCGATCAGCTTTACCGGGAGCACCTGTGTAATGTCTATCGACTTTTGGGACGCGAGATTCCGATTGAATTGAGCGAACCGTTGTTGCGCAAAGCGGAAACGGAAGTGCACGAGGCCCCGTCGGGCTTGATCCAGCCGACCATCGATGGGCAGGTATCCTCACGCCAGGAATGGACGGACGCCGGGCGATATCGGGTCGACCAGCGGTCCGGAGCCATGCACAGCCAGCGTTCGCTTTTTCAGGAGCTGCATTATGGGACGGATGGGCAGAATCTTTTTCTGCGAGTGGATTTCACGGCACAGAACTCACTCACGCCGGAACTGGAGCTGCGTTTCCGTCTGCGGAATCCTGCGGGGGACACGTTTCAGATTCACCTGTGCCAACGGGAAAGCAATGGACTCCAGATCGAGTCGGACCTTTCCTCCGACAGCCTGGCAGCGGCGATTCAGGAGATCTGCGAACTGCGCATTTCCATGGGCGCGCTGCGAATCCGCCGCGGCGATCCAGTGTTTCTGCAATTTTCCGTTTTACGCGAGGGACTGCCGGTTGCCTGGCTGCCGGCCAGCGGCGAACTCGAAGTGCAGGCGAATCCGATGATGGCGGCGTACGCGTTTTAGGGAGCTAAGGGCTTCCATCACTGCGTCAAGATTTCGGATCGTAGCACGTTAACCGGAGTACACAACGGGTCTGCAAGATCGTGTACTCGCTGGGAACCTTCTGTGATAACCATTAAAGACGGAAACCCATGTCCAAGCTACAGACGTTCACTTTGGCTCTGGCGGCTCTCGCGGCGGCCGTGCTGGTTCGAAAGATTATTGCGCAACAGCAAATTGAACGGCCTCCCATTGTTGGTCTGGCGCACATCGGGCTGTTTGTCAGCGATCTCGTAAAAGCAGACCAGTTTTATGGCCACGTGCTGGGATTTGAGCACTTCAGCCTCGACAAACCCACGGGCGGGCTCATGCTCAACTATTACAAGGTCAACGACCATCAATACATTGAGATCTACCCCGGTTTGAAGAACGATGAGCAGGACCGGCTCTCACATGTTGCCTTCGAAACTAACGACGCGCGCAAGCTTCGGGATTATCTCGCGAGTAAAGGCGTGAAGGTTCCGGCCGTTTTGAAACCCGGCCTGGACAAGAATCTCAGCTTCATGATCGACGATCCCGAAGGACGACGCATCGAGTTCGTCCAGTACATGCCCGGCGGGTTACATGCGAGCCGGTTCGGCAAGCTTCTGCCGGATACGCGTGTTTCGGACCACATGATCCACACCGGTTATATCGTTCAGGACCGCGCCGCTGAGGACCATTTGTATAAAGACATCCTCGGCTTTCAGGTGATGTGGTACGGCGGTCCGAAAGATGATCAGGTGAACTGGGTGGACATGCGCGTTCCGAATGGCAGCGACTGGCTGGAGTATATGTTGAACGCCAACAATCCGACCCCGAAACAGCGGGGCGTGATGAATCACCTGGCCCTCGGTGAAAAGAGCATTCAGCCCGGGTATCGCACTGTCCTGGACCGCGGATATCAGCCTCCGCAACCGCCGAAGATCGGGCGCGATGGCAAATGGCAGCTCAACTTGTACGATCCGGACCTGACGCGCGTGGAATTGATGGAATTCAAGCCGGTGCAGACACCCTGCTGTTCGCCGATGATAACGAATAATGTAAGTACAAATAAAAAGCCCGCCGTTACCGATCGATAACGGCGAGTGGACGTACTTCGGAGGACGCGACCTACTCAATATCGCGAGGACGCTTCTTGCGATTTCGCTTGCGCGCGAGGGCTTCTTTGGTCCGGCGCTTCTCACCCGGTTTCAGGTAAAAGGAGTGCCGTTTGATTTCTTTTACGATGTCTTCCTGCTGGACTTTCCGCTTGAACCGGCGAAGAGCGCTCTCCAGCGTTTCGCCCTCTTGCAGATGAACTTCTGCCAAAAACTTTTCACCACCTTCCGTTCTGCCCGGCCATGCACAGGCAGCGGGGTACTCAAAACATTGTAGCGTAATTTTGTGAGGGCGGCGGAGCTTCACGCCACCGCGCTAAAACGTCACTCGCGCGCTTAATTGCAGCACTCGCGGCCCTGGTGCTGCCTGGCTGGTAATTTTGCCAAACGAAGACGAATTGATATTCGTGGACGGCGGCGAAAAATTCACGAAATTGAAGATATTGAACGCGTCCGCCTGGAAGGTCAGCTTCACGCGCTCCATGATGGCGAAATCGCGCCGCAGATTCATATCGATGTTGTAGGTGGAGGGGTTCGTAATTCCAAAGGCGCCCACCCGCGGCGTGTTGCCGTAAGTGTAAGGAGCCGGTGCGACGAACGCGGACTTATCGAGAAAGGTCGCGGTGTTCGATCCCAGCAGATTGCCGCTTCCCCAGGGGCCGCCGATGCGAACCGGACCGCTGAAGCTCGGATTGTAGTTCGCATAGCAACTTCCAGCCTGCGGCACGTTGCAGCTTGAGGTCATGATGATGCCGATCGGCACGCCCGAACGGTATGTCCCGATTCCAGAGATCTGCCACCCGCCTACGATCCGCGAGACAATGCCGCGATTTGCAACCCAGTGTCGTCCAGGCCCGAACGGAAGCTGGTACGTTGCAAACGCATTAATGGCAACCGGCGGCAATTGCGTCATCGCCTTCTCGTTCTTCCAGTAATACGCGGTTTGCAGATTACTCTGGGTCTGGTTCGAGATCATGTTCGAGGCGGTATCGTCGAACGCCTTCGCCCAGGTCAGATTGGCATGGAATGTGAGCCCGTGAGAAAACTGCTGGATGGCGTTTACCTGCAACGAATTGTAGTTCGAGTTACCAACGTCCCCGTACAGGTCGCCGATGCCCGAATACTGCGGCCACGGCCGGAGCATCTGAGCCAGCGATCCGGCAAAATTCGGATACGGCAGACCGATGCCGGGAATGATTGCGTCCGCTTTGGCAATCACGGAGGGAGTGACGGCTTGTTGCAACAAATCCCCGAGCGCAAGATACGCGGGATTCATTTGGTCTGTGTAAATGCCCCGGCCGCCGCCTCCCAGACCATGCCCGTTGCTGCCGACGTATGCAAATTCCAACATCAGGTTGGGCGTCAAGCTGCGCTCAATGCTGAAATTCCAGTTCTGGTAACGCGGAGGACGCCCACCGATCACCGGATCGCCGTAGTTCAAGCTGGAAGCGTTGGTGTGGCCGGTGTACCAACCCGTTCCATATGTCGGGGTCAGGAACGGGGGAGGAGCATAGGGCGGAACCCCGCTGTTCCAGTTGAACGCTGGCGTGTAGGTATTGATTCCCGTGAAAGACGGTGTGGCCGAATACCCGATGAAGTCCGTTCCGGTACGTCCGCCGCCGCGGCCGCCCACGGCGCCGCGATGCGTGTACATGATGGCGTAACCGGCCCGGATCACCGTTTTGTCGTTCAAGCCGTAAGCCAGGCCCAGCCGCGGACCAAGATTGAAGTAGTCGGTTGCGATATTGGTGGTGCAGTGGCAACTGTCGGGACCGTATCCGGCAAATTGGAGAATGCCCGGGTAGTTGCCGACCAGGGGATTTCCAATGTTTGGGTTAAACCACGATTCGACGTTATTGACTTCCTGATAGGGTGTCCAGATATCGTGGCGAAGCCCTAAGTTGAGGGTCAGTTTGGGCGAGATTTTGTAATTGTCCTGAACCCACCAGGAATAATCGCGATAACGGCCGCCGGTTGCCACCACGGAATCCTGCACCACCGATGCACTCCCGACCGCGCCCAATAAGTAACTGGCGTAGGCGTTGCCCTGGCTGGTTTGCAAGGTCCCCGCCGAATTAAACCCGGCCGTGGTGTTGTTGCTGAAAGTCCAGGTCGCCAGACTACCGTAGGTGTGCTCCTTTTCGTTGGCCTGGAGCCATTGGATCTGCGCGCCAAAGATCAGGGAATGCTTTCCGCGCGTCCACTGCAGATTGTCCTGGAGCGTAAATGTGTTTTGAACATCGTTGAAGGCACGCGAGTTGGTGCCGCGCCAGGCGTCAGGAGATTCCGCGCCGCTCCAACTGATTTCGGGAAAAGCCGAAGCCGCTTCGCCCGGCGGGAGCCCGGTCAGGCCGGCTTTGATCGGGTAATCGCCGTTGATGGTTGCGTTCGTGATCGGAACCGAGAACCGCGAGAGACCGTATGTGAACTGGTTGACCACGGTCGGGGAAGCCACGTAGGTGTACTTGACCAGGGCGGTCGTCGGATATTCATCGACAAAGCGCGTGTTCGCGTACGGCAGCGGAAGCGTGTTGCCGCGGTAAGCCGTCGTTTGACTGCGGTGTCCATGACTGAACACAACGTAGGCGCTGTTCTTCTCGTTGATGTTGAAGTCCACTTTGTCAGTCGTGCTGTTGTCGTGATAGCCGACCGGAACGGACTCCAGATAGTTGTCCTGCAAATTCGTGTTGATGGGCGTGGGGAGGAACGACTGGAAGTACTGCGAGATGGGCGAGATGCGGCTCGCGGGAATGATGTTGCCGGGGAATGCCGTTCGCGTACAAACACCGCCGGTGCAGACTGTGGAGTTTGGATCGTAGATCTTGATGCCGGACGCCAGGAGCGCGCTGAAGTCGCCGCTTCGTTCGGCCATGGTTGGAATGGAGGCAAGCGACGGCTGCGCGCCTTGCGTGAACCGGAAGCCGTCGTAATTCGAAAAGAAAAAAATCTTGTTCTTTTTGATCGGGCCGCCAATATTGAATCCGAATTCGTTTTGATGTTCCGCGGGGGTACTCGCCGCAAAGAAGCCGCGGGCATCGAAAGCGGTGTTGCGCAGGTACTCGTACCCGGCGCCGTGAAACTCATTGGCGCCGGATTTCAAAACATAATTTGAGGCTCCCTGCCCCTGGTACATCACCGACGTGCTCGCCGATTCAAGCTGGAACTGGTCGACGGCTTCAACCGAAACACCGAGCCCGAGCGTGCGGCTTTCCCCTTCCGCGCTGGGGTTTGTCGTGGGCAGGCCCTCGACGTAGATTTCCTGCGAGTGCTCCTGCGCTCCCAGCACATTGCCCGCCGTATTTCCGGTAGCGGAACTGGTGGAAACACCCGGCAGCAGAGACGTGAAAGCCGTCGGGTCGCGCGGTGCATTGCCCATTTCGAGCGGCAGAGCACCGTAAATGTCGTTTCTCACGGTTTGACCTTCGCTCGCATCGGACGTATCAAGCTGCGGCGGCGCGGCGGTTACGGTCACTTCCTGGTTGGTAGCTCCAAGCTTAAGCGACAAATTGAGCCCTACCTGGGCCAGAGCATCCACCACTACATTCTGCTGGCGTGTCTGTGAGAAGCCCGGGGCGGAGGCCGTCACGTTATACTTTCCGGGCGTGAGCGGAGACAGCACGTAATAGCCCGCCGTGGTTGTATTGCGGGTCGTCGCTACACCGGTTGCGACGTTCGTCGCGGTCACGGTTGCATTGGGAATCGGCGCGCCGCTGGGATCGGAGATCACCCCTTGAATGGAACCGGTGCCGCCCATCTGGGCAAACAGCGGAATGGAGAGAAAAATTCCTGTAAGAGCTGTGTAAATACGCTTGTTCATGGCCAATCCCTTTTGAGTCGCTCTCCCTTACGCGCTAAAGCGGGCGTGCTCTACACGCCAGGTCGGGGTTCTGTTCGTGCGTTACCCGCTTTCGCGACTTCCACCGCAAAGACGTAAGTGGGACCGAACATATTAGACCGGAAAATCACCCACTTTTCATCCGGAGTAAAGCTGACGTTTGGTTCGAGCCGGTAATTGTGACGGGACATGTTCACCAGGCGCTCCGCATGAAAAACGCCGGGCCGAATCAGATCCTTGCCGGAGACTCCCGTATTTTTGATCAACTCCGGATGAAATAGATAAATCCACTCGCCATCCGGAGCATGAGCCACCTGTCCGGGATCTCCGCCGTCGCCGCAGAAAAGTGTTCCATCGCGCGACACATTGAAGTGAATGGACCACTCGTTCCGCTGCAGGTGATACCAGGTTCGTTCTCCGCTCTGAACGTTGTAACCAGCCACCCAAAAGTCCTGGCCCTTGGGCGTCTGCAGGTCGTACCAGATCTCCTGGCCATTCCAGCCCCAGAACTCGTGCCCGGCGATCTCCATCTCCATGGTTCGGTGATGGATCAGCATGTTATGCGTGCCGTCGGTGTGGATCGTCCAGATGCGGTCCACCTCCTGCCACGGCCCTTCATGGCAATACATCAGGAGATGCGGGTCGGCCGGCGAAAAGAGCAGATGGTTGATCCAATCGGTACTGTGGAGCAGGTCTTTGCGCTGGCCCGTGCGCATGTCGATCGTGAACAGCACGATGGGAAGCCGCGCATGCAGCCGCTGGACCATCATCTCCCCTTTATTCCGCGGCTGATCGAGCGGATGGATCTGCTGTTCGCGCGTGCCGCCGTAATCCTGCCCGCCGCGTTCCAGATACGTTCCCGCTGCGAGCGTCTCATCCGCATTGATGGCCGTCACGCTGCCGTGTTGCGGCAGATCCGCGATCTTGCGGGTCTGCCCGGTATCGACGTTGGCCGTGTAAAGGGATCGATCCTCGGTGTAATACACCTGGGAACTGTTCCGGCCGGCGACAATCACATGAACCCTTCCCTTCACCACCGGGCGAGTCTTAAAGGTTTGTAGATCCAGAACCGAGATTCCGTCCGGCGTGGTGTAGACCATTTCCCTGCCCCCGGACGTATAGGCATTCTCGTTGAAGTAGAGACTGGCGCTTCCGGGCTCATCTGTGAGCCGGAGGACGCGATGGCCGGTATCGGGGTCCACCCATTCCTTGGGCGGCTCAGCGGCCCACGTCACGGCCGCAAACAGAGCCGCGACCGCCAGGGAGCGGGTTTTCCAGGGAAGCGCGAAGAGACGGCATACGAGTATGGACATCAACCGTATCCTAGACGCATCGCAGACACGGAGTGTAACCGCATACAATGAAGACTTGAGATGCGACTGCCGAAACGGCTCCTGGCGGTATTGCTGAGCGCCCTCACTCTCCAGGCATTTCAAACTACGTCTGGAGGACCTTGAGCCGCGTCTCACGTGGCAGGGTTACAACGCCAAGGTGTCAGCCGAACGTTGAATGCCGAGCCGCACGAAATCAAAGCGCTGCTTCATGGCCAGCTCGCATTGGGCCGAACGCAAGAGCTTCAGCACGAGATGCTGGCCATCGGGATTCCGTTGTGATTGACATTGCGAATAGATAACAGGAGAGCAACGGCTATGAGCGAGGAACCCCACACTACCACAAACCCACGAGGGCCCTTCTCCTCTATCACCGGTCTAACGAACTCCAGAAGCTCTTTATCCGTCATCAATTCGTCAGCTGTCGCCCGCGCCTTGGCATCGTCGAACGCTAAAAGAGATTCGGTGATCGCCCATATCATTTCCCTGGAGCGTTTCGAGCGGCATCAGTGATGCGTGGGATCGATGCCTTGTCCTGGAGCAGCGCAAGACCTTCGGCGGAGTACATCTGGATGCCGTAATTCGCTGACGGCAGACCTTTTCTCAGTATGGGAAGCCCGCGCGGATCACCCGTCATCGCCAATAACGAAAACTCTACCGGACACACACTCAGCTGCTCGTACAGCGCATTAGCTTCAGACGCGCTGTTGGCTTTCACCCACTCTGAAACGCCGAAGAGATCTTCCCTCGAATGCTTTTCCCCTCCGTCGAAGGCAAGCCCGTATGGACCTTTGCTGTCTACAATCTGCTGCGCTCGGCTGGCTATGTTCGGGTGGGCCTTTATGCTCGTGCGTCCACCGACGATCAACAGAGGTTGCCAATGCAGCTTCCCACGGTGCGAGTACGCCGCACTGCGGGCTGAAAGTTTGACTTGCAAGTGCGTGAGGTCGGTTCCGGCACAGCAAAGCACCAAGCGCGCGAGAAACCGCTTCAACCGGCTCACCACGTGGTGCCCTTTCGCCTGAATGCGTCACCGTAATCCGACCCAGTTTACTCAGAAAAATCTGATCCACTGGCCAGTACGCTATATCCCCCTTGGCGCAATTAATTTCAGCCCGTGTTCCGAAGTAATTTTGATTCTTACGAGACAGAAACGCTCTGTCGAGCTCAGGGCGGACCCACACCTCACGTCCTGAAGCACGACGTGTGCTTTTGTCTCGAGTTTTCTCCCGAGGGGGTTGGATTGCGCGATCGTGGATTCCAGCTACAGAAGGTTTTCTGCCTTCCGCTTTTGTCTTGTGTATACTCGCACAGCTGGGCGGCGGTTGCTAAAGCCGATTCCGTGGTAGTACAACAGAACGGCAACACAGTGGCATTCGAGACCGGTGCGGACTATAACGCGTATCTCAATTGGGAATAATCGGTAACGACCGGGCAGTGGTCTGGCTGGGGAAGCTTAGGCACCGCTGGCGGCGGATTCACAACCCCTCCGGCCGCCATCGTGCAACAGAGCGGAAACACGGTGGTGTTCGAAGTGGGTGCGGATCACAACGTTTATTTCAATTGGGAATCGGCGGCGACTGAACAGTGGTCAGGCTGGGGAGATTTAGGAAGTGCTGGCGGTGGATTCACCGCTGCCCCCTCCGTCATCGTGCAGCAGAGTGGGAACACGGTCGTATTCGAAGCGGGTGGAGACCACAACGTTTATTTCAATTGGGAGTCGGTGACGACCGGGCAGTGGTCAGGCTGGGGAAGCCTGGGCAGCGCGGGCGACGGATTCACAACCCCTCCGGCCGCCATCGTGCAACAGAACGCGAACACAGTAGTGTTCGCCGTGGGTGCAGATCAGAATGTTTATTTCAATTGGGAGTCGGTGACGACCGGGCAATGGTCAGGCTGGGAAAGCCTGGGCAGCGCAGGCGGTGGATTCACAGCCACACCAGCCGCAATCGTGCAACAGAACGGGAATACGCTGGTGTTCGA
>Ga0209581_1004322_pt1 | contig 11475 bp, 14 predicted proteins | sample Coa_R2_FD_187160 | JGI IMG/M metagenome (GOLD analysis project Ga0209581, IMG submission 187160) | Surface soil microbial communities from Centralia Pennsylvania, which are recovering from an underground coalmine fire - Coalmine... | ecosystem: Environmental > Terrestrial > Soil > Unclassified ...
AGATCGAGGCGCTGAATGCCAGCCTGCCGAGTGGGTACCATATCGCAGCAGGCGGAACGGTTGAGGAGAGCAGCAAAGCCCAGGCCTCCGTCGCCGCCGTCGTGCCGCTGATGCTTGTCCTCATCCTGACCGTGCTGATGATCCAGCTCCAAGGGTTCAGCCGGCTGTTCCTGGTGCTCAGTGTGGCCCCGCTGGGTCTGATCGGTGTCGTTGCAGCCCTCCTCCTCGCGGATAAGCCGCTGGGCTTCGTGGCGCTCCTTGGCGTGCTCGCCCTCACCGGCATGATCGCCCGCAACTCGGTGATTTTGATCGACCAGATCGACAAGGAGAAGACACGCGGGCTTCACCCGTGGGATGCGGTCGTCGAGGCGACTGCGCATCGATTCCGGCCGATCCTGCTCACTGCTGCTGCCGCGATCCTCGGCATGATTCCGATCGCTCCCACCATTTTCTGGGGTCCGATGGCGTTCGCGATCATGGGCGGGCTAGCGGTCGCGACGTTCCTGACCCTCATCTTCCTACCGGCGCTCTACGTAATGTGGTCCCGGATCAGGAAGCCTGATTTGGTTCAGCCAGCCTCGGTGGAGACAGCATGACCATCGATCCGAGCTTCCTGACCCCTATGTCGGCGATGTTGGGAGCGCTTCTCGGCGGGGGCGCATCTCTGGTCGCGGCCATTTACACGCACCGCAGCCAAGACCGACTTCAGCGCGTTGCGGCGGAGGTCGCAAAGCGGGAGACGGTCTACGCGGACTTCGTGATGTACGCGTCGAACTTGCTTCTGCGCGCCTACACCCGGGACGAGATCGAACTCAGCGGCGACGAGCAACGCCTCGTCGGCCTCATCAACCGAATGCGGTTCTTTGCTCCCGCCGATGTCATCGCCACAGCGGAGGCCGTGCTCAGGGCGATCGTTGAGATTTCTCTGAAGCCAAGCGTGAAGCCGCGGCAACTCGCGACCGAGGCGCTGACGAGGAGTCTTGATCCCGATCCACTCTTGAGGTTCAGCCTAGTCTGCAGGGCAGACCTGGACAGCCTGCATCGAACCACGGCGTGAGGCGAGCGCCCTCGGAACGACACCCATTCCACGTTCACTCAGCTGCCGTCGAACCAGACAGAAGACGGCGTCAGGAGTTCATTATGCGCGACAATGTCGATCTCGTGAATCGCCGCCCGCCTGGGTCGAAGCATCAGCGGCCGAGCAGTCGACCGCCCTTCGAATGCGTTGCTCTGCTGCTGCAAGGCGGCGGCGCACTCGGATCCTATCAGGCCGGTGTCTACGAGGCTCTTGCCGAGGCTGACCTGCATCCAGACTGGGTGGCTGGAATTTCGATCGGCGCGATCAATTCGGCGCTGATCGCCGGTAACGCGCCGGATGAGCGGGTCGCGAAGTTGCGCAGGTTTTGGCAGGAGGTCACCGCCAACCCGCTTCTCGATTGGGCGGCCGGTCTTCATGCCTTGGCGCCGCGCGGGAACTTCGCCCGAATTCTGTTCAATCAGATTAGCGCAGGGTCCGCCTTGGTAAATGGCGCGGCCAACTTCTTCCAGCCACGCCATCCCCCCGCTTGGGCACATCCGAACGGCGCGGTCGAGGCGACCAGTTTATATGAGACGAGCCAGTTAAAGAGCACATTGGAACGACTTGTCGACTTCGACCGGATCAATGCTGGGCCGATGCGCTTCAGCGTTGGCGCCGTCAACGTGCGCAGCGGCAACTTCGTCTATTTCGATACGACCACTCATAGGATCCGTCCGGAGCACGTGATGGCGAGCGGCTCCCTTCCGCCCGGTTTTCCCGCAGTCGAAATCGAGGGTGAGCATTACTGGGATGGCGGCCTGATCTCAAACACGCCGCTGCAATGGGTGGTCGAGTACGGACCACGGCAGGATACACTTGCCTTCCAGGTCGACTTATGGAGCGCGCGAGGGAAGCTTCCCGGCAGCTTGGCCGAGGTCGCGACGCGCCAAAAAGAAATCCAGTATTCCAGTCGAACCCGCGCCAACACTGACAAATTCAAGGAGCTTCAGGTTCTGCGCTCCGCGCTCGCACGCCTGCTGGAGCAGGCGCCGCCACACCTACGTGACAGCGACGATGGAAAGCTTCTGAGCACGGTCGCCGACCAAAAGGTCTACAGCCTCGTGCAGCTAATCTACCACTCGCAGGATTACGAGGGCCACTCCAAGGACTACGAGTTCTCCCGGCTCTCAATGGAGGAGCATTGGCGTGCCGGATACCACGACACCGTCCGCACGCTGCGCCACCCCGAAGTCCTCAAACGTCCCCGCAACCCAGAGGGCGTCTTCACCTTCGATCTGGCCTACGACGGCCGCGAATGACGCGCAGCTTCCGTAACAATCAAGGAGAGTCACATTGAGAGAGCATGATGTCCGCGAGCGAGCCTTTGCGATGCCGTTGACGAGCCCGGCCTACCCACCCGGCCCCTACCGATTCATCGACCGCGAGTATCTCATCATCACCTATCGCACCGACCCGGAAAAGCTCTGCGCGCTCGTGCCAGAGCCGCTCCTGCCGGACGGCGACACCGTCAAATACGAGTTCATCCGCATGCCTGATTCGACCGGCTTCGGCGAGTACACCGAGACGGGCCAAGTGATCCCTGTGACCTTCCGAGACCGCAAGGGCAGCTATTCGCACTGCATGTTTTTGAACGACGATCCGCCGATCGCCGGCGGCCGCGAGCTTTGGGGCTTTCCCAAGAAGCTCGCCGATCCGACACTGCACGTCGAAATCGACCAGCTCGTCGGCACGCTCGACTACGGCCCGGTGCGCGTCGCCACCGGATCAATGGGCTACAAGCACAAGGCCGCGGACGTGGCGGCTGTGAAAATGGCGCTCGCCGCACCGAATTTCCTCTTGAAGATCATCCCGCACGTGGACGGGACGCCGCGCATCTGCGAGCTGGTCGAGTACTACGTCGAGGACGTCAAGGTCAAAGGAGCCTGGACCGGACCGGCGGCGCTCGATCTCCGCCCCCACGCGCTGGCCCCCGTGGCTGAGCTGCCCGTGCTCGAAGTGATCTCGGCAACGCATTTCATCGCGGACCTGACCCTCGGTCTGGGCAAGGTCGTCTACGACTACCTTCGCTAGACTCTCGGCATAGGAGAAGAACGATGCGCCTCAATAACAAAGTCGCCATCGTCACCGGTGCGGCAAGCGGCATCGGAAAGGAAATCGCTGTGCTGTTCGCACGCGAAGGTGCACGCGTGACGATCGCCGACCGCGACCAAAAGCGTGCCGACGGCGTCGCCGATGAGCTCGGTGGCACGAGACGTGCCATCGGCGTGGGGGTCGACGTTACCAACGAAGCTGAGGTGGATGCCTGTGTTGCGAAGACCGTGGCCGCCTTCGGCCAGATCGATATCCTTGTCTCGAACGCCGGCATCCAGATTGTGGCACCCCTTGATCGATTCGAATTCGACAAATGGAAACAGCTTCTGGCGGTTCATCTAGATGGCGCGTTTCTCACGACACGTGCCTGCCTGCGCAAGATGTACAAGCACGGCCGCGGCGGGAGCATCCTCTACATGGCTCAGTGCATTCCAAGGAGGCATCGACGTTGAAGGGACCTTATGTCACGGCGAAGCACGGGCTCGTGGGTCTCGCGAAAGTGGTCGCCAAGGAAGGAGCTACCCACGGTGTGCGTGCTAACGTGATCTGCCCTGGCTTTGTACGGACGCCGCTCGTGGACAAGCAGATCCCGGAGGAGGCGAAAGACCTTGGCATTTCCGAGCAGGAGGTCATCAAGAGTATCATGGTCAAGGAGACTGTCGACGGTGAGTTCACGACTGTCGAGGATGTGGCGCGGACCGCACTTTTCCTGGCTGCTTTCCCCTCGAACGCGCTCACTGGGCAGTCACTCGTAGTGAGTCACGGCTGGTGTATGCAGTAACAGGTGGGGCGGTTCCTATGTTGTTCGTCGCATGCGACGAACAACGTATAGGACGATCACCGGACGCGGCGAAGCGCAGTTTTCCGAATTCGGACCGGCTCTTTTACAGCCAAGCTATGGCAGCGAACTGAACGTCTCATTACTGCGGTCCCCGATCCCAGAACGCACTCTGTGCTATCAGCTCCGAGTTGGCTGGGGTAGGGAAGACGACCGGCTGTCCCATCCGCATGTATTTCTATCCGTAAGCCCTCCGGCCTCATCTCCGTTGTTGCGGAGTCCCATTTCCCGCTCTTTCTAATCAACCCCGCTGACATCCGCCTCTGAGTTGAGGCGCCTTGCGGGGCTCATGTGACGACGATCTCCCTCCGGTCTGAAGCCTTCGCCCGCGGTGCGCACATGCTGCGCACCGCGCTCGGTGCCGCGATCTCCGCTTATCTCGAAGATCCGAGCATCGTCGAAGTGATGCTCAACCCCGACGGCCGCTTGTGGATCGACCGGTTGGCGGGCGGCCTCGAAGAGACCGGCTGCTATAAGCTCTCCCCATCACCCTTCCCCCATCGAATCGATGGCGAAGGGAATCAAAAATCTCGTCCGGCTGGAATCCCTTGGGCGATTCCATCAACAATGAAGACGCTCACGCCAGCGCGATTTCGGCCCCGGCTCCGGCCTGCTTGGAAAGCGGCACCTCACTGTGCGCCCTCATTATGGGAGGACTGACCCTCGCAATATTTTGGCGAAGAACATGCGCCGACTGCGCGCCGAACTCGGGCTCAGCCAGGAGGGCCCTAGCCCATGAGTGCGGAATCAACCGCACTTACCTCAGCGCCGTCGAGCGGGCCGAAGGCAATGTCTCGATCAACAAGATTGCCCGCATCGCGAAAGGGCACCGGGTCGAACCGTGGACGCGGCTCCGCGATAATTGACCGGCTCGCCTCGTCCGCTTGTATCCACACCCAACCGGCTACTCAGTGTGAAGAAAGCCGATTCGCCAGCTTGATAACCGTATCGGCAAAGCGCTCGGCGGATGCGCACGCCTGCTTGAAAGAGCCGCTCCTGATGCGTTCAATTGCCCTGGACTCGGCTTCTTTGATCACCTGCTGCAGCATGGGAAATGAACCTAAAGCCGCTTCATGCCGTATTTGAGCAATCCTATCCCGGATGCTAGCCTTTGTTAGCAGCCGATTTCCGTTCACTCGGCTTGTAACGTCGCGATCTCGGCCGTAGGCCCTGGCATAGGCGGCCGTCGCGGAATGACCTGCCGCCACGAGATGAGCGAAGGCTTCTTGCCTGAGATTCGCCAGCGGCGGCATGGGCAGCTCCCCGATATGATTAAAGATTTCGGCGTTTGGCGTACTTTGGGATTTCTGGCGATGGCACTCCACACCGATTTCCGCCCTGGCGACAGCTATCGTGATACTCGAGAGGGCGCACACGGCTCTCACGGCGCGAAAGGCCCACGGCATGCTCCTTCTTGAGAAAAGCAAGGGGCAAGTGCGAATTTCGATTGCAATCTTCACGGCAATCGAGGACTCCAAGAGCGCGGCATAGGCGACAGGCCGCAGGTGGGCCAATGAGGTCATTGGATGGCTCGCATCAACTCAGCATGGGGGTTTTCGGAAAAAGGGTTGTACGCGCCCACTGCGTCGTAGATAATCTTCCGCCGGGCCATCAAACACCTGTTCGCGCCTTGCGTTCTTCAAGGTCGATGGGATCGGGCTCGCCCAAGGTGGTTACAGGTTCCGTTACAGGCCAATTTGCAGCATTTTGCTCATTGCTGTTTTTGACCTGCAGCCACTGTAACCCCTGTAACTTCAATGGAGTAGACTTGTAACCGGTTGCAGGAGTCACAGGTGTAACAGGCGTTACAGCCGGTTTTTGACTAAAGCTCGCGCGCATGACGGCGGCGAGCTTGGATCGAAGCTCAGGGCGCATCTTCGCCCCCGTCGATAATAGCCGCCGTGAGCACATAAGCCCGCGTTGATTTGCCGCCGATTTTGACGCCACATTGAAAAGTGTCGCCGCCTTGCCGCCTCAGCATCTTGCGCTCGGCAAGCACTCGCGCAACCATCGTTGGATCAAACCCGTTGCATATTTCAGACTTCCAGACTTGCGGCGGGATCATCCACTCACGGACGGGCCCGCTCCCCTTGCGCCAGCCGAGACGATTGGGAACGGGCTTGACGTCTACATCGTCCAGCGGCTCAAAGCGGGATCCGCCGTGCAGCTCAATCATGAGCCGGACCTGCTCAATGGCTTGGCGGATTTCGGCGGGTTCCGTTCCACCTCGATGCTCAATCCATTGGTTAAGAGCCCATGCCGCCGCCGCTCGCGCTTCGCCTTGCTGCCAGGGCGCGACGCCCAGAGCCGTTGCAAGCTCCCCAGCCGCGGCAATGAGCCCCAGCCGCTGCGCTGCCCGGTCAATCTGACCATCGGCGCCAGGCGGAACAGCCGTTTTAGTGAAGGCGCGAATTGCGTCACGAACAGTCTCACCATCGATATTTTCGGCAATGATCCGCCGCACAAATTCTGGCCCGGCCGTTCCATAGGCTGAGATTGCTGCAAGTTTGAATTCCTGGGCGAGCTTGCCAGCATCACTTTCCGGCCCAGCATGATCGAACACGCCAAAGCCGTTCCCCTTGTCAGCGGGAATATCGAGCATCCGGACCAATTGCCCGGCGCGCGCCCTCTTGCCGCGATCCTCGCTAAGTTTCGCCTCAACCGGAAGTTCGCCACTCGAAAGGATCAACACCCGCCAGCTCTTCGGCTCACGTAAGGAACCATCGCGAGACGCACGAGCTTTTCCAGCGCCGTTGGCAAGCCCATAAATCGCCGCCTGCGCATCGCGCGCGTCAATGACGCCCAGCTCATCCAAGACTAGCACTGTGTCGGCTGCGGAAGCCGCAGCACCTTCAAGACCATTGGCAGTTGCGCGCCAAGCCCTCACATAGCCAGGCGTCGCCCCACGGCCCCAGATCGAGGCCCCAATCTGCAAGAGTGTGGTCTTGCCTCTCGATGAGGCGCCAGGGAAATGAAGGCCGCCGCCTTCTTGACCAGCAAGATGGAGGAGCGGACCGGCCAGAGCCGCAGATATGGTCAGCACTGGCAACGCATGGCCGCTTGCAAGCTTGCCCACGCCGCCCTGCCAATCTTTGAGCGATCCTTTGGCCTCATAGGGTCCGGTTGCCGAAGCGTCTAAAATGACGGGCTCACTACCGCGCGGCCAAATCGTCTCATTTGGCAGGACAAACACACGATTGCCGCCTATCTCATGCCATCCTGTGCGATGGACAAGTGTTACCCGGCCCTTGACGTTGCAGCCGCCTAGATAGTTGAGCAAAGACCGCTGCTGCGCTCGATTGATCTTCAATCCCTCATCGGCAAGAGCTGCGCAAAGCGCGCCAGGATCGCCTTGCAGCGATGCATCAGATATGTGCTTTGTGTGAGGGCGACGGTCCGCATCATGCCAGCGCAGCCATTTGCCCCAACAGCTGCCATGCGGATCGCGGCAGGCACCCAAGATTTCAAACGGTGCGGCGATCCATACTGTTTCCAGCTCCGCGCCCTCGCCTTTGGGCTTCTTTTCCAAATTAAGCCCGCTGGGAGTCATCTTGAAATCGCCCCATGAGATGAATTGCGGACCGGGCTCATAGCGCTTGGCGTGGCCGATGGCCGTCCTGCGCAGTGCTTCTAGGTGCTGCCACTCTGCAATCGCGTTCGCCGCATCCCAGCCTTCTTCGGGTCCGCGCTGACCGCCATCGGGCGAAAGACATGCAAGGGCCACCGCGTCGATGATTGAGACTTCGCAAGATTGCCCGTGAAGAATCGATGCAACCGCCCTAGCATAGTCCAAGCCGGATTTATCAGCATCGGGCCAAATCAAGACCTTGCGATTTTTGATCGGTGTCCAGTCCGCCTTTCTAGCCGATTGCGAGCCGCCGGGCGATGTAATGCAGACGCTGTTGGGAAAGACCTTCGCCGCCGCATCAGCTGATTTCTCGCCTTCGCAAACCACAACGGGAGCATCGGGATTGGTCGCAAGCCTGTCCAGCCCATAAAGAGGGCGCGGTTCCGGAAAGCCTTTCCAACGCCACTCAACCCGCCCATTGCGAGCGCGCCAGAGGGATAGCGGGCGAATTTCCTTTCCGTGCTCTGTTTCAAATCTCCAAACCTCAAAGAGCAACCCGCCGCTCGCGTTCCGGTAAGGCCAGCGCATCGAGGCCTTACCAAAACTGAAGTGAGCTTCGGGCATCGGCGGCGCATTGTCGGGCACCGGCATGATGCATTCCGAATCATCATTATCCGGCGCGGCTTGGCTGCCTGCAGCGGCAAGCTCTTGTTCGGTTAGCGGCGCGTACTTGTCGGGTTGCCAGAGGACATTCATCTGCCCGCCCCGCAATCGAGGCCAATCATCCGGGCAAGCCGCCTCGCAGCCTCAGCTTGGGAAACGCCCTCGACATAGGCCACAAGACTTATCGGATCACCACCTTTGTCGCCCGTGGCAAAGTCGGACCAGCGGCATGTGTAACGGTTGACCTTAAAGCTCCCAAGGTGCCGGTCGACACGGCCCGGGTTCAGAGCCACCCACTCGCGGTGCACCCGCTTTCCGCTGGGCAAAACGCGCGCCAGCACGGCGGGAAGGTTCGCGAGAGCGGCACGGTTGATTTTATCGAAGTCGATTCGCCTCATTGGTGCATTCCCTCGAATAGAGGAAGCACCGCCATCAATGAGCAAATCCGAGCAAGCCCCGCTGCGGCTGGCGAATCGCCTTGTGCCGAAAATTTGGGCTTGCTAATCTCTGAACCCTCAGCCGCCAAGCATAACGGATTTTGAGGCCCGGCCGCGCCCAACGGCCGGGTTTCGTTTCCTTGGTGCATGGCTCAACCCTCCTCATCTTGGGAGGGCTTGGCGCCCTCACCGGGCGCGGGACGGCGCTTGCGATACTCCGAAGTGCTTTTGATCGGCGGCGAGATCCGCGAAAGAGCCCACTGCTCCAAGGTTTCCGGCAGGTAGTAGACCCGATGCCCGGCTTTATGGAATTCTGGGCCGCCGCCCGCCGTGCGCAGCTTCGCAAGCCAGCGACGCGCGCCGAATCCGAATCTTTCCTTTAGGAAGGCCTCGGCCCGTTCAGTTGTGAGATAGGAAGTTGGCATGGCCGCTCCTCACGAATTCTGGAACGGCATTCCATTAGTCTGATTGTTTCTGACAATGCGAGATACATTAATTCTGCTGTAAGCCCATGCGCTTCGCCAAGCTCCGCAATCGCTGAATGTGGGTCTCTGCCGCGTTGCTCTTCGGAAGCCGCCCATCAGCTATGTATTCCTTGATGGTCTGGCGCAGCGCAGCGCCGAGCGAGCCTTTCTCAGCCTCGATCTTGCGCGCTTCAATTAGGATCTGCCCATCGAGATTGGCGTAGCCCTTTGATCCATCCGGGCGGCCTCGATTGCGCCAGGCGAATGGGCCAGCACCCAGAGGGCCAGGGCCGGAGTAACTGCACACCGCGAGGCCTCCTGCCCTCGCCCCAAAGCCGCCGGCGAGACGGTCGAGCGCGGTATCGAGTTCCGCACGCTCGCGCGGCGAGAGAGAGCGTTTATCGAGGCTGCGCTCGATCTCTGTAAGCTGCCGGAGCGCGTCGCCTTTTTGCCCTCGGTGGCGAATCCTGGGGTTTGCCTCCCGGAGCAACCCGGCCCGGTACTTGAGAGCGTCCACGGTAGGCGCGCCCATTTCCTCATCTGCTGGCGCTGCGACCGGGTGCTTGCGCCGATTTATTGCCTCGCCAACAGCCGCCCGCCTTCGCTCCAACTCACGCTTTGGGTCCAGCCTGCCCTTCGGATGCCAGAAGCGCGTGCCATCCGTCCAAAGACCTGCGCAGAAGGAGGTCTCGACGTATCCGGCCGGCGGCAGATTGTCGTCGCCTTGATCTTGCCCCGAGCATTCGTCCGGCTTATCTTCACCATCAATCACGTGCGCACCTCCACCGCGTGCTGGGAAAAGCCTCGTTGGCGTTGCCGCAGTTTATTTTACCGGCGATTTCCTCAACAATACAACATCGCCTTTCTTGCCCTCCATCGCCGCAGCAATCGTTGCGCCAATTGCCTCAGCGGCCCGTTTCATGGGGTCAGCGTCTAAATGCGCATAGCGATGCGTTGTCGCCGCTTGCGAGTGGCCTAGGAGCTTGCCGATAATCGGAAGGCCGAGGGAAGCGCCAGCGCCAACGGACGCGAATGAATGGCGCAGGTCATGCAGCCGGACGCCATTGAGGCCAGCGGCCCTTGTTACGGCAGCCCAGGGCTTTTTGAGGTCCGCGCGCGGCGCGCCGTCCTTTGCTCCAGCGATGATATGCGGGTTGCCTTCAATGCGCGGCAGGCTCGCGAGCACGTCCAGCGCCGCCGCGCTGAGATAGAGCGTCTTCTTGCCGGTCTTGCTATCGGGCAGGAACATTAGCCCGCGCTCGAAATCAACGTGCTCCCATTTCGCATGCAAAATCTCGCGAAGCCGCGCGCCAGTCAGAATCAAGAGCCGGATTGCTGCTACCGCGAAAGGATCAAGCTTGCTCCAGCGGTTTGCTTCCTTCGCGGCGTGCTTGCTTGCGCATTCGCCCGCCCAGGGAAGACCTTCCACCTCGCCTTGCCGCAAAGCAGCGCCTAGCCGGGCAAGTTCATCGCTTGTGAGGAACTTCTCATGCTTGTGCTCCTTGTAACGCTCAATCCCGCGCGCCGGGTTGGTGTGCCCTTCTGGCAGAAGGCCGCGTGCAATTCCCCACGCAAAGCACTTGCCCGTGATCGCTAAGAACCGGTTCGCGGAATAAGGCGTCCCGGAGTGCCGCGCATGCACAGCCGCGATCTGAGCGCGGCTTACGGCGTGGGCCTTGAGCGATCCGAAAGCGTCAGCAAGCCTCGCAAGCGCCGTCCGGTAGTGCTTGGCGGTTTTGGACTTCAGCTTCTTTCTTACGTGCTCGCTCTCGAAAGCCCCGGCGAGCTGCGAGACAGTGAGCGCCTTGCGCGCCTCTTGTCGTTCTCCCTGCGGGTCTTGCCCCAGCCTCACGCGGGCTAAAGCCTCTTGCGCCGCCCGCCTCGCCTGCTCTGGCGTTAGCGCGCCATGCTTGCCGAGCGTTAGCCGCCGTTTAGACACTCCGCGTCCGCCGCTGCCGGGCCGGTATTCAAGAATGTAGCTCTTAATGCCCGAAGGCATGACAAGCACACCGAATCCCTTCAACTCATCGTCAAAAATCTTGAAGGGCTTCTCTCCCAGCTTGAGGGCATCGACCATCCGCTTTGTGATCTTGGGCATCGAAGCATCCTTTGTCGCCACCATGTCGCCACCGATTTGGGCGCGTCTGGTAAACGTCAGAAACAAGGATGCCTCATAAGATCATGATTTACAAGAAGATTAGAAAGCGTGGGTGGATGCGTGGTAAGCCTGCAAAAAGCCCTGCCGCGAGACTCTTAATCAGCGGGTCCAAGGTTCGAGCCCTTGTGCGCCCACCAATGATCCACCGGAAACCATAGCCTACGGTCCCTCTCGAAAAATAACGGCAAGCTCTGGGCTTGGTGTCAGCGCAATGGCT
>Ga0209581_1004324_pt1 | contig 11473 bp, 12 predicted proteins | sample Coa_R2_FD_187160 | JGI IMG/M metagenome (GOLD analysis project Ga0209581, IMG submission 187160) | Surface soil microbial communities from Centralia Pennsylvania, which are recovering from an underground coalmine fire - Coalmine... | ecosystem: Environmental > Terrestrial > Soil > Unclassified ...
TGGGTCAAATGATGGTCAGAAGGGCATGGGGTTGATCATGCTGATCCTGATCGGCACTGTGCCTACGGCGTATGCGCTGAATCACGCCATAGGGTTCGGGCAGGTGCCGGATTTCGTTGCTGTTTCGGAGCAGGCAGCCCATGTGCTCAGCGGCTATGTATCGCCGAATGCGGTGATGGATGACGCCCGCAGCGATCTGACAGAGTATATCCGCACCAAGCAGTTCACCCCGACCACGGCATTGGCTGCGAGGCAGCTTGCGATTGAGATTGCAGATGAGGTCCAGCACTACAAGTCACTGGCTACTGTTCCGGCGGGACAGCAGCAGAACGTTCGCAACGACATGTATGTGGAAAGCGAAGCGCTCCGGCTGATGACGAAAGCCAAAAACCCGGCGTTCAGCGATTCAGAAAATACCGTGCTGGCAAATTACAAGAAGCATCTCGACAATTCGACCAAGTTCATCCCTTCATGGGTGAAGGTAGCAGTCGCGCTGGCGCTGGGGCTGGGCACGATGGTCGGCTGGAAACGCATTGTGGTGACGGTGGGCGAGAAGATCGGAAAGGAGCACCTGACATATGCTCAGGGCGCATCGGCTGAGATCGTTGCTGCCTGCACCATCATCGCTGCTGACCAGTTCAAGATGCCCGTATCGACGACCCATGTGCTGTCGTCGGGCATCGCCGGGACCATGATGGCCAACGGAAGTGGGCTGCAACTCTCGACGATCCGGAACATTGCGCTGGCCTGGGTATTTACGCTGCCGGCAGCGGCGCTGCTGGCCGGGTGCATCTTCTGGGCAATGCGACAGTTTATCCACTGACAAAGCAAATCATCATTAACGCCGAGCTTTGTGCGTGAACGGCAGGCAAAGACCTGTAAACTCTGCGCGCCTCCGCGTAACCTTTGCGCTCTCTGCGGTTAAGGGTTTCCGCAATTCGCGGCGCTTCGGTACTATCTAAGAGAACCGGAGCGTCGTTTTCATTTTGGCGCATCCTGTTCCACTAAGGCATGAGTCTAAAAGCAAAAATTGAGGCGGTGATCTATGCCGCAGAAGAGCCGGTGACCCTGGCTGCGCTGGCCAGCTTGTTTGGCGAAGAGGCTTTGGAAGAAAAGCGCGCGCGCGAAGCTGCGAGAAGCGTGGTGGAGTCTGCGAATGAAGTCTCCGTGGTGTTGACGACCGAGAGCGTCGAGCCGGATGATGGCGCGATACCGGCTGAGACTGTGATCTCAGAAGAAGAATCTGCCCCGCTGACGGTAGAGGAAGCAGCGGTCATGGCGGCGCATGCTTCTGAAGAAGCATCCACATCCGAGTTCGGGCAGGATGCCCCGCCTACTGCCGACCACGAAAAACGCGCAGCGCGTCAGCGCGACCGTGAAGTGCGCGAAGAGCTGCGGCGGATCGTAAATGAATTGATTGCCGATTATGCGGAAGGCGACCGCGGCATGGAGATCCGTGAGATTGCGGGTGGATACCGCGTTGGCACAAAACCTGAATATCACGATGCCGTGCGCGGGTTTGTGAAAAGCCTGAAGCCCCCGATGAAATTATCACTCCAGGCACTGGAAACACTGGCGGTGATTGCTTATAAACAGCCTGTTACCGCTCCTGAAGTGGGCGAGATTCGCGGCGTGGATTCCTCCGGCGTGATCGGGTCGCTCATCAGCCGCAAACTCATCACCACTGCAGGACGCAAGCAGGTGATCGGCAGGCCGATTCTTTACAAGACGACGAAAGAATTCCTGCTGCGCTTTGGATTGAAGGACCTGACCGAGCTGCCATCCATTGAGGAGTTCGAAAAAATGGCGGCGGGCGAGCTGGGAGAGCCGGAAGAACTGCCGTTCGAAGAGAACAAGGCAGTGCCCAATCAGGAAGGCATTCTGGAAGCCGCCTCTGAAGAATCGGCGGACGAAGAGCAGGAAGAGGCGCGCGCCAGGACCGCTGTTGAGATTGGCGAAGAAGTCGAGGAAGAAGATGATATCCCCGGCGTATCAGTTGAAATCGAGATTCAGGGCGAAGAGGCTGAAATCATCAACGAGGCGCCTGCTGAAGAGACTGTGGAACGGGAGTCATGAGCGAGCCGGTCAGGCTGCAGAAGATTATTGCCCAGGCGGGTATTGTCTCGCGGCGTAAGGCGGAGGAGCTGATTCTCAACGGTCGCGTGCAGGTCAACGGGCAGACCATCACCGAACTGGGCACGAAAGCCGATCCGGAGCGCGACCATATTCGCGTGGATGGCAAGCTGCTCCATGGGGCGCAGCAGCATCGCTATCTGATGCTCAATAAGCCAAAAGGCTATGTCACAACGGCCAGTGATCCTGAAGGTCGTCCGACCGTAATGGAGCTGGTTAGGCAGGCAGGTGTGCGCGTTTATCCGGTGGGCCGGCTGGATTATGGGAGCGAAGGCCTGCTGTTGCTGACTAATGACGGCGAGTTGGCCAATGCGCTGACGCGCGCTGCGGCAAAGGTCGAGAAGGTCTATCTGGTAAAGGTCAGCGGCAAGCCTTCCGAGGCAGGAATCAACCAGCTGCGGTCAGGGATTATGATCGAGCGCGGCAAGCCCGGATCACGCGAGGGACGTGTGATGACGGCTCCGGCAGAGATAAAGCTTGTGCGTGATGCCGAGAATCCATGGTATGAAGTAACGCTGATCGAAGGGCGGAACCGCGAGATCCGCAAAATGTTCGAAGAGATCGGACATCATGTGGAGAAGATTCGGCGCGTAGGCTACGGACCCCTCACTCTGGATGTACCGCCGGGTGAGGTGCGGGAGCTTTTGCAAGGTGAGGTGGAGGCCCTGCGGAAAGCTGCGCGACCGAAAAGCGGAAAAGCGGCTGCGGTATCTCCTGCAAAGCAGACATCGAAGCCAAAGAAAGAATCCCGGGATTTGAGCAAGGGCTCACACACACGAACACTGAGTCATAGAGGAGTGAAGTAGGCTTCTTTCTGATCAGCGGGCACCCTGGTCCATGATCGACCGCAAAATGGCCGGGCTCTGGGTACTCATGCCGGTAGAGTCGGGATGCTTAGCCGGGAGAGATCCATTCTGCAAGCATTTCTAAAAGAGGACGGACAACGCGTACGCAATGCGTCAAGTCTAACCGTTTGGCATGGCCGGCGCGACTCCGAAGGCCAATACGATATTTTCCGGACGAAGCCGCATCGGCTTGAATTCCGCAAATTTTTTCCAGGCAGAAGCCGTTGGCATAATTTTGCCCGTCCTGAATGGCTTTCTGAGGGATTCTCATTGGCGTTATGACGCAATTGGCGTGGCCACCGCCATCGCTGGATTAGGGACCCTGCTTTTTCAGACGCCTGCAGGCATAATCACCGATAAAATCACTGCCCGCCGTATGCTCTTTGCGGGCGCATGCATGGTTACCGGGTTGTGTTTCGTGCTGCTACCGCTTGTGCCCCGCACATTTCCGTGGATCGATTCATTACTCTTCGCGTCCGGGGTAGCGCAGAGCTTTTTTGCCCCTTTGCTCGGCGCACTGGCTCTGGCGCTTGTAGGGCATGCGGCCCTTGGCAGGGTGCTGGGTGAAAACCAGAGCTGGAACCATGCTGGGAACATCACAGCCGCCCTCATAGCTATCGGACTGGTCCGTTCGTTCGGAGAGGCGGGGGTGTTCTATTCGGTCGGGCTCGTCTCGATGATTGGAGCGGCGAGCGTTTTTCTCATCCGCAGAAGCGAGTTGGACGAACAGCGCGGCGCAGGCCGCCGCGACGGCAAAATTCCTCAGAAGGACCAGAGCTGGCAGTCGCTTCTGAGCGATCGCGTCGTTCTGGCTTTATTTGTCGCGATATCTCTTTTTCATCTTGCTAATGCCCCCATCCTTCCTCTCACCGCGCTCTATGTCAAAAAACTTGGCGGGTCGGATTCGCTGATGACCTCGACTGTGCTTATCGCGCAGATCGTAATGGTGCCGGTTGCGTGGCTCAGCGGTAAGCTGTGCCAGAGCTGGGGACGAAAGCCGGTCATGGCAATTGGTTTCTGGATTCTGCCACTGCGCATTGCTTCCTATACTTTGACTCACAGCCCGAGAATCGTCGTTATTTTGCAGTCTCTGGATGGTATTGGCGCGGGTATCTATGGTGTTGTTGTCGTCGCGATGGTCGCCGACCTGACCGCGGGCAAAGGAAAATTCAACACCCTGCTTGGGTTGCTGGCAACAGCGCAGGCGGTGGGCGGGGTTGTCGGGCCGGTGATTTCTGGCCTGCTGGTGCAGCATTTAGGGTTCGCCGGCACATTCTGGTCATTCGCAATGCTCGCCCTGATGACTGCATGGTTTTTTATGCAGAGTGTTCCGGAAACCAGGCCGAAGCGGGCCGATGATTTTATCCCTGCCGCTGCCACTTAACAACCGTGTCTCTTCGTCAATCTCGAGCCCGCCGCGCCTTCCCGATCTCGGCGTTCAATTCCGCCCCAATAAGCACAGCAAGAGAGCTGATATAAAGCCAGAGCATGAGGGCAATCACGGCTCCAAGGGATCCGTAAGTCTTGTTGTAGTTAGCGATATTTGTCAGATAAAAGCTGAGACCGAATGAGCCCAGAAACCACATCGCGACTGCGAACGCGGCCCCCGGAAGCGTAGACCAGAAACTGTGGCGGGCATGCGGGCCTAAGTAGTACATCAATTCAAGACCGGAAACGAACGTGGCAATGGTGATGATCCATCGCAGGAATGGCCAGATATGAGCGAAGACCTCCGGAACGGGAAAGAAGAGGCTCAGGAAATGCCCAAAATGCGGCCCGACAACGAGCGCAAGCAATGAGAGCATTCCCAGGCCGCCGACGGTGAAGGTAAGCAGAAATGCCTGCAGGCGCTGCCGCCACCACGAACGGCAGTCTGTGACATCGTAGGCAATGTCAAGAGATTCAATCAGAACCGAAAAGCCTCCTGTGGCCGCCCACAGATAACTGAGGATGCCGAAAGAAAGAAAGCTGGTATGGCCGGGGCCGAGAACGCTGAGGGTTGCCGCCTGGACAAGCCTGGCGGAATCAGCCGGAATGAGCGCGGCCATGATGTTCAGCAGCTGACTTACCGCGCTGGTGGCAGGCAGATACCAGAGCAGCGAAGCAAAGACGATCAGCAACGGGACCAGCGACAACAGAAAATAAAAAGCCAGTGCAGCCGCAATGGTAAAGACGCGGGTCCGCCACAGCTCGTTGTAGACAACTACTGCGACTGTCGCCGTTTTGTGGGCGATGCTTTTCGTCTTCTCTGTGAGTTGTTTTGTGGCAATCATGCGCCCCAGCCTGTTTGCTGGGATGAGCATTTCCATCATCGCAGACATGGAGAAACGGCAATCTTCCTGGGAGGCGCTTTTCAAGTGTTTTACCTGATTTTTTTGGGCAGCTTTTCGGCCCGTAAAGGCCCGTTTTCTTCGCAAAATTGCACTGATATTGAAGTAAATCCTTTTTGGTAATGGGAACCAGCGCGGGTAACGATTACGAAATAAGTAAAAAAATGCTTGCTTCGCGCGTACCGGCATGTTAACTATGCTGCCAATACAGAACAAACCACCTTCTGCGATTTAAAGAAGGGGAACGTGGACACAGGACCACAAACTATGAAAATTGGAATAACGATTAGGGGTTATCGGTTGCAAAAAGGGTTGTCGCAGGGTGATATAGAAAAGCGTACTGGCCTGCTGCGCTGCTACCTGTCAAGAGTGGAAAACGGGCACACCGTTCCCTCGCTTGACACTCTCTCTAAGATCGCAAACGCGTTGGATTTACCGCTCTCACAATTTTTCGCCGACGATACGCTCGGCCAGGAACTGAATACGCAGAAACTCTCCGATGACGAACTTCGCTTCCTGACACAGATACGCCGCTATTCTTCCAACCTGAACGACAGCGACCGCAAGTTGCTGCTGGCGATGGTAAAGAAGTTTGCGGCTACCGCCGTCCGCTGAATCCAGCCCTGGGCGATCTTCCCGCCGCCCCGGTTTATTTGAAGGTCAATGCCCCGGCGCAGGAGCATGCGGCGGGGCGTTGCCTTAGGATCGCACGGGCTGCCCCTCTTTTTACAGTCAATGTGAGCCGGGGGACTTTCCTCATGCTTGGATGAGAGATGCGTAAGCCGGGCATCATTGTAAGTCGATGCATGCGAACGACAATTTCACCGGATAATGATCTGGTCCGCCAGACCCAGTCGTTTACGGGTATCCAAGAAAAACGGCGCTCATCCGGGAAGCCCTCATCTTGCTCGTTCAGCGTGAAGACTGGCGGCAATGGGCGGAAAAGCACCGGATATGCAGACAATTCCTCGCCAGAGGCTGCGATAGCGTTCAACTTCTCTGCATTTTTATTTGCCCATATAAAACGAGTGCACGCCGAAGGCAATGAGCAGCAGCAGGAAGCTCATTCCCAGCACGGCGAACCAACGCCGGCGTAGAAACATCTCACGCCGCGCGCCGATGCGCGGAACCAGCGGTACAGCAAATGCCAGTCCGCTTAGGAAGCCGCCGAGGTGGGCCATATTATCTACCTGAAGCGATGTGCGCGCGACCCATGTGCCTGCGCCGATGACGAAATTGAGTACTGCAAACCAGATGACGCTTTTGCGCAGACGTTGTACTTCCATCTTTGGCAGTGGGAGAAGGGGCGACTTGAGGAGCACAATCAGGGCTCCGGCAAGCCCGAAGACAGCGCCTGATGCTCCCGCTCCGACAATACCCGCCGAACCACCCGGCACCCCAGGGTGGACTGCCGTGCTTAACAGGTTGCCGGCGATTCCCGTTAGAACATAGGTCGCCAGCATGCCGAAGGGGCCCATAAGCGGCTCACCCAGCAGGCCGAGGTTCCAAAGGCACCACATGTTTGTCGCCAGGTGAATGATCCCGATATGCACGAAGGTCGCGGTTAAAAGGCGCCACCATTCGCCCAGAACCAACACAAAAGGGCCGTAATCGGCGCCCCAGCGCAAAAGCTGTTCCGGAGTTGGTCCCAATATCGAGACGCCACTGAAGAGCATGGCAAGAAAAACAAAAGAGTTGATGCCGACGAGGATGTAAGTCGCTGGCGCATAAGCCCAGCGTGAGCGGCGCTCGGGCTGCTGTGGCATGGGCTGAGGCGGCTGGTAATAGTAAGCCTGTGGCGGTTCTTCTGGAATTCCGGACCTGTCCTCCGGCGGCAGAATCTCCGGCTCGCCATGCACGGCGTGAAATGGCGTACCGTTTTCCCTGTTGTTCTGCCATGATTCATTCATAAGCTGGGCTAAGTTATACCTTAACCCAGTTTCAGTAACTACGTTTTCTTCGCAGATTCCGATGCATTTTGTCTTTCTGGCTGTGATTCGAGAGCCATTTCTCGCGATGAAACAGCTTTTTATCGGCAATCCTGCATCTTGTCAGATAAAAATAGACCTGGTACGGATCCTGCCGATCATCATGGCATTACCCGCATCCGCATTCAGTACGCCAACAAACCGTTCCGGAAACCAAGCCTTATCACTCCGGATAGTGGCATCCATCACCGAAGCCGATTAGCAGATTCAGCAGTCCGATAATGAACTCTCGGGCAGAATCCGAGAATTCATACTGAACATGCAGTATTCTGCCGCTCAGCTCTTTCCGACGAATGAGTCGGCCATGTTGGAGAGTTCTTAGGCTTGCGGTCAGGGCCTTTTTCGAAGCTCGGGGAGCTTGCGCTTGAGTTGGCTCAGGCGAACCGGGCCATGAAGCATCTCAGGAAGGATGGGGAGGGTCCATTTGCCTCGACGCGCTTCCCATACCTCTTCAGTTCCCTCAGCATAGGAGCTCTCTACTTGTGCGAACCTATCGCTCATATCCGAATGCCCCCATTCCGAGACCGAACACGAAGTTGGCGAGTCCTGAACTCAGCGACTTCAAAACTTGCTTGACCCTGTAGATACCTACAGGGTTTAAGCTTGAAATCATGGAAGGGCTGACGCGAGGTCAACTTGCGCAACGTGCCCAGATCAATCTGGAGACGGTGCGCTTCTACGAACAGGAAGGACTGCTTGCCCCGGCATCGCGCACTGCGTCCGGTTACAGGAAGTTCGAAGAATCGGCGGTTGATCGTCTGGAATTTGTGAGACGCGCGAAAGCGCTGGGGTTTTCACTCGGGGAAATTCGTGATCTTCTCATCATCCAAGACGAACACGCCGATACGTGCGTCGAGGTTAGGGATCTTCTACTGACTAAGCTGGCGACTGTTCGGGAGAAGATGGTCGAGCTTCAAAAGCTGGAAGGGCAGCTCAGTGCTGCACTTCGCAAGTGCAACCAAGCGCTAAAGCGACAACCCGCCGAGCATGGTCCTAAGCGATGCCCAGTGCTTCGCCAAATGTCTGAATCGAAATCGCGCAAGGATTAGTCAATGCAGATCGATGTTCTTTATTTCGACGAGTGTCCGAATCATCCGCCTACAGTGGAGAGAATCAACGCGATACTACGCGAAGAGGGCTGTAGCGCGGAGGTGCGAGAAGTTCTGGTGCCGGATGTCGAAACTGCCCAGCGTGTGCACTTCCTGGGATCACCAACGGTGCGTGTTAACGGGATCGACATTGAACCGGCAGCCCAAAACAGAAGCGATTTTGGTCTGATGTGCCGCAGGTACACGGGCGGCGTTCCATCACAGGACCTTATCCGCGCCGCGATTCGGTCTGCGTCGAACCAGACAGGAGCACAGAGATGAAGCAGGGCTCTGCCGTGATCGGGTCGTCGCTCGGTGCAATCACTTCGGGTCTGGTGGCGGCAGCCACCACGTTTTGCTGTGCGGGTCCTGCCGTGTTCGCAGTTATCGGGACGAGCGGCGTACTAGCCGCAGCGCGACTGGAGCCTTATCGGATCTACTTCATCCTGGCGTCAGTCGCCCTGCTGGGCATAGGCTTTTGGCTTGCATACCGCCCCAAGGGCGGATGCATCGGGAAAACGTGCACGACGACGAGCGCGAAAATAACACGCGCCCTTCTATGGATCGCAGCGCTGGTCACGGTGGCAGCGATCGTACTTCCAAACTTCGTGAGAGGTTAGTCATGAAAGCGTCGATTGCAATACCGGCCGTCATGTTGCTTCTCGGCGTCTCCGCCTGCAACAGGCTGGGGACAGAGAGATCCTATGCTGTACTGGGAGACACCTTAGCGGCAGTGAGGACGGCGTTCAATGCCGATGCCGGCAAAGTTCGAGTCGTGATGGTGGTTTCTCCGACCTGCGGGGCCTGTCTTGAAGGGGCTTCTCAAGTCTCGCAACAAGTAGCCGGGATCAATCAAGGCAGGACTGTTCCCCTCTATGTGCTGTGGGTGCCGCGAAGAGGTGGGCAGGAGAAGGATGTTCCGAACGCAACGCGCGTCGTGGCAGACAGCTCGGCGCACGAGTTCTGGGACGGCAGCAATCTATCCGGCGTCCAATACCGGCAGGTGCTCGGATGGCGCGGCAATGCGTGGGACGTCTATATGGTCTACGGTCCGAAGGCTCAATGGACCGGCGACCTGCCGCCTGTTCCCGATTTTTTCATGCACCAGACTTCCGAGAAGGGGCCGCAGCTCGACGCCTCGGTCTTCGGCACGAAGCTGAAGCAGCTCCTGTAAGAAGCCCTTCAGCAGGTCACACAGCCAACAGCTTCGAGTGGAATTGGTAACGGTGCGCCGTCGAGTGCCGGGAGTTTCTGCGGAGCGCAGCACGCCTTGGTCAATCTCGACAAGTCTGCCCGCATCGCCTTGTCTTCCCTAAGAACGGCGAGCGTTTCGCTCAGAATGCGTGCAGCGCCAGCGTGCTTCGGCACAACGATCTTGTAATGCATCCACTTCCCCTCGCGGCGAGCAGCGACTATACCGGCGCGGCGCAGGTAGGCAAGATGCCGTGAAATCTTGGGCTGGCTCTGCCCAAGGATCTCCACGAAGTAGCAGACGCAGACTTCCTTGCCGTTCATCAGGTTCAATAGCCTGAGCCGGGTGCGATCCGCGAGCGCCGCAAACAGCAGCGCCAGGTCGTAGTTCTTCGGGGAATGACTCACAGAACTATTATATGCGGCTTGACAGATACGTCCAGAAAATAATACATTCGCTTTAACGTATGTGAGGGGACGCAATTATGGAATCGACGACCAATGTTCAGGAACAGGTCAAGGAGAAGTACGGAAGCGCCGCTCGTGCAGTGGCCGAGTCCGGCAGCGAGCAGGCGTGTTGCGACCCCGGCCTTCGTTGCTGCGATCCGATCACGACAAATCTCTACAGTGAGGACCAAACCGGGATCATTCCTGAGAAAGCAATCAGGGCTTCTCTGGGGTGCGGCAATCCGACAGCGCTAATCGATCTTCGCCCCGGAGAAACCGTTCTTGATCTCGGTTCCGGTGGCGGCATCGACGTGCTGCTCTCGGCGAAGCGCGTCGGTCCAACCGGCAAAGCCTATGGTCTGGACATGACGGACGACATGCTGGCTCTGGCACGCGAGAACCAGAAGCAGGCGGGCGTTGCGAATGTCGAGTTCCTGAAGGGCGAAATCGAGAACATCCCGCTGCCCGACAACACGGTCGATGTCATCATCTCGAACTGTGTCATCAATCTCTCTGCCGACAAGGATCGCGTTCTCCGCGAAGCCTTCCGCGTGCTGAAACCCGGCGGGAGGTTCGCTGTCTCCGATGTAGTCGTGCGCGGTAGCGTGCCGGAAGAAGTGCGCAAGAGCATGTTGCTGTGGGTTGGCTGCATCGCCGGCGCTCTTGAAGAGACCGAGTACATGGGGAAGCTGACCAGTGCCGGCTTCGATGCGGTTTCGATCGAAGCGACGCGCGTCTACAACGTCGAGGATGCTCGCCAGTTCCTCACCGAGGCCGGCGTTGACGTGGACGCCATCGCTCCTCAAGTGAATGAGAAGTTTTTCAGCGCCTTCGTTCGCGCCAACAAACCCGCAGCCGCGTGCTGCGAGCCAAGCTGCTGCACACCCGCAGTGGCGGGAGCAAAGGAATAAGAAGATGGCCGATCACTACAACGTTCTGTTCCTCTGCACCGGCAACTCGGCGCGCTCCATCATGGCTGAGGCAATCCTGAACCACAAAGGCAAGGGCAAGTTCACTGCATACAGCGCCGGCAGTCATCCGACTGGCCAGCCGCGTCCGGAAGCGCTTCAACAGATAGAATCGTCGGGACTCTCAACAGCTGGCCTTCGCAGCAAGTCGTGGGACGAGTTCGCGGGGCCGGACGCGCCGAAACTCGACTTCGTCTTTACCGTGTGCGACAACGCAGCGAAGGAACAGTGTCCTTACTGGCCGGGCCAACCGATGACGGCACACTGGGGCGTGGCTGATCCTGCGGCGGTCAAGGGTACTCCAGAGGAAATCCGCCGCGCATTTAGCGATGCTTTCACAGTACTGGATCGCAGAATCGGTCTTTTCCTCTCGCTGCAGTATGCTGCCGGGCTGGTCGCGTTCAACTCCCTGTTCCAGGTCTTCTTCTACTCTGTGTACTCCTGGGTGTTCATCACGGTTCTGCCGGGCTGGTTCGGGCTGCG
>Ga0209581_1004325_pt1 | contig 11470 bp, 5 predicted proteins | sample Coa_R2_FD_187160 | JGI IMG/M metagenome (GOLD analysis project Ga0209581, IMG submission 187160) | Surface soil microbial communities from Centralia Pennsylvania, which are recovering from an underground coalmine fire - Coalmine... | ecosystem: Environmental > Terrestrial > Soil > Unclassified ...
TGCGCTGAGCGCTCGATGTCGCGCACGCCCAGCGCCACGTGATCAATTCCCTCCAGCTGCATGGCAAAACACACCTACGCCTTGAGCATCGACGTGCGCAAGCCTTCAAACCGGTTGAAATCGCGATCAAACGAAACGCACAGGTCTCGCTGGCAGACCGCCTCGCGCACAGACGCAAATCCAAGCCAGCAGCGCGCTCCACGCGAACCGGAGTGCGGAACTCGCGCACCAGCCGCTCCAGCTCAACACGTTCGATGTTCGCCACGTCAGATCGCGCCTTCGACCAATCCAGCGTTATCACGCGGTCGCCCACTCTGCAGAGAGTAGCGCCGCCTGTTCGAGCACCGTCTGCGTCGCCTTCTCCTGCTTGTGGGGCGGGTAGCCAGCACCTTCTCGAGGAGCTTCTCGATGTAGGTTTCCCGGTCATCCCACTGGAAGAGGACGTTTCGTTCCTCAAAATCCTTCTTGGTCATGCCACCATTCCACCATTTGATCTGGTTCAACGGCGTGCTGGAAATGATGAAAGAATTCAGGACAACCGCCCGATCGCCCAACTGCCGCTCCAGTTCCTTGATCGTTTCGTGGAACTGAATCTTCGGGTCTTCCGGGCCCTCGAGATTCCGCAGCCCCTTGGGGTCAATGAAGTTCACATATTGCCTGCCATTCACCAGGAGCCAGAGGATAAAGTCGGGATAGAAGTTACCCGCCTCGAAAAATCCGATGCCGCGCCCGCGACTCATGTTGCGGAGCAGGTAAAGCTCCCTGCCCTTAAGGAATCCCTTCTTGGCCTCGCAGAACGCCTGCAGGTCCAGCACGAAGTCGCGCTCGCCCTCGTTCTCCAGCACCACGGGCTTGACCTCGATCAAATCGTTGCCGACGTAGATGAGCGGCTCGTAGAGGTGGCGACCGAAGGCAATCGCGTGCAGGGACTGGAACTCCACGTTCCGCAGCTTGCCAGCTCCGATCAGGCCCTTGATCTCCTCCAACTTCTGGACAATGTCCGCGCGCGACTGCTCGATGAGCAGCCGGTACTCGTCGATGAAGTTGGGATCGTCTTCGGAGAGCTCCCGGTACTCCAGGTGGTCGCCCTCGAATTCCTGCTTCTTGAACTTGTAGTAGCGGTCCAGGTACTTCTTGAAGAGGGTCCCCGCAATCTCCTGCCAGCGCGACACCTGCTGGAACGAACGGAACTCCATCTCCTCCTTGGGAATGTAGAGCACGTACCAGTCCTTCCGCCTCAGGAGACTCGCCAGGTTGCTGCGCGGCAGGGCAAGGTTGTGCCAGGCTCGCTCGTTCTTGAACTGCTGAAGCTCAAAGTAGATGGCGTCGAAGTCGAGGAACGCCAGATGCGATTCTTCGAAGTAGCCGCGATCACGTTCCGCCACCTGTGCGCTCGTCCGACCGGCGCCGCTGGCCATCGCTTGCAGCTTCGGATACCAGTCGAGGACGATGGGATACTTTTTCAAGTAAACCGGTGGCTCCCCATCAAGAATAGGTTTTTGCCCATTTTTCTTGAAGTCGATGCCTTCCCGGAGGCGGACGATCTTCAGTTTCTTGCTCCCCAGATTCTTGATCACCGGAAGCACGAACTCGACGCGATCCTCGTTCGCCGGCAGGCCCTCGTCTTCGAGGTACTCCTTGAACTGGCGCATGTAGTCCGCGCGGATGCCGAAGATGTTGAGCGTCTCCAGGGTCTCGATGTTCTTGGGCGCGGCCTGCCCCTCGAGCCGCCGGCTGCGCTTGAGCGAGAAGTCCTTGCCCTTGAGGCGAACACCGCGCCCGAAGAGCTGAATGATCTGCGGTCCCTCGTTGCGCCCGATGTTCATCAGGCCCATGGTGCTGACCCGCCAGCTTGACCAGCCCTCGGTGAACTTCTTGGAGCCGATCAGAATGTTGATGGTGGATGCCTCGTCGTTGAGGGCGCGGAACAGGGAACCGGAAAACTCCTTCTCTGTGACCACAAGTTCTTGCTGTTCCTCGCAGAGCCTGCACAGGGCAGACGCGTCGCCAACGTTAATCACGCCGAAGGCCTCGTTGTCGCCCAGCCGCAGCGCCACCTCGCCATCAGTGCCTTTGAGATTCTCAACGTGTAGCGCGGCTGTCCTGGAGGCATTGAAAAGTACGCGCAGAATGTCGTCGAAGACCCGGTCAGGGGTGAGGCCGAGCGTGTTCAGATACAGGAAGGTCCCCTCGAAGAGCTTCCGCCCCTTGGCGTCCAGGAGGTCGGAGCGTCCCGCTAGCAGCCGTTTGATGGATGCGATGCTCTTGCGGCGCTCCCGCACGAAGGTCGCAAGCGACAGAAGAATGTCCACGACGTCGGAGACTTTCCGCCTGTTCTGCGTGCGGACCGCGTTCACGCTGCCGCCCACGAAGACCCAGAGCGGGCGTTCGATGAGAAACGGCCGGAACTCCTGCGGCTTGTCCCGATAGAGTTTCAGCTGCTGGTAGAACGTAAGGAGGCAGGCGGTGAGATACCGGTGCCGGATGGCTTCGTCTGTGTAGTCGGCGAGGTTCAGGATGCGGTAGTCCTTCCCGTAGCCGTCTCCATAGAAGTACTTGTACGAGTAGTCGAAGAGGATGCACTTGGCGTAAGTTTGCTCCAACGCGCGGTTCCCGCTGGCTTTCATCGCCTGCCCGAAGGTCGCCGAGTACTCGAACGAGAATCCGTTCTCGCAGAGTTGGTTCCGCTTCTGCATCCAGGCACCCGTCTCCGCGCCGCTGCTTCCGCGATGCCCTTCGTCCACGAGGACTAGATTGTTCCCCTCGAACGCGTCCACAGCCACGGTCTTCTCGCCCATCTCCTCGCGCAGCTTGTGGATGTCGAGGATCTCCACCGCGTGACCGGTGAAGAGACCGCGGCCCTCCTTCGAGAAGAGCTCAGCCTCGATACCCGAAAGCTGAAACTCTTCCAGATGCTGGTGCGAGAGACCCTCATTCGGCGTGAGGAGGATGACGCGGTTTACCTGCCTGCCGCCGTGCAGGTTCAGGTAGTGCTGGTACTGGAGGATGTTGATGTGCATGAGAAGCGTCTTGCCGCTTCCGGTCGCCATCCAGAAGGCCACCTTGTTCAGGTCCTGCCTCGTGTACGGATCGATGCGGCTCGCTTCGGGCGCGTTCTGGTTGAAGGCGTTCACGTGGGTGTTCAGTTGCGCGAGCAGCCTGTCCGGATCGCGGAAATACCGGTCCAGATAAATCTCGGTGAAGAGCAGCGCCAGGTACTGGAAGTACTTCGGGTAAAGGAACGACCCCCCGTGGTTCCGCCTTTCCGTGATCTGCCGCCAGTGGCGCACGATGTTCTGGTCGTAGGCCAGAAGCAGATCGTGGGGTAGCTCCGGCCTGTCGAAGAGCAGCCTCAGGTTGTGGTGGAAGCGGGTGACGTTGTTCTCGTCAAACCCCTCGTACTCCGGGGCCTTCAGGTTGGCCGCCAGGCGCTCGAAGCTCGAAACCCCGAAGAGGCCAAGCAGCCACTGGTGGAGCACCAGCCGCTGCTCGAAGCGCAGGGGCCTCTCGGCGGTGCCGGCGTTTGCTCCGGCGCGTCGGGCGGTTCGCGGCGGCATGGTCACTTCCCCTCCACGTGCGGTTTCCCCGTCTCGTCCTCAAAGAGCCGCACGTATTCTTCAAAGCGGAAGCGGCGGTTACGTGCCTGTCCGGTGATTTCTTTCAACACGCCCAGCTCGGCCAGCCGCTGTACCAATTGGTTGGCTGCCGGGTAGGTCGTCTTTGTGATGGCCTGCACGTCTTTGACGCCGACGATGGGGCGCTGAAACAGCGCTTCCAGCACCTTGAGTCCGCTTCCCACCGCCCCGCCGAGCGACCGCGTCACCTCAGCCCTGAGCCGCTCTCTCAACTCGGAAATATGGCGCGCCGTCTCGGCGGCCTGCGCGCTGACGTCGATGATGCCGCGCAGGAAAAAAGCCAGCCAGCCTTCCCAATCGCCGGCGTCGCGAACGGCCTGCAGCCGGTCGTAGTACTCCTGCCGGTAGCGCTTGAAATGGTGCGAGAGATACAGGACGGGCTTGTGCAGCACGCCGCGTTCGCAGAGCAGGAATGTGATAAGCAAGCGGCCTACCCGGCCGTTGCCGTCGAGAAAGGGATGGATGGTCTCGAACTGGGCATGCGCGAGGCCGACTTTGATGAGCATCGGCAGATCGTTCTTCGGATGTAGAAACCGTTCGAGATCGCTCAAGGCCTGCGGGACGACATCCGGGGGTGGTGGCACGAAGATCGCTTCGTTCAAGGTGCAACCGGCCGGCCCGATCCAATTCTGGCTCCGCCGCAGCTCTCCCGGTGTCAGCCTGCTCCCGCGCACGCCCTTGAGCAGGCGCTCATGAATCTCCCGGATCAGCCGGACGGAGACCGGAAGCGCTGCCAGGCGCTCCAGCCCGTAGTTCATCGCGTGGACGTAGTTGATGACCTCGCGTACGTCGGCGGGACGGTCCGGCGAAAAGATGCGCGCCTCGGCCTCCAGCAGGTCCTGAAGCGAGCTTTGGGTGCCTTCGATCTGGCTGGAGAGCACCGCTTCTTTGCGGACGTACATGAGCACGAAGAGGTCCGGATCGGGCAGGGTCAACACCGAGCCATCGAGTCGGCCGAGGGCGTGGCTGGCTTCCGCAAGCGGGGCCTGGAGGTCATCCATGCGCAGCGGAGGATTGGGTGGAAGGGGCGCCGGCAGGAAGGCCCGGTAGCCGGTCGGCTGCCGGACATAGCCGCCCGCGCGGCCGATCCCTTTGGCTTCACGACCCTCCATATTAAATCCTGCCTTTAGCATGGATGTCCGAATCGTCTATATGAAAGCCAGGCTTTAACATGGACGGGCGAAGTCTCCATATGAATGCCTGCCGTTAACATGGGCAAGGTCCGCTGTCTTGTGAATGCCAGCCGACTGCATGGAACGATCTCCTACACGTCCTGCACGTCGAACATGAGGCGCCTGAATTCCTCCTCGATCAGCCGGACCTTCCAGGTCTGGTCAGGTTTGCGGAGGTTCTCCAGGTTGTTGTCGCCGTTCACGTAGATGACGTCGTACTCCTGGTCCTTGGTGTTGTAGCCCTGCTTGCGGAACCATGCGTCCAGGCCGTCGTTGTCCAGCTCCTTCGTCTTCCGCCAGAGAATGAGCACCCGTTCGCCCTGCGGGTTCAGGCCGGTCACGACGCGCACGCCCCCGATGTGGTCGATGGTCTTCACGCGGAGGCCGATCAGGTAGTTGAAGGTCTCCACGAGGTCCACGACCGTGGGCTTCGTCTCGCCGGCGGTGCCGGTGGCGATGTCGAGCTTGTAGCCGAAGGGGTCCTCGAAGCGGTCGATGTTGAGGAGCGAGGCGCTGCCCCGGCTTTCGACGTCGAGCATGTAGCGGAGCATGTAGTCTTCGCGGAAGGCCGGGTGTTCATCGAGAAGCGACTGCTGGACCTGGGTGCGCCTGAGTTCCAGGTTGTTGAGCGTGTCCTCGTAAGATTCGAGGCGCAGAATCTTGAGGATGCGCGGGCTGCGCTCGACTTCTTCTTTGGTCGGCATGCGCTTGGGCTTGCCGTCCTTCCACTCCGGCGTGAAGATGACCTTCTTCAGGCGCGGCACGAGCACCGTGTCGAAGTAGTCGCCCATCTCGACGAGGATGAACTTCCGCCGCCCGCCGTCCTCGCGGTTGAGGTTGATGACGGCGTGCGCCGTGGTGCCTGAGCCGGCGAAGAAGTCGAGGATGTGGTCCACATCATTAGCCGACGTACTCACGTCCACGACTCGTCGTAGCAGCTCTACAGCCTTCGGATTTTCAAAAGCTCTTTCTCCGAACAGCTCCTCGAGGAGCCTGTGGGAGGACTGAGTATCACCGACATCATCCCACCACGTAGACGCTACGACACCCTGCTCTTTCTTCTCCGCGAGGTATATCTTATATCGTGGCTTCCCACGACCAGAGTCTGGAAAGTAGATCCTCTGTTCTTCTACCAGTCTCTTATAGGTCTCCTCCGTAAAGCGCCACTCGTCGTCATGCTCGACCCCAGCGGGCGTCACAATCTTGTATCTGCTCCCTCCGCGATTGGAGCATGGACCAGTAGTCCACGGCCCGCGCGGATCATTGTCAGGGTTCGAAAACGCTCCAACTCCAAACTCTTCTGGCACGTAGGAGAGCCTCGCCATCGCTGCGTAGTCACTGCAGGCAATCTTGAGATAATCGTGCACTGGAGCAACTCCCTTTCGGAGATTGGGCTGGGACTTCCGGCGACGAATAACCACGGTCGGAAGCACATTTGCCGCACCAAAAAGGTCTTCTAGCAGGGTATGCAAGCGCGATTCTTCGTTGTCATCGATGCTCGAGAAAAAAATTCCATTTTCTGCAAGGAGACTCTGCGCGAGCATGATGCGATCCCGCAAGGACGAAAGCCAGCTCGAAGTTTGATACTCATCCTTGTAAATGAATTCGTCCGTTCCAGTGTTGTACGGCGGATCAATGTAGATACACTCCACCTGCCCCTTGTACCGCTCCTGGAGCAGATTCAGCGCCTGGAAGTTTTCGCTGCGAATGAGCAGCCCATCGGTCTCTTCGTCAATATCCGGAATCGCCGCCAGCAGCCGCAACTTGAAGGCTTCATCGAAGTGGCGCGTGTCCACCACCAGCGTCGGGTATGCCTTCAGGAACTCCGGCTTGAGCGGCGTGCTGTAGCCGGGCGTCGCGAGGTCGCCCTTGATGTCGTCAATAGCGAAAAGCCGCACCCACTCCTCGCGCTGCGCCTCGTTCTTGATGATCTGATCGACCAGCCAGTCGCGCGTCTTCTCATCCTCGATGGCGAAGATGCGGTCGAGCGTGATGCAGCACTGCGTCTCCACCACGAACTTCTTCTTGAGCCAGAGCTTTTTCTGGAAGTTCTCGATCTGCGCCAGGAAGTCGATGAGCTTGTGGGCGATGCCGCGGATGGCCTTGATCTTCGAGAGGTACTGCTCCACGCGGGGGGCCGTTTCGCTCTCGATGTCGTCGACGTGCATCACCTCGTTCTTGATGTAGAAGTCGAGCTCGCGCCGCAGGAAGCCGCCCAGGTCCTTGTGGATGAAGTAGTCGAAGGTGTTCCGCGCAGTGTAGTCCGTGAGGTGCTTCTCCAGGAGCGTGCGGTTCGGGTTCTTCTCGGTGGGCCTCGGTGAGGCAAGCTCCTGCCGCCAATGGTCAAATCCCGTAGTCTGGTTGAGGATGCGGTCAACCGCGGCCGTGTTGAGGTCGGCCTGCTTGCGCTTCTCTGGATCGGGCCGATACTCAAAGCGGATGACCAGCTCGCCGCCTTCTTCGGCCAACGGTTGTTCTTCCGACAAAATGAACCGCCGCTCGTTGCCGTTGGCGGGTCGGTTGTTATCCTTCTCGGTGTTGGCCTCGACAAGCTTGAAGTGGACGCGCCGGCCGGAGGAGAGCATGAAGGTGTAATTGCGCAGGTACTCGCTCGTTTTGATGTAGTACTGGTCGTGATTGGCCCAGTAGAGTTTGACCTCCTCGCCCTCGTAGGGGATGGCGTAAACGCCCTCCTTGTAGCGACGTTGGGAGATGAAGTCGCCTTCGCTGTAGTAACGGCGAAAGAAGTTGTAGAGGTGCGAGTAAACGTCGTTCTCGAGGGCGGTGACGTCCACGGCTTGGGCGAGCTTCGTGCGGAGCTCCTTGACACGGGGGAGGCTCTCGGGATCTGCGCCGAGCTCTTTGGCCTTCTCGATGGCCTCAGCCAGCTCGGCCTCGATGGCGCCCCGGTTCTCGGCCTCGTAGGCTTCAAAGGCCTGACGGACTTGGGGCAGTAAATCGTTTTCGAGGAACCGAACAATCTCCTCGCGCTTGGCGTTCATGATGCGGTAGATGCCGAAATCCAACTCGGCCTGGTCGAGCTGGAACATCTCCGAAAGTAATAGCTTGAATCGTTCTTGGTTCTGGGACATAATCATTGTCACTACACGACGCTCCAGCGGAGCGTGAACAGGGGTTCGACACTCGTCCGCTGCTGCATTCTCTTTTCCAGTTTCTCGATCAGGCCGTCTCGCCTGGCCATGATCTCGTCCTCAACCTCGAAGATCCGTTGGCGTTGCCGGCGCTTGAGCTTTTCCAATTCCTGAATCTGCTTCTGAAGCGCATGCTGCTCTTCGGTCGTCGCGGCAAGTCGCGCTTGCCGTGTGAGCGCCTTGATCCGCTCCTTGGTGTCCTTGAGCTCCTTCTCGGCCGCCACAACCATGTCGTCGGCCCACCGCTCCAGCCGTTCCCGCGCCTCGTGAAAGTGCCGGTTGTTCTCCTCCAGCGAGCGGCTGATCGTGGCCCTGGCGTGCCGATCGGCCTCCGCGGCCAGTCGGGCCTCGACGTCAGACGGAAGAGAAAGAAGCGGCTCCGTCTTCGCATCGCAATGGAACAACTTCTCCATCGTTTCCTGGTCGAGTGACCGGCCATCGTCGTCGATGCCGGAAAACAGCAGGTACTCTTCACGCTCGAATGAATCGATCACGAGCCGCTGCAGGTGAAGCCAGCCGGAGCGACCCTTCAGGGCTTCGACCAGGACGATCCTTGCCGGCCGCCCGGTGATGTTAAACGTCACGCGGGCCGCTGGGGTGGGGAGATTCTTCCCGGTCTCGACCACGTACTCGCCCAGCGGATGGGACAGGCGGTAGAGGAACGTTCCGGGGACGTTCTCATGGTCCTTCGAGATCAGGCGGTAGTGCCCCCGCTGGATGCCATCGCGCGGAGGCGTCTCCAGGTCGAACCCAAGGGTCGCCTCGTCGAACTTCGCCCGCCCATCCAGGACGAACCGGGTGAGCCGCCAGAACATCATCCCCACCCGATCGAGCTGTTGCCGCGCCCCTTCCAGGTTCACACGCAGGCGCGCGTGGACGTCCTCGTCGAAGTGCTCGAGGAGCTTCTGCCGGGTCTCGGCCAGCTTGCCGCGAATCTTCTCGTCGAGCTCGTCCCGGAGCCTCTGGAACGCTGCCTCAATCTCCTCCGGCGTTCGGCACTGCTGGTAGATGTCCAGCACCCTTCGCTCGAAGTCCACGCCGGACTCAATGGTGCCCAGGACCTCGTCCGAGGCCCCGAACACGCCGCTGAAGAGGCTGAACTTCTCTTCCAGGAGTTCGTGGACGCGCCGATCGGCCTCGTTCTTCTCATTGAGGAAGTTGATGACGACGACGTCGTGTTTCTGCCCGTAACGATGGCAACGGCCGATCCGCTGCTCGATCCGCTGGGGGTTCCACGGAAGGTCGAAGTTCACCACGAGGGAGCAGAATTGAAGGTTCACGCCCTCGGCGGCTGCTTCCGTTGCGATCAGGATCTGCCCATGGTCGCGAAAATGCTCGATGATGGCCGTACGGACGTCCACAGGCCGGGACCCAGTAGCCCGACCGCTCTCCTTGTTGGCTTCCACCCAGCGCTCGTAGATGGCGGTCGTTTCCGGTTCCTTGTTTGTCCCGTTGAACGTGATGACGCGGCCCGCGTACCCGTTCGCTTCCAGGAAGTCCTTTAGATAAGCCTGGGTCCGTCTCGACTCCGTGAAGATCACCGCCCTCTGGGCTGCGCCCATTTCGGTCATCTTCCCAAAGCCGATCTCAAGCGTCTTGATGAGGGAGCGGGTCTTGGTGTCGATCCCGATGCTTCTCGCCCACTGGGCGTATCGGTTCAGCTCGTCGATCTCCGCGAGGAGCTTCTGACGGTCGATGGTGGGTTCCGCCTGTTCGGCTTTGGCCGCCTGGGGCTGCTCCGAGTCCTCGTCACCGGAAGGCTGCGGAGGCGAGTCAATCATCTCGTCCAGCAGTTCGTCCTCGATCTCCTCGTCCGCGATGAGACGCTCGGCCAGGTCCTCTGTGACTGGCTGGTTGTCGCGGATCGCGATCAGGCGGTCGCGCATGGCTTCGAGCGTGGCGGCCACTGCGTGCGGCGAGGAGGCGAGGAGCTTGCGCACGATCAACGCGGTCAGGTGTCTTTGCCGATGGGGAAGGGCGTAGGTATCCGTGCGTTGGAGAAATGCCGACACCGCCTCGTACAGCTTGTGCTCCTGCTCCGTCGGCTTGAAGGGCCGCGTGATGAGCCGGCGCTCTGTGTACTGGATGTACTCGACGACCTGGCGCCGGAGGGTGCGAATGCAAAACGTGCGGAGCCGGCTTCGCAGATCCTCTATATTCCCGCTAGCGTTGACGAACTGGCTCCGGAACGATGGGAGATCACCGAAGATGTGGCCGTCGAGAATAGTCGAGATTCCATAAAGTTCCATCATGGAGTTCTGAAGCGGCGTCGCCGTAAGAAGCACCTTGCGCCGATCGTCGAGGGCCCACCGGATGTTCTGGCCCATGCGATTCGACGGCCGGTAGGCGTTACGCAACTTGTGAGCCTCGTCGATGACCACGAGGTCCCATTGAACGGGGCGGATTTCGGACGCCCGGGCGCTGGCAAAGTGTATCGATGTAACAACGACCTCGTCCGCTTCAAAGGGATTGGCTTGTCCGCGAGCCTCTCGCTCCCGATATTCCTTCGCATCGAGGATTACCGACGGAAGATTAAACTTTTCAGCCAGCTCAAGTGCCCACTGCTTGCGGATGGAGGCTGGACAGATCACGAGAAGCCGTCGACGCCTTTCCGCCCAAAGCTGACAGAGCACCAGGCCGGCCTCGATAGTCTTCCCGAGACCGACCTCGTCGGCGAGAAGGACGCCCTGGGAGATTGGGGAGCGGAAAGCGAAAAGAGCCGCCTCGATCTGGTGCGGATTCAGATCAACGCACGCGTCGAAGAGGGACCGGGAAAGACGCTCCACTCCCGCCCCGCCGATGCGGGTCAGCTCGCACGCAAAGTACTTCGCGTGATAGGCGGTGCTCATTCCCAGATACCTCCTGCCGCGAACATGCCAACCATGGCGGAACCGTTGCTTATCCACGGCACGCCGTACTTCCAGCGTTTATCCTCGCGCAGTCGCTCGCCGCCCCAGTCGGAGACGTTGAACGGCGGGTTCGCCGGGATGAAGTCGGCCTTGAGATCTGGGAATTGGTCGTTGTGGAAGGTGTCGCCGTGCGCGATCTGGCCCTCGATGCCTCGGATGGCGAGGTTCATCTTGCGCCAGTCACCGGTCATAGCCATGCGCCCTCGCATTCTCGATGGCCTCGACCAGCTCCGCCTCGATGGCACTGCGGTTCTCTGTCTCATAAGCCTGGAACATCTCCCGGCGGACCTGCGGCGGAGGATCGGGATCGCCCGCGACCTCTCTTCTGCTCTCTGCATACCGCAGCCGGTTCAGGTTTCTTCATTTCGCCGCAACAGCAGCCAGGATCAGGCAAAAACGATGGGGCACGTGGTCGCGAACGTTTTTTTGGGGCTGAAGGGACGGGAATGTCAAGACCTGACTTTGGGTCAGGCTTGGGTGGTCAGCCTCGTGGCATGATTGCCAGACGATCTCACTATTGCCACGACGCGGCGTGGGCGTGCACCGGGCAGGCGAAGCCTTTGAGAGTCAGTTCGCCAAGGTCTTCGAACTGGAGACCTTTG
>Ga0209581_1004327_pt1 | contig 11466 bp, 14 predicted proteins | sample Coa_R2_FD_187160 | JGI IMG/M metagenome (GOLD analysis project Ga0209581, IMG submission 187160) | Surface soil microbial communities from Centralia Pennsylvania, which are recovering from an underground coalmine fire - Coalmine... | ecosystem: Environmental > Terrestrial > Soil > Unclassified ...
CTGTGGGCTCTTTCCACGAAGTCATTGGTGAAGGCAGCAGAGGGATCTATTCTGTTGGCGTTGCTCGTCACGCTCTTGTCGAATTGCGACAGTACCTTGACGATAGTCTGAAGGCCCGCCAACGGGACGCGCCCATCAGGCGAGAACATTTCAAGATTATCTTTGAGAGAAGCGATGTACAGTGGCTTGTCGGCCTGGAAGAATCGCTCAGGCATCTTCTCTGCTATCTGCTCAGCGGAGTGGGTCTTGATCCAGTGCAGTGCCCGAACCGAGGCTACGGTAAGGGCTTCCGCTGTCCGGGGGTTGCGTTCCAGGAAGAGAGGGGTGGTGTACAACCCGCCGGCTGGGTACGGACCCCCGAACACGCGAAGCGTCCCGAGGGTCGTGCGAGTGTCCGCCAGGATGGTGATGTCCCGGCTCCGGGCGAGGATGGTGATGGTCGGGTCGACGTTCACGAGGGCATCTACCACCCCGCGCCGAGCGGCGGCTACGGCGGTGGCGGCGGTCCCGATGCCGACGTAGGCCTCCTGGTCCACGGGGACGCCGTTTTTCGTTAAGAGATACTCAGCAAAGAAGTGGGTGCTGCTTCCAGGAGCGGTGACCCCGATCTTGGCTCCCCGCAGGTCGGCTATTGTTTTCATCCCCTTAGCCATTCCAGCCCTGGTGACGGCCAACACGAGCCCCGGATAGCGATCGTAGAGGACGAACATTTTGATACTCTTCCCCTGAGCCTGCATCTCAATGGTGTGATCAATAAACCCGCACACGACGTCAGCACTGCCCCCCAGGAGAGCCTCTAGAGCCTTCGCTCCTCCGGCCACGTCAACGATGTCCACATCAACACCTGCTTCTTTGAAGTAGCCGAGCTGGGCCGCAAGTGTCAGAGGGAGATAAATATAGAGGGGCTGTCCTCCTACTGCGAGGGTAATCTTGGTTTTCTCCACCTGAGCAACGCTAGTCCCGGCGAGTCCCGAGAGGACAAGTCCGACGATGGAGATTACCGCTAATGCCCGTCGCATCGTTGATCCCCCCCTACTCAAGGACGCCCGCGCGCGCATTTGACAATATGAAAAAACTACGGGAAGAGCCGAGGTCTTTCCTCCTGTCCTGCTGAGTGCTAGGCGAGCTCGGGCCGCAGGGCGGTTAGTTTCCATGCCATCAGGCGCCGTTCAATCCCTGTCACCAAGAGATCGACGGCTAAGGTAAACCCTGCGAGGACAGCCATGCCAGCAAATACTCCCGTAGTGTCGAATGTGCCCTCCGCCTGGGCGATCACGTAGCCCAGGCCGCGGCCGGCACCCAGGTACTCCCCCACTACCGCTCCCACAAGGGCCAGACCAACGCTTGTGTGAAGACTACTGAGGATCCATGCCAGGGCGGACGGGAGGAGAACGTGCCGCACCAGGTCGCGATCGGTTGCCCCTAGCATCCGAACGTTGTTTAGGAGATTTGGGTCTACTTCCCGAATGCCTTGGAATGTATTGAAGAAGACAATGAAGAAGACCAGCGTAACCCCGAACGCGACTTTGGAGAGAATTCCTAAGCCGAACCAGAGGGTGAAAATGGGCGCCAACACGATGCGGGGGAGCGCATTGGCGATCTTCAGATAGGGGTCAAAGATGCTTGACAGTATGGGGCTTCGTCCGAATATGAACCCGAGGAGTACGCCTGTGGCTGATCCTACGAGGAAAGCCAGGACTGTTTCGAGCGCGGTCGTCCAGAGATGCCGGTAAATTGATCCGCCCACAAACCATTCAGCTACGCGAATGGCGATGGCCGACGGGCGACTGAAGAAGAATGGGTCAATGAGGTGCCTGTATCCGGCCGCCTCCCATCCGGTCAACAGGGCGACAAGCACGCCCGCTTGATAGAGAATGAGTCGTCGACGGTCAGTCACGAGTCACCCCTCGGTCGGCAGCGTTCTCGAAACGCGAAAGCCCGGAGCACTTCCCCTCTCAAACGCTCCCAGACGGCTTGGTAGACCTCGCGGAATCTGGGGTCGAGACGGACCTCTGTCACGTCCCGCGGTCGAGGGAGCTCTACGGGGTAGGAACCTACAACATGTGCCTCCGGTCCGGCGGACAGTACGAGAACGCGGTCGCTGAGTGCGATGGCTTCTTCCAAGTCATGGGTCACGAAGAGCACTGTCTTTCTGTCTTCTTGCCAGAGGGCAAGGAGATCATTTTCCATGAACTCGCGGGTTTGGACGTCGAGGGAACTGAACGGTTCATCCATCAGCAGTACCTCGGGCCCCACGATGAGGGCCTGTGCCAACGCCACACGTTTCCGCATACCCCCAGACAGCTGATGCGGGTACCGATCTTCGAAGCCTTCGAGCCCGACACGCGCCAACCACTCTCGGGCTGCCTCCCGCGCACGAGAGGGAGGCCATCTGTGGAGAAGGGGACCAAGCATAACATTCTCTAGGGCTGTTTTCCAGGGTAGCAGGACGTCGTTCTGGAATAGGTAGGCCGCACGACGATTCACGCCGTCCACCGGCTCCCCGAAAGTCAACACCGTCCCGTGGGTGGGTTTCAGGAGGCCTGCCGCAATGTTGAGCAAGGTAGATTTTCCGCCGCCCGTGGGCCCTACAATGGCCACGAACTCGCCTTGCGCCACCTTGAAGGAGAGTCTGGCCAACGCTACAAAACTCCTACCCCCCGGAGTGCGGAAATGCCGCTCCACCTCCACGAATTCAAGGGCCGGGCCGGTGAAGACTCCCGATGGCATGGTCGCCCATGGTGAGGTTAGTCAGTTCGGCCGCGAGCTTCCGCCGAGGTTTAACGAGTGGCGTGAGTGGCTACATGTGACTCTATTTCCACGTTGCATAAATCGCCGCCCACTTTTCTGTGGGGGTCACGGTCACCCCCTCAAGATGGCTGCTGGTTACCATGTAGAAATTCTGGCTCCACAGGAAAATCCAGGGCGCGTCCTTCCAAATGAGTTCTTGGGCTTCCTTATAGATTTCAAGGCGTCTCTTGGGATCCACAGCTCTTTGTCCTTCCAGGAGGAGTTCGTCAACGCGGGGGTCCTTGTAGAAGGAGGACGCCAGGCCGTGAGGTGGCCATTGTCCGGAGTAGAATTGCCCGTACAACTCTGCGTCCGCATCCAAATAAGGGGCCGCCCACCCGAGGACGAAGATCTGCAAGGGTGATTGCTCTAGGGGAGTCGTGATCCAATGCACATAAGTGGGCCAGTCGGTCGTTTGCAGGTTTGTCCTGACACCGATATTGGCTAGCTGGGCCGCTATTGCCTGTGCAAATTGATAGTCCTGGATATAGCGTCCTGTGGGAGTCCTGAAATCAAGGGTCAACCCGTTGGGGTAGCCGGCCTCGGCCAGTAGTTTTTTCGCCCTCACCGGGTCAAACGGCCACCCGCCAGGCTGTAGTTTGACGTACCCGAAGAGAGATGGAGTGGTGGGTGATTCCAGCACGTTGGCTAGGCCAAACAGGATGCTGGCAATGATCGCCTTCTTGTTGACCGCATAGTTGAGTGCTTGTCGGACTCGCACATCCCTGAGGGGTCCATATTGGTTGTTGAGGCCTATGAAGATGTCTCGATCACTCGGGCCTTCAACGACCCGGAGATTCTTGTCCCGCCGCAGCGCTGGCACATCCGGCGCAGGCGGTTCGAATGCCATCTGGACGTCACCTGCCCGTAGCATCGTCTCGCGGGTCCCAGCGTTGGGCACGATCCGGAAAATTACCTCGTCGAAGTAGGGCTTCCGTCCCCAGTAGTTAGGATTCTTCACAAGCGTAATGTGGTCGCCGTGAACCCACTCCTTGAAGATGTACGGCCCGGTCCCTGCATCTGTCGGACTCAGGGAGATTTTGTCATTACCCAGCTTCTTCACCGCCGTCGGGGAGAGGATCTCTCCAGTGGTTGTGGCCATTCGTGCAAGCAACGTGGGGCTGGGTTGTTTGAGGTGAAGGACCACGGTGTAGGGATCAGGGGTCTCGATGCGGTTGGGGTCTATATCTGTGAAGTAATAGCGATTCGGATTACGGACCTTCGGATCTAGCCAGCGTTCAATATTGAATTTCACCGCCTCGGCATTGAAGTCGGTACCGTCCTGGAACTTTACCCCCCTGCGGAGCTTGAAGGTATAGGTGAGTCCGTCCCTGCTGATCGTCCAGGCGGTGGCAAGTTGAGGGACGATTTTGGTATATTGGGGCTCTCCGGGTTTGACACCGGAGCGCTCGTCGTTGTACCATACCAGGGCGTCGAAGATGTAATCTACCATGTTGGACACAGTCGTCGTCGTCTGGCCCTCCGGATCGAGCGTATCGGCATCGATCCCCACCGCTATCTTGAGCGTGGTAGGTGCAGCCGCTTGTCCGCTGGGGAACCCTAGGAGCGTGACCAGGAGGACACAAGCCACAACGGGCGCGAGAATTCGGATTCCACGCTGAGGGTTCATCCGGTTTCCCTCCCCTGTCTTGTCATGGGACTTAGACCTTGGCCCTCCGATTACGGCACCCCCTGCAAGGGGATATCGTAGTTTACGCGCCAGTATTTGTTATTTCCTCCGCCTCCGTCTCCCTTGAGGTCTCCCTGATGCGGCGACATTTCAGTCATCGGGTGTGGTCATCACGCGACCGGGGTGCACGGCCCTGACATTCAGCCGGCGGTGGCAGGAAGCAGCCGTGGCAGCTCCGTCTCTGCCCCGCGAGCTCACCGGATTTGTGATCACAGGTTGGCTAGATGGGGGGATTCCGGGCTAGGCATCTAGTAGTGTTCGGAAGTAAAATAGAAAATTGCGGAGGGGTGCGAGAGCCTGGGTGAATCGGGCGGTCTCGAAAACCGCTAGGCGGGTTACCGCCTCGGGGGTTCAAATCCCTCCCCCTCCGCCAGGTTCGGCTTCATGGGACCTTTCGCCGTTATTGAGGGAGGATTGCTGAGGGCAATCACGATGTCTCGACAATCCGGCACTATCCGCTGGATTCTTATCGGCTCACTTGTCCTAATGGCATGCCTGTTACGTACGGACCCAACGTTAGGCCCGAAGGGCAGGCCGGACCGTCTACACTCCTCAGCCTCTCGCGCCGAATCTCCCGCTCCCCCCACAGCGAGTGAAGAATCAATGCTCCCGAGCACGAGCGAAGAGTCAATATCGCCAAGCGTTCGGAGTGCGCCCAGTGACAAATCGGTCCATTCGACCCTACTCCCGCAGACCGCAAGGGTTTTGGGGCCGAATACCAAGCGGTCTAATTCGATCAGTCCGCCCCGCTCAAAGATCAATCGGCCGCGGTGGGGTGCTGGCGCCCCTCGTATCCGCCCGCAGAACTTACCGGTTCCGAGACCGCGTCGCGGCACCCCCCAGGCGGGCACCCTGAGCTCATTTGCTGGTAGGGCGCCTGTCCCGCCGCAGAATACCTCTTCACTACCGCCCGTGGGGTCGCCATCGGAAGGGAACTCAGCACCAGACCGCACGTCTCATTGGAGCGCGATGTCCTCTTGGGGGGATGGAGGGAGTGGCTCTAACGCGGGGCAGGATGGAGGGCCCTTCCCCTCGCCAGGATCGCCGCGGGCGGACTCCATTACTGGGGACGGATCCGCATCTCCGGTCGCGGGATCCAGAGGGGGTCCGTCGGACCTCGCGGAGACTCGTATTACTCCTCCCCGCTTGTTTGCTACCGATGGGCTGCAGTACCCTGAGGAAGGATTCCACGTTCAAATCAGGCATCAGGATCTGGGCCCGGGCTTCGTTATTTTGGGTACGGAAGGGACTGTGAGATTGCGTGTCCTTGTGAAATTAGACGGGACCGTTCAAGAAGTTGCTGTTACATCCTCTTCCGGTTCACCTGTGTTAGACCGGGCTGCTGTCGCTGCCGTTAGGCGCTGGCTGTTCATTCCGGCTACACGGGACGGAGACCCCATTGATGCCTACGCGACATTCGCAATCCGCTTTATCGTCCGTTAAGGGTTCGGGGCCCGGCAAGCGCGTGGCTCATCCGCAGGGCCATTTCATAGAGCCCAAACAGGACGAAAGTATAGGCGAAATCGCCGATTAGCGTATTCCTAAAGAAAGGGATGGCTGCCAGGTAATCCTCTCGCAGGCCTCCCCAGGTATGTGGGTAGAGAGGTCCGAGCCATACTCCGAAGTTTGTGATTAGGAAGAAGCTCACAGAGGCTATGAGTGATCCCGCGATTAATCGGGGAAGGGTCCTATGCTGGAGCAACACGCGTCCCACCACGGCGACCAGGAGGAACGCCCCGTAGACCCACCCCATACCTTGGTAGAATCCCAAGAGGGCGTCTGAGATGACCAGTGCTGCAATAGGTACGATAAATCCTTCCGCTTGGGGAAGGATGGAGCCCCCAAATAGGGCGATGGCCCCGATAGGAGCGACATTCGGTGGGTGGGGGACAAGGCGAAGCGCCGCGCCTACACAGATGAGCGCGTACGCCAGGGGCCCGGGTTGGAGGACTTTGACTCTGTTAACCATAGCGTACTATTAAGATTAGCCGGCTCACGATGAATTCCTGTCTGGAGAAGAAGCCAGTGTGGGCCCATTCGAGGCCGGCTAACGAGTTGAGTCTCAAGTGAGTGGTCCCTCGTAAGGGCGAGGAGGCGGAGGCTACTTGAGCTGGCCGCAGGAGGTTCGTCAATCCCATTGTTGCGTGAGTCTCTACTGCTGCAGGGTCCGAGCCCCGTGGATTGGTATGTCAGGTAGCTAGAAAGCGACTGGAACGAGCCGTTCTGATGAACGATCCTTGCCATCTTCCCTGACCGGGATTTTGAGGGAATTACACTGTTTACAGAGGGTGAGTGGTTGGGCAAAATAACTATGACACGGAAGGGGGCCGCACAATGATGCGTGCAATAACTGCGGGGCTCGGCTTATTGACGGTTGTTGCCGCAGCCGCCACCCTCACGCCGCCGGGCCAGTCGATGCTTGGTATCCAGCCTGCGAGTTCCCCGCGGACTTTCTTCGTGATTCCTGATACCGAATCCGCATCGGGCATACGGGTAAGGGAGAATCCGATTGGACCCGAGTTGCGCCCTTCCTCCTTGAAAACACGGATCCCGTCCCAGGGCAGGGTAATAGGACCCCGCATAGCTACTCCGGCTTTGCCTTCCCGGCCGGTTCGCCCCCGATCGACTGTAGCACCGAGACTGGATCGGCGAGCTCCCGTGGCTCTCGTGAAGCCCCCGGCTGTCAAGGTGAGTACTGATTCGAGCTCAGTTGTTGACGTTGCAAGGCTTCTTATTACGCTCCCCGAAGTCCTGTCGCAGACGGAGGTCCGACCGGTGCCCGCTCCAGAGGGACCTCGTGCCGGAGGAGAGAGGCGTGGGCATATCAAGAGTTCTAAGGCTCCCTTAGGAATTCCGGATGACCGGCAAGATGGCGAACGTTGATTGAAGGTCTTCTCTAGCTACCTAACTTTTGCACAAAAAGATGCGCATCCCTCCTTATTATATGTGTGCGTATCATATGTGTGCGTTGGCTCACACAGTCCCAGGTGTGCCCGACGAGGTCCTGATCGATAACCAGAAGGCTGCCGTCCTCGTGCACCGCCGTCGCGGCGCGGTGGAGTTTCATCCCCGGTTCCTCGACCTGGCTGGCCCCACGCCCTTCTTTAAACAGTAGTGGATGCGGACGAGGATTTCCCGGGCGACGGCCACCCGATTGGGGAAGTTCCATCTCACGATCGCAGAGGGGAAGACCCAGCTTCTCGTGTTCGGGCGCTTTGCGTACGAGCGAGCCGTGCACCAGGGAGAACGTCCCGGACGGTTCGAGTTTCTCGGGTTCACGCACGTGAGTGGGCGGGACCGGCACGGGCGTTTCGCCGTGATCCGGATCCCGTCCATGCGGAGTTGCCGGCGATTCCTGGCGCAGGTCAAGGCGTGGCTGCGCGCGCCTTAATGACACACGGCTCGATCAACAGAAGCACCTGGCGCTGATGCTCCGGGGCTTCTACGAGTACTTCAGCGGGGCCCACAGCCAGCCGAAGCTCAAGTGGGTTAGGCATGAGATACGGCTCCAGTGGAGGCGGGCGCTTCGTCACCGAGGGCAGCAGACGTAGCTGCGCTGGGATGTGTTGCAGACCAGCGCCTGGTTTGTGCTCCCGCCGGTACCGCGCACCGTCCATGCCACGGTCTGAGCGGCTCGGGTCTTCGGGCGAGACTTCTGGGGAGCCCGGTGCGGGAAATCCGCCCGCCGGGTTCTGCGCGGGGAGGGCGGCACAAGGAGCAGTGCGGCCAAGGCCGCCCTCTACCCACCACCAACGCGCCTTAGCCCGCTGCGGTTCCGGCACCCGCCCCCATTAGACCTTTGGGTCAAAGAAGAGACGATTCAGGGCGTGAGCAATTGAAACTTTAAAACTTGAGCGGAGGGAACGGTTGCCCCTGTTGATCCGGCGATGGCGCCAGAGGACTGGGAAACCCTGGGATGGGTGGCCCCTGGTAGGGCTGCATGAAGTAGAATTCAGGGTTTCCGCCGTTGCGAGGCGCTGGGCCAGGTTGGAGTTGATAGAGACGACCTTGATAATAAAAGAGGATTTTGCCACAATCCTGGTTCCCGAATCCGGGAAGCGGTTGCTGTCCAGTGCGAGGCATATTGGGGACGGGGACAAGTTCCTGAGGGTTAATCGGCGGGAGTTGATCTTGGACGATTTGGAAGGGAATTCCGGACGAAGGTGTCGTGGAAACAGAGGACGCTACGTGCTTGGAAGTATGCCCCGTATACGCCAGCCCGGACACGGCCAGAACATATCCGACCGTCAGCCCAAGACCCCCGAGCCACAATTCGCGTCTACGCATGGTGCGCCGCCCTCCCCAGGAGAGAAGCTTAGCACGTATGGTATCATATATTCGGAAGGTTTCCTAGCACATTGGATAGATTCACCTTTCCACTCAGCGGGAGGGGGAGCGATGGCTCTGGTCTTTACATTTCCCTGCGGGAGATGTGGGAAGAAGTATAGCGTATATTATCCAAAGGTGTTCTTATATTCGATTTACGGGACTGGTACACCGGCACAAGGAGCTCGGGAGGACGAGGAGGAGATGGCCAGCGGTGCGATTGACGTCGCACGTCGCCGTGCCGAGGCTTCGGGAAATGTATGGGTCGATGCGAGTCGGGAGTCGAAAATTGTCTGTAGTTGTGGCAAGTCCCTTGACCTCAATCTTGCTCATCATCCGCGTGTACCCCAGAGAAGGGGAGTTACCGCTGCGCGCCAGTCCGGAGTCATCGCATTCCCTGGAGTCCATCGCAAGCCGTCATCCTGAGACCCCGTGGTACCATGGGCAACTTGCTAGCTTGGAGATCGACTGCTCCATCCCGCCAAGCCGCGACCGAGATCATCGAAAGGGCGCCGGAAATCCGGGACTTCGGTCCGGGGAGGAGGCGCGCGCGAGGCGTTGTAGGCCAGCGTGGGTACTCCGCTGACCGCGCCTGCTGTGTCAGGCGCGATCCAGTTGCGAGATCGTCCAGGCTCATGTATGCATCCATCATGCCGCCTGCGTAGAGGTCAGCTCGAACCGGGGCCAGCACACGACAGTCGCGCTTGGACCCCAGACGGGCCCCCGGGACGGCCGCCGAGTCCTCCACGCGCCGGTTTGAGCCGATACAGGTGCCGGCGGTGGAGCCGGACAGACGAGAGGAGGGCGGCATGTGACTCGGGGACCGTCCCCATCGGACTCGCTGCGAGCGTCCAGCTGTCCACGCGGACTTGGGGAGCACCCACGGTGTGCGCGGGCCGCCCGGACCGTTCAGTTGCCTTCTGACGTCCTCGGGCCACCCGCTTCGGGGATCGGTGACTTGGCTAGGGCTAGTCCTTTCCGACCCCCGAAGCGGCATCTTGCGGTTTTGGGGTGGCATACCCGCTACACTTCGCGTGTCCCGGACTTTAGTCCGGGATGCTTGACGCTTTCTGCGAGTTGTTGACAGTCCCGCTTCCCGTGTCTTCTTTCTCATCATCTGGGGCGCCAGCGTTCCGCCCAACTAGCTGATTATCTCCGGGCGACTTCTGGGGTGGGCGGCGTACTTCTACGCGAGGAGGAAGACCGGCGAGGATTAGGTCAACCGAGGTAGCTACATCCGGATGGATCACGAAGACATCACGACGAGCCAGCTCGACCACATAGTCGAAGACGGGAGGTTCCAGTCTTTCGAGCGTCACTCGACGGTTTGTCGTCCGCCGCTCCATCTCATCGCTGGACAGGGGGATGGGTCTTGGGTTGCCCACCAGCCCTGCTAGGTCGGGATTGAAGATGACGTCTAGCAGTCGGCGACCGTGTGCCGTCGCGACGAGCTGGACACCGCGGCGGCCAATCGTCCGAGCGACCCGCGCATCTGACTCAAATCCAATCTCGTCCACTATGACTGATTGGGCTCCGTGGTTCACGACAGCTTGGAGGATAATTTGCGCTTGCCTCTCCCCGGCCGAGGTCGGGTGGAGAGGATCGGGAAGAGGAATCTGCAGGCGGCGTGCATTCCCGATGGAAGGGTGGGGAATTTGACCGTCTCCACCGATTTCGTTGCTGGTGTCGGCTATTATCACACGCCGGTGTAGCCGATCTGCCAAGAACGCCGCGGCACTGCGGAGTAGTGTCGTCTTGCCTACAGCGGGAGGTCCGACGACCAGTAGGTTCTTCTCCGTAGCGAGCAGATCTTCCAGAAGCGCAGCTGCTCCTTCGACGGCTCTGCCCGCACGAAATGTGAAGCCAATGATTTCGTTGTAGCGATCGCGGATGCATGCGATCCGATGAAGGGTGCGTTCGATCCCGGATCTGTTGTCTTCCCGGAATCGGCACGCCCGTCCGAGCACATATTGGATGTCTTCTCGGACGACCTCTCGGTTTAGGGTGAGAGGAGAGTGCGAGCGGAGATGGATCGTCGGCTGGCGTCCTAGGTCGAGGATGATTTCCTCGACATCACCTATGTGCTTTTCGGGAATTCCAGTTGCCACCCACGCAGGCAAGAGTGCGACCAGTGCTTGGATGTCGGTGTTGGGGGACACGCAGCGATCCTCCCGCGGAATGATATTTTCATGATATAGTGACGATTCTCCCTGCGCGGTGGTATGCTGGGGCTGAGATGCAGGCTGCCCGCAGGTTTGCTCGCGGCCACCGACAGGCAAAAGTCTCTCGGCGCCTGGGGGGTTCTCGCGGTAGACTGTCAGTCGATGGTTCCGTTTCTGGCGCCGGCGCAGGGCGGCGGGGCTGCGGAGGGCCGGTCGGGCCGGACGCAAGCCCCGTTTGGATGCCGCCGCGCTGAGATGGGTCGAGGCCACTTTGGGGCAGGGGCCCATCGCCTCGGGGTTCGCGACGCACGTATGGACCTTGAAGCGGATCGCGGCGGTCATTAGGGGGTATCTGTCACACTCAGACTGTCCACGCCTGCAAAGACGGGTTGAAAAGTCACCGGGGGTACTACGCCCAGTGCTTCCTCCCGGGGGATGGCAGGGAAGAGGGAGAGGACGAGCTGAACAGTCCTCGGATTCGGGTTGATTGCGGTAACG
>Ga0209581_1004331_pt1 | contig 11465 bp, 11 predicted proteins | sample Coa_R2_FD_187160 | JGI IMG/M metagenome (GOLD analysis project Ga0209581, IMG submission 187160) | Surface soil microbial communities from Centralia Pennsylvania, which are recovering from an underground coalmine fire - Coalmine... | ecosystem: Environmental > Terrestrial > Soil > Unclassified ...
TCCGCCTCCGCCAGAATGTGCCCCTTGATCGCCTGCAGCACCTCCCCGCGTTTCACCCCGGCCTGCAGCCCGAGCGTGTGCACGTCGAGCGCGTACAGCTTGAAGAAATAGCGGTGCGGTCCGTGCCCCTTCGGCGGACACGGCCCGCCATATCCGGGCTTGCCGAAATCGTTCGTGCCGCTGATCCCGAGGCTGCCGGCGCGGAATCCCTGCGCCAGCCCCTGCACTTTGGAGCCGATATCGAACAGCACCCAATGCGTCCAGATGCCCTTGGGAGCGTCGGGATCTTCAACGATGAGCGCAAAACTCCGCGTCTCGGCCGGGGCGCCGTTCCATTCCAAGGAGGGAGACAGGTCCGCGCCTTCGCAGCTATGGAGCGCTGGAATCCACCCGCCCTCCGCAAACGAACTGGAGAACAATCGAAACGCCATAGGTCACGCTATCAGCTCTAAGCTACCAGCTATCAGCGGCCGGCGGTGGGGCACTTGCGCGTGCGCGTACTTACGCCCGGTCCCGCAAGCGGCGTGTGGATATCGTTTGGCGGGCTCGGCGTGGCGCGCGAGTCGAAATGGAAACGCAGACGGAGCCATGCCGGTCGAGCCGCCGGCCTATCCGGTTCGACCGCAAGGCGAGCGGAACAGCCATTGCTGGGCCAAACCGATCCCAATATCCGGCTTCGGCGGCTCGAGGGCTACGGCCAGCGGCAGGTTATCAGGCGCAGGAATTTCTGCGAGGCATCGATTCGCGCTAACACCCGTGCGCCTCGATATGCGAGAGCAAAGCGGCCTTGATCCTGTTTTTCTCTTCGCCCGCCCGCTGCAGCAAAGCTTCCACCGTGTGCGATTCCCCGACCCCGTGAATTACCGCCTGAATATGCCATTGGTGAAGCCGGCCGATCTTTTTGACGGCGTCCAGGAATCGTGTAAGCAGCATGTACTTCTCTTTACAAAAGGCGTGCGTCTCTAAAAATTCTTCTGGGTCCGGAGCCTTTTGCAAGACCGCATTTCCCATGTCGCGATACTATCTGCAGGAATCCGGCCAACGTACGGGGGCGCTCTCCGCAGGAACCCGGACTGCGCCGCGAAGCCGGCCGCGGCACTCAGACCACACGGGTCCGCAAAGTTCCAATCTTTTCGATTTCCAGTTCGATCACGTCGCCGGCGCGCACCGGCGGCCGCAGGTCCAGCGGACACGAAATCACATCGCCGGGAAGCACCGCGTCATTGGCGGAGAGCGCCTCGATCGTCTGCTCGAACTTCAAACGCTGGCCGGAGGGCGTGGTGCGGCCGAACTCCTGGCCGTTGACCCGCACCACGACCTCCAGATCGTACGGGCGCGTGATTTCGTCCAGCGTCACCAGGCACGGCCCCAGCGCCGAATACCGCGCCCCGAGCTGGTTCAGCCCTGTAAATCCGGCGATGTACTGGCGGGCGTCGAGCGCCGGAATGTGGATGCCCTGCTTGCCGATCACCGCCGCCAGCTTCAACTCCGGCTCGACCGCGCCGCCGCTCCGCACCTCTTCATCCGTGCCGCGCCGCACCGGGTTCGGCAGCGGCGCGCGCAGCCGCACCTGGTCGGCCGCGTAGACCAGCGTTTCATCGTTGGGACCGCGCGGCGGCGTGTCGATCTTCCACCAGTCGGCCGGCCGCGGCCCGGCGCCCAGGAACAACTCCTCGGAGGTGTGCATCGCGCGCAGGCCGGCGCGCAGGAATTCGAGCATCTTGGGCGGCACCAGCGCATCCGCCAGTTGCTGCGGCTCGCTCTCGCCCTGCTGCGCCAGGTACCAGGCCGTCGCGAAATTCAGATCGATGATCCGGCCGTCCTTGAATGCGCCCACACGGGTGTGGCGGCCCAGATGGGTCGAGACCTCAAACGTGCAGAGCTTCATCAGAGATTGCCGCGCCGTGCCTGTTCGCGTTCGATGGCTTCGAAAAGCGCCTTAAAGTTCCCCTTGCCGAAACTGCGGCTGCCCTTGCGCTGGATCACTTCGTAAAACAGCGTCGGACGGTCCTCCACCGGCCGCGTGAAGATCTGGAGCATGTAGCCTTCATCATCGCGGTCCACCAGGATGCCGAGCTCCTGCAGGTCCGCGATGGGCTCATCGATGTGCCCCACGCGCGCCAGAAGGTCTTCGTAGTAAGTCGAAGGCACCCGCAGGAAATCCACTCCCTGGTCGCGCAGTGCCCGGACCGTCTCGATGATATTGTCCGTCGCCATCGCGACGTGCTGCACGCCCGGCCCGTGATAAAACTCCAGGTATTCTTCGATCTGCGATTTGCGCTTGCCCTCGGCAGGCTCGTTAATGGGGAACTTGACGCGCTCGTTGCCGTTCGACATCACCTTCGACATCAGCGCCGAATACTCGGTCGAGATGTCTTTATCGTCGAAGTGCTTGAACATTTTGAAGCCCATCACGCGCTCGTAGAACTCGACCCAGCGGTTCATCTCGCCCCAGCCGACGTTCCCCACCATGTGGTCGATGTGCTTCAGCCCGACTTGCTGCGCCAGCCGGTCGGGGCCCGGGACGGCGACAAAACCGGGCAGGAAAACACCGGTGTAATTGCGCCGTTCAACGAACGTGTGGATCGTGTCCCCGTAAGTCGCGATCGCCGCCAGCCGCGCTTCGCCGTGCTCGTCGCGCAGCATTTCCGGCTCGCGCACGCTGCGCGCGCCCCGCCGCGTCGTCTCGCGCCAGGCCGCTTCCGCGTCATCCACCCAGAGCGCGATGTCGCGCACGCCGTCGCCATGCCGCCGCACGTGTTCGCTAATCGGATGGTCGGGGTCGAGCGCCGTCGTCAGCACCAGCCGGATCTTGTTCTGCACCAGGACGTAGGAAGCGCGGTCGCGCGTGCCCGTTTCCGGCCCGCGATACGCCGCCAGCGCGAAGCCGAACGCGGTGCGGTAAAAATGCGCCGCCTGCCGCGCATTGCCTACGTAATATTCGACGTAATCCGTGCCGTTGAGCGGCAGGAAGTCCTTCTCAACGCCCGAAGTGGGATGCTCCAACGTTTGCTGCACAAACCCTCCTCATCGCTTCGACGCAGAGCCGGTTGTCCTCGTCGGTCCCGGTCGAAATCCGCAGGCAATGCGGGAGGCCGAAAGCCTTCAGAGGCCTCGTCACCACGCCCTGCGCCAGCAGTCCCTCGAAAACCCGCGCCGCCTCGTCCTCCGAGCTCAAAACGGTCATCACGAAGTTGGCTTCCGACGGCACCACCGTAAGCCCCAATTCGCCGAGCCCCTCGCTGAGATCGCGCAACCCGCGCGCATTGAGCTCGAGCGAGCGGTGCAGAAATTCCTTGTCCGCCAGCGCCGCGATGCCCGCCGCCTGCGCCGGCGACGATGGCTCGAACGGCAGCTTCACCTTCAGCAGGTTGCGGATCAGCTCGTCGTGCGCGAAGCCGTATCCGATGCGCGCGCCCGCCAGGCCATAAACCTTCGAAAACGTCCGCAGCGTGATGACGTTGTCGTAGCGGTAGTGCATCGAGTCCGGGTAGCGCGGGTTGTCCTTGGCGTACTCGAAATACGCTTCGTCGAGGATGATCAGCACCCGCTCCGGCACGTGCCGGTAGAACTCATCGAACTGGTGCTTGGTGAAAATCGTGCCCGTCGGATTGTTCGGATTCGCCAGGTAAATGATCTTGGTGTGCTCGTTGATCGCCGCCGCCAGCGCCGGCAGATCGTACGCCCAGTCGCGATACGGCACCGTGCGGTACTTCACGCCGCGCGACCGCGCCAGCACCTGGAAGCCGATGAACGCGGCCTCCGTAGTGAGCACTTCATCTTCGTCGCACAGGAAGGCGCGAATGATGCTCGACATGATGCCTTCCGATCCGCTGCCCGCGATCACGTTCTCCACGCGCAAATCGAATTCCTGCGCCAGCACCTCGCGCAGGTCGAGGCCCCCGTTGGGATAAAAATTGAGCCCGTCGAGCGAGCGCTTCATCGCCTCGATGGCCTTCGGGGACGTGCCCAACGGGTTCTCGTTCGAGGCCAGCTTGGCGATGCGGCTCAGCCCGTATTGCTTGCGCACCGATTCGATCGTGCGCCCGGCCTCATAAGGCCGCAGCGATTCGATATATGGCGGAACGAGTGGCACCGCTTTCATTTTACAAGCGGTTATGATGGGACGGATGAATTGGAACGATGCCGCCGAGGATTTTCTCAACCAGGTGCTCTCGCAGACGCCGCGCCCCGTGCGGGAGGCCACGGAACGCGATTTACGCAGCCTTTCCGAAGCGCTGGCGGAGGAGGACGGCAAGAACCGCGTCGGCGTGGAAACCGTGATCGCCGCCTGGGTCCGCTCCACACCAGAAACTCTCCGCCAGGACCTGCCGCGTCAGATGGAGCGCTTCGGCCTGGACCCGGAAGAGTACGCACACCTGCTGCAGTGAGCCCATTTGCTGACCTGCGGTTCACAATCAACGGCCATCAAACCGAATCGAGCTGTCTGCCTGATACTTCCGGTATCGTGACCTTCGTTTCGTAACGGGTCTTGCGGTTCGGATAGTTCTCGCATCGCATCGGCGCGAGCAGTGCTACCGCCCCACGGCTCCAAAACGGCACAAACAACGTTCGCCAACCCCAAACGGAAATCTGCTCCACTTCGCACAGTCCACCGGCTTGTCCGCCCACTCCGCGATCCCGCCTGTTGAATTCGCCGCCTTCGGCTATCCTTTTTTCGCCATCTCACGCTACAATGAGGTTGAAGAGGTCGAACCAAGCGAGTGGGCGAAAGCCCACTTTTTTGTTGGTTTTGACACAACCGGAACGATGCAGGGAGCGGTAGCGTCCAAAATCGAAGAGATCGCAAAGCGCGTGGCGGATTCCGAAGGCTTGGAACTGGTCGAGGTCGAAGTCAAAGGCGGCGGGGCCCACCGCCTGGTTCGTATCTCCATCGACAAACCGGAAGGCGTCACGCACGGCGACTGCGAGCTGGTATCGCAGCAGGTCGGCACCATTCTGGATGTCGAGGACGTCGTGCCGGGAGGCCGTTACACGCTCGAAGTCAGCTCCCCCGGAGTGGAACGCAAGCTGCTTAAACCGCAGGACTACCAGCGGTTCCAGGGCAAAAAAGCCAAGATCACGCTGCGTGAGCCCGTGGAAGGACGGCGTCATTGGGAAGGCACCCTGGCAGGCTTGGAGGAAGGCATGATCCACCTCGATGTGGAACACGGCAAGGCTCTGAGCTTCCCCTTCGCGGCCGTCGAGAAGGCCAACCTGAAGTTCGAGTGGTAATCCCCCGAAAGAATTCATCGCGACAACGAGGTCACCTTGGAAACGATTTTTCAATCCATCGAGATATTGAGCAAGGAAAAGGGTATCGATCCGCAGATCGTGCTCGACGCGGTGAAGGATGCCATGCTGGTGGCGGCGCGCAAACACTACCGCACCAATGAAGACTACGTCGCCGATATGGACCCCAAGACCGGCGCCATCGCCCTGTACGCCGTCAAGCGGGTTGTCGAGGCGGTCGAAGATCCGGCTCACGAGATGACGCTCGCGGAGGCCCGCCGCATCAGCCCGGATGCCGAGGTCGGCTCCGAAGTCCGCATTCCGAAGAACACCGACGCCCTCGGCCGCATTTCCGCGCAGACGGCCAAGCAGGTGATCTTCCAGAAAGTCCGCGAAGCCGAGCGCGAAACGGTTTTCAATGAGTACTCCGGCCGCACCGGAGAGCTCGTCAATTGCACGATCAAGCGCGTGGAGGGGCCGGATTACATTCTCGACCTCGGCAAGACCGAGGCGAAGCTGCCGAAAAAGGAGCAGTCGCGCCTCGAAAGCTACAGCGTGAGCGACCGCGTGCGCTGCGTCATCAAGCTGGTCGACAAAGCGAGCAAGGGGCCGGGCGTCATCGTCTCCCGCGCCGCGCCGGAGCTCGTCATGCGCCTGTTCGAGCAGGAAGTGCCGGAAATCTACGACGGAACGGTGGTCATCCGCGGCTGCGCGCGCGAGGCCGGCGAGCGCACCAAGATCGCGGTGCAGAGCCGCGACCGCGACGTCGATAGCGTGGGCGCCTGCGTCGGCATGAAGGGCATGCGCGTGCAATCCATCATCCGCGAGCTGCGCGGCGAGAAGATCGACATCATCGAATTCTCCGAGGACCCGGTGGTATTCGCCACCCACGCCCTCAGCCCCGCGAAGGTGAGCCGCATCAGCATCCTCGATCCGCTCGAAAAGCACATGGAAGTGATCGTCGACGATTCGCAGCTCTCGCTCGCCATCGGCAAGAAGGGGCAGAACGTCCGGCTCGCCGCCAAACTGCTCGGCTGGAAGATCGATATCAAGAGCGAGGAAGAGAAGCGGCAGGAAGTGGAATCCCAGATGGCCGCTCTGGTGGCGCCGGGCGCGCCCGTCTCGGTGCTGATCGATTACGGTCTGTCCGAAGCGGCCGTCGAGGCGCTGGTGGCCGCGGGCGTCGGCACCATCGAGAAGCTGGGCGGCATGACGCCGGAACAGTTGGGCGAAATTCCCGGCATCGGGCAGGAGAACATTCAGGAGCTCGGCGCGGCGGTGAACGCGTATTACAGCCAGTTCGAGGAGAGCCAGGGCGTGGAGAATCCGGAGGAGAATCTTCCCGAACCCACGCCGCAATCGCCCGATTTCAGCGCCTCCGAAGCCGAGCTGGCCGAGGTCCAGGGCACCGACGCGGGGTCGCTCGATACCGAGCCGGGACCGGCCGGCATGCCGGAGCTGATGACCGAGACGAACTATCCGCGCGGCACTTTGTACGACCCCGATAGCGCCGAAGAGCGCTTCGAGCCGGGGTCTGTGGGGGAGTTGGAGGAAACCGGTATCCGGGAGAGGGTGGAACAGTCTGATACCATAGAAGACGCGGGTTCCCCCACTGAAAATCCGTCCAAGGGAGAGGTTCCCGAAAGCGCTGCGCCCGAAGAGCGCGCAGAGCCGGAGGAAGGCAGGGCGGACCGAGGCTGAACAGGCCCGGCCCGCGGCGGAAAAGCAGATTGCTTTGTCTATGAACAAGATTCGCATTAACGAGCTGGCGCGGGAGTTGGAAGTCAAATCCAGGGAACTGCTGGACCAACTCGCCGAGTTGGGCATCACGGAGATCGGCGGTAAAAAGCCGAGCCACTCCAGCTCGATCGACGAGGACGTGGCGCTTAAGTTACGCAGGCTCCACGGCCATGAGGCCCCGCCCGCAGCGCACGCCGCGGAACAGAACGGCGCGCCGGCGGTCGAGGAGGAGGTCGCGGAGACCGAAGAGTTCCGCGCTAAGGAAACACCCGCGCCCGCTCCGCAGGCTCCCTCGGCAAAGCCCGAGGCGCCCGAAACCGCGCCGGTCAGTACGGCGCCCGCGCCCGAGCCCGAGCCGGAGAAGCCGCAGGAAGCGCCGCCTTCGCACGCGCTCCCGATCCGCCCGCCGCTGGCCGGCCGTCCGATCCATCCGCCGATCGGCGGAGCTCCCCGAGTCTCCCCCGAGCCGGCACGGCCCACGATTCCGCCGCCGCCGCCAGCTCCACCGGCGGCTCCTCCGGCGCAACCTGCCGCGCGGGGCCCCGCGCCCCCGGCCGCCGTGATTGCCCCCGGCCGTCCCGCCGCGCCGTCGCCCTCCGCGCCTCCACGGCCGCCTTCCGGAACCGCTGCGCCGCCCCGCCCCGGTCAAATCCTCTCCGGGCCCCGCCAGCCGGCCGCGCCTGAGAGTGTTCGCCCGGCGCCCGGCGCGGCTGCGCCGCGTCCGCCCGCTCCTGGCCTGCGCCGTCCCGAGCCGCCGCGTCCCCAAGCTGCGCCGCCATCCGGTCCCCAGGGCCGGCCGCTCGCCGGGCAGCCGGCGCAGCGCCCGGTGGTGCCGCCGCGCCCCGATCTCGCCGCGAAACTCGCCGCCACTCCCAAACCAGCGATGCCCGCGCCGCCGGCCGCGCCGCGCCCCGGTGTTCCGAAGGCGCCGACCGCTCCCGTTCCCGGCAGGCCGCTCTATACCGGGCCGATCCGTCCCGGCCAGCCGCTGGTAGCGCGCCCCGGCGTTCGTCCCGGCGCCCCTGCCGCGCGGCCGGGCGGCCCGCGCCCGCAACATCCGACCTCTCGCGCACGCATGGAGCCGGCAATGGCTCCGCCCACCGAAGCCCCCGGCCGCCGTCCCGGACAGCGCCCCGGCGGACGCCCGCAGCCGCGCGAACGCATGGAGGAGGAGAAGATCCTCCGGCCGCAGCGCCGCCACATCGAAGCCGGACCGCCGCCGATCAACCGCGAGATTACGATCTCCGAAGGCATCACGGTCAAGGAGCTTTCCGAAAAGCTGGACGTCAAGGCCGCGCTCGTGATGAAAAAGCTGATGGACCGCGGCATTTTCGTGGCCATTAACCAGACGCTCGATGGCAAGCTCGCCACCGAAGTGGCGCGCGAATTTGGCGCCTCGACCGCTCAGGTCAGCTACGAAGAAGAGGCGATGCAGGCCGTCGAAACCGCCGAGGATCCCAAGGATCTGCAGAAGCGCGCCCCCGTGGTCACGATCATGGGCCACGTCGATCACGGCAAGACGTCGCTGCTCGACGCCATCCGCGAAGCCAATGTCGCGGCCCGCGAGGCCGGCGGCATCACCCAGCACATCGGCGCCTATCAGGTTGAGATGAACGGCCGCAAGATCGTCTTCATCGATACGCCCGGCCACGAAGCCTTCACCCGTATGCGGGCCCGCGGCGCGAAAGTCACGGATGTCGTAATCCTCGTCGTCGCCGCCGACGATGGCGTCATGCCGCAGACCCTCGAAGCCATCGACCACGCGCGCGCCGCCAAGGTGCCGATCATTGTGGCCGTGAACAAGATTGACAAGCCGGAAGCGCAGCCGGAGCGCATCAAGCAGCAGCTCGCCGACCGCGGCCTGCTCGCCGAAGACTGGGGCGGCGACACCGTCATGGTTCCGGTTTCGGCCAAGACGCACCAGAATCTCGATCTGCTGCTCGAAATGATTCTGCTGGTGGCCGACATGCAGGACCTGAAGGCCAATCCAAGCCGCCCGGCCATGGGTACCGTGATCGAAGCCCAGCTCGATCGCGGCCGCGGACCGGTTGCGACCGTCCTCGTGCGCAACGGAACGCTGCGCGTCGGCGATTTCTTCATCTGCGGCTCGGTGTTCGGCAAGGTGCGAGCCATGCAGAACGACCGCGGCATGCAGGTGCGCGCCGCGGAGCCCTCGACTCCCGTGGAGGTGCTCGGCCTCGAATCGCTGCCCGAGGCGGGCGACGACTTCCAGGTCGTCACCGACACTGCCAAGGCCAAGCAGATTGTCAATTTCCGCGATCAGAAGGCCCGCGAGGCCGCGCTCGCCAAATCCAGCCGCCTGACGCTCGAACAGCTCCACAAGCAGATGGAAGCGGGCGAGGTCAAAGAGCTGCCGATCATCATCAAGACCGACGTGGGCGGCTCGGCCGAAGTGCTCACCGAGACGCTGCAGAAGCTCTCGAACGAGAAGGTGAAGGTGCGGGTGATCCACTCCGGCGTCGGCGCCATCAACGAAAGCGACGTGCTCCTGGCATCGGCGTCGAACGCGATCATTATCGGGTTCAATGTCCGGCCGGAGCGCAAGGCGGAAGCCCTCGCCGAGCAGGAAAAGGTCGATATCCGCCTGCACACGATCATCTACAACCTGACCGACGAGATCAAACGCGCCATGACCGGCCTGCTCGAACCGGTGTTCAAGGAAGTCTACCGGGGCAAGGCCGAGGTCCGGGAAACCTTCCGCATCACCAAGGTCGGCAACGTGGCCGGCTGCATGGTCACCGACGGCAGCATTCCCAACCGCTCCGAGGTACGGCTGCTGCGCGACAACGTGGTGGTCTACACCGGCAAGATCAGCTCGCTGCGCCGCTTCAAGGACGACGTCAGCGAGGTGAAATCGGGCATGGAATGCGGCATCACGCTCGAGAACTACTCCGACGTCAAGCAGGGCGACGTCATCGAGGCGTTCGTCACCGAGCGCGTGGCGACGGAGGTGTTCGCGTGACATGGCCACGATCGGCGTACTCACCCTGGAATTGAGGCTCGAAAACTCGCATTCGCTCAAAGAAAAGCGGCATGTAGTCGAGAGCCTCAAGAACCGCCTGCGCAACAAATTCAACGTGGCCGTCGCCGAGATCGATCATCAGGATCTCTGGCAGCGCGCTGCCGTGGCCGCGGTAACGGTCGCGAGCGACCACACCCATGCTGAGAAAGTGCTCCGTTCCGTAGAAGACGAAGCCGCGAGCCTGCTCGGCCCGGAACTGGCGGAGGCAACACTCGAATGGCTGTAGGCCCTAGGTCCGCCACCATGCCGCTGCCTCCCCGGCCCCCGACCCCCGATCCCCAACCCCCGTTTTATGGATGAACGCCGCACATTACGGGTCTCCGAAGCCGTCCGCGAAGAACTCGCGGAAATCATCGGCTTTGAGTCAGACGATCCGCGCCTGCTCGGCGTCGAGGTGATCGAGGCCCACGTCAGCCCGGACGGCCGCCACGCCACCGTCCGTGTGGCCGTGCGCGCTTCCGAGCAGCAGCAGCGCGATGCCATGGCCGCCCTCGAACACGCCAAGCACTACTTCCGGCACGAGCTCGCCACGCGCCTCAGCCTGCGCCACGTTCCCGAGCTCCACTTCGACCTGGACCGCAACCCGGACGTGGAAAGCCGGATCGATTTCCTCATCAAGCGCGCGAAAAAATCCCGCGGCAGAGACGAGTAACTCGTCCGCAATCCCTAAGAATGCCGGGCGTTGAGCAGGTATTCTCCGCACTACTGCCGATCAACTTCACAGAGCCAGTTCCTGTACTCCTCTACGCCGAACATCTCCGCGTGGGCTTCCAGGCCGCGCGGTGTGATGTGGTAGAACGTGTAGCCGTAATCCCGGAGGATGCCCGCCACCCGCTCGTTATCATCGCCGGGATTTGCTTCGAGCACGATCCGAGGCCGAAAGGCCTCAAGCGCTTTACGAGCTCCCAGGAGAACTGCGTGCTCGAACCCCTCGACATCGATTTTGAGCAGATCCGGCTTCAGGCAGTGTTCGTCGACAAGCGAGTCCAGGGTCCGGCACGGCACCTGAATGATGGTCCCCGGCTGACCTCGATATCCGTCTATAGATAGGCTGCTCATCGTTGCATCGGCGGCGCAATGAAACGGAACCATGGCATTGTGGTCCCCTAACGCGCAGTTCACGGCAACGATACGATAACCCATCCGGTTCACATCGATATTCCGCTGCAGCGCCGCATAGGTCTGCGGAGCAGGTTCAATCGCAAATACCCGAAGCCGCGGATTTACGATCGCGCCTAAGAGCGAATAGATGCCGCAATTCGCCCCAACATCGACAAAGCAATGCGACTTTCCCAAAAGATGCAGCATCGTGGAGACCGTCTCTGTTGGTGTAACATCCTTTCTGTAAATTCCCGAGCGGAGCGAGTTCGGCAGAAATCGCGTTCTCTGGTAAGCCGAGATTTTTGAGTTCTTGTTCTGGGCCGGAGTGGAGGGGCGCGCAGTTCAGCGC
>Ga0209581_1004333_pt1 | contig 11454 bp, 8 predicted proteins | sample Coa_R2_FD_187160 | JGI IMG/M metagenome (GOLD analysis project Ga0209581, IMG submission 187160) | Surface soil microbial communities from Centralia Pennsylvania, which are recovering from an underground coalmine fire - Coalmine... | ecosystem: Environmental > Terrestrial > Soil > Unclassified ...
GCGGCCCAGCATGGCGTGGCGCGGATCAGCTTCATGACCGGAAACGTTTCCGTGCGCCGCGGCGATTCGGCGGAGCTGACCGCGGCCGTCGTCAACGCGCCGCTCACCATCGGCGATCGCGTCGTCACCGGCGACGGCGGCCGCGCCGAAGTGCAGCTCGATTCCGCGAACTTCTTTCGCCTGGCGCCGTCTAGCGAGGTGCGGCTCAGTGAATTGCAGCGCGGCCGTTATCAGATCCAGATCGCGGCCGGGAGCATTGTTTATCGCGTGCTGCGCGATTCGAGCGCGCAGGTTGAAATCAGCACGCCGAGCATCTCGCTTCGCCCGCTGCATACCGGCGTTTATCGCGTCAACGTAAATCCGGATGAAATCACCGAGATCACCTTGCGCAACGGCGCCGACGGCGAAGTTTTCGGACCGCGCGGGTCCGAGCAGATCCATAACAACAGCACCATGATGGTGCGCGGCTCCTCAGACGATCCCGAATTTCAGATGACCGCGCCCGCCGCCGAGGACGATTTCGACCGCTGGAGCGCGTCCCGGGATCAGACTTTGCTGCGCGCGACTTCGCCGGGACGTGTCAATCGCGATATTTACGGCGCCGAAGATCTGGACCCCTACGGCCGCTGGGTGAACGATGGCGCCTATGGCCAGGTGTGGGTTCCCACGGTGGGCCCGGGGTGGGCGCCGTATGCCTGCGGCCGCTGGGTGTGGGTGGACTACTACGGATGGACATGGCTCGGATGCGAGCCGTGGGCGTGGGCGCCGTATCATTTCGGACGCTGGTATTACGGGTCGTTCGGATGGGCGTGGTGGCCCGGTCCCATTTACGGCGGTGTGTTCTGGCGGCCGGCGCTAGTCGGCTTCTTCGGCTGGGGCGCGCCGGGATTCGGCGTCAGCGTCGGATTCGGCTGGGGATTCGCCAACGTCGGGTGGGTGCCGCTCGCTCCCTATGAGCGATTCCGCCCGTGGTGGGGACCGGCCGGCTATGGCGGCGCGATCGTCAACGTGAACGTCGTCAATCTCTATCGCAACGCCCGCGTGGCGAACGGCGTCACCAGCATTCGCGCCGGGGAGTTCGGGCGCACGAGCGTAACGCCGGCGACCATGATCCGCGCCAACGCGAACGATCTGGCTCGCGCCGGCGCGGTGAACGGACGCTTGCCGATCCCGGTGGCCAATGAGAGCCGCCAGTTTTCCAGCGTCCGGCCAGGCACGGCCGGCATCCCGCGTACGGCCGAAAACACGCGGTTCTTCTCAAGCGCTGCCTTTCGAACCGGCGGCGCCATGAGCGCGGGCGGCGCCCGCGGCGCGGAGTCGGGCGCCGCTCGCTCCAATAACGGAGGATGGCAGCGGATGAATCCATCCGGCAGCGGCGGAGCTTCCTGGCAGCGCTTCCCATCCGGGAATAACGCCGCGCCGCGGTATGGATCGCAGCCGCAGGTGAGAATCAATCCATCAATTGTTCAAAATCCGGGATCGCAGAATCGCGGCGGATATTCGCCGGCGCCGTTCAGCGTTCCTCGCGGAGGCGGCGCGCCTCGTGGTGGAGGCGGCGCACCCCGCGGCGGCGGATCGCGCGGCGGCGGCGGCCATGGAGGCCATGGCTAATTAAAAGTTCTTCTTCCCTCGTGCGGCCCGGTGGGCTTGCTCACCGGGCCTTTTTTTGTATGAAAATCTGTGACGAAAAAAGTAAATTGATGCAGCGCTACGAAGCCGCCGCTCGAACCTACGCGGAAAGCGTCCGCGAGCTTCAGCGGGGCCTGGCGAAGCTCGATTACGAACGCTCGTTTCTGGCCACCGAGGAAGCTCGTTACACCAGCGAACTCGCTCGCGCCGCGCTTCTGCAACACATCCGGAATCATCATTGCTAACCCCCTGGCGGCTGCCTTATCTCGCCGCCAGTACCGATTCGAAGTACTCCACATACCGCGGCGCGAGATTCTCGGGACGGTAGATCTTCCCCGCTTCGCGCGCCCTCCGCGACTCTTCTTCGTAAAACGCGGCGTCGCTTTCCAAACGCTCGATCAATTCGATCCACGGCTCGACCACTTCGGCCCCCACCGGACGCGGATAGCGGGGCGTGATCTCCGGCGGAATCGGCAGATAAAATCCCGCGCCGTTGCAGGTTTCCGGTAAACCCCCGCGATCGCTCACCAGCGGCGGAATGCCGTTCAGCAGCGCCTCAGCCGCCACGCGCCCGGCCGGCTCCTGCCCCAGCGACGGCGCCAGCAGCGCCCGCGTCGCCAGATAAATTTCCTTGGGCTGCTCCAGCGGCGGCGACATCATCAGGTTCTCATGACGCCGCAAATCGTATCCGGCCAGCATTCCCGCCTGCACCAGTTTTCCGGCCGAGCCTCGCGATTCGATCACCAGCAGCGGGATCGACGGGCAGCGCACGCCGATCTCCTCGGCCAGCCGCGCCATGATCATCAATCCCTTTTCGGGCGATGGATTGATCATGGTGAAAAAAATCGGATCGTGCTCGCCCGCGATCACGTCGTCCAGATCCATGGGCAGCGGCAGCGGCGTGCTCTCGATTTCAATGGCGGTGCGGTACAGGTCGGTCAGGTATTGGCTGGGCGTCAGCACTCCGTCGGCGGCCGACAACAGCGCGCGCCCGGCATTATTCAGATAGCCTTCATTGCGCAGCGAGAAAACGAATCGCGCGCCTTGCCGGCGGGCGCGCTCGTAGCGCCGCAGATCGCCCGGCAGGCCGCCGAAGGCGAGCAGCAGATCCGGACCAAACGAGTGCAGCTCGCGATCGAAGATCTCGTCGAACTGCGTCCCGATCACCTTCTGCCAGGCGTGCATATTGCGACGCCCGACGTCGAGAAGAAGATAATGCACGCCGCGGTCGGTGAACTCCAGAACCGGCCGCTCCGATCCCTTTTGCCGCCCGGGATGAATTTCCGGCTCGATGTTCAGGCCGCGCAGGAATTCGACCGCGTCGGCGTGCCCGGCCCGCTCCGACGCCGTGGTCGCAACCGCGCGCACTTCCGCCCCGGCCGACGCCAGCATTTCACACATGGTGCGCGTTGAGCGCGCCGCTCCGCTGGCCGGGTCCTGCGGCAGTTGCGGCAGGACCAGCAGCAGGCGCGTTCCGCGAAGGCTCACCGATCGATTTTAGCGTTTATACTTTCTTTTTGCGGCGGCGCAGCAGCAGCGCCACCCCACCCAGCGAAGTCAGCAGAATCGTGGACGGTTCCGGCGCCGGGGAATTCAGATCGAGCGTGCTTCCCGAAGGAATCGTCACCACATAGGGATTCACGGCGTTTGTATTCAGCGACATCTTCCAGCCCGTGACGCCGCCGCTCGGAACATTGATTTCTGAGGCGCCTTTCACTTCGCCGCCGCTGCTCAAATATCCGCTCTGCGTGTACGATCCGCTCCCGTTGTTCGCGAAGATTTCGAAGCTGATCGTCCAATTCACTGTGCTCATGGCGTTAACCTGGAAATCCCACGAAACCGGAACGACTCCGGCCACTATCGAGCCCGATCCGCCCCCTGACGCTAAAAAGTCGATAAAGCCAGCACTGCTGTTAACGACGTTGACGCTGCCTTTGCCGGTCATCTGAATCCAATTCAGATTCGGATTTCCGCCCGTCGCCGAATACTGACTGGTGGAGCAGCTCCCAGACGCAAAGGCCAGATCGACGGTGCAGGTACCCACGTCGAAAGTCGCACTCGCGCGCGCCGAGGGGACTAAAGCCAGAGCCGCCAGCGGAACCACGCTCAGGGCTAATTTCGAAGCTTTTTTCGCCAGGAACTGCCTTGCGCGACTTACGGAATCCAAAAAACTTAACCTCCAACAATCGTAGATTGTACTCTGGCCGGGCGAAGCTTTACAATACCCTACATTTATGTGCGGATACAGATCGATGCCTCGGCGCATTGCCAGCTCGCCTGCCCGAGTTGCCCCACGGCCTCGGGATTGACGCATAAGTTTATGAAGGCCGGGCATTTGCAACCGGCCGCCTTCCAGGCGCTGCTGAACCGGAATCCGCGGATCACCGAAATCGAGCTGATGGGCTGTTGCCGCAATTTTTGGGGCGATTTCGGAGGGAACGCATTCGCGGACGGGCTGGACGCCGTGCTTCAGTCCGAAAAAATTTTGAAAGCGCGCCAGGCGCTGATGGGGCGCGCGCCGATGGATCCTGAAATTCCCTGCGCCACCTGCGATCTGTTTCTGACGATGCAGCGCGGCGGGAAATGGATCACGGCGAAAGAGATTCCACCTCTGGAAAGCTGGGCGCTGGCGGGCATCGTCCCGCGCGCCGGCGATACGGAGGCGACGCACGCCGATATTTTGGTCGCGCCCGGCCATGAAGTGAATCGATTGCTGCTGGCGCGCCCGCCGAGCGCGCAACGGGTCGCTCTGGGACAGGACATCGGAATCGTTGTCCGCCTGCGCCCCGGCGATTATACGATTTATGCGTTCCCTAAGAAGCTGGACCCCTCGTATCGAATCAAGTATCCGGAGATTCCGGCGGTGACCATGCCGATTGTGGTGCAGGCGAAGCCGGCGGCGCAGCAGTTCGAGATCGCGCTCGCCTGCTGAAACACAGCGCGCGATGCGGTAACCTGGAATTTCAGACCATGTCGAAAATCTCCGATGTCGTCGAAGGCACGGCCGCGATCGTGAAAGGAATGGGCATCACCTTCAAGGAGATGCTCCATCCGACTATCACCGAGGACTATCCCGACGCTCCGCCGAAATTCCAGGAACGCTACCGCGGCGTGCATCAGTTGCAGCGCGACGAAAACGGCCTGGAGAAGTGCGTCGCCTGTTTCCTGTGCGCCGCCGCCTGCCCGGCCGATTGCATCTACATCGAAGCGGCGGAAAATACCGGCGAGCTGCGCATCAGCGGCGGCGAGCGCTACGCCAAGGTCTACAACATCGATTACAATCGCTGCATCTTCTGCGGATTTTGTGTCGAAGCCTGCCCCACCGACGCCATCACGCACGGCCACGGCTTCGAAATCGCCAGCTACAACACCTCGACGCTGATCTATCGCAAGGAACAGATGCTGGTGCCGATCCCGCACGGCGCGCATTTCCCGTTAAAGGCCGACACGACGGCCGAAGACACCAACACTCACTGATCCTCCGCCTGGCGCCGCGCGATCGCGCGAACCGCTTCGGCCGCCTCGGCAACCGTGGGATTTTCCAACACGGCCACGCGTTCTCCGCGCGGGGCCCAGATCTTCGGATCGGTGGAAAGAAAAATCGCCACCACGGGACAACCCACCGCGGCGGCGAGATGGCTGATGCCCGAATCATTACCGACGTAAACGCGAGCGGTCGCGATCCAGCAGCCCAGCTCATAGAGATTCTCGATGCGGACGGCGGCGTCGAGGACGTCTTCCGGTCCGGCGCACCACCTCACCGGAATCCCGATGCGCGCGGCAAGCTGGCGAAAATTTTCAAGCGGCCAGTTCTTGCGCGCGCTGCCGGAAAACGGATGGAAGACCGCGAAATTTTCCAGCGGCGCGCGCGGCACTTCGATGCGCGGCGCCGAGTGCGTCTGCACCGGAAACGCCGGGAAAAACGTAAAAGGCAGGTGGCGCACCGCTTCGCGAAAATTTTCGTTCTTCGTTCCGTACCAGGAGTAAATGGAATCGAACTGTTCAAGCGCGGGGACGCGCGCGGCCTCGATTACGCCGATCCGGTCGATGCCGGTATCGGCGATGGCCCGCGCGCGATCGGCGAAACGAATGAGCGGCACGGCCGGGCGCGGCACCCAAACTTCGGTGTAATCGGCGCGAGCGAGCTCCAGATCGGGCAGCGAAAGAATGACGTCGCCGATCGCGCCGGGGCGAATCAGCAGCCTTTTAATAGCGATAGTGATCCGGTTTGTAGGGACCCTCGACCGGCACGCCCAGATACTCGGCCTGTTTTTCGCTGAGCCTGGTGAGCTTCGCGCCGATGCGCTCCAGGTGCAGCCGCGCGACCTCTTCATCGAGTTTTTTGGGCAGCGTGTAAACTCCGGGCTTGTAGGCGTCGCGATTCTTCCACAGGTCCATCTGGGCCAGCACCTGATTGGAAAAGCTGTTGCTCATGACGAAGCTCGGATGACCGGTGGCGCAGCCCAGGTTGACCAGCCTGCCCTCGGCGAGCACGTAGATGCTGTGCCCGTCCGGGAAGGTGTACATATCGACCTGCGGCTTGATATTGGTCTTTCTCACGCCCGGTTCGGAATTGAGCCGGTCCATCTGAATCTCGTTATCGAAGTGGCCGATGTTGCAGACGATCGCCTGGTTCTTCATGCGCTTCATGTGCTCCAGCGTGATGATGTCGCAGTTGCCGGTGCAGGTGACATAAAGATCGGCGGCGCCGAGCGTATCCTCGACGGTTGAGACCTGATAGCCCTCCATCGCCGCTTGCAGCGCGTTGATGGGATCGATTTCGGTGACGATAACGCGCGCGCCGAAGCCGCGCAGCGATTGCGCCGATCCCTTGCCGACGTCGCCGTATCCGCAAACGACGGCGACCTTGCCCGCCATCATCACATCGGTAGCGCGCTTTATGCCGTCGCTCAACGATTCGCGGCAGCCGTACAGATTATCGAATTTGGACTTGGTCACGGAATCGTTGACGTTGATTGCGGGAACGAGCAGCTTGCCCTGCTGATGCATCTTATAGAGGCGATGCACGCCGGTGGTGGTTTCTTCGGAAACGCCCCGCCATTCCCGGGCGATCTCATGCCAGCGCCGCGGATTCTCGCGATGGACGTCCTTCAACAGATCCTTGATGACCTTCTCTTCCTGGCTCTGCGCGGGCGAGTTCACCCAATCCGAGCCGTTCTCGAGCTCGTATCCCTTATGGATCAAAAGCGTCGCGTCTCCGCCGTCATCGACGATCAACTGCGGCCCTTTTCCGTTGGCGTGGCTGAGGGCCTGGTAGGTGCACCACCAGTATTGCTCGAGGGTTTCGCCCTTCCAGGCGAAGACCGGGACGCCTGCCGCCGCGATGGCCGCGGCCGCGTGATCCTGAGTGGAAAAAATATTGCAGCTCGCCCAGCGAACCTCGGCGCCGAGATCGACCAGCGTCTCGATGAGTACGGCGGTTTGAATGGTCATATGCAGCGATCCGCTGATGCGCACGCCGCGCAGCGGTTTTTCCTGCGCGTATTTGCGGCGGATCGCCATCAGGCCGGGCATTTCATACTCGGCCACCCGAATTTCCTTACGGCCCCAATCGGCCAGCGTCATGTCGGCCACTTTGAAGTCGGCCGCAACGGTCGTGCTCATTCATCCTCCTCTGGACAAGTCGCGATAAAGACATGATACCGCGGGGTGCAGCCGCGACGGCGCCGGATTCGAAATGCAGCAAACAGCCGGTTTACGAGAAGCCGCGGTTGCTCCGGAAAGCGCCGGAGGCACGGGGCAGGTGAGCTACGCTAAAAATATGCCGGACCTTCGCCGGATCGCGGACCGGGTCGGCCGCGCAATGCCGTTCGGCTTGCGCCAGCAGGTTACGCGCGCCGGTTTGGCGTTCGCGGTCAGTCTCGTGGTGATCGCGCTGGCGGCGTTTCTTTCCGCGAACAATCTGCTGTTCCTGATCCTGGCCGCGATGCTTTCCACGCTGCTCGTTTCCGGATTCATCAGCCGTCTGAGCATCGCGGGACTGGAGCTGGATCTCGTATTGCCCGAGCACATCTGCGCGCGGCGAAAAATCCGCGCCGGAATCCGGCTGCGAAATTTGAAGCGCTGGATTCCGTCATTCAGCATTCATCTTGCCGGCGCGCCGGAAAGCGGAGTGGAGGCGGTGCTGTATTTTCCGGTGGCGCCCGGCGGCGCGGTGCTGGAAGAACCGGTGGATTTGTATTTCGCCAGGCGCGGCGCGCAGCGGGAGCGCAGTTTTCAATTTTCCACGCGTTTTCCCTTCGGCTTTTCCGAGCGCCGCGAAATGGTCACGGCCAGCCACGACGTGATCGTTTATCCGTGCCTGGATCCGCAGCCCGGATTCGAGGCGCTACTGGCGAGCGTGCGCGGCGAAATCGAGGCGCAGCAGCGCGGGCGCGGCCACGATTTTTACCGCATCCGCCCGTATGAGCCTTTTGAAAGCGCGCGCCACGTCGATTGGAGGGCGACGGCGCACACCGGAGACCTGCAAGTCCGCGAATTCGCCCGCGAACAGGATCACCGCGTTTTGATTTATTTCGATCTGGACGTTCCCGCCGATTGCGAGGCGTGGTTCGAATCGGCGGTGGATTGCGCGGCTTTTCTGGCGTTTCATCTGGCCGAGCAGGGAGCGGCGGTGCGGCTGGTCTCGCAGGATTTCGATTTGAGCTTGCCGGAGGAAGGCGATATTTATACTATTCTTAAGTACCTTGCCCTGGTAAGTCCGAAGAGAGGAAAAGATCCGGTAGCTCCCGATGATTCTGACAGTTTTCACATCGTATTCAGCGCGAAGCCGGAGCGGATGTCCGCGCTCGGCTGGGGCAGAGGCGAAAGCCGCGGCGCGCGGTTGTTATCCCCAAAAGACGAATTGGCGCGGGATTAGCACGGGCGGCGGCCTGATTCTTTTTTGGGCGGCGCTGCCGGTTTACGCGCAGGTCAACGCGTCGATTTCGGGACATGTCGAGGATGCGAGCGGCGCGGCGATTCGCGGGGCTAAAATCACCGTGACCAGCGTCGAAACGGGCGCCATCCGCAGCGCCAGCACGGACGATTCGGGAAATTATCGGGTGCTCCAGCTCCCGGTCGGCGAGCAGCAGGTCAAGGCCGAAGAGAAAGGCTTCAAACCGGAGATTCGCGGCGGCATTCATCTTCAGGTCGGCCAGGAAGCGGTGGTGAATTTCAAGCTTGAGGTCGGCGAGTTTGTTCAGGCGGTGACGGTGAGCGAGGATGCGCCGGTGGTGAACACGACCACGGCGCAGGATTCCGGCGTTGTGGGCGAGCGCGAAGTGAAGGACCTGCCGCTCAACGGCCGCAGTTTCGACAACCTGATCACGCTGAATCCGGCCACCATCAACTACAGCGCGATGAAAAGCCCGAACACCAGCACCAGCGACGGCAATACGTTTTCGGTCGCCGGACGCCGCACGTCGGAGAATTTGTTTCTGCTGAACGGGATCGAATACACCGGCAGCAGCCAGTTGGCGATCACGCCGGGGGGAGTGAGCGGGGAGCTGCTGGGCATCGACGCGGTCCGCGAGTTCAACGTGCTCACCGACACCTATGGCGCCGAATACGGCAAGCGCGCCGGGGCGCAGGTCAGCGTCGTGACACAATCGGGAGGGAACGCGGTGCACGGCTCGCTGTTTGAATTTCTGCGCAACAGCGATCTGGACGCGCGTAATTTTTTCGATCAGAGCTTTGTGCCGCCGTTCCGCAGAAATCAGTTCGGCGGCGCGCTGGGCGGTCCCTTGAAGAAAGACAAGCTGTTCCTGTTCGGCAACTATGAAGGTTTCCGGCAGGCTCTTGCGCTGACCAGCGTCAGCGTGGTTCCGGATCCGCTGCTGCGGCAAGGCGAGCTGCCGGATTCCTGTTCCGGCAAATACAGCACCTACTCCAATCTGAACCCGGCAATGCTGAAATACATGGCGTTGTGGCCGCAGCCGAACGGTCCGGAGTTGATGGCCGCGACGGCCGGAACCTGCCCGTCCGGTTCGCCGCAGAGAGTGCCCACCGGGGTCGCGGAATCCTTCAACAACCCGCGCGAAAATATCCAGGAAGATTTCGGCACGGCGCGCGGCGACTACATTATTGGCGAGGCCGATACGCTTTCAACCGCGTACACGATTGATACCGGCCACAGTCTGATCCCGCAGGCGGACCCGCTGTTCGGCTCCGCCGAAGCGCTTTCGGCGCAAGTGGCGAGCCTTCAGGAAACGCACGTGCTCTCGCCGTGGATGCTCAATGTCTTCATCGCGGGATTTTCACGGGCGGAATTCAATCTGAATTCGGCGCTGCTGGCGTCGTTTCCGGCGGCGGATGCTTTTGTCAGCGGCGGCGGTCCGGGGGGAATCGTAATCGGCGGCGGGGTGACGACCACCACCGGCAACTCGAACGTAACCTCCGCCGGTCCCAATAACGCGGCGGGAAGCTGGAACCGCCGCAATCTTTACACGGTGAGCGATAGCGTCCAGATGACGCGCGGGATTCATCAATTCAGCTTCGGCGCGTGGTTCCAGCGCATGCAGGATAATGAAGACAGCGCGTCGCGGCAGCTCGGGCAAGCGAGCTTTTCGAGCCTTACGACGTTTCTTCAGGGGACCGTCAGCAGTTTTCAAATCGTGCCCGATCCCAATGAATTGGGGTGGCGGAGCCTGTTCGGCGCCTGGTATGCGCAGGATGTGATTCGCGTACTGCCAAACCTGACGATCCAGATCGGCGTGCGCGATGAGTTCACCACCGGCTGGAACGAGGTATCGGGGCGGGCGGCGAATTACCTGACGCAGGATTTCGTATTGCAGCCAGTCCCGTTTGTTGGAAAATCGGCGTTCACGGTGAATCACGCGACGCGGCTGTTTGCGCCGCGCGTTTCGCTCGCCTGGGACCCGCTGGGCCGCGGCACGACCGCCATCCGCGCTGCGTTCGGAACCTACTATTCGCTGATCGACGATTTGAGCTTCCTGCTGAACACGGTGCCGCCGTACAACGGATCGGTGTCGTACTCGAACGTGCCGCTGCCGTCGTTGATTCCGGTCACGCCGGGAATTCCTCCGGCGCCCCAGTGCACGGCGCCGAATCCATTTGGCTGCACGATGTACGCGCCGCAAGGGGTGCAGCCGGACGCGAAAACTCCCGCGGTGCAGGAATGGAATCTGACGATCGAGCAACAGCTTGATCGAAACACGTCGCTGCGCGTGGCCTATCTCGGCTCGTTCGGTTATCACGGATTGTTGAGCGTTGATCCGAACACGATTGCGGCGCAGATATGCCAGAACGCGAGCGGATGCTCGGCCGGAGGAATTGCGACCGCGGCCAGCCTGGCGTCGACGCCGCACGTGGCGCCGCAGGGCGCGCAGTACATTCCGGGTCCGGGCGCGTCGCGGCCCGATCCTTTTTTGGGCGCGGGTTTTTTCTGGTACACGGAAGGCAACACCAGCTACAACGCTCTCGAAACGGATGTCGTGCATCGGCTGGCGCGGGGGCTGCAATTCCGCGCCAACTACACCTGGTCCAAGGATCTCGATTTCAACTCGGCACTAACCGGCGCGCAGGCCAACAATCAGCCGCAGATGGTCCTCGATCGCAACGATCTGAAGCGCGATTGGGGGCCTTCGGCGCTGAACATCACCAGCCAGGCGAGCATTTCCGGCAGCTACGATCTTCCGTTTGCCCGCAAATCGCGGCTGGGCGGATGGCAGGTAAACGCGATCGTGACGATGCTCAGTGGTTTTCCGATGACGCCGCAGGTGGGCTCGAACCGGTCCGGCGACGGCGATACGCGGAATCCGGACCGGCCGAATTTGAATCCGTCTTTTTCGGGCCCGATCATCA